>Ga0105240_10000318_pt1 | contig 91931 bp, 67 predicted proteins | sample KBSC54metaG_FD_80426 | JGI IMG/M metagenome (GOLD analysis project Ga0105240, IMG submission 80426) | Corn rhizosphere microbial communities from Kellogg Biological Station, Michigan, USA - KBS C5-4 metaG | ecosystem: Host-associated > Plants > Roots > Rhizosphere > Soil | place: Michigan, USA...
GGGCTTCCACGATGGTATGCGAACCCAACGAACGCAGCCAGGCCCGCACTCTGCCGGACGAAGCTAAACTTCAGGGGTAGTCACGCGGACTCTTCCTGGCTGGCTCAAATTCACCTTACTAGGTGTAGTCCACGCCTTGCTCGCTCCGAGCAACGCCGTGGGAGGACGATTCGGAGACGGCGCCAACTACCAGATGTTCGCCACCTGCACGGCCCCCGCCAAACGCCTACAACCGCCAGGCTTCGTAAAACGCCGCCTGGGCCGACCTTAATCGTTCGAGGTCCTCATAACCCTCGGCGACAAGGTTGATGTGCCCCATCTTCCGCCCCGCCTTCGCTTCCTCCTTCCCGTACCAGTGGAACCGAACATCCGGGAACTCGGAAAGCATCGCGCGAAGCCCCGTGCGGAAATCACCGGCCCCCGCCTGCCCCAAGAGGTTTGCCATCATCACGTAGCTGCCGACTGGCGATCCAATGATCGGCAGCCCGGCGGCGAGGCGGACGTGATAGTCAAACTGACTCGGCGCCCCCCAGTCGAGCGTGTAGTGCCCGGTGTTGTGGGGTCGTGGCGCAATCTCGTTGACAAGTAGGCGGCCGTCCGAAGTCTCGAACAACTCGACCCCGAAGAGCCCGTGACCGCCCACCGCGCGAATCGCGTCCCTTGCAATATCCTCCGCATGAGACGGACCGAAGGGTGAGATCGCGGCAGGGAATGTGACGTCGCAGACGTGATTGGCCTGGACCGTTTCCATCGCTGGGAACGCGGTCGAAACCGAAGAATCGATCGCCACCATCACCGAGACTTCGCGCCGGAATGGTACAAACTCCTCCGCCAGCCATCCCCCCGACGCCCATAGAGCTTGGTGAGATGCCAATTCCTCCTCGTTACGAGCATAGCGCGTCCCCTTGCCGTCATAACCTCCGAAGCGTGCCTTCAGCACCATCGGGAAACCGATCTCCACCCGAGCGAGCGACCCATCGTCGTCGATCGGGACCGCCCGGGGACTCGGGACTCCAGCGGCGATCAACGCGCGCCGCTGGGCAAGCTTGTCCTGGATCGTCGCCAAGGTATCGACTCCCGGTACGAGCGCATCCTCCGAGCGGCCCGACAGGGACAAGGCTTCCCGGATTGCGTCCGCCGGGATGAATTCGTTTTCAAGAGTGACCCGATCGCAACGGCGCAAAATCTCGGCGATCATCATCGGATCGTTGATTGCTCCGTTAAGCGACTCGGCGATCTGAGAGGCCGGAGTGATCAGCCCTGGATCCAAAGAGAGACATCGCAAGCCCATCCGCTGCGCAGCCTGAATCGACATGCGAGCCAATTGCCCGCCCCCTAAAAATCCTAAATCGAACGTCGACGGCACGGAGAGGAAGGTACCTGCTAGGAAACAGGGTCGGGTCGCATGAAGACCTCGGCGATCTTTCGGTCTGGCGTCCAAAGGACATATACAGTCCCCGACCGACGCTCATTCTTGAGACGAAACGCAATCATACGGTCGTCGCCTTGAGGCGTCTCCCCGGCGTAAAGGAAGCTCGACATCTTCGTGAAATCGCCGTACTGGGGAAATGCCTTCGCCCGGCTGGCGTTGAGCGGACCGGTCAAATCTGGGGTCAATTGAGTGGGGTCGAGCTTATGGCTGGCAAGAGCTTCCAAGGCTGCTCGCGCGGCGGCACTTCGGGTCGGATCCGGGTCGGCCTTGGCGATCGGAATCGCCGGCTTCACCGCCGCGTCCACGACCTCCGCGATATGGGTCGCCGTAGCCTGGGGCGCGGACCCGTAGAGGTTGCTGAGAACGATGACCGTCACATGCGCGGAGGTATAGCGAGTGATGCAAGACGCAAAGCCGACGTCCGCCCCTGGGTGATAAACCACCGGAGCTCCGCCGGGCGCCCCTAAAAACCAACCCATGCCGTACGGATAAGTCCGACCGGATTCAAGCCTTCCCGCCGACCAAAGCAGGTTGTAGCCCGCCGGACTCAAGAGCTTTCGGGCCTCCAACGCCGCATCCCACTTGACGAGATCGTCGATGTTCGAAAGCAACGCTCCATCGGCCTGGATCGCGGCTTTCGACCCCTCAACCCTCACCAACGCTCCCGGCGTCGAGCCCGGCAGGTAGCCATGGGCGCGCCGCGGAATCACGTCCTGAACGTTCTCGATTCGTGTGTGATCCATCCCAAGGGGCTTGAGCACGCGCGCGGTCAGAACCTCTCCGTATGGCTTGCCCGTGATCTTCTCTATGACCCAGCCGAGCAGGGCAAAATTCGTGTTGCTGTACGCCCAAGCGCTGCCGGTAGGGAAGTCGAGGGGGAGCGGAGTGATGACTTTCATCCACTTCTCCCGGTCGTAGTCATCCATCAGCCCGACGGTGGGAATGAGCGCGTACTCAGGCAGGCCGGAGTTCTGGTTCAGCATGTGCCGGATCGTCACACTCTTCCAAGCCTCGGGGCTCTCCGGGATGTACTTCGAGACGGGGTCATCAAGACCGATCTTGCCCTCATCGACCAACATGAGGGTGAGCATGGCCGTGAACTGCTTCGTCATCGAACCGATCTCGAAGATGTCGTCATCCTTCATCGGCGCGCCCAACTCGACATCGGCGCTGCCGTATGCCTTCTTCTTAACCAGCTTTCCGTTCTTGACGACCCCGACGCAGAGGCCGGGATAGCCGAACCGCTTCATATCCTTCGCCACCACTTGGTCGACCTGGTCGGCCGATGCGAGGAGTGGCACGAGGCCGAAAAGAAGCAGAAAAGGCGATTTCACATTTGCCGCTACGGAAAGGATCGGGCCTTGGGTTCCCCGGAAACCTTCCACAATGAACCCGGCTATGAAACGGGCAATTCTTATCGTAATGGACGGTTGCGGAGCCGGCGAAGCGCCAGACGCGGACGCCTTTGGCGACCATGACCACCCGGCGACGATCCGGCACGTATGGGAAGGGACCGGCGGATTCTTCGCCCCCAACCTTCGAGAAATAGGCTTCCTCGCCGCATGCCGCGCGCCCGGTGGCGAAGCCGGGGTTGCCGGCGATGTCTCCTGGGGACGGATGCGGGAGCTTTCCCAAGGCAAAGACTCCGTAACCGGCCACTGGGAGCTTATGGGCGTCATCACGGAAAGCCCCTTCCCGACCTATCCCGAAGGATTTCCCGACGAGTTAGTCAAAGCCTTCGAAGAAAAAATCGGCCGCCCCATCCTCGGCAATAAACCCGCAAGCGGCACCGCGATCATCGAAGAACTAGGGTTGGAGCACGTAAAAACCGGCCACCCGATCGTCTACACCAGCGCCGACTCCGTCTTCCAAATCGCCGCCCACGAACAAGTCATCCCCCTCGAACAGCTCTACGAATGGTGCCGCGTCGCCCGCGAGCTGTGCGTCGCTCCGAACAACGTCCAACGCGTCATTGCCCGACCATTCGTCGGCGACTCAAAGAAAGGATTCACAAGAACCGAGCATCGCAAGGACTACCCCCTGCCCGCGCCCCCGAACCTTGTCGACCAGCTCGGCGACGTCTACGGAATCGGCGTCGTCCCCGAGCTCTTCGGAGGCCGCGGTTTCCGCCCCACGGTAAGAACTCAGAACAACGCCCAACACGCCGAAGCTCTACGCGAAGCCCTGAAAAGCGACGCCAGATTCGTCTTCGCCAACTTCGAGGACTTCGACATGCTTTACGGCCACCGTAACGACCCCATCGGCTTTGCGAAAGCCCTCGAAAGCTTCGACGAACTCCTCGGTCTGCTCCGCCGGCAGCTAAGCAAAGAAGATCTCCTGATCCTCACCGCCGACCACGGCAACGACCCCACGTCGGCTTCCACCGATCACTCCCGGGAATACGTTCCGCTCTGCGTGAATCGTCCTGGCGGCGTGTTGGGCGATCTGGAAGGCATGAACCACGTCGCCAAACTAGTCGCTGAGCATTTGGGTTTGTAGTCGATCCAATTTTCGAAGGCATCGATAGAACCAAACCGCGGACCCGAGAAGCGCGATTGTCAGCATCGCCCTCCCAAAAAACTCGGGAGTGGACACCAACACGCTCTTCAACCCCGGCCCATCCGGGTTAGGGTAGTCGGCGTGCAAAAAGCCAAAGTAAATCGGCACATCAATGGTCACCCAGTTGACCGCGAAGCCGAGCCCTACCAGAGCGCAAGCCACCATCGCGAACCCTTGCAAGTACGACCGCATGTCCTACTTTACGTCCGAAAGGATACGAGGCGTATCGAATAAAAGAGTAAGGCTCGCAGCTGCCAAGGGGAGAGCAAACGCAGCGTTGAGCCCGTAACACATTGAACCTTATCCGTCGAATGCCGCCAATGCAATTCATTGCGAACGTTTCCGCAATAGCGTCAGCGGCACGAACTACGCTAACCTTGTCTTAACGCAGCCAAAGCGCCACCGGCACTCATACGGAAGAAAACCAGTTCCGCTTTCTCGTATGGCTCGATGAGCGGAATCGCCGCTTTGTCGCCATAACTCGCCAGCGAACCCATGGCCGCCATGCGGGCCCCGAACGATTGCTCCGTCAGGATCTTGGCGAGGGCGTTGAACACTTCACGACTGCCGCCCTTGTCCTTTAGACCGCCCAACTGACGAATCGCATCGACCCGAGTCGGTTCCGGCAATGATTCTTTGATTGCTTCTAAGCAACGCTCGCGCGCCAGGTCGGGGCGCTTTTGAACCCACCAGTCGAGGGCGATGCGTCGGTAACCGTCTTCGAACCCTTCCATCCGCCAAGCCTTTTCGGCCAGCGCCGCGTCATTCGTGAAGTGGAGGAGAGCACTGAACGCGTGCTGGCGAAGCAAATCGTTCGGATCCGTCTCCGCGATCTCCTTCAGTCGGGCGTTCAGAGCGTCGCTCCCGCTGAAGCCTCGCAACCGGTTAACCGCATGGTCAGCCACGCGGCGATCGCTCGATTTCGTCAACTCAAGCAGATAGCCGGAGGCATTGGCGCCAAGGTGATCAAGCCAACGATCCAGCATCCTCTGAGATTTGATTCGCTTGGCGAGGGCCAGAGCCTGCTCAGGCTTCAAATCGCTGAGCATCGTGTCCATGATTCGGCACTGGCTCGCGGCGTTTGGGGCGGCCAGGAAGAGCGCCATTCGGTCGTCGGCCGAAGTTGGGACGTCGTAGGAAATGTTGGCCATCAGCCAGCACTCGGGATCCAGAAGCACGGGCTTGCCGGCGGAAGCGCCAAGATCCAGCGTCTCTTTCTCGTTGTCGATCTTGATCTTCTTCTTGAGCCAAGTGCCACCGCTGTAGACCCAAACGGGGACATCCAAGTGGAAGAGCGGTTTGGACTGCTTGACCACCAAGTTGGAACCGTTCATCGAGACGGAAAGGTTGGGGCAGCCGGAGGTGAAGAACCATTGGTTCATGAACGGCGTGAGGTCCATGCCCAGGTTCTTGGAATAGGTTTGGAAGAACGCCTTCGTGTCAAAGGAGGTCAGCTTTCGCTCGTTCAAATAAGCCTGGGTCGCCTTCCAAAACTTCTGTTCGCCGACCATGTGCATCAGCATGAACATGCGCGAGGCGCCACCCGGATAGATGAAGTTGTTAAACATATCCAGCGCGTCTTTGTAACCCGTCCACACCACCGGCCGGCTGGTGTCCACGTGCGCGGCAAGTCCGCCCTGGAACGTGCCGTAGCGGTCCATGTCGAACGCTTCCTCACCCAAATGGGCTCGATCGTAAAACGAAGGCAGGAAGCTTGCCCACCCTTCGTTGATCCACGCGTCGCTCCACCCGCTGCAGGTGATATAGTCCCCGAACCATTGGTGCGCAAGTTCGTGAGCGGCGAGGCCGGTGGAGTTTTGGATGGGCTCGATCGACTGAGGATGAAGCGCGGTGATCGTCTGGGTCGTGCAGGTCACGTTCTCCATGCCGCCGAACATAAAGTCGGGAACCGCCGATTGGGAGTACTTCACCCATGGGTAACGCACACCGGTGAGTTCGGAATAAACCTTGACGATGTCCGCCGTGCCGCCGAAGGCCGTCTTGCCCTGATCTAGCAACCCAGTCGGGGTGAAGTAACTCACCGGAATCCCGTCCCAGCTTTCCTTGCCCTCCTCGTACGGACCCGCGACGAAGGAGATCAGGTAAGTCGCGTGCGGCAAATCCATTTTCCAGTGGTACTGGGTGCGCCCGCCCTTGCTCGTCTTGTCGATCAGTTTTCCGTTGCTGAGTGCGAACCAGCCGTCCGGCACATCGATCGTCCCCTCGCTGGTGGCCTTGTCGTCCGGATAGTCGTAGGTAGGAATCCAGAATCGGTTGTCGACCATTTCGCCCTGGGTGTAAACCACCGGCGTATGAGCCGGATACGCTCGCGCAGCGGGCACAAAATAGGCTCCCGCTTGCGGCTTCCCGTGGTAGCGGACGCGGATGCCGATCGACTGAGTTCCGCTTGCTTCCGCGGGCAAATCGATGGTGAGGGTCTGTCCGGAATGCGTGTAATGGGCCTCTTTTCCATCGACAGTGATGGAGTCGATGGGCAGGCTGCCGAAGTCCAGCGCGATCGTCTTCGCGCCGGCTACCGGTCGCAAAGTGTTCGTGACGTCCCCCGTGAGCGAGGCATTGGGTTCGTCCAAACTCACGCTCCAACGGACGTCGAGAAGATCGAAATTGTGGGGCCGCGTCTGGGCATGGGCGAGACCCACGGCGAGGAGGGCCGCGAGTCCAATCGGTTTCCGGAACATTGGCTCATGATGGGCTATTCCAGGGTTGTTTGCAAGCAGACTTTCTCTGTTGCACTACATTCGCGTACTGCGGGCCGGAGCATAATATAACGTCAACGCTCCCGCGCGGACGCCGGAAGTGAATCCATGGAGCAGCGCAGCGACCAGGACGAGAAATTAACCCTGCTAAAACAGGTTTCTCCCTACATCGAGTCCATTGCGCTCGTGGTCCTGCTTGCGATGGTCCAGATGCGAGCAAACTCATTGCTTGAGGATCGAGCGCGATTCACCCTTCTCATGATTGCGCCCTGCTACGGTACGTGGCGTGCGGGTCTTGGACCCGGCCTCCTCGCCGTGGTTTGCTCTGCTTGCATTGGCGCTTTTCTCTTCGCCGTGCCCCAATATTCGTTTGCCATCCAGAAGCCGGGAGATGTCGTCAGCTTGATTCTCTTCGTTGTTGTCAGCATCACTGTGGTGCTCTTCGGCGAGGCGCACCGAGTCGGCGAGATGCGAGTGAAGCAACGAGAAAAGGAACTTAAAAAAGCTCTCGAAGAGCTCGCCGTCGCCAACGCCCAGTTAGAGGCGATGGTCGAGCGGCGAACGGAAGAACTGATTGAAATCCGCCGTTGGGCGGCGGAAGAACTGTAAGTGGCTATCGGAAGAGCGTCTGGCTGAACGCGATTAAGTTCCGTCGCCAAACCATCCACGTGTGCTGACCCGGAGTTTCAACCGCGTCCACGTGCACACCCTTGCCCTTCAGCCACTCGATGAGGCTTCGATTAGGCTTGATCAGGCCGTCTTCGGTGCCGCAGGAGATCCATAGATGCTTGACCATCCCGTTCACCTTATCGGCATCTAAACCAGGAAAGGCAGCCGGGAAGTCGTTGCCGACGCCACCGGAGCTAAAGCCGCCTACAAACGCGAACTTGTCCGCGTGGTTGAGCCCCGTGAGAAGGGTTTCCGCGCCACCCATCGAGAGACCCGCGATGGCCCGATTCTTCTGGTCGGTCTTCACCGGGTAGGTCGATTCGATTTGCGGGATGACTTCCTGGAGGAGCGCGGCGATAAAGTTGTCCGTGCTTTTCTTGCCCACGCCAGGCGCACCTCTTCGCCCGTCCGGGCTCGGGTAGCCAGCTACTCCGTAACCAAGCGTCATCACCACGATCATCGGCTCTGCCTTGCCTTGTGCGATCAGGTTGTCGAAGATGACGTTTGCCTTGCCGACCTCCGACCATCCGTTGGCCATATCGCTGAAGCCGTGAAGCAGGTAGAGAACCGGATACCTCTTGCGGTCGCCGGGCCGGTAGCTGGGCGGGGTGTAGACGAAGTAGTCCCGCTGCGCGCCGACTATCTTCGAGTCATAGAAGTGGTGATGGAGCTCACCGGCCGGCACGCTCTGGACTTCCCAGAGTTCGGCCGGACTGCCGGGAACGAGGAATGCGTTTGAACTCCACAAAAGGTTGGGCTTGACGAAGTGGCAGTTCGGATCCAGCACGTTCGAGCCGTCCACTGAGAAACTGTAGCCGTAAATGTCCGGACCCAGCGGCGCCGTGGTGTACGACCAGAGCCCGTCGGCATCCTTCGTCATCGCCGCGCTCGGCGAGCCTTCCAAACCGACTTCGACCTTCTGGGCATTCGGCATCTTCAACCGAAACGTCACGGTCCGGTCAGTATGAACCTCCGGTGAAACGATGGTCTGGGCCCGCCCCAAACCAGAAGCAAGGGCAATCGCCAGCAACGCTGCATACGAATATCGGCTCGTCATGGGCCGAGTCTATTCCATCGGCCCCCGGCGAGTTCGGGGGACCGTCCCCAAGCTGTACGATCCCCCGAACTCGCCAACAAACCTTCGGTCACCCAGCCCGAAACGTAGCCGGGTCCCTGATGTATGTGCAGTGGGCCGCGCGCGAAGCGCTGGGACAACCTCCTCGAACTCACCGACAAACCTGCGACCGGACGCACGAACGATCCCGGATGGGATTGAAGAAATTAGCCGGATATCGAAGGCGCGAACCTGCGCCAAAGATACCGGGTCACGAAGCGCAACCAGTCCCGACCCCAGCGAAGGGGTCGCAGAGAATTCCTCCTACGACTGGATCTTCTTCTTCGCCTCTTGGATCGTTCCATCTAGGAACGGATACCGCTTCAGCAAGCTGTCCAGGTCCGTAAGGACCTCTTTCATCTTTCGATCTCCCGCGATTCCGATGACCGTCCGCGTAAACCGGCCTAGGTCTTTCAGGCCGGCGCGAACGGCGGGGAGGACTCGGGGGTCGTCGCCCTTGAAACCTCGCAGCGCCGTGTAGCCGGCGTTCCTGACCTCATCGGTTTGGCCGGGTTCGACGGACTTGAAGATCTCGTCCAGGGCGCCTGAATCGTGATTGGAAGCCAGAGCCTTCAGCGCGGCGCCTCGAATCTGAGGGTTCGTACTTGCCGCCTGCTTTCGGATGAGCACGGCACTCGCCTTGAAGTCATTGGCGGCTAATCCGTTGATGGCGGCGGCGACCACCGCATAGGGTTGCGAGTCGTCGACCACCCCGCGAAGGGCCGCGAACACCGCAGGAGTCTTGTACTTGGCCAGGGCCTGGGCGGCCTCCGTGCGTCGCTCGTACGCTTCGTGCTTTAGCTCGGAGATGAAGAAATCGGCCAGAAACGGCTTATCGAGTTCACGCAAGCTTCCCGTATCCACAAATGCCGGGAATGGTCCTTGATCGGCGCGAAGCACATCTAGCACCATTCGCAGATCCTGATCCGTTGGGCTGCCGGCCATGATCTTGCGGAGGGCATAGACGCGGTCAATGCAGTTCGGAGCGAATTTCAGAATCGCGGGCCATTCCGCCGCGGTCCAAGGCTGGGTCTTGATCTCGCGCAGAAAGTCGAAATCGGGGTCGAACACGACCGCATCCGGCTTCTCCGAAACCGGAACCGTGAACGTCTGATCGGCCGCGTCCAGGTGAATCGGGAACCGCTTCACTCCCCCGTGCAGCAAACCGACCTGAGCGGGAATGTCGTAAACCGGGGTTCCGTCCGCAGTGGGCTGCGTCTGCTTAACGTGGACCATGACCGCCTGCTTGGCCACATCGTAGTTCCAAGACCAATCGATCACCGGATGTCCCGGGCTATAGATCCACTGCTTGAACCAAGGAGCCAGGTTGGTGCCGCTGACGTCGGTCATCTCCTCCATCAATTGGCTGGTCTCGACGGGGGTGTGCTGGTGGTGCTCCAGGTACGACTTGAGCCCGGCAAAGAAGGGGCCGTCTCCGATCATCCTTCGCAGCGAATGGATCAGCACGCCGCCCTTCGGGTAGGTGTGCTGGTCGAACATTACGTCGGAGTTCATGTACAGCGTCGTCACGAGGGGACGCTTGTAGCGGCGGCTCTCGTCGAAGTAGTCGAGGCTGTTCTGCTGGATCTCCCGCTGGTACGCGTAAGTGCCCCGGCTGTGCTCGAAGTACATCATCTGCATAAACGTCGCGAACGACTCGTTCAGCCAGATTTGCCCCCAGTCCTTGCACGTCACGGTATCGCCAAACCACTGGTGCCCGAGTTCGTGCGAGTTCAGGGAGTCCATGTCGTGGATTCCCGAGCGTTTATCGGTTAGGAAGTCTTGACCCAGCGTAGTGGCGCTGACATTCTCCTGTCCGCCGCCGAACTCGAACGTGCAGTCCTGCGCGTACTTCGGCCAGGGGTACTTGTAGCCGAGCCGATCGGAGTAGAAACTCAGCATGTCCTTCGTGTCTTCGAAGGAATAGTCGATGAGGTGGCCGCGCCCGCGCGGGACGGCATACCAAAGGTCGACGCCGCGCCACTTGTCGTGCTTGATATCGAGCGGACCCGCGAGCACCGACGTCAGGTAGGTGGCGTGGGGGATGTTGAGCTTCCAGACCACGGTGCGTTTGGACTTATCCGCGCTGAGCTCGTCAGAAACCTTGACGCCATTTCCGATCACGCTCCAATCGGCCGGGACGGTGGTCTTGGTCTCACTGGTCGTGAAGTCGTTCGGGTAGTCCCAGGTCGGCACCCAGTCGCGGGTCTGGACGGATTCGCCGTTCGTCCAGAATCCGATCTTGTTCGGCTGGACTTTGGTGGGTTCGAGCCAGTGGAAGCCCGTATCGTTGCCGGGGGCTTTGGCGAAGTGGAAGGTGATGGCCACGTCTGCCTTCGCGCCGACCTTCATAGGACCGCACTGAACCGTGAGGCCGTCCTCAACCTTCGTGAAATGCGCCTCCTGACCGTTGACCGAGACCGAGTCGATCTTGACGTCGCGGCCCGAATGAAACTTTAGGTCGTGGATGCCATCCCGCAGCGCCGCGATCGAGTTCACTACCCGGCCTTTCACGCTTTTGTTGGGATAGTCGACGTTCATCTCCAGCGCGAGGTGCTGCAAGTCGTACTGCCGGTCGGGCGCGTAGTGGATGGTCGCTCCGGGTGGCGAAAACGGGTTCTGGACCCCCATCGACCCTCCTTGGGCCGTTGCGAGCGAAGCGGTGCTGAGAAGCGCGAGGCCGAAAGCTAAGGCGGCAAAAGAACGGAGAGTCATGTTATTCGCGGGAGACCGGCCTCCATTATTCACGGTTGGCTTGGAGGTGGACCGGAAAGTCTACGGAATCCCACCACGGATAGGTGCCCGCTACCTGGGTTGGCTATGATGAGAGCGTGAAAGCAGCTTGGATGCTTGCCTTTTGTTTACTTGCCGCGAGTGCATCCGCAGATACCCGCGAACGGACGAATCTGGATTCGGGTTGGAAGTTCCATCGGGGGGCGATTGACGGCATCTCGATTGCGGCGGCGGGCACCCCCGTCGTCAACTGGCGCTGGATTGCCGATGACCGTGGCGAGAAGGATGCGGACAAGTACACATCTAGGGTGGCTGATACTGCCGGGACGGGTTGGGCATTTGCCAAAACGGGGGATGACGTTTTCAAAGGCCGCGTCGGCTTTGCTTGGTTTCGAACGAACCTACCGCCCCTGACCGGTCCGATTCCGAAGCTGCATTTCGACTCGGTCGACGACAACGCGGTGGTCTATCTGAACGGCAAGCGATTGGCGGCTCACCAAGGATGGAGCGATGCCTTCGACGTGGATCTAAAGTCGGCATGGCAAGTAAACGGCTCTAACCAGCTTGCCATCCTCGTCGAAAACACGAACGGCCCCGGTGGCATCATCGGCGAAGTCGTCCTTCAACAGGGCGCTGACGTCGTGAAAACCGTAGGGCCGGCGGAGGAGGCTTACGACGACACGAATTGGACGCGGGTGCACTTACCGCACGACTACGTAATCGAAGGCAAGTTCAACCCCGATGCGGATGCCAATCACGGCTACCTTCCCACGACGGACGCCTGGTATCGGAAGACATTTACCATCCCTTTGTCGGACCAAGGCAAGAGTCTATGGATCGACTTTGACGGCGTCTACCGGGACAGCCGCGTATGGCTGAACGGCCACTATTTGGGCCGGCACGCAAGTGGCTACACCAGTTTTCGTTTTGACATCTCACCGTTCGCAAAGCCTGGCAAACCGAACGTCCTGACCGTATTCGTTGACCCGAAACACGCCGAGGGATGGTGGTATGAGGGAGGTGGCATCTATCGGCACGTTTGGCTGAACGCGGCCAATCGACTGCACCTCACTCCGTTGGGAACCGCAATCACGACAAAGTCGAACTTGGTGACAGTTTCTGCGGAAATTCAATCGGAAATCAAGCAAGCCAACGGAGTAACCCTTCGCACTCAAGTATTCGACGAAGACGGGCATGCCCCGGTGTATCAGGAGGACCGTGCCGTCAATCTGGTTCCGTTCCCCGGCGAGCACAAGCCGTTCTTTAGTTTCCGCATCAACAAGCCTCACCTTTGGTCGATCGAAGATCCTCATCGCTATCGGCTGGAGCTTGCCATTCTGAAAGGTGGGCAAGAGGTAGATCGGACATCGACTTATTTCGGGATCCGTGATGTGGTCTTCGATGCAAATCGCGGATTTCTTTTGAACGGCAAGCCGGTAAAGATCCAGGGCACTTGTAACCACCAGGATTTCGCCGGCCTCGGAGTTGCCATCCCAGATTCCTTGGAGTATTGGCGGGTCGCCAAACTTAAAGAGATGGGGGCGAACGCTTGGCGGATGTCCCATAACCCGCCGAATCCCGAGCTTCTCGATGCCTGCGACAAGCTCGGGATGTTGGTCATGGACGAGAACCGCCACCTTGGCGATTCCGACCAAGTCCTCGGCGAAGTCTCGGACTTGGTCCTTCGCGACCGCAACCACCCCAGCGTGATCATGTGGTCAATGTGCAACGAGGAGCAGGCGCAGGGCACCGCGCGCGGGAAGGCGATGTTCCGGGCGATGAAGGCCACTGTTCTGAAGTACGACACCTCCCGACCAGTCACCGCCGCGATGAACGGAGGGTGGTTCGAGGATGGCTTCAACGGCGTCGAGGACTTGATGGGCGTGAACTACTCGTACGACGTTTACGATAAGTTCCACGGACAGCATCCGTTGGTGCCGGTCTTCGGAAGCGAGACGGCAAGTACGGTCACGACCCGGGGCGAGTACGCCGATGACCCTGCTCGCGTCTTCGTGAGTTCCTACAACATGACCGACGGTTCATGGAAACCGGCGGGGGACCGGGCGTTTGTGGCTGGCACTTTCGTTTGGACGGGGTTCGATTACAAGGGTGAACCGACGCCTTACAAGTGGCCGGACATCAACAGCAACTTCGGCATCCTCGACATGTGCGGCTTCCCGAAAGACAACTACTTCTACTACCAGTCCTGGTGGAAGTCCCAACCCATCGTCCATCTGCTTCCGCACTGGAATTGGCCCGGTCGCGAGGGGCAGGACGTCAAGGTCGTGGCCTTCTCGAATGCTTCCGAGGTCGAACTGTTCCTGAACGGCGTCAGCCAAGGCCGCAAGCCGATGCCTCGGTTCGAGCACATCGAGTGGACGGTGAAGTACGCACCCGGCACTCTGTCCGCTCGTGGCTACGACAAGAGCGGCAAAGTCATCGCCGAGGATAAGGTCACGACTACGGGGGCGCCGGCAGCGGTACGCCTTAAGACGGAGCGAACAAAGCTGACCCCGGACGGTGAAGATGTCGTGGTCGTGGAGGTTTCCGTGGTGGACGCGGAGGGGCATATTGTCCCGACCGCGAACGATTTAGTTCGCTTCTCCGTGTTTGGCGCCGGCCACATTGCGGGAGTCGGAAACGGCAACGCCAGCGACCACGACCCGGACAAAGCCAGCTACCGCCACGCCTTCAACGGCCGTTGCATCGTGATCATCGGCGCGGGAGAGATCCCGGGCAAGATTCAGTTGGCGGCGGGAGCGGAGAGATTGAAGGGCGCGAGTATGGATTTTACGGTTGTGAGGTGATTTAGATGTCAAATAGTGAATCATCGCTTGCGCGAAGGAAGCATGCTCTGGAATTTACTGGCCTGATCTTGCTCATCTCTCTCCTCGCCAATGTGCTCCTGATTTCGATCGTCTCAGATCTCAAAAAGAGGCCGGTAGCCCCTGCATACTTCGCTGAACCGCGGAGAGTGCCGGTCGGTACAAGCATGAAGCTCGTGGAGGATCTTTTCGGAGAGCCTTATGATCATCACCATGAGATCAAGAATGGCGTCGAAATCGACACGCTGATCTACGCTCCCTGGAATCTCGAGTTTAAGGGTGGAGTGCTCATCAGTAAATTTGCTTGGATGGACGACTAGGCGAAAAAACTCACTTGCGGTTCAAACTATCCAAGTCCACGAGCCCACGCGCAACCTTCAGGTCCTCCTCCGCAGATGTACCGCTTTCCTTTCCGTAGCGTCTCGATACTTTCCTCGGAACACGCCACTGGGAGGTAACTGCGACCAAAGCCTTGCGGACTCAAAACCGTCCGGACTGATCCCGGACGGGATCAAAGAAATTAGCCGGATATCGAAGGCGCGCACCTGCGCCGAAGATACCGGTCACCGGGAAACGCAACGAATCGACCCCTCGCGGGTCGTAGAGCCTTGCGAGTCATTTAGCAAACGTTAACGACCCATCACCCGCCGCCACGCGTTTTGCCGCGATGCTTGGCGCACCTCACCCCAAAGACCGCAACCGCCCAATCTCCCGCAAAATCGCCTGATCCTCCTCGGTGATCGTGCCGTCGTACTTCGGACCAATCCCCAACAGAAAATTCCCGCCCCGAGCATTCGTCACACGAATTTCCTCGGCAACTAATTCCGCCGACTTCCGAACCTGGCCCTCCGTGTACTTCCAATCCGGCGCCAACGGCAGACACGCCTCCCAAGGTGTACCAAGCCCTTCCTCCGGAATCTCCCGCTCCGGCGTCACAAAATCCTCGAAATCCCCAACCGTCCGATTTGCGACGATCAAACCCGGCTGCAAAGAACGGGCCATCGCGACCATCTCCGCCATCCGAATATCCTCGCCATCGCGTACCCACCCGGCGTCCAACCAGAGAATGTCGATTTTCCCGTAGTCGGTCATCAACTCCCTGATCTGCTCGTGCGTGTACTGCACGAACTTCTCCCAAACCTCAGGATCGTCAGAGGTATTCGCATGCCTGCCGATCACCGGCGAAGAAGGCGACCAGTAGTATGGGCAATGCCAATCCGCCTTGCTAAAATAGACCGAAACCGCCAACCCCGCCCGCCGGCAAGCATCGAACAAATGCCGTGTCACATCCGCCCGAGGATTGGTATGGAAGGGACAGATAGACCCCGTGATCTTGTAGTCCGTCGTCTTCGTATCCCACATGCAAAATCCGTCGTGGTGCTTGGTCGTGAAACAGACATACTTCGCCCCCGCCGCCACGAACGAGGCCACCCACTCATCCGGATCAAACCCAACCGGATTGAACGAAGAAGCTAAATCCCAATAATTGCGCTGAAACCGCGCCAAATCATAGTCGCGCTCGCGCCAGCACTTCATATTCGGGTTGCGCGCCCAGTCGTCTTCCGGTGATAGCGGCCAGCTCTCGCAGCAGTCCCAGAAGGCGTAGATCCCCCAGTGAAGAATAATCCCCAACCGAAGACTTTGAAACCAACGGAGTCGCTCTTGCAGCCACTCCGGCTGGTCCGAAGTAGACAAAGTCGAATGGGCGATGACGTCTTGTCGCATGGTTCTTAAAGCTTTCGGCCGCGAGCTCGGTGGATGTCGAACGAGGCGGTGTCGGCGATCGCCATGACCGCCATAACCCCCGCCTGAATCGGATCGGAGCATACAAGATCGGCGGCCTCGGTGACGCTGCCGACCATGTTAAGGCAAATAACGGGGATGCCCGAGTGGGTTTGCAACTCGCGTACCGCGTTAGTAATATCGCCACCCATCAGGCTTCCGGCGAGCACGAGCACCCTTACGCGCGGCAATCGCCCTACGGCCCTTACCGCCTCCGCAAGCCTAGCTTCGCCAACGACAGCCATCGTGTCGACGCTGATTCGCTCGCCGCGGATGTTGTGACGGTCGGCTTCGCTTACTGCCCCGAAGACAACCTGAGAGACTTGCGCCCCGCCCCCGATTACGATCACGCGTTTGCCGAAAACGTTAGCCGCCGCTTCGTTCATGTGGACGGCAACGACGTCTGGGATGGAGGCGAGATCGATCTCGACCTTTTGCGGATCGGTGACGCTGGACGCCTCGATATGGAGTTCGACCTCCCCGACGCCGGTGAGGTGGATGGCATCGATATTGGCGCCCACGAGAGCGAGGCAGGCGGCAACGTCGCGGAGGAGGCCGGGGCGGTCTCGGGCGACGACGGTGATGCCGGCTTTACCGGCGGCGTCGATTCGGCTGGACTCGTCGTTTTGGTCGGTTCTTCGCATGACGGTTAAGGCCCCCACTCTACCTTGATGCTCCCCACTTGGCGCGCGAGTGGTACACAAAATACTAGTCTATTCGCTCTGCGAAAGCTAATATCTACTAGGGAGTAGATTATTAGCGGTTGATATTTAACGTGTTGTTGTTAGGTATGGTTGAGCGCAGATGACCGGTAGCGAAATCTGGAAAAGCTTGGAACATTGGGTTCTAATCGCTCGTTATAACTCGTTAGTGGCTATCCGAGCAACGGAGCTGAAGGTGGCACTGCCAATCCACATTTCATGTTAAATGTTGCGAAAGCCTTGCAGAGCCCCTACACGTATATCGTGATGGCGCTCATGATCGTCCTGATCGGCGTGGTATCGGCGACCAGCACCCCCACCGACGTCTTCCCAAACATCGACATCCCGGTGGCCAGTGTCATCTGGAACTACTCGGGGGCGTCGCCAGACGTGATGGAGAAGCGGATCGTCTCGTACGCTGAGCGCTCCTACAGCTCCGCGGTGAACGATATCCAGCACATCGAATCCCAATCGATGCCGGGAATCAGCGTCATCAAGATCTTCTTCCAGCCGGGCGCCCATGTGGATTCCGCGATCGCACAGATCACCGCGACGTCGCAATCCATCCTGAAGACCCTCCCTCCCGGAATCTCCCCGCCGCTCATCATCCAGTTCAACGCATCGAGTGTTCCCATTCTGCAGATCGGACTTTCGAGTCCGGACATGAGTGAGGCGACCCTCCAGGACTACGCGCAAAACGTCGTGCGCATCCAATTGGCGGGCATCCGGGGGGCTGCGATACCGTCCCCATACGGCGGCAAGACCCGGACGATCATGGTGGACTTGAACCAACAATCCTTGTTGGCGAAAGGGCTGACACCGATGGATGTCGCAAATGCGATTAACGTCCAAAACCTGATCCTGCCTACCGGAACCGCGAAGATGGCTAACCGCGAGTACACGGTTAGCCTTAACAGTAGTCCGGCCGCGGTAAAGGACCTGAACGACATTCCCGTCAAGATGGTCAACGGCTCGCCGATCTACTTAAGGGATGTCGGCCAAGTTTACGACGGCTCGGCGGTGCAATCCAACGTCGTCGACAAAGACGGAAAGCCGTCGGTTTTGCTAACCGTTCTCAAGAGCGGTAACGCCTCTACCCTCGACGTCGTGGGACGCATCAAAGAGGCGCTTCCCAGGATTCGGTCGACACTGCCGGCAGACCTGCACGTCGATATCGTCTCAGACCAATCGTTTTTCGTCCAAGCCTCGGTAAGCAGCGTGATCCGGGAAGGCGTCATCGCCGCGGTCCTGACGGCGCTGATGATCCTCCTCTTCCTCGGAAGTTGGCGCAGCACCCTGATCGTCGGAATGTCGATCCCGCTTTCCATTCTTTTCTCGCTGATCTGCTTGAGTGCCATCGGCCAGACGATCAACGTTATGACGCTGGGGGGCCTCGCCCTCGCCATCGGAATCCTTGTCGACAACGCGATCGTGTCGATCGAGAACATCTACCGTAACCTGGGCGAAGGGAAGACCCTCTATCACGCCATCGTGCAAGGCGCGGAGCAGATTGCGGCGCCTCAGCTCGTTTCCACCCTCGCCATCTGCATCGTCTTCCTCCCGATCATGTTCCTCAGCGGGGCGGCGGGCTCGCTGTTTAAGCCCCTGGCAATGGCGGTTGTCTTCGCGATGGTCGCTTCGTACCTCCTCTCCCGCACCTTCGTGCCGGTCATGGCGAACAAGCTGCTTGGCAAGGAGGCGCATCTCCACGCCCTCGGTCATGAAGAGGTGAAGCCCGGTCAGATGCGTCATCACGACCACGCGGGCCACTTAACGGTGGATGGCGCCCATGCCGCGCCTCTGCCGAAAGGGGACGTGATTTGGCGGCTTCACCTGAGGTTCAACCGGATCTTTGAGAAGCTGCTCGATGCCTACCGGGGCCTGATCCAGGGTGCGGTGCATCGGCGGGGACTCGTGCTCGCGGGCTTTGGCGTTTTCTTCGTCGCATCCCTCGGCCTGGTCCCGTTCATGGGCGAGAATTTCTTCCCGACCGTGGACTCGGGCTCCTTCCGCCTCCACGTTCGGGCCCCCAGCGGCACGCGGTTGGAGGAAACGAGGCACTTCTTCGCCGCCGTTGAGCGCACGATCCGGTCGGCGATCCCGGCGAAAGAATTGGATCTCGTCATCGACAACATGGGGCTGCCCGTCGGCGGCGTAAACGTCGCGTACAACACCACCGGCGCCATCGGCTCCTCGGACGGAGAGATCCTGGTCCAGCTCAAGGAGGACCACGAGCCGACCGCCGAATACATCCGCAAGCTAAGGCATCAGCTAGTTGCCGGCTATCCGAACAGCACCTTCTTCTTCCAACCGGCCGACATCACGACCCAGATCCTAAACTTCGGCTTGCCCGCACCCATTGACGTCCAAGTCGTTGGGCGCTCGCCGGACAACTTCGCCGTCACGCAAGAACTCGCGAAGCGAATGCGTTTGGTCGAAGGCGCCGCCGATGTCCACATCCACCAGGTCGTGGACAATCCGGAGCTTCACATCAAAGTGGACCGGGTTAAAGCGCAGGAGATGGGCCTCACCCAACGGGACATCGCAAACAACCTTTTGGTGTCCCTTAGCTCCAGCGGCCAAGTCATGCCGAACTACTGGGTGGACCCCAAAAACGGGGTCAGCTACTTGGTCGCGGTCCAGACTCCGCAAGCCGACGAATCGAAGATCTCACAGATTACGGCGATGCCGCTGGGAGAAGGCAAATCCAGCGAACCGCTCTCCAACTTCTCCAGCGTCTCGCGGCGGAAGTCGGCGGCGGTGATCAACCACTACGACGTGCAGCCCACGTACGACGTCTACGCGAATGTCGACCAAAGGGACCTCGGCGCCGTGGCGCACGACATCCAACATATCGTCGACTCGATGAAGGCCAAGTTGCCGCACGGTACGACGATCGTCGTGCGGGGTCAGGTCGAGAGTATGAACTCGAGCTTTATCGGCCTCGGCGCGGGATTGCTCGCCGCCATCGTGCTGGTCTACTTTCTACTCGTCGTCAACTACCAATCTTGGGTCGACCCTCTGATTATCGTATCGGCCCTTCCCGGGGCGATTTCCGGAATCCTGATCATGCTGTTCGTCTGGAATACGACGTTTAGCGTGCCTGCCCTTATGGGCGCGATCCTTTGCGTTGGGGTGGCTACGGCGAACAGCATCCTCGTCATCAACTTCGCCAATGACCGGCGCGAGGCCGGCGATGACGCCGTCACCGCGGCCGTGACAGCCGGCTGCACGCGGTTGCGGCCGGTCTTAATGACCGCGCTCGCGATGATCCTCGGCATGCTCCCGATGGCCTTGGCCTTCGGCGAGGGTGGGGAACAGAACGCTCCCCTTGGCCGCGCGGTCATCGGCGGACTGATCGTGGCCACGATCACAACCCTCCTCTTCGTCCCGCTGGTCTACAGCGTGCTGCGTAAGGCGGATGCGCATTCGACCATTCCCGAACCAGAAACTTCGGCCAACGATTTGGCGGCCATAGGCGCGTAACAAGCAAATGAACCCTCCCGAAAACGTAAATCATTCCGCCCCCGCCCCGGCGGCTGCGCCCGCAAAGAAGGCATCGCCCAAGCCGCGACGTTCACCGGACCGGAAACCTCGTCGAGGTTTTCGAACCATCGCGTTCTCATTACTCATGGTTGGCGTGCTGGGCTACATCGGTATCGCCCCTCGGATGAAGCAGAGCCAGGTTCTTCACGAAGAGGCAGCCTCCGCGGCCAAGGCCCTGCCTGTGGTAAGTGTGGTTTTGCCCAAGGTCAATGCCGGCGCCAACGAGATCTCGCTTCCGGGGAGCATTCAGGCGATCGACCAAACGAACCTAAACGCGAGGACCAGCGGCTACCTCGTTCAGCGGTTCGTGGATATCGGTTCGAAAGTCAAACAGGGTCAGGTTCTCGCCGTCATTCAGTCACCGGAACTGGATCAGCAAGTCAGCCAATCCGCCGCCGATATCGCGCGAATGCAAGCGGGTCTGGGACAAGCTACCGCCGACGTAAGCAAAAGCCAAGCCGCGATCAGCGGTTCACAAGCCGAGCAAACAAGGAATCTGGCCGAGGTGTCGCAAGCGCAGGCAAACATTCTCCATTTGCAGGCCCGGTATCAGCAGGCACTAGCCGCCGTCAGCGTCGACAAAGCCAAGGTGCGCGAGGCGGAAAAACATCTTCAAGGCGCCCAAGCCGACGTAAGCCGCGCCCATGTGGAAGAGGCCATCGCCAAAAAGACCCTCGACCGGTGGCGCGCCCTTGAAAAGGCCGACGCCGTTGCCGGACAGGAGGTCGATGAGAAGGAAGCGGATTGGGAATCGAACAAGGCGAAGGTCGATGCCGCCTCCGCCGCCGAGAGTTCCGCCGAGGCCGACGTCGAGGCGGCAAGAGAGATGGTGAACTCGGCCAACGCCGAAGTCGCCGCCGCCAATGCGGACATCGAATCGGGGCGGCAAAAAGTCAACGCCGCGCGCTCGGCGTTCGTATCCAGTAAGTCGGGAGTCGAGGCTGCAAGGGCCGGACTCTCCGCGATGCGTTCGAATATCGATGCCGCCCGCGCCGCCGTGGACTCGTCCCGCGCCAATTTTCGACGCGTCGAAGCACTGCAGTCCTTCGAGAAGATCACTGCCCCGTTCGCCGGCGTCATCACCGCTCGAAACGTGGATGTCGGAGATCTAATCAATCCCGGCTCCGGCGGCTCTGGGGCGACTGACCAAGGAAACTCGGTTACGAAGTCCGCGCTGTTCGGGCTAGCGAAGATCGACGTGTTGCGCGCCGAAATCAGCGTTCCCGAAGGCGCGATCGCCTCGATCCACCAGGGCCAGACGGCACAAGTACAAGTCGAAGAGTTTCCCGGGAAAACGTTTTCGGGCCAAGTCATCAACATTTCCGGCGCTCTCGATACCGCCTCAAGAACGCTTCTCGTAGAGGTTCGAATCCCCAACCCTGATAACGCCTTGAAACCTGGAATGTACGGCGAGGTGAAGTTCTCGGGCAGCAAAGCGGGGCGCAACTTGACCGTTCCGGCAAACTCGATTCTTTTCGATGCCGCCGGAACCCGCCTCGCCGTTGTCCGACCTGACGGAACTCTGCACTACGTCACCGTGAAGCCGGGTCGAGACTTCGGCGGCGAGGTCGAGATCCTGGAAGGTCTGACGAACAGCGATCGGGTGGTCACCAACCCCGACGATTCGCTTGCGGAAGGAACGAAGGTTACCGTCGCAAAGGAGGCCGCTTAATGCGCAAAGTTGCCTTCGCCGCCGGCATCGTCCTTGGTGCACTCACTGCTCAAGCACAGACCGTCCACCCAATCACGATCACTCCGATTCCCTCCGGTCCGCCGCCAACCGAATCCGTCCGTTCTATGCCCTCGCAAAGGGGCACGACGGCCGATCCTCGTCATCCGCTTTCGCACTCTCCCCAGCTCGATCGAGAACTCGCGGAGCGGCCGATCACGCTCGACGACGCGGTTGCCGTCGCCCTCACGCAAAATCCAACGCTTGCACAGGCCACCGAGAACCTGTACTTCGCTCAAGGACGGCTTAGTGAGGCAAGGAGCGGCTTCAATCCGACCGTCGCGCTGGCGCCGGGCGAGAGTTATATCCATCGCATTGCCGCGGAGGCGTATGGCATCCAGGCCACGCTTCCGCTCGATATCAGCCATCTCGTCGCTGCCGCAACGGACCAGGCGAAATTTCAGGAGATCGCGGCGCGGCTAGATATCAACCGGACGCGAAACAACGTGGTGTTTCAAGTCGAGAACGCGTTTTACGCCGTACTCCGCACCCAAGCCCTTGTAAACGTCGCGAACGAGAACCTTCAGAACTCGATGGAGCGACTGCGTGATGCCGGCGCTCGCTACGAGGCCCGCGCGGTCGCGTACATCGACGTCGTACGCGCCCAGACCGACGTCGCCAACGATCAGAAGGGCGTGATTCAGGCGAAGAACGCCGTGAGTAACGCGATCGCACTCCTTGCGAACGCGATGGGGATCGACGTCACGACGAACCTGCGCGTCACCGACAAGGGAGCGGTTACCCAACCGCCGGCAGCCGAACCACCCCAGCCGTTCGATCCGATGAAGCCGCTACCGGCTGCCCCCACGACGCCAATTCAACCGAGCGACGTGGCGGAAGCAAATGGGATGGTATTGGGTCCGGCCTTTCAAAGTGTCGTAAATGAGGCCCTTACGAACCGGCCGGAACCGATGGAAGTCGATGCCAACATCGCGGCGGCAAAGAAGGGCGTACAAGTCGCTCGCCGAAGCGAACTCCCCTCTCTTGCATTCTCCGTCGGTTACTTCGATCTACGTACCCAGTCGGGATCCTTCGTCAATGAGCCTCAGGCGTATGTCGGCTTTTCCATTCCCTTGTACGACGGTGGCGTGGCCCGGGCTCGGGTGCAGCAGGCGAATGCGACGGTTTCCTCGCTAATCACCCAGAAGCGGCAGGTGGTGGACGCGGTCACCCTCGACGTTCAACAAGCCTATCTTTCGCTCGTCCAGGCAAGAGACCAGGTCGCCGTCGCAAACCAGGCTTTGAATCAGGCGAGGGAAGGCTTCTCTCTCGCCAAAGTTCGATATCAAACCGGCGTCTCGTCGCGCGCCGGCATTTCGCCGCTCCTGGAGCTAAGCGACGCGCAAGCGGCCTTGACGCTTGCAGAGCAGAACCAGGTCAATGCGATCTACGACTACAACGCGGCGCAGGCGCAGTTGAATCGGTCGGCCGGACGGTTCGCTTATGTCGGACGGGGTCCAGGGTTTCCGGCAATTCCGCAGGGGACGGCGGTACCGAGGAGATGACCGTCTTCGGTCAACGCCTTGCCAAAGCGCCGAAGCTTCGTATAATCACTCATGGCCAAAATCGATTCCCGACGCGCTTGGAACACGGTCCTGCTGGCCATCGGGAGCTTGATCTTCCTTGCTCAGGCGGCGATCGCCGTAATTCTTTGCGTCACGATGTATGACGTCCTTTCGAGCGCAAAGGCAAAGGCTACGAGCAATGAACTTTCGAGCCTCAACATGATGGGAATGACGGCACAAATCTTGGCGCTCGCGGCGGTCGGCCTTACCCTGGTGGCGTTTACTCTTCTTGGCTTCGCGGCGCGCGAATATGGCCGCCTTGAAGGGCCAACGAAGCCGAGATGGTATGAAGTTGTCTTCCTTGGCCCGTTGCTTTTCGCCAAGGCCCTCATTCAAGGTCCGGCGGTGCGGGAAATGCCGCAGCGGATTGACTACGAGCGAACCCAGTAGCGCATGGCCAAACCCGAATTTCTGAGTTCGCCCTCCTTTGAGATCCTCTGAGAAATGAACCGGAATGGCTGAACGTCGCACCTTTGCTTGAAGTCTAACAACTAAAGGGGTAACACGCTTTCCGGCCCAAAAAGTCCATAGAATGATCGACTAAATGGATGGCCTCGGGGGGCATACGTAGAATAAGGCGATGGTGGCTTTCGCTCAGCATTTTGCCGCTGGCGAGTTCGAAGAATGCTTCGGTTTTTCGAGCGGACAGTGGGTTGGGGAAGACGAAGGGCATTTGCCCGGTGACCCGGCAGTGGTCGTTGTCGCCGAGCGAAGCCGGCTTGTATCGGTATCGTCCGTCTGGGCGGGAAGCGTGGCCGCGTCGGATGCGCTCTGGGACCAACACCTTGAGGCGAGCCTGCGCTACCGGCGCTGCCTGATTCCCCTCACAAGTTTTACGTGCGCGGCCGGTCGAAGTTTGGTAAATGCCGTACCCAAGCGGAAACTACTCTTCGTTGCCGCGGGAATCCTTGCTTGGGATTCGGTGCATCGCCGGGAGGTTTGTCTGGCCCTCGGGCTGCGAACCCTTCCCGATATCTCCGCCCTAGTACCCTTGGCGGTTCCGCCGAGCGAATTCTTAAGTTGGGCGGGAGGCAGGGCGAAGAGCCAGATGTTTAGCCTTATGGAGGACTACAACCGGAACGATTTAGTCACGGTGAGTTGCGTCGGCGTTCACCGATCGTGGCATGAGCGACGAGACGAGGACCTGCCCGTGTTTGGCGACTACCCCTCAAGTCGCGAGCTTGGCTTCGGCAACTATGCGTAAAGACGGCCCGTGTCAAGATGAAACCGTAGCGGGAGACCGGCCGTAATGAGTTCATCAAACACGTTGCCGTTGGTTATGATTTTGCGATGAGCATGGACCAGGACGCAAGAATCGAGGCGCCTTTGCTGAAGGCATACCTTCGCAAAGCGAAGTCTTATTCCTCCTTCAGGCTGCAGATACCGGTTGCGGTGACCTGGCTGACCTTTGCCGCGCTGGTGGCAATTGCCCCGGGGGGCGCACTGCTCTGGATAATCCTCGCGCTGATGTCTCGCAAATTCATTCCGAGCCGTAGGAAGCCCCTCACCGATGCCGAACGCACGGAAGAAATGACCTACAAAGTCATTCGACGGCTGAAGTACAAATCCCAAGAAACCAGCAACGTCACGAAGTACCTTCCACGCGAAGTCGCCGTTGCCTTGGAATTCGCCGTCGCGAAGTACGAATCTGAAGTCGTTCGGGCCCAGGTGGAAACCCCGTCCGCCGCCTTGCGTCAGGGTGAGTTCCTTGAGGAATGCTTGCACGCTTGTCTCCGCGCCGCCGCTCCCGTCGTCCGGGACGAGCACCAGGGCAAGCGGGAATGGCTGGCGCTTCAGGAGAACCGCCAATTGATCGGCACGGTGGTCGACTCGATTCAGCGCCAGACGGAGCGAATGTCGCTCGGCGAAACCCCGGACCTTGAGCGCTTGGCCGCCCTTCGCGAGCTTGAAGGCGAAGACTGGACGGTCGTACAGAACTACGGCCGGTAGTCTCTCGTGCGGAATTGCTGATCTTCTTTCTTAGCTAGCCGGGACAAGCGGCATACTAGGATTCGTGGCGTCCAACGCAGGGCGGGTTGAACTTCGGCAGCGGTCCGTATTTATGGGACTAGCCTTGCTTGGCGGTCTCGCGATCGTCGTGGCCGTCCCGCCGGCTCCTCCTGCCGCCGACTACAACGCGGATGTTCTTCCGATCCTCAAGGCGCACTGCTATCAGTGTCACAGTGGCGACCAGAAGCTGGGTGGGCTAAGCGTCGATTCGTTGGCGGGAATGCTCCGCGGTGGCGCAAATGGCCCGTCGGTTGTGATCGGAAAATCCGCGGCGAGTCCCCTGATCCGGCGTATTTTGGGCCAGGACGGAAAGCCTCGCATGCCGATGGGGTTCGCGCCTCTCGCCGAACGCGATGTAAATGTCTTAAGGGCCTGGATTGACCAGGGAGCCAAAGCCTCGGCCTCCTCCTCGCGAAAGCATTGGGCCTACCAAAAACCTATCCGGCCTGCGGTTCCGAAGGTGAAGTTCGCGACTTGGGTCACGAACCCGATCGACGCATTTGTGCTCAGCGGGATCGAGAAAGAAGGGCTCAAACCATCGCCACCGGCCGACCGCGTGACACTCATTCGGCGTGTGACCCTCGACCTGACCGGGCTTCCGCCCACTCCAGAAGAGGTCGATGCGTTCGTTACGGATCGAGCCCCCGATGCCTACCGCAAGGTCGTCGACAGACTATTCGCCAGTCCGCACTTCGGCGAAAAGATGGCGCTGCCCTGGCTTGATGCCGCTCGCTACGCGGACAGCAACGGCTTTCAACAAGACGGCGACACCTACCAATATGTCTGGCGCGATTGGGTCGTCTCCGCCCTGAACGCAAACATGCCGTTCGACCGGTTCACCATCGAGCAGCTTGCGGGGGACCTGTTGCCGACTGCTAACGAGCAGACCGCATCTGGTCGCGCGCAACTAATCGCATCCGCTTTCAACCGCAACCATATGTTGAACGGGGAAGGCGGAGCTATCGCGGAAGAGCAGCGAAACGTCAATCTCTACGACCGCGTGGACACGACCTCCACGACCTGGCTTGGCCTCACCATGGCGTGCGCACGGTGCCATGACCACAAGTACGATCCGCTCACCCAGCGCGACTACTACAGCTTGCTCGCCTACTTCAACAACGTCCCTGAGTCGGGCGTCCCGGAGGGTGGCGGCCAATATCGCATCGCCCCGCCCTGGATCTTCGCCGGCTCGCCGGAGCAGCTCGCTCAAATGGAGACCTTGAGGGCCGCCGTCGAGGCAGGGAAGAAGGCCAAGGTCGCCGCCGCCGCGCAAAAGGATCTGGAGAAGAAGCTTTCCGATTTCCAGGCAACCGTGCCCCGAGTGATGGTCATGTCGGACAAGCAGCCACGCGAATCTCATATCTATTCGCGCGGTAACTACACGTCTCCCCTTGATAAGGTGACTCCGACCACTCCGTTGACATTGCCCGCGATGCCCGCAAGTTTTCCCGCAAATCGCTTGGGCTTAGCGAAGTGGATCGTGAGCCCGGACAATCCCCTCACTGCCCGCGTCCAGGTGAATAGGTTCTGGCAAACCTTCTTCGGCCGCGGCTTAGTTCGTACGCCCGAGAACTTCGGGGTTCAGTCCGAGCCCCCTACCCAGCCCCAACTGTTGGATTGGCTCGCCGTCGACTTTCGCGAGAACGACTGGGACGTGAAGCGCCTCTTGCGGATGATGGTGATGAGTTCCACCTACCGGCAGAGCAGCAAAGTCTCGCCCGTGATGGTGAAACGGGATCCCGAAAACCGATTCCTCGCGCGTGGCGCCCGGTTCCGGCTGCCCGCGATGCTCCTGCGTGATGAGGCCCTGGCCGCGAGCGGCCTGATCAACCTCGCTATCGGCGGTAAACCGGTCTACCCCTACCAACCCAAGGGCATTTGGGATGGTCTGCAAATCACCGAGGAGCGAGACTTTACCTATCCGCAATCGAAAGGCGCGGACCTTTACCGACGCAGTCTCTATTCCTTTTGGCGCCGAACCGTGGCGCCGGGGGATATGTTCGATGCTTCGACCCGGCAGGTGTGCTCGGTCCGCCTATACCAAACTTCGACTCCGCTCCACGCGCTGACCACCCTGAACGACGTGACCTGGGTGGAAGCCGGCCGAGTCCTCGCCGAGCGCGTCATGACCGGCCCCGCGCAAAGCGATCAAGCCCGACTTGCGGAGGCGTTCCGAAGGGTTTGCGCGCGTCGGCCCGACGCCTCGGAACTGACGATCCTCACGCGCACCCTCGACCGAGCCCGCGCCGCCTTCGCCAAGAATCCAAAGGATGCCGAGACCTACTTGAGCCAAGGCGCATCCCCCCGTAATCCGAAATTGGACATGACCGACGAAGCCGCCTATGCCACGGTCTGTTCCGCCATTCTCAACTTAGACGAGGCCCTCACCCGCGAGTAGATCCTATGAACCCATTCTTTGAACGCGATCTCCGCATCTCCCGCCGGCAGTTCTTCGGTCGAACGGCCACGGGCCTGGGTTCGATCGCCCTCTCCGGGTTGCTCAGCGAAGACGCGCTCGGCCAAGCGGTGCGTCAGAAACCCCACGGCAACCTCAAGCCGCTGCCGGGGCTGCCGCACTTCCCGCCAAAGGCCAAGCGAGTCGTCGTCTTATGGCAGGGCGGTGCGCCGTCCCAGGTCGATTTGTTCGACCACAAGCCGGGCCTCGCCGCTCATCGCCTCGAAGAACTCCCCGCTTCATTAAGGGCGGGCACTCGCCTTTCCACGATGACCTCGGGCCAAGCGAAGTTTCCCGTGCTGCCCGCGATCAAGCCGTTCAAGCAATACGGCCAGTCCGGAATGTGGCTTTCGGAACTCATCCCCCATATCGGTTCGGTCGCGGACGACATCTGCTTGGTGAAGTCGATGAACACCGATGCGGTTAACCATGCTCCCGGGGTCACTTTCTTCCTTACCGGCAGCCAAATTCCCGGCCGGCCGAGTATGGGCGCGTGGGCAGCATACGGCCTCGGCAACATGGCCGACGATCTTCCCGCCTTCGTCGTGATGACTTCGAACGACGAGAAGAAGACCTGCGGGCAGCTCTTCTATGACTACTACTGGGGCAGCGGCTTCCTGCCTTCCATGTATCAGGGCGTGCGGTTCCGGAGCGAAGGCGACCCCGTGCTCTATCTGACCAACCCACCCGGAATGACGCCCGAGCTACGCCGTGGCGTGCTCGACGACATCGCGGCACTTGATCACAAACGCCTCCAAGACTACGGCGACCCCGAAATCGAGACCCGCATCTCGCAGTACGAACTCGCCTTCAAGATGCAGACGAGCGTGCCGGAGCTCACCGACATCTCCCAAGAGCCCGCAAGCGTCCTGGAAATGTACGGCCCCGACGTCCACCGCTCCGGCTCCTACGCCCACAACTGCCTCCTTGCCCGGCGCTTACTTGAAAGAGGAACGAGGTTTGTCCAGCTCATGCACTCGGGCTGGGACCAGCACATGAACCTCGATACGCAGCTAGCGCTTCAATGCCGCGACACTGACCAAGCCTCGGCCGCGCTCGTGAAGGACCTCAAGCAAAGGGGAATGCTGGACGACACGATCGTCCTCTGGTGCGGCGAATTTGGCCGGACCGTTTTCGTGCAAGGGGATGTCTCGAAACCGGATGGCCACGGCCGCGACCACTTCGGCGCCTGCTACAGCCTATGGGTCGCCGGCGGCGGCTTCAAAGGTGGCTCGGTCCACGGCGAGACGGACGACTTCTCCTACAAGGTCGTCAAGGATCCCGTCGGCGTGCACGACATGCAGGCGACCATCCTCCGCCAACTCGGCATCGACCACGAGAAGCTGACCTATCGCTACCAGGGGCGAGATTTCCGGCTCACCGACGTAGCCGGCCAAGTCGTCCCGCAGATCCTGCGTTAACCCCTTCCGGCCCTCGGCAGAGGTAGCCCACGCCTCGACCGAACGGGAGACGCCGTGAGAGGGCGCTTTGGAGACGGCTCAAAAGAACTCAAAATAGGGCTGTCTCCAAGGCAAAAGCCTTCTGAGACAGCCCCAGTTCATCAACCAATCGCGCCGCGATTAATTGATGAACTTAACGTGGACGTGGCCCTTACGCACGAACTCCCACAGCTTGACCGGCACGAACAGCACGCCGTCTTTGCCGATGGTCGGCTGGAGGTGGAATCGAGCGCCATTGCGGCGATAGATTTCGTCGCCCTGGGTGAACTCGACGTCGTTGTTGCGGTAGACGACGTGAAGCCTCTCTCCGCTTCTGGATCGGTCCGTCTTGGCGCCGAGCAAATCGCCCATCGTGCGGAAAGGCACCATCAGCGCATGGTTGGCCCAGAAAGGTCGCTCTTCCGGCTTGAAGTGAACTTCGTTATCGTCGATGAAAACGCGCATCTCGTGGTGAGCACTTTCGTGATGGCGCCACTCTTGGGCCTCGCGGTCGTGTTGATCTTCCCAGCGGTTCTGAGCCTGAGATAAAACTGACGCCGTGAGTGCGGCTCCGATGGCAAAACTGATTGCAATGTTCTTCATATTCTTCGTCCTTCCGTAGAACCTTACTTTCTCCGATGAATTTCCCGGAGCTACCAGTAGGTTACGCTACGTATCTGACGGCTACCATCCCAGGAAGTTATGTCACGGAAAAGGGATAGGTCTTCCGACCCTTCCGATCGCAAACGTCAAACCCGCCAAAAAAGCCGCCACGTCCTTTGCGGCGTGGCGGCCTGGGTAGTTTTCGAAACTACATGGCGCTCTTGAACAGCCAAACGGTTGCGCCGTTGGGGTCCTTGATGAGCGCCATTCGGCCGACGGTGGGAACGTCCATCGGCTCGACCATGATCGTGGCGCCTAGATCAACGCACAACGCGAGCCGCGCGTCCACATCGTCCACGGAGATGTAGGTCGACCAGTGGGGAGGCATCATTTCCATGTGGGTGCCTTCGGTGCCCTGGACGCCGCAGACGGGTTGTCCGCCGCGGGTGAGCATCTTGTACGTTCCCATCTCGCCCATGGGCATTTCCATGGTTCCGAAGTCGAGCGCCTTCGTGTAGAAGTCGACGATGGCGTCGGAGTTGGCGGAGTAGATCTCGTGCCAAACGAACGTTTGTCCCTGGATCAGTGCGGCTTGGTTTGCGGCTTCAGACATGCGATTATGTTACGACAGGGAGCGCGCCCCGGCAAGGCCTCGCCAAGACCTTTGGCAAACCCTAACAATGGGTTTTGAACTCCTCTTCTGAGGCAAGAAGTTGAAGCAACGCGGTCTCCGCCTGGTCCGGGCAAAGGGCTTCGCTGAGGGCGCAATCCTGAAAGGCTCGAAAAACCGACGGATGTACGTAGCACTTACGGCAAATGGCGGGAGTATTGCCCAGTTGTTTGGACACCGACTTCATCGCGTCCATAATCGCGTGCTTTGCCGCGGTCGGAGTTTCCGGCGACTCTTGCTCGGCAAAGTGAACCAAAGCGAGCACCGAGCCGGACCAGGTTCGAAAATCCTTCGCCGTGAAGTGCTCGCCGGAGATCGCGTGAAGGTATGCGTTGACGTCCGCCGAAGTAACCGTGTCCAAGCTGCCTTGACCATCGGAATATTGAAAGAGATCTTGCCCCGGTAGGTCCTGCAGCTTCTTGATGACGGTCGCCAGCCGGCGGTCGTGGACTTCTATATCGTGGAGAATCCTGCTCTTTCCCACAAAATGGAGCCGGACGTTCGCCCCCTGCACCTTCACATGACGCGAGCGCATCGTAGTCAGGCCGTAGGAATGGTTTTCCCGCGCGTACTGCTGATTGCCGATCCGCACCAGGCTGTGCTCAAGCAGGTAAACGACCGCCGCCAGCACTTTCGTTTTCGGTAGGCCGTGCTGCAGCAAATCGTGCTCCACCTTTTCTCGGATCGAGGGAAGCGCTCGACCGAATTCCCGCATACGATGAAACTTGAGCTCCTCTTGGGCGGCCCGGAACTCCTCGTGATACCGATACTGCTTCCTGCCCCTCGCGTCGACACCCGTTGCTTGAAGGTGTCCACGCGGATCGAGGCATATCCAAACCTGTTCATACGCGGGAGGAATGGCCAGTTTGCGGATGCGCGCGAGATCCGCGGAATTCTTGACCGTGCGGCCGTCCGGATAGCGGAATACGAAGCCCTTGCTTGTCTTCCGTCGTGAAATTCCCGGAGCCGAATCCGTTACGTATTGCAAGCCGATCGAGGCGGCGGTTTCCTGACCCGGTGTACTCATTCCGGGTTCGTTTGACGGCAATCGCCCCCCTGAGTTCGAGGCCCTGGGCCGGGAACTGTGAGCGGTTCGCGAAAGTCGATGAAGCGTCGGTTCGAACAAGGATCGAATCAGGAGAATTCATGAGTGTTTATTTGCAAGAAGAGCTTTGGGTGACCGTACAGGAATCGGAACGGCCAAACGCTCCATGCCCGCGGCCCCTCTCCAGCGGCTTTTCGAACGGAAAGGCATACCGCGTACTGGGCATGCATTGCCCCTCAGAAACCTCTGAGGCCTACATGATTCTTTGTAACGATCGGAACGAGATGTGGTTCATCTCCAATCAGCATTTTCGAGTGGAGATGGGCGAGCGGTATTCGCGAAGCGTTTATCTGCGTGACCTGATGCCTAGCGCCGAGACCCCGGTCAACGGCAACGTGTTCGTCAGCTGACTCAGTGCCGGAAAAATAGTCGAAGCTCCAACGACAATAGAAAACGCATTCCAAAAGGAAATTATTTGACCGCCGTAGGCGCGTCAAATAATGTCAAGAAACAAATCCAAGGAGGGGTTGAGCGTGGCCCATGGCCACCCTCGACCCCCTCACCTGCGTGGAACCCGACAGATAGGCGGATCAACTGCAAAATATCCCCTGCTCTCTTGAGCTCAGCCCAAGAGAACAGGGGATATTTAATTTAGTTCGCGCTGGTCGCGAGGGGAGCCTCACTGGCAGGCGATCGAAGATAGACCTTATCCGTCACCCTATCGACCTCGTAGGTGGCAATCCAATGATGCTGGCCGCCGGCTGCTACATCGTTCTTGGCCAACTTAATCTTGTTCCCACCGTCGAGGTGATCGACGGTGCCGACATGTTTGCCGTCGGAGCCGACGACTTCCATATGCGCTTGAATGTTTGAAATGTCCATACTTCCTGTCGGAAGCTTTTCGGCGGGTCCGAGTTCCGTAAGCAAGCCCTATCCGGCGTGGCCGCCGTCAGCGGAAAACTCCGCGCCGGTAATGAAATCGGCCCGCGGGCTCGCGAGGTAGCAGACCAGCGAAGCGATCTCTTCTGGACGCCCCAAGCGACCCACGAGGTTTGGCATGAATCGCTCGGTAAAGATCGCCTCTCGCTCGGCCGGCGAGGACGGCCAACGCTCCTCGTTCGCCATTTCCTCCATCCAAGCCTTGATCTTCGGACTCATGATCACGCCGGGGCTGATGGCGTTGGACGTGATGCCCGACTTGGCCAGGTTCTTGGCAAGACTCATGGTGAGATGCCTTAAAGCCGCTTTCGAAGCGCCATACGCGGCATAGTTTTCGGACGGATACTTTCCCGAAATGCTCGTGATCTGAATGAAGCGTCCCCAGCCGATGTCGCGCATCTGCGGCAGCAGGTGCTGCACGAGTCGCACGGTCGGAAGGGTGTTCGTGCCGTAGGCTTCTTCCCAAGCCTTGGCGCTGGGCTCGTCCCAAGAGTCCTCATCCGCGACCCCGACGTTGTTCACCACGATTTCTAAGCCGCCGAAGGCGTCGAGGGCGTACTCCGCGACATGTGCGGCGGTCCGATCGGTCGACAAGTCGCCGAGGACCATGGCGGCATCGCCACCTTTCGCGCGAATCTTCTTCGCGACCAACTCCGCCGCGAGTTCGTTTCGTCCGTGGACGACCACCCGCGCGCCCTCCTGGGCCAAGGCAAGCGCGATCGACTCACCGATGCCCCCGGTACTTCCCGTGACCAACGCTCGCTTTCCAGACAGACTGAGTTCCATCTACTGAGGTGGAACCCGGGAGCCGGCTCGCCGAACGGCGGCGGGGTCCACTTCCACGTTGTGGTAGCTCTTCTCCCCTGCGTTGATGGCGACGCTTAGGTGGTTCCCAACCGGTGGCAGCGGGCAAGTGGCGTACTCGGTGAAGGCGCACGGCGGGTTTACCGCCTGATTGAAGTCGATGGTGTAGACGCCGTTCACCGCTTTCGGCACGTCCAAGAACCGGCCGGCGGCATAGGTCTCCTTGCCCGAGGTCGCGTCGGCGAAGTTTAGGAAGAACCCGTTGCCTTGCGGTTGAACATCGAGACGGCACTCTTTACCCCCGACCGTAAACGCCAGATAACCCGGGCACCTCACCTCCGACGGATCGCCGATGACATTGAAAATCGTCATCGTTCGGGGCGGGTTGTAAGGGACGAGCTTTGCCGAGACCCGCAGATCCTTATTTGGAGCAAACCACTTCTGTCCCTTGAACTCCCGCCTCGCCTTTGAGTTCTTGTCGAACATTCGGAGGCCGATTCGCTTGCCGCGCTGGATCACCATAAGCGTGATCGAGCCGACCTTGGCGCGCGTCGAATCTGGCTTCATCTCCACCGTTGTTACCGGCTGGCCATCCACCTCGACCGCAACGCCCGGCGTTACGTTGAGAGTCACGCGGCCCTTAGCCAAGGTGAAAGTGCCGAGCTTGGAGGGCGCGGAGGAAGGCAAGATAAGCTTTGAATCCGAACTGGACCCGATGGTCGTCTCACCCTCGCTGAACCAAGCGAGGCCCGTCACGTTCAGCCATCCGTCCTCCGCGAGCAGGTTGGCAGATTGTTCCTTCCGCCATGCCGCCAAACCCTCTTCATAGGACTGCATCGCGGGGCTCGCGATGGCGATTGACGAGATGACCAAGACCGCAAAGGCCGTGGCGCAAAGTATCGGAGTGGGGACTTTGGGCATAGCTCAATTCCAATTTGAATTAAACCTGGAAAACCCCTAAACACAAATCAGGTAGCCGGAAATCGAGGTCCCGAAATCGAACCAGGGAGAGAGCGGCCGGGGTTCAATCAAAAAGCGGGTCTTGATCTAACCGGCACTCCAAAAACGCCCGACAATGGTGAAATGGGTGCTTGGGAAAGCAAGTTTGCCCGTAATCCTGGGTTTCTTTTCTGATTCTTCGGTGGGTCAGTTAAGATACCGGGAAGGTTTTCGAGAGAAACATGTCGAAAATGTCGAAGCAAGCCCGAATCTATTGGGCGGTCATATGCCTTCTCGGACTTACTTCGACCATTTTGTCGCAGGCGATTCGCCTTGCCGAGGCCCCACATTCTAAGTGGGAATTCCTCATTTTTATCGCGCTCGCCGTCACCATTGGCGGCCGTAAGGTCAACCTTACCCCCTCTCGCCGCGATGAGGAAGCCGGATCCCTTACCCTCGGTTTCGCTATAACTTTTGCCGGGCTACTGCGCTTAGGGCCCAACCTTGCTGTGCTTATCGCGGTTGCTAGCTGCCTTTCCAGCTGCATGTTTCCGCGCCGGCAACGGTGGTTCCAACTCTTCTTCAACCTGTCGTTAAGCGCGATCGATGGCGTTATCGGCTGCGTCGTTTTCGCATATTTGAACGGGTTTACGCTCAAGATAAGCCCTGGAAAGACCTTCACTGCCCTCGCGGGAAGCTCGCTCTGTTTCTTCCTTATCAACACCTTCGGCGTCGCGGTAATGATCTCGCTCAACACGAACGAGAAAGCGACGAAGATTTGGAAAGAGAATTTTTCTTGGACGGCGCCAAGCTATTTTGCAAGCGGTAGCGTAGGCGCACTTGCGGCCATCCTGTTTAACGGTAGTTCGGTTGCACCCATATTGTTCGCTTTACCGGTGGCTTACTTAGTCTATCAGTCGTACGTAACTTATATTTCACGTGCGGAAGACCGACAGCGACATATAGAAGAACTCCAGAAGAAACAGCATCAACTTTCCGACCTTTACATTGCGACAATTAAGAGCCTTGCTCTCGCGATCGATGCGAAGGATCAGTACACCCACCAGCACATCCTTCGCGTTCAGCGCTATGCCGTCGCCATTGCCGAGGAGATGGGTTTAGAGGGCGATGAGTTCGAAGCGGTTCGCACCGGCGCCTTACTTCACGACGTCGGCAAGCTTGGCGTTCCCGAATATGTACTTCTCAAGCAGGGGCCTCTGACTCCGGAAGAGTACGAGAAGGTCAAGAAGCACCCCGAGATCGGCGCCGCGATCCTCGACCCGGTGGAATTCCCATGGCCGGTCATTCCCGTCGTGCGCCACCACCACGAGCGTTGGGACGGTACCGGCTATCCGGACGGCCTTAAGGGTGAGGAGATCCCAGTAACCGCACGAATCATGGCGGTCGCCGACGTCTATGACGCGGTCACTTCCACCCGCGCATATCGCCGGGCCTGGAGTCACGACCGCGCGGTCGACCTCATTAAGCGCGATACCGGCACCTACTTCTCTCCGGACGTCACCGCGGCTTTCCTTCGCGTGATCGACCGGGTGGTGCGAGAGATGGCCGACGAAGGGTTCGGACCCCTTGTGCTGGCGTCTGTCCAACCCGTCGTCGAAGACAGTAAGGCGGTCGCCGCCGCCAAGCACATTTCGCGCGCTTCGACCGAGCTGTGGGCCCTTTATGAGGTTGCGCAGTCGCTCAGTGGAAGCCTCGGCATAAAACACACCGCCGAGCTGGTAGTCCGGAAGGTCGAAGAGATTTACGCGGGCGCCACCTGCGTATTCTTCCAATGGGAGCCCGATTCGATGTCGCTCACGGCCGACTCGGCATTTGGGTTTAGCCGCGAACTTTTCCTCAACGCGAGCGCCAGCAGCAATAGCATTTCGCGGCGCGTTATCGCGAACCATGAAACGTACATGGGACCTTTCGATCCTAGCGATTTGACCCTGATTCACGGGTCCGCGGGTCAATGGATACAGCCTAAAACCGCGCTGATCGTCCCGGTGGTGGCGGAAGGTAAGCCAATTGGAACAATCAACCTTTACCATCCGGCGGCGGCGGCGTTCACCGAATACGATCGCGAACTACTTGAGTTGATCGCCGAACGCGCCGCCTCGGCCCTTTTCAACGGCATCTTGTTCGACCGTACGCGAGGAGATTCGCTTACGGATCCGCTGACCGGCGTATCGAATCTGCGCTTCCTTACGGGGCATGTCGACGAGTTGGCGACCCAAAAATCGCTAACCGGTACGGGGCCTCAGCCGTTCGCGATCCTCTGTTTGGATCTCGATAGCTTCAAGCCGATCAACGACGACTTTGGGCATGCGAAAGGCAACGACGTCTTGCAGGATGTCGCGAAGCTATTCAGCGATGTCGTATCTACTGGCGGTATCGTGGCGCGCTCCGGCGGGGACGAGTTCGTCGTCGTACTTAGCAACGCCGACCAATCGCGAGCGGAGCATGTCGCCCTTAGCCTACAGGCCGCCATCGAGACCTACGATCCAGGTTTGATCCACCACCGGCTGGGACAACTCCGCGTGGGTGTGAGCGTAGGCGTGGCATGTTTCCCGCACGACGGCCGTGACTGTACGAGCCTACTCTCGATCGCGGACCACCGCATGTATCTCATGAAGACCGAGCGCCGTCTTAAGTCGCTCGCGATGTCCTCGGAAGCCCCACGGTTCGCCGAGCGCACCCACATGTCGTAGCCGGCATGTAACCCCCTAAGCCGCTACCCCTAACGCTTCGCCGTTGCGCGGATAGCAGACGGAATTGCGCCATGCGCCGATGTGGCCGCCCTGTCATGGACGCTCTTCTCCATGTCCAACGCCCACGGGTCCTCATTTCCGCGGGCTAACACTTTTAACCCCCATCCTGCTACGATCTAGTGGCTTGGTGAAAGTAAATCTGCAGTCCCTAAAAAGGGGGACGTGATCGCAGCATTTGCATTTATATGGACCTCTAGGTTCAATGGGAAACAGGTTTTCTGAAATCTTCAGAGTCAAAGCTGATTATTTGCGCAAAAAACCATCGGGCCCTTGCTAACAAGGTAACTAATAGTTGTACAATGCTAATCAGTAAGCGATAACTGATGTGATACATCGGTTTTTTAGATTGAGAGAGCAACATGAGTATTCAGGAAAACATTTTCAATAAGATTGGGACTAAAGCGTTAGTCGGTGCGTTCGCATTTACAGCGTTCAATGCAATGGCCTTCGGCCAGGCGCAGAACGCCGATGATTTCGTGCGTTCCGCAATCGCTAAGAAGCAGTCCGGAAAGATCAACCTGATTCTCCGCACCACCGGGCCACTCTCTGCCCAAAATGAACTCGAATTGAACCGAATGGGCGGCTACATCTACCGCCATTTGCCGATCATTCATGCCACTGCGGTGAGCATCCCGGCAAAGAACCTTCGGCGGTTACTCTCTCGCCCTTACGTGCAACATGCTTCCGAGGATCTCTCGGTCCGCAAGACCGATACCTTCACCGTCGGCTCCACCGGCGCCGACACGGCATGGCAACAGTACGGGGTGAGTGGTAGTGGAGTAGGCGTTGCGATCGTCGACAGCGGGATCCACAAGCAGAAAGACTTCAAGGATCCGAGCAGCGGAAACACTCGAGTCGTCGCCAGCGTGAATTTTTCGCCCGATGCGGACAGCGCGGACGACCTGTGCGGACACGGCACCCACGTCGCCGGCATCATGGGCGGCAACGGCCAAGCATCCACCGGACCCAAGGATTTCATCACCTTCTTCGGAGTAGCCCCTAAGACGAACCTGGTAAATGTGCGGGTTTTGGATAATACGGGCGCCGGCAGCGTCAGCCAAGTCATCTCCGGAATCCAGTGGGTCATCGACCACAAGAAGAAATTCAACATCCGCGTCCTGAATCTTTCGCTCGGTCACCCGGTCGGCGAGAGCTTCACTACCGACCCCCTATGCCAGGCGGTCGAGGCGGCTTGGAAGGGCGGCATCGTCGTCATCTGCGCCGCCGGCAATGGTGGCCGGGTTAACCCGGACACGACCACGACGGGGTTGGATAACGAAGGATACGGCACGAACTACGGCTCGATCGGTTCGCCCGGTAACGACCCCTACGTCATCACGGTCGGGGCGATGAAGTCAGTCGACGGCATCCGAGCCCACGACCAGGTTGCCACGTACTCCAGCCGCGGACCCACCCTTGTCGACCAGGTCGCCAAGCCGGACATCATGGCTCCGGGCAACAAGGTCATCTCGGTCCTGGCCGACGGTTCTTACATCGATCAGACGTACTCCGCCACCAACAGCGTCGCCAAGTCTTCGTACATGAAGACGAACTCGACGGCGGCATCGGACCGATACTTCGTTCTCTCGGGAACATCGATGGCGACACCGGTCGTATCGGGCGCCGCGGCGCTTCTTCTCGAGCAGTTCCCCAACCTGACCCCGGACACGGTCAAGGCCCGCCTCATGGCGAGCGCCGACAAATGGACGACCACTGCGGGGACCGGCGACTTGCTGACCTACGGCGCGGGTTACCTCAATATCCCGGCGGCCCTTGGAACGAACATCGTGGCCACCACCCCGGCGGTCAGTCCGTTCCTTAGCCAGGACCCTAACGGCAACGTCTACGTTTTCGCCTCCACTTGGGGCACCGGTCTGGACTCGCTCCAGGCGATCTGGGGCAACCAGGCCATCTGGGGCAACCAGGCGATTTGGGGCAACGCGCCGATCACCGGCAGCCAAGCAATTTGGGGCAATCAAGCTATCTGGGGGAATGCCACCCTCTCGGCCAGCCAGGCCATCTGGGGCAATCAAGCGATCTGGGGCAACGCGCCCATCACAAGCAATCAGGCGATTTGGGGCAACCAGGCCATCTGGGGCAACTCGCCAATCACGTCGGTAAGCACGAGCCAGGTCGACCTCACGTCGATCGCGCTGAACGGAGAGAAGTGAAATGAAAAAGAAAGCACGAGTCATCTGGGGCGACTGAGCCCGGCGGTCCGATCTGGCCGCCGAATCGACACTGAAACGAGACCGAACGAGGAGCAAAGAGAAATGAAAACCAAAGGCCGAGTTATCTGGGGCGACTGAGCCACCAACCCCCCCCCAAGGGCAAATCGAACTGGGGAATTTCGACGACGTTCGACGAGACAAGAAGGGAAGCAGCGAAATGAAAAAGAAAGCACGAGTTATCTGGGGCGACTGAAGCCGAGGCGATTAAAGCCTCAAGACGTGAATTGGGACGAGACAGAAGGACGAGAAAAATGAAAGTACGATCAAGAGTTATCTGGGGCGATTGAAGTTGAAGAGCGGATCAAGCATTTAGGTTTGACCGTTCAAGCGAAAATCGACCACAGGTCATGTAGGTGAAATGGCCACTCAAAATGGAGTGGAGATATCCGATCATCGACCGGTTTGACTATAATTTTGACGTCATGTCCACACAAGACGAAGCGAAGCCGATACAGCCGGACGTCGTCGTGGTAGAGGACAACGAGGACGATGCGCGCATCACGCTGATGGCGCTGCGTAGACTGGAACCTCGGCCGAAGGTCGAACTGATTGTCGACGGAGCGGCTGCAGTGGAAGCATTGGTAGACAAGCACGCGCTATACCCGCGCCTCGTGTTGTTAGATCTGAAGCTCCCCCGGGTGCACGGCTTGGACGTACTGCAAGCCATACGCGGCGACGAGAAAACGCGAGGGATGAGCGTCGTAATGCTGACCTCGTCAAGCGAGCCGAGCGATGTGGCTCGAGCGAACGAACTCGGTTGCCAAGGCTATTTGACCAAGCCCATCGACTGGCAAGAATATTTGACCCTGGTGTGCGAAGCCGCCGCCAAGTTCCTTCCGCCTAAATTGCCTTAGGCGCGAGAGTGAACGAGAACGTTGCCCCGTTACCGGGCGTGCTCTCAGCCCAGATGCGTCCTCGATGGCGCACCACGATTCGTTCCGCGTTTGCGAGGCCGATGCCGGTTCCTGGGAACTCCTGCTCGGTGACGAGCCGCTCGAACGGCTGGAACATCCGACGGGCGTAGGCGGGATCGAAACCGATGCCCTGGTCCGCCACGAAGAAAATCGACTCCCCGTTCTCCTCTCGCATTCCGACTCGGATAGTGCCTCCGTTGGGCGAGAACTTATAAGCGTTCTCCATGAGGTTCGAGAGAACGAACCGCACCAAGTGGCCGTCGGCCATCGCCGTCATTCCGGATTGAATATCGAATTCGGTTGGCCGAGAATTGCCAATCAGAATGTGCTGGGCAATCTCCGTGGCGATAGCCGAAAGGTCGACCTGCGTCACCACCATCTCATGCCGTGAGAGTCTGGAAAGCTTCAGGAGGTCGTCGATAAGGTGTGCCAGTTTCCGGGCAGACTCCCTTTGACGAACGAGCAAATCCCGGTGGTCGGGTTCAAGCTTGGGTCCCAACTCTTCGAGGAGTAGGCTGCTGTTGAAAACGATGGATCGCAAGGGTGTCCGCAAATCGTGGGAGACGGTGTAGGTGAAGCCCTGCATCTCTCGATTCGCTTCCTGAAGCTCGGTCGTGCGGCGATCAACTCTATCCTCCAAGTCTCGCTCGATGAGCATGCGTTCCGTGATGTCGATCGCCAAAATCGCGATCCCGCCCTCGGGGGCCGGATCGACACGGATTTCGAACCAACGCTCCGGCTCTTCCGTATGCCACTCGAACCGGCGAGATGTCCGGTCTTGCATGGCTTCTCGAAGGTTCGTTTCGATTTTCGTGCCCTGCAGTCCGCGGAAGATTTCCCAAATCGTTCGCCCGAGCAAGTGCTCGCGGGGAATGCCAGAGAAATCGGACACCGAGTCGCTAACGTTAGTCACGCACCATCCGGCGTCCAGCACGGCAAACAGGTCGTGGATTTTACGAACGACGAAGTCGAGGCGTGAGTGCGCTGCCTCGGCATCCTGGCGGAGCACCGCCTCACGCTTGCGGCTCTCTCGGCGGGTCTGGCTGAGCCGGAGAGAGGCCCGAACCCGAGCTAAAAGCTCCCGGCCCGAGAACGGTTTCACCAAGTAGTCGTCGACCCCTCGCTCGAAACCTTCGACTTTCGCCTCTTCGCCGGCTCTGGCCGAGAGAACGATAATCGGTACATCCGCCAACGCAGGATCTTCCCGCACGGTATCCACGAAGCCGAACCCGTCGAGGCGGGGCATCATGACGTCGGTTAAGACGAGGTCGGCTCGGTTGCGGGTAAGCGAGGCCAGAGCCTCAGCGCCGTCCGCGACCACCTCGACCTGAAAGTAAGGGGCGAGGAGCCGGCGCAGGTATTCGCGCATGTCGGGGTTGTCGTCCGCGACCAGTACGCGTCCGCCGGCCTGGCCATCGGGGATCTCATGGGTGTCCTCTTCAGCCGGAAGCCACCGTAGGGCCTCGTCGACGAACGGGTTTGCGCCCGTGGGCGAAAGGCGATCTTCGGCAAGGCCGATACGGTCGGAAGGCAAGTGGGCATGACCCATGGGAAGCGCCACGGTGAAAGTACTTCCTTGGCCGACTTCGCTGGAAAGGCTGACCGTGCCCCCGTGCAGGCGCACAAGCTCGTGAACGAGAGAAAGCCCAATGCCGGTTCCCTCGTGGGTTCGCCCTTTGGCGCCCTCGACGCGGTGGAAGCGCTCAAAGATGAGGGACTGTTCTTCGAGGGGGATGCCGATACCTGAGTCTCGGACTTCGACGATGGCCTTACCATCCGCCTCCCGGACGATAACGTGGATAGAACCATCGAACGTGTGCTTTAAGGCGTTCGATAGAAGATTCAGCACGATCTTCTCCCACATTTCGACATCGACGTACACCGGGCCTGAAAGCGGACTCGCGTCGACGGCGAAGGCGATTCCGGATCGTTGGGTCGCAGAGCGGAAGTTGCTCGCCAATTCCGAAGTGAAGGTGACGAGGTCGATCGGTTGGTAGCGAGCCTGCATCCTCCCGGCCTCGATGCGCGAGAAGTCTAGGAGCGTATTCACCAGCTTCAGCAATCGGAGCGCGTTTCGATGGGCGACGGTGAGGCTTTCGCGGAGACTGGGGGAGAGGTCCTCACCGAGAGAATCTTCAACGGGCGCCAGCATGAGCGTAAGCGGCGTTCTAAGCTCGTGGCTCACGTTCGAAAAGAAGGTGGTTTTAGCCTGGTCGAGCTTGACCAACTCGTCGGCCCGACGTTGCTCGGCCTCGTAGGCTCTCGCGTTGCCGATTCCGGAGGCGATTTGGCCGGCCAGAAGCTCAAGGAAACCGGTGTAGTCGTCGTCCAACTTTCGGTAGGGGTTGATTCCGGCAATTAGGAACCCTGCGGGTTCGTCTTGGCCGGGCGTGGCGATCGCGGTGATAAGCGCCTGATCGGCGGCAATTTCCCAGGGGCCGGTCGGAATCTCGGAGAAGCGTTCGTGTAGTTGGGTTACTCGGATCGAACCCGACGAGGTTCGCGGATCGAACACCGGCCATGGCGTCCCGGGTTCATCCGGCAGTTCGTTTGGGGCGAGTTCTGAGCCGGGGACGCCGCCGCATGCCGACGCGAGGCGAAGCTTTCGCTGCGCGTCGAACAGATAGAGCATCGCGTAGGGCACGTCCTTGCTGAGTTTCACTAGCGAGGCGCTTGCCGCGGCAAGAACCTCCGACTCAAGGTGGGCGCGGGCCAGTTCGGACGAGAATTCGCGGAGGAGGGTTAGGCGGCGTTCACTGATGACCCGCTCGGTCTCTTCCATGACCACGCACAGCATTCCGGTCAATTGACCTTGGTCGTCCGCGACGGCTTGGTAGGAGAAGGTGTGATAGGTCTCCTCGGGGAAGCCGCTACGCTCCAAAAAGAGCAGCATCGTCTCCGCCCAGAACGCGTCTCCGGTCTCTAGCACTGCCTCGATTCGTGGGCCGATCTCATGCCAAATCTCCGCCCACACCTGATCGGATCGCGCCCCGACCGCCCAAGCCGATTTGAGGCCGAGGGTGTCGCGGCGGTAGGCGTCATTGCACAGAAATGTGAGCTCCGGACCCCAGCCGAGCCACATCGCGAACTGCGAAGTGAGCATGAGGCGGACGGTCGTCTTCAGGCTCTGGGGCCAATTTTGAGCAGGGCCGAGGGGAGTCTGCGACCAGTCCTTTGCCCGCATAAGCGCCGCAAGCTCACCATGGCCGGCGAAGAACTCAAGACTATCTTGGGACGTAGGAATGGTAGTCATTTTTGGGATTGCCGCTTATCCTGTCCTGGGCTTGTTTTTCTGTCCCGCACCTAGGTGAATTCCGGCCTCTTTGACGCCGGTGTTTGACAATAGGTTCTAACTGATTTAACGGGCACTTTTTGGAACCGGATATCCTTATAGAGACTAGTGAGGAACGTCACCGCCGCTTTGGTCCGGTTTGCCCTCGCCCTCGTGCTTATCGTGGGTGTTTGGCCGGCTGTGTCGGCGGCGCCCGGTCAGCCTAAGCGTGCCGTGTGCACGATGGAATGCTGCCGCGTCGCGTTCACGCAATGTGACGGCGGGATGGCAGCGGGGCAGTGCGGCTGCCCGATCGCGCCGCAGCCGCGAGTGGCTACTTCCTCGCCGGAGACGTTTGTCTTCGTTTCGACCGCGTCCCCGACCAGGACGCCGGTTGTTGAAGCCGCTCCTTCCTTCGTCCACTATCGAAGGCCCTTTAACTGGTCCGGCCAGGTCATTCCGACTTCGACGCGCGCCGGCCCTGATATAGGTCGCGCGCCGCCGCTCTCCTAAGATCCGGTTCCCCGTATGTTCGGAACCGGTTAGTTTGACTTCACGTCTTTTCCGATCACTTTGGTCGGCCCGTGCGTCTTAGGAGCCTTTCTTGTCTGTATTCAATCAATCACGCCTTTTCCGATGGTCCGCCATCGGCCTCTCCGTCGCCACTTTCGGCCCGGCCCACGCGGCCACCGACTTCGATTCGGCGCCCGCGGTTCGCGTCGCCGAGCCCCAAGCGGGACTTTCGATTTCCGCCACTCTTTCGGGCTCGCCAAAGGTAGGCAAAAACTCCGTAACCGTCACGTTGAAGGACGCCGCCGGGAAGCCCTTGACCGGCGCCCATGTCACCTTACGGACGTCGATGACTTCGATGGATATGGGGACGGCAACCTCCTCGGTGAAGGATACGGGGGATGGCCGATATACCGGCGAAGTTGCGTTCACGATGGCCGGACCTTGGCGTGTCGCGGTTCGTGTCGAGCGGTCCGGGGCAAGCGCCGTCATCAAGAATTTCGATTTCAAGGCTACCGACGGTGGTGCGATGGCGGGGCAAATGGATATGTCCGGCATGGACATGAAGATGGGACCGATGAAAAGTGTGCTCGGCCCATGGGGCATGGAGCGTGATGGCTCCGGAACAAGCTGGCTGCCCGATTCCTCCCCGATGTTCATGAAGATGCTGCCGGACGTGGGTGCATACGAGCTCAGCCTCATGGGCTCGTTCAGCCTCAACTACACGAGCACCAACGGGCCGCGCGGCGACCACCGCTTCTACTCGAATTCGATGCCGATGCTGATGGCGCGACGAGAGACGGGCGGGGGATCGTTGGGAATCAACCTCATGATGTCATTAGATCCGATCTTCAACGGCGAGACCGGCTATCCGGATCTCTTTCAGACCGGCGAGACCGCTCATGGCAAAGAACTCGTCGATCACCAACACCCCCACGACCTCGTCGCCGAACTGTCCACCACGTACAGCCACCCGATCGGTGGTGGGGCCAACGCCTTCGTCTACGCCGCCCCGATCGGCGAGCCCGCTCTTGGCGGACCCATGTTCATGCACCGTCCTAGCGGCGCCGATATTCCCGAAGCGCCGATCACCCATCACTGGTTTGACAGCACGCACATTTCCTTCGGCGTGATCACGGCGGGCCTCAACAACTCCCAGTGGCAAGTCGAAGGTTCCGTGTTCAACGGCCACGAGCCCAACGAAAATCGGTACCTGCCGGACCCGCTCGGTCTGAACTCATTTAGCGGTCGCGTCACCTACAATCCGAGCCGGGACCTATCGCTGAGCAGTTCCTACGGCTTCTTGCACTCCCCGGAGAGCACGACGCCGGGAGTAGATCAAAACCGCTTCACCGCTTCGGCGATTTACAACAAGCCCCTTGCCCATGGCGACAACTTCGCCCTCACCGGCATCTTCGGCCAGCTCGCCCAAGCCGGCACGAAGTCTCAGGCGTATGTCCTGGAGAGTTCGCTGAGCCATGGCGAAATGACCTACTTCGTTCGTTGGGAGAACGTCGATAAGAACGAACTCATCGGCGTCCCCGCGGGCGACTACCGGGTTAACAAGGTTCTCTTTGGCGGAGTCCGAAACTTCGCGAAGACGAACGGTTTCGATATCGGCCTCGGCGGTTACGCGGGGCTCTATTCGTATCCATCGAGTCTGGACCCCTTCTACGGGAAGAGTCCCGTAACCCTGGGCGTATTCCTACGGATCCGCCCTTCGCGGATGTCCCACGAAATGGGTTCGGGGATGTAGGGAATCTAGGGTCACGCATGAAACGATCCCGGATGGGATCGAAGAAAATAGCCGGATATCGGAGGCGCGACCGCCGCGCCCCAAATACCGGGAATTTGAGGAAACTCCTATCCTTCGAGCTTGGACCCGTTCTATGGAAAGAGTCCAGTAGCGCTGAGCGTTTTCCTCCTGATTCGTCCGTCGCAAATGTCCCGTGATATGGGGCCAGGGATGTAGGGATTCTCTCCTTAAGCATGGAACGATCCCGGACGGGATCGAAGAAAATAGCCGGATATCGAAGGCGCGGCCGCCGCGCCGTAGATACCGGGGCTTTGGGGGACCCATCGATCGACCCCTTGTGGGTCGCAGAGCGTTCCTGTTCATTTGCTGAACATCAGAAGCTCTTCGACCCCTTCACCGGGGTCGCCACGATTACCCTGATCAACCCGGTTTCGGAAGGGACGGCGTTCGCCGCCCTCTCCGATATCCGGCTAATTTCTTCGATCCTTATGGGATCGGTCGTAACGGGGCAGAACCTAGGCGGCGCCGATTCGGACGACGGACCGATTCGGCAGGGTTACGAGATCGCCGGGGCGGAGCTTCCGGCCCCGGCGATCTTCGAACTCTCCGTTAACCCGAAAGCGCCCCTGACCCAGCAAAATCTTAACCTCGGCTCCGCTCCCCACCATGTCCAGAAGCTTCAGCAGCTGCCCGAGGGTGATGAACTCGGTGTGAATCGGAATGACGCGGTCCATAAGCTAGAAGATTGTAGCCACGGAATGGGGCGGGAGTTCGAAAGTGATCAATTCTCCTTCCCGATGGATCGCGAGGGGACGGCTGCGCACGCGTTCTTCGTTACCGGGCCCGTTCTCGTCGGAAGCGCGATCAGAGGCGAGAAGCACGCCTTTGCTCCAGTTGTGGCCGGCAACAAGGTTCACGGTCGCCCCGCTGCTCAAGTGGCGGTTGGTGACGGTGACTCCGCCGCTGGTCGCGGTCGCGGAGATCGCCGCGGAGCCATCGGGGAGGCTCGAACCGCCCGAAAGCTCAGTCCGATAGGCGGTGGCGTTCAGGTGGACCGCGTGCATCTGGAGCACGTAGTAGGTCGGCGTGCACCACATGCGGTCCCCCTCCGTCATCACCGGCGCGTGAAGGACATTGACGATCTGAGCGAGGTTGGCCATCGACAGCGACGCGCACTGGCGGTGGAAACCTTCCAGGGCAACTGAGGTGGCCAGGGCATCGCGCAAGGTGCAGGCCTGCGAGTAGTCACCCACTTCGCTTCCAACATGACCAGGACCCCAAGTTCGGGCCTCTGGATGCCAAACTCCCCACTCATCCAAAGCAATCCCGACATGCTTGCGTCCGCCGGATGCATCCTCCAACAAGGCGCGGGTCTCGATCACGAACTCCTCGGTCTCGTGTGCTTCCTTAAGCAAGGCGTAGTACTCCGCCTCCGAGAACTCGGTGCCGTGGCCGCCGTTGATCCAGTAGCGGTGGATCGAGAAGTGGTCCATGAAGCCGAGATGATCGCGCATCTTCGCGATGGATCGGCGATTCCAATCAAGGTTGTGGCCGCAGAACACCATCTCGATCGAAGGATCGACGTGTTGGAGCATCAACGAATATCGCCGGTATTCGAGCGCGTAGCTCTCGGGATCGTAATTGCCGCCGCATCCCCAGTTCTCGTTACCGACCCCCCACAGCTTCACACCCCAGGGCGTCGCCTGCCCGTTCGAAACCCGCTCGCTGCCGAGCTTGGTCGGCAGATCCGTGTTGCAGTACTCGACCCAATCCGCCATCTCCTGAACGGACCCTGAGCCCATGTTGCCGGCCAGGTAAGGCTCCGCGCCGATCATCTCGCAGAACTTCAGAAATTCGTGGGTACCTAACCCGTTGTCGTCGAGCACGCGCCGCCCGCATGAAAGGCCGAGCCGGGCAGGTCGGTCCGAACCGATTCCGTCACGCCAATGGTAGTGGTCGGCATAACAGCCTCCCGGCCAGCGCAAGAGCGGGGTGGGCATGGCTTTCAAAGCATTGATGACATCCGTTCGGAAGCCATGGGTGAGGGGGATGTCTTGGCGTGCATCGCCGATCCATAGGCCGTCGTAACAACAGCGTCCGAGATGCTCGGCAAAGTGGCCGTAGAGGCGGGGCGAAACCGTGCCGTAAGGCTCGTCGGAAAGGATACGGATCAACGTGGACATGGGCTTAAAACCCAGTATTGCATCCTGGCTTCCAGCAAGGAATGCGCATAGGGCGCAAAGAATATCAAGCTAAAAAGCGACCGGCCTACCCTCGATCAGGAGGGAGGCCGGCGATCGCTGCAAACGTCCGGTCCAATGGGGGGAGAGTGACCGGAGCGCTTACACCAAATCTGACGAGGACTTTCTCGGAAACGCCGAGGTTTGTCGAAAAAGACCCAACGATTTTCATCGAAGCGACGGCTAAAGTGAAGATGTCCATGTTATTTTCGAGTCTCCAACGCCGGACCTCACTGCTTGTTGCCGGTCTTTTGCTGGCCGGTCAAGCTTCCGCGATCACCAGTCGGGTCACTGATCAGCGGTATCGCTGGAAGAGCGTCGCCATCGTCGCGGGCGGGTTCGTCAGCGGAATTCTGTTCCACCCCAAGCAACGTGGATTGGCTTATGCCCGGACCGACATCGGGGGCGCTTACCGTTGGGACGACCGGGCGCATGCGTGGGTACCGCTGCAGGACTGGCTCTCGAAACCGGATTGGAATCTGTACGGAATCGAGAGCATTGGGCTCGATCCGAGCAATCCTCGGAAGCTGTACCTGGCGTGCGGAACCTACACGAACGAGTGGGGCGGCAACGGAGCGATTCTTCGGTCCAATGACCAGGGCCGCACATTTGAACGTACCGATCTCCCTTTTAAGCTGGGTGGCAACGAAAACGGCCGCGGTATCGGCGAGCGTCTTGCCGTCGATCCGCATGACGGCAAACGCCTGTACTTCGGCACCCGCAACAGTGGGCTTTGGACCAGCGTCGATGGGGCAAAGACTTGGGGCGCTGTCGAGTCCTTCCCAGTCCACGGTCGCACGAATGGAATCGGAGTGGGAGTCGTTCTCTTCGATCCTCGATCTGGCTCGCGAGGTCAAGCAACCCCTACGATCTATGTCGGTGTAGCTTCGAAGGACGAAGGCCTGTACCGAAGCCGGGACTCGGGCAAGTCCTGGGAGCCCGTGCCGGGTTCGCCGAAAGGGCAGTATCCGCATCACATGGCGCTAAGCCCCGACGGGACGCTGTTCATAGCCTTCAGCACCGGACCGGGTCCGAACGACATTGGGGGCGGCTCCGTTCAGAAGCTCGACACGAACACGGGAGTTTGGACGGACATCTCGCCTGCAAAGCCCAATACCGGCAGTGAGCACGGCTTCGGTTTCGCCGGACTATCGCTTGCGCCCGACGGGAAGACCCTCGTCGTGTCTACCTTGGACCGTTGGAATCCGGGGGACGATGTTTTCCGCAGCACGGACGGCGGCGCGACGTGGTACGGCTTGCGCGCCCAGAGCAGCCGCGATTCCTCCGCCGCACCCTACATGACCTGGGGTCGCGGCGACGCTTCGTTTGGTTGGTGGATCGGCGCGGTGGCGATGGATCCGTTCGACGCGGGGCATGTTCTCTATGGAACGGGTGCGAATATCTGGGGCACGCACGACGCTCTTCAAGCCGCTTCGAAGTGGAGGGTTGAAGGGCAGGGAATCGAGGAGACGGCGGACATCGACCTCATGAGTCCCTCCGCCGGACCCCATCTGATCTCGGCCGTCGGCGACATCGGCGGATTTACGCATTTGGACCTGGATAAGCCGGCAACAGGGATGACGGTTCATCCGCACTTCGACAACACGGATTCGCTCGACTACGCCGCCAATATGCCGAACCTCGTCGTTCGCGTAGGTCGCGCCGGTGGCGGAGAAAAGCATTGTGCCTACTCCCAAGATGGCGGTCTTACTTGGCAACCAGTAACCACCGAACCGAACGCTCGGAGCCAAAGCGGCTCAGTTGCGGTGACGGCTGATGGCTCAACCATCGTATGGGTTCCGCAAGGCGCCGTACCCAGTTTTACGAAGGATCTCGGCGCCACTTGGAGCCCCTCGATGGGGGCGCCAGGCGGCTGCGAAGTCGTGAGCGACAGAGTTAATCCATCGCTCGTCTTCGCATTGGCCCGCGATGGCGCCCTTTACGTTAGTCACGACAGAGGGGCAACCTTTGACGCCAGCGGAGCCAAGCTCCCCGCCCGTCACCAAAAGTTGCGGGCGACGTTTGGCCAAGAAGGCGATCTGTGGGTACCCAGCGAAGAAGGCCTGTTTCACTCGAAGGATGCGGGCGCGACTTTCACGAAAATCGCGGGTGTGGATTCCGCCGAGTCCGTCGGCTTGGGCAAAGCCGCGCCGAATGCCAAGTATCCGGCGGTATTCCTAAACGGCCAAGTCGATGACCAATTCGGTGTGTTCCGCTCCGACGATGGCGCGTCGACGTGGGTGAAGGTCACGGACGCCAAGCACGAGTACGGGACCCGAGGCGTGGTCATCGGCGACCCCCGCATCTATGGCCGTTTGTATCTCGGTACCAACGGTCGTGGCGTCTTCTACGCGGACCCCGAGACCCAAGCCCGGTAGCGATTGAGGCATGATGGAAAAGGGGGCGTTCCCCCTTCCCACCATGAAATCGGTACCTCGAAGCCTTGCCCTGATCGGATCTATTGCTTGCCTCTGCGCGAGCGGAGCCACCGTCCAAGCCCAAAGCCGCATTCGCACCCGGATCGACGCAGGCTGGAAATTTCGGCGCGACCCGTTGGCGCCCTCAGCGGCGGCAAGCCAATTTCACTGGGAATGGCGAGATGGAACGGCAAGCAGGCTTGATACCGATCTGCCGGCCGATTTGGATTCGGGCAATTGGAAAGAGGCGCACATCGGCGGCGACGTCTTCCACGGCCGGCAAGGGTTTGCCTGGTTCCGAACTGCCCTCGACGCCAAGACAACCTCGCGAATTCTGCACTTCGAAGCGGTGGACGACAATGCCGCCGTCTTCCTGAACGGCAAACGCCTGACCACGCACAAGGGATGGGACGACCCCTTCGACGTTGACCTGTCCTCCGCTTGGAAAGCCGAAGGGCCGAATCACCTCGTGGTTCTCGTTGAGAACACCGCGGGCGGCGGTGGGATCAGCGGCTCCGTCGAGTTCGTAAAGATCGCCCCCGAAGAGGCTTCCCCCGAGGAGGCGAAGCCGGGCTATGGTGATCAGAGCTGGCGAACGGTCCATCTTCCTCACGACTACGTTGTGGAAGGGACATTCGACAAGGACGCGGACACAGGACATGGTTCCCTGCCCGTCACTACGGCTTGGTATCGGAAGTCGCTTATGATTCCGGCGTCTTACCGCGGTCGCAGCCTCTGGATCGACTTCGATGGAGTCTACCGAAACAGCACCGTCTACATGAACGGGCGGAAGCTCGGCAACCACCCTGGTGGTTACGACGGCTTCCGCTACGACATCACCCACGCGGTCAAGTACGGGGCGACCAATATCCTTGCCGTTCGCGTCGATCCTCGCAAGCCCGAAGGCTGGTGGTACGAGGGGGGCGGAATCTACCGGCACGTCTGGCTGAACGCGGCCAATCCGGTCCACGTAACTCCTTGGGGAACCTGCGTGACCTCCACCGTCAACAACGGGGCCAGACATGCCTCCGCGGAACTGAAGATCCAGACGACGGTGACGAACGATGCCGCGCGGGGTCACAACTTCCGTGTGGAGTCTCGCGTCATCGGTCCGAACGGGGAAGCCGTCGGTTCGGTGGTGACCCCGGGCGCGATCGTGGGCAAGGCCGCCGTAACCCTCACCCAGAGCTTAAATGTGCCGACGGCCGCGCTGTGGTCGATCGAGACGCCTCAGCTTTACCGGGTACAAACCGTCGTCACGGACGACGAAAACGCAACCGACGAAACCGCGACTTCATTTGGCATTCGAACCATCCGGTTTGACGCGGACAAGGGATTCTTCCTGAACGGGAAGCATGTCGAGATCCAGGGCACGTGCAACCACCAAGACCACGCCGGAGTCGGGATCGCCATCCCCGACCGGCTATTCGACGCGCGCATCAAGCGACTAAAGGAGATGGGCTCGAACGCCTACCGCTGCTCCCATAACCCGCCTGCCGCCGAACTGCTCGACGCCTGCGACCGGCTCGGGATGATCGTCATGGACGAGACGCGGCACCTCGGTGACACCGAGCACCCCAAGAGCTCCACGACCACGCCCTACTCAGACCTCACCGAGCTCAAAAACATGCTCCTAAGGGACCGAAACCACCCGAGCATCGTGATGTGGTCAATGGCCAACGAGGAACCGATCCAGAGCACGGAAGCCGGCGCGCGCATCTTCAGCGCGATGAAGGAAGTCACGCGCCAACTCGACCCGACGCGCCCCGTCACCAGCGCAATGAACGGCGGTTGGGGCTACGGCATCACCCTGGTCGAAGACCTCCAGGGAATGAACTACAACATCGGCGGCTACGACGCCTTCCACAAGAAATTCCCGAAACTTCCCGCCTACGGCAGCGAAACCGCGAGCACCGTCTCCACGCGCGGTATCTACACCAACGACGCCGACAAGGGCTACGTCTCCGCCCGCGATGTCAATGCCCCGGACTGGGGGGCGACCGCCGGGGGTGGCTGGAAGCCGATCGCCGAACGTCCGTGGATGGCCGGCGGCTACGTCTGGACCGGATTCGACTACAAGGGTGAACCCACCCCCTACGGCTGGCCCTGCATCAACTCCCACTTCGGGATCATGGACATCTGCGGTTTCGCGAAGGACAACTTTTACTACTACAAGTCGTGGTGGGGCGACGAGCCGGTCGTGCATCTCCTCCCGCACTGGAACTGGGCGGGCAAGGAAGGTATTCCGATCGAAGTCTGGTGCCACAGCAACGCGGACCGCGTGGAGCTGTTCTTAAATGGCAAGAGCCTCGGCACGAAGGACATGCCGCGCTACGGCCACCTCGAATGGTCCGTCCCCTACCAGCCGGGTGAGCTGATTGCGAAGGGTTACTGCGACGGCAAGGTCATCGCGACCGATCGCGTCTCGACCACGGGTAAGGCGACCGCGTTGCGGGTCACGACGGATCGCAAGACGCTGCTCGCTGACGGCGAAGATCTGGTTCAGGTCAATGTCGACGTGGTGGACGCTCAAGGCCGCGTGGTTCCGGAAGCGGACAACCTAGTCCAGTTCTCGGTACAGGGCGCGGGGCAGGTGTCGGGAGTCGGCAACGGCGACCCCAGCAGCCACGAACCGGACAAGGCAAGCCAGCGGCATGCCTTCAACGGCAAATGCATGGTCTTGGTCGGCGCGAAGGATGCTGCCGGGGATATCATCCTTACGGTTTCGTCAACAGGAATGACGCCGCAAACGATTCACTTCACCGCCAAATAGGGCGACTTGGGTCGGCGAAATCGAGGCGAAACTCGCGACCAAAGCTGCGCGTCCCGATCCCCAAAAGGATCGAAGCAAATAGCCGGTTATCTTCGGCGCGGTCGCCGCGCTGAAGATGGCGGGAAGCGAGGTGGATTCACCACCAAATAGGGGCGACTTGGGTCGGCGAAATCGAGGCGAAACTCGCGATCAAAGCTGCGCGTCCCGATCCCCTAAGGGATCGAAGAAATTAGCCGGATATCGAAGGCGCGGTCGCCGCGCCGAAGATACCGGGAAATGCGGAGATGGGAATCGACCCCTTGCGGGTCGCAGAGTCTTCCAGATCACTGGCTAACTACCGGGCGCTCTTCGACCCCTCGTCCGGGGTCGCCAAATCGATCGCGATCAACCCGGTATCTCCGATTCCGGCATTCGCCGTCATCTGCGATAACCGGCTAATCTCTTCGATCCCTTCCAGGATCGTGATTGGTGTTGGTCGGGTTGCTCGGAATCGCCTCGGCGCAAGCGGCTTATTCCAAACAACCGCTGGTGGCCCGATTCCGACCATTCGCCTTCGACTCGTACAGCGCCTTGTCAGCCGCATGGACCAAGTCGGTGGCTTCGTACCGGCCGTCAGACAACGTGCAAACCCCGATGCTGACCGTCATCTCGCGGTTCGGCCACTCGTGGTTCTGAACGGCCTTGCGGAATCGCTCGGCCAAAATCAAAGCCCCCTCTTCCGTGGTGTTCGGCATGATGACCACGAACTCTTCTCCCCCGTAGCGGGCCGCGATGTCGGAAGGACGGGTGTTGTCGGAGAGAATCTTCGCGACGTCGCGCAGCGCGTCGTCCCCGGCGCGGTGTCCGAACTGGTCGTTGTACTTCTTAAAGTGGTCGACGTCGATCATCGCCAACGACAAGGGCCGGCCGCGACGAATGGAGCGATCGTATTCCTCGGCGAGCGACTCATCGAACGAACCGCGGTTCGCCAGTTTCGTCAGCTTGTCCGTCTGGCTCTCCTCGGAAAGGGAAGCGTTGATCGACTCCAGCTTCTTCTGGTACATCTCCAACCGCTTCTCGTAGGTAGCGCGCTCCTCGACATGGGCGGCAAGGTTGCTCAGGGCCTTTCGAAGCTCCAGCTGAGACATTGCCTGGCGGGAAAGGGCCTGCAGTGACGAGATCTGCGAGATGGAGAGCTGGCGCGGCTGCTTGTCGATCACGCAAAGCGTCCCAAGGGCGGCGCCGTCCTGAGTCACGAGCGGTGCGCCCGCGTAGAAGCGGATGCTGGGGTCGGAGGTGACCAAAGGGTTGTCGTGAAATCGGGTGTCTTCGAGCGCGTCCGGGACGACAAACAAATCGTCGGGCTGCAAGATCGCGTGGGCGCAAAAGGCGACGTCTCTCGGTGTCTCGGAAACCCCCAATCCCATGGCTGACTTGAACCACTGCCGATCTTTATCCACGAAACTCATCACGGAAATCGGGGCGCCACAGATCTGAGACGCCAAAAAGGTGATGTCGTCGTAAGCTTGCTCAGCGAGGGTGTCCAGGATATGATAGCCGTTCAACTTTTCCAGTCGCGCGGATTCATTTGCGGGCAGGGCAGCGGATTTCATCGTATCGGTACCGACGTTTAAATTATAACGACCCGTTTACACCTGATAGTTGATTTACTACCACGAGTGCCGAAGATGTCGAACGAATCGCACAGGTGGGAGCGGTCCCGCACTCAATCTCTATGGGCTGGTCTTCAGATAAGCCAGACAAGAACGAATCCACTCGAAACCGGACGGGTTGTTCGCCAGCGAACTAGGCTGATCTCCCAAACCGCCAAAGGGTCTCAGGCTTGTCACCAACCGGTTGCCGCTTCGCACCAAGACGGGGTTTTCACGATACGTACGAACATCTATCCGGTTCATGAGCACCTGGTATTTGCCGAGGTGCTTATCGAGCCATTCGGATTCGAGGGCCCGGTCCCCGCTGATGGGGAGCAGCCTCGTCCACTGATTTGCGAAGGGTACGTCAGCCCACAGCGGATCATCGTTGAACTCATAGGCGGCCTCGCGCCAGAACGGCATCGCCGTCGTTCCGTCTTGCCGCAGGAAGAACACCCCTGCGGCGTTATTTTCCTCCCACGCCGACCGCACTCTTAGAGGGCTTGCGCCGAAGCTTTCGAAGGCGACCCCGGTCAGGACTTGAGCCGGATCGTAGACCTCAGCGTCGAGTCGGCCCTGTGGCTCGACCACCCAGATCGGCCAGACGTTTCTCGCTTCACCGAACTCGACTTCTAGCCGATAAGATCCCGGCTTCGCGTCCCACATGACGATTCCGACCTCGCGCGAACTGAGGTTCGGCACGGTGACCGCGGTGTTCGTGCCCTCGGCGGCGATGCGTCCTGCGGTATCGACGACCCGCCAGCAAAGTCCGCTGGTGATGGCCGCCTCCGAATGCAGGCCGATCCGGAGGAAGACGGTGCCGGCGAAGTGGTTATACGGGTCCGACCAACCGGCTCGATTTCCGCCGGCGTACCAAATGGGATGGCGGTTCGGGAAGACGAAGAGGTTTGCCGTTCCGTTCCAGGATTCGCACTCAACCCGCGTGAAGCGCGAATCCCCCCAGTCATCGAAAAATCCGGAGCTGGAAATTGGCGTATCGCGAGCCCCCGTGATGACATAGCCGGAGATCACGTCACGTGCGCGGACCGCTTCCACTGCGTGCTTGCGCATGAACAGCGCCTTCTTCCGTGCCGACTCCATGAGCACGGAGTGCCGGCTTCGGGTGGGGTTGTTCGCAAAGCGTGAATCGACGACCACGGCGGGCAAATCGTATTGCCAACGAACGCCGACGGGATTCAGCTCCGACAGGCTGGACGCCCAATAGGGAATTTCGTCGCCGAGCCGGGATAGGTCGCGATGCGCATCGGCGTCGGCGAATTCGCCCAGAAGCAGAGGAGCCGGTTTGCGGGCGCCGGGGAGCAGGGAATCCAAAACTGCCGGATATTGGCTGGTCTCGCAGTAAGGGTGGTAGTCGTAGTAGTCCCCGTACTCGCGAAGGTCTCCGCCATACATCTCGGCCCCACCGGAGCTGTCTTTTACAAGCGGGCATGCGGTCAGATTGCGAACCGTCTGCGTCAGATGGGCGCGAAACTCTTGAGAAATGGCGCCGCCCAGTTCACAACCGACGGTCCAGCAGACGATGTTGTCGTGGCGACGGTACTGGCGCACGATGCGTGAGAACTCATCCGTGATTTGCCGGCGAAACTCCGGAGTTTCTTTCGGATTCCATAGCGGAAGCTCGATCCAAGCGAACATCCCGGCGGCTCGCAGGGCCTCCAGGTAGCTATGTGGCGGCAGCCATAGGCAGAACTTCACCAAGTTGAAGCCGCGCTCCTTCATCGCGAAGATCTCGTCGTGGATGATCGCGGGAGGCGGATTGGGATGCCCAAGCTCGGGATACCAGCCCCAGTGCAGCAGTCCGCGCATGTAGAACGGTTTGCCGTCGACGTAAATTTGGCTGCTTTCAACCGTAACTCGGGATGCACAGGGCGGGTATTCGAGGTCGACGGTGCCCCGCACCAGGTCGACGGTGCCGTGCATGCCGCCAAAGGTGTGGAACACGTACGGAAGGAATCCGCTCGCTACCTGGTCGACCGGGAAGGTGCGTCCGCCGTTCTTGATGACGATGACTTCGACGGACACACTCTGTCCGGCATAGCCGTCCAGAGGAACGACGAAGCCGTCCCAGATTCCTCGGTGAATGACCGCGGTCGTCCCGTTGACCTGAACCTCCGCCTGGTAGCTGACGCCGTGGAAGACAAGACTGGAGCGTCCGCGCGGGACCTTGATGTTCGTCTGATAGACCACCGGCCCCTCGTGCGCGACCGGCATATCCTGACGCCAAGCGTGCGGAATGAGCACTTCGATGGGATCCGAGTCTGGCTCGTAGCGGACCCACCAACGAACTACCGGCTCAGCATGCTCGGACATTTTCATCATTCTTACATGCGAGCCGTACTTCCGGGTGACCCGAAAGTTCCGCGCATGGAGTAATTGCGGGAACGAAAGTAGAAACCTTCTAAGCGTTGCCGTCGCCCAAGAAGTTTCGATATGCTGGAACCAATGAGATGTGCCTGGCAAATATGCCTTGGGCGCATTACTTGGTCAAAGCGAGCGTGACGCACGGCTTCGCCGCCCGTCAGACTCGTTGTTCAAGGAGGATCTATGACGCTTCTAACCATTTTGGCGATGGGGGCACAGGCGATTTCGGTAACCCCTGGCCCCATCCTGCAAGGATTGCACCCGGTCGCCCTCGCTGCCGCCCCCACGGGCTCACTCGTTCTCGTCACCCTCGAAGACGGCTCCGACCGTATTTTCGACACCAAGACGCACACGTCGGTGCGCACGCTCAACAAGCACCCACAGTGCTGCTGCGCGGCCGCTTGGAGCCCGGACGGCCTCTTCGTGGCCACCGGTGACGAAACGGCTCGAATCTGGATCGAGAACGCTCGCACCGGGCAGAAGGTGCGCGAGTACCGGACCCACACGAAAGGCATCGAGAAGCTCAGCTTCAACATCGCCGGCAACCTGCTAATCAGCACGGGCAAGGACGATGCGATCAACGTCTACGATCTGAACAAAACCGGTCCGAAGGAAGTGCAGCACGTCCTCGGTAAAGGCGCGAACTTCTACGGCGCAGCCTTCAATCCTCGTTTGCCCTACACGTTCGCAACCGCGATCCTTCAGGATGGCGGCGGTCGGACGTACGATGCGTCTTCCGGCGGAGTACAGAATTTCCTTCTCGGCCACGACAGCCAGGGCGCGATGGACGTCGCCTACAACCCGCAAGGCACCCTCGTCGCCAGCGCGGGCAAAGACACGACGACGGTCGTTATGGACGCCAAGAGCTACAAGCGTCTCGGCACCCTTAAGGGGCATTCGGATTGGGTGATGGCGGTAACGTTCTCCCCGAACGGCCGGCTGATCGCCACCAGCTCCACCGACCGAACGGTTCGGGTCTGGGATTCGAAGACGATGCAGCAAGTCGCCGAGCTGCCTAACCAGAGCAGCGTAGGGTCGGCGTTGGCTTTCTCGGGTGACGGAAAGTCGCTGGTCACGGTCTCGGACCAGGGCTTCCTCCAAGTCAACGACATCACCCCGGCCCAGCCATCGGTGACGCCGAACGCGGCTCCGCTGAAGCCAACGAAGAAGGTCAAGAAAAGCCGGAAGAAGTCCGTAGACGCTTAGCCATTCTGGGTACGCCGGTTAGAACTACGGCGTACCCGCTTCTCTCTATAGACTCAGCGTTCGTCTCAATGCGGTTTCAACCAGCCTCATGTCTTCCTCTTTGAGGATGCCCTTTTGCTCGATAAAATGAGATTGAGGCAAGATTTGGATCTGTTCGCACTTCGCAAAGCTTTCTGCGGTCAAGCCATTCTTCCCATCAGGCGCAATGGCCGCATGAGAAGGAATTTTTGTCGACCCTTTCGTACTCAGGGGAACGACTATGGCCAACGTATAGGTTGGCACCTGGTTTAGAAGATCTGTTTGAACGACAATGGCAGGACGAATTCCGTTTTGACGGCTATCGGGATGCTGATCGAAGTCGCATAGCCAAACCTCGCCCCGTCTAATCCGCAAAGCGCATCGCCTTCAATTGTGCTCCGGTCGGAAAGTGCATATCTTGCATTTCCGAATCTCCGAGTAGTGCAAATCCCGCCGCCATTTCTTCTTCCTGCATCTGATTCAGGCCACGAGAAAGAATTTCAGTCGTTACTGCGGTCTTAGTTTTGCCATCTGAGGAAAGCCGCTCAATCCGTTCCGCCAACTCCACCGGAATTCTAACCGACAACAACTTCGTGGTGATCATACGATTAGTATACGTTAACGTATGACATCACGCCACGGTCACCACGTCTGACAAATAAACATCCTGAATCGCGTTCAACAACGCGATCCCATCCTTCATCGGCCGCTGAAACGCCTTCCGACCCGAGATCAACCCCGTCCCGCCCGCGCGCTTATTGATCACCGCCGTCCGAACCGCGTCCTGCAAATCGTGCGCGCCGGAGGCTCCGCCGCTGTTGATCAACCCCATCCGCCCCAAATAACCGTTCGCGACCTGATAGCGGCAGAGATCAATGGGATGGTCCGTCGTCAACTCAGAGTAAACGCGCTTGTCCGTTTTCCCGTAATCCCCTGCCACTCCCTTCAAAGCCAGGTATCCGCCGTTATTCTCGGGCAGTTTCTGCTTCAGGATGTCGGCCTCGATCGTCGCGCCAAGGTGGTTGGCTTGGCCGGTTAAGTCGGCCGAGACGCTGTAGTCCTTGTCCTGTTTGAAGGCATCGTTTCGCAAGTAGCACCACAAAACCGTCGCCATGCCCAACTGATGGGCCCGAGAAAAGGCGTGGGAAACTTCCTGAATCTGGCGGGTGCTTTCCGCGCTTCCGAAGTAGATCGTCGCGCCGACCGCGACCGCGCCCATATCCCAAGCCTGCTCGACCTGCGCAAACATGATCTGGTCAAATTTATTGGGATAGGTCAGCAGCTCGTTGTGGTTCAGCTTCACGAGGAAGGGGATCTTGTGCGCGTATTTTCGCGCCACCGAACCAAGCACCCCAAGGGTCGAAGCCACCGCATTGCATCCGCCTTCGATCGCCAACTTGACGATGTTCTCGGAGTCGAAGTAGATCGGATTCGCGGCAAAGCTTGCCCCCGCGGAGTGCTCGATTCCTTGATCGACGGGAAGAATGCTCAGGTAGCCCGTGCCCGACAAACGACCGTGGCTATGCAAAGCCTGAAGCGATCGCAGAACGGGAGTTGAACGATCGGAGAGGGCAAAGATACGGTCCACGAAGTCCGGACCCGGCAAATGGAGGTTCTCCTTCCGGATGGTTCCGCAGACATGGCCAAGCAAAGACTCGGCGTTTTCCCCGAGGAGCGATTCAATTTCTTGTCGAGTCATTTCTTAACCTAAGAAGCCGCGAAACCCATTCGCTTTTCCACATCCTCGGCCAACACGTAGGCCTCCAACTGCTCGCCGACGCGGTTGTCCAGATCCCAGTAGCTCCGCAGAACCGGACAGCCGCAGACCCGGGCGATCTCGTCGTGAGCCCGATCACGGGTCAGGCTGCGCAGCTCGCGCCTTGCGCTTTTGATCAGTTGCCGACCCTCCTCGGTTCCGCTCAGATGCTCCTCGGTGGGAGTGTAAACCTCGTTGGACAAAATGACAACCAGGTTGCCGGAGACGCTTACATTGATGCGGCCGGGGGATTTTCCTTGTTGCTCTCGGTGATAGCGGCTGGCCGCGTTGGCGATCTCAAGCTGAAGCGATTCTTTGTTGAGCAGGTTCACCACGGTATGGTCAAGCATACGCGCAATTTGCGTCCAAAGTAGCAGCTTGTCCATGTGACCCGTCCCGGAAAAGGCGCAGATGCCCAAATCCCCACGCGGAAAGGAATCTTCGAAAATCGACAAACCGATTGATATCGGCACACGTCATTTCGCTGAGAAATCCTGCCCCGCTGGCACTTGGGGCAAAACGGCCGCTCAATCGAGCGGCGGTCCTTGGGACGGTTTCGGCCGGATTCACCTCGAGGGGCCATGTCGTTTGTTCTTCCGTTAGTAGCTTTAGCGCTCGCCGTTCTCAGCCGTCTTGCCTTTGCCGACCGGTCACGTTCCAGTGAACGTCCCACCACGGCGCGCCTCGTTTGCTTTGCCGCTACCGTCGCGATTGGCGCGGTTCTCGCCAACCGGTTTGGTCCCAAGACCGATACCATGGCTGCCGATTGCGGCATCCTATTGGGCTCCCTCGTCGCCCTTGCCGCGGTCTGGCTGCCGGAAGGAGCGCTTGCGCTCGGCGTTGCCGGCGCGGCATCTTTGCACCTACTGAAGCCCGAAGTGGTTGGGGTGAGTCAACTCGCCTTCATCAGTGCCGCCGGGCTTGGCGCCTTGACCCTGAGCTCTGCGTCCGGCCCCGAGTTGGCTGCCCTCGCCGCGATCTTTGTTGCGGCGGCGGACAATCTTTGTGCACGACATTTCACGGATGCGGCAGGACCTACGCTCGGGAGCGTTATCGGCCTCACGGCGGCAGTGGGCGTAGTTCTGGCCGGCTTCTTGAAGGGGCGGCACGCCGTTGTGCAAACCCTCCTCGTAGTGGCGGCAGTAATGGCCGGAACCTTGTTCGCCACAAAGTCCCTTACGGACAAGAACGCTTTGACTGCCCTCGCCATCGGCGCGGCGGCGGCCATCGTTCTCCACGCACTGCTGTACGAAGAGGCTCCAGACGCCGTCCGTGTCGGGATCGGAACGACGATCGCGATTTGCGTCGCAACCCTCGGCTACGGCCTCGGCCACGGCGCGGGGATGGCGCTCTGCCTTATTTCCTGCGGCGGAATCTTGGCCGCCCTCGGGAATTCCCGCGCTTTGCTCGTCCTCGGTCCATTGCTTGGACTGGTTCTTTATCGGGTGCTCCGCGAAGCTCACCCGGATGTAAGCCGGGCCCTCGACATCGGCCAACATTACGCGCTCATCGGAATTTCCCTCGGCGTGGTCGTGCCCATCGCAATGGCGGATTGGCTTCGCCGCGCTAACCATCCTTGGAAAGGCAGTGCAGGCACGTTCCTTTTGGCACTGCTCGGCATCGGAATCCCGGGCATTTTGATCCTCATTCTTGGGGACAAAGGAATCGTCGGCTTCGTCGTAGGGTTAGGCCTCACGGGCATGATGCAGGCTCTACGGGGCGAGTCGCGTGCTCTTACCCTTAGCCTTGCGGGGGGCCTGGCGGGGATAACGATCCTCGTTTCGGAGTGGGCCACCGGGTTGGACGAACTTGAGCGGGCGGGAAAGGTGCGGGTTTTTGAAGAGGCGTTCGTTGCCCTTGTCCTAATCGTCGCTCTCGTCGCGTGGTTGGGTCGTCCGGAAAAAGAGGAGGCAAAGTCGTGAAATCAGGTTGGAAAAGTCTCGTTTCGCTCCTCGCCGGAACTCTCTTCTGCGGCCTGCTGATCAGCTACGGGGTAACCGAGGAGGTCCCCATCGGCAGAATTGAGGGTCGAATCACGATGGAGGAGAATGGCCGGCCACTGGGTCACTCGCTGATTTCGCTCACCCTCATTACGCATGGCGAAGATGAGGCGTCGAAGCCGCGTGTCGCGGAGACCAACGCCGACGGCTCTTTCCACATCTCCAACTTGCCCACCGGCGACTACGCGGTCGACCTATCGGCCCACGAACATTCACTCAAGCGCAAACGAATCCTGATCGAAGAGGGCAAGACCCAATCCTTGGATTTGAAGGCGGAGCCGAACAGTCCGTCGCTCAGCCTCTACGCCAGCCAGCGAGTGTTCACCCCCGAGGAATCGCCGAAGGTCGAACTCCATGGATTCGTCCCGGATAACGTCGTGAACGTCGGCGTGTACCGGCTGAAACTCGATGCCGTCGCCAAGAGCGGAGGGCTCCAAGAAGCTCTCTCGCCGGTCACCAACCTGAGTGGGCCGCAGCAAATGGCGAAGCTCCGAAACTTCAGCGACAAGATCGCCGACTTAAGCCACCCCGTCACCAAGCGGGATGCCGAAGGCGCGTTTATCGAGGCCGTCCCCGTTGGTCACCTAGACGAAGGCTTCTACTACATCATCACCTCGACCGCCGATTGCCATGCCGCGACTTGTCTGAACGTGACCCACCTGGCGCTTGTCACGAAGACTTCGAAGGGAAAGAGTCTGTGTTTTGCCACCGACCTCGTCTCCGGGCAGCCGGTGGCAAACGCGGAGGTGATGGCTCAAGGTCGGGACGGCTTGCAGACCCTCGGCCACACTGACAATAAAGGCCTCGCGGACATCACGCTGCCTGCTCACGAGGCCACCAACGCCGCGATCGTCGCCAAATCCGGGAAGTCGTTCGCCCTCGTCGGCTTCGAGGCGAGCAACCAGAACTCCGATAAAACCCTAATCGTCGGCTACTGCGAACGCCCCGCCTATCGGCCGGGCGACCAGGTTCATTTCAAGGGCATTGCCCGTCGATTCGCCGAAGATGGGTACGCCCTTCCCGGTGAAGGCGAGACCCAGGTCGAGGTCAAGGATCCCGATGGCAACATCATCCAGCGGCTCACCTTGCCGATTTCCGCCCACGGAACTTTCAACGGTCAATTCACGACCAGCTCGGAAGGGAAGCCAGGTGGTTACAACGTCGTTTGCCGCGCCTATGGAGCGGAGAGCAACTCGATCTTCGCGAACGTCGTGGCGTACCGTAAGCCGGAATACTCGGTCGATGTGAAGCCGGTGAAGCCGTACTACGTCATGGGAGAGAAGGCGGAGGCGACGGTCGAGGTCAAGTACTACTACGGCGGACCCGTAGTTGGCGCCCGGGTGAAGGCAAGCATCTACCGCTCGCCGGCCTGGGAAAGCGATTCAGGCGACGAAGACGATAACGATCCGGTGCTTGCCCATTTTGAGGGTGGCGAGTATTCGGAGAAGGTCGATGCCGTCACCGACGCGAGCGGGAAAGCGCACATCGTCTTCGACACAAAGGCGGACAACGATCCGGATGTATTCCTGAACGACTACATCTACAACGTCAGCGTCGAGGTATCTGAGGACGAAGCGAAGACGTTCGAGGGATCGGGCGAAGTGCGTGTCGTTCGCGGCAACTACGAACTCTCGACCACGGTGCAAAACCCCGTGGTGGCCCCCGGCGAGAAAATCGACCTTCTCGTGAAGACGACCGACGTTCTCGACAAACATAAGCCAGTCCCGAACCGCAAGGTCACGATCGAGGCGGGGCGGGAGGAGTGGACGCGTCGAACGTCCGTCTTCATCACTCGCCAGACCTTTACGGTGGTGACCGGAGCGGACGGAACCGTCCACTTGAGCTATCCCGCGCCGCCGAACGAGCCGGTCTCGTTCCGTTCGACATCCGTCGACGATACGGGGCACTCGGTTGTCGCCTCCGGTTGGGCTTACGTGGAAGGTTCGCCGGCAATGGCCGCGAAGCGGAAGGGCTCGATGAAGCTCACGCTCGACCATCGCCGCTACGTGCCGGGCGGTCAAGCCAAGGCGCTTCTGCAAACCGACGTACCCGGCGGGCAAGCCCTCGTCTGTGTCCAAGCAAAGGGCATCCTCTGGCATCAAGTCGCGCCGATCACCTCGACCTCAACCATCGTGACGCTGCCCGTGACCAAGGAGGATGCACCGAATGCCTACGTCACGGTGGCGTACGTGAAGGACAAACACTTCTTGACCAGCTCGCAGGTCCTCAAGGTTGATCGCAAAGACCGCGATCTCCAAGTAGTGGTGACTCCAGATCGCACGACTTACAAGCCAGGCGAGACTGCGCAGGTAACGGTGAAAACTCTTGATTCGACGGGCCAGCCGATTGCCGCTGACGTGTCATTGGGAGTCGTGGACGAAGGGATCTATGCCATCGAACCAGACTCGACGAACCTCAAAGATGCCTTCTATCCGCGCCGATCGAACGACGTGGAGACGAACTATTCCTTCCCGGACATCTATCTGGATGGCGGCGACAAGGGAAGTTCCAAGGTGCCGCTGAGGAAGAACTTCCGCGACACCGCCCAATGGGTCCCGGAAATCTGGACGGGGCCGACGGGTACGGCCACGGTGCCCATCACTTTGCCCGACAATCTCACCTCTTGGCGAGCGACGGCGGTTGCGATCACCGACGACAGCCAGGTCGGCATGAGCCACGTAAACTTCCAAGCGAAGAAGGACCTGATGGTTCGGCTCGAACTCCCGCAGTTCATGGTCGCGGGCGACCAGCAGCGGATGACCGTGATCGTCGCAAACGACACCGGCCACGACCAAAGCGTGCACGTCAAACTCGATGGCACCGGAATCAACGTCGATGGCGGAGCGGCGGCCATCCTCACGGTGCCGACCGGCCAGCCAAAGGTGATCGCCTATCAGGTTACGACCCCCGGCCCCGGAACGGCAACGCTCTCGGCGCGTGCATGGGTCGATGGCGGCCCGAACGACGGTGTCCAGCAATCGTTCCCCGTAAAGCCGCATGGCCGAATCGTGATCGAGTCAAACGCCGGGCAGGGAAGTGCCGATTTCCGATTGCCGATTCGCAAGACCGCGGATCCATCCTTTGGCTCCCTGGAGATCAGCCTCAATCCAACCCTCGCGACCCAGTTGCTCCCAACCTTGGACAAGCTCATCGGCTTCCCCTACGGCTGCGTGGAGCAGACGATGAGCCGCTTCATGCCGAGCGTCCTCGTCGCGAAGACGGTCCAAGAGCTCGGTTTGCCGAAGCCCGAGCACCTCAAGGACCTGCCCCGTATCAGCACCGACGCAATGGCGCGGCTCGGTCGAATGCGCCACGAGGACGGTGGTTGGGGATGGTGGGACTACGATGAGTCCACGCCCTTCATGACTGCCTTGGTCCTGGATGGTTTGGACCGCGCCAAGTCGGCCGGCTTCGATATCAGCAGCATCAACTTGCAAACGGCATTCACTTGGTCCACCACCCGCCTTAAGGAGGGCCGGAAGAAGAAGCCGAGTGATAAGAGCGACGTGAAGATTGAGCCGGATGCCTTGCGGGATCGGTTGTATCTGACCTACGCCCTGGCGCGGTTCGGTCACCGCGAAGTGTCGGATGTGTTGGATCATCTCAAAGTCGCGAAGCTGACGCCAACGGAGGCGGCAACCGCCGCGCTCGCGTTCCACGAGTTCGGGCGCAACGACGAGGCGAAGGCGTGCCTGGAGCAATTGCGCAAGTCGTCTCAAGGCAGCGAAATCGACGCGTACTGGGCTTCAGAGGAGGGAGCCTGGGGTGAGGAGCCAACATCGCTGGCGCTCACCGCGTTTATCAACATCGCACCTGACGATGCCCTCGTGCCACGGATCGTCCGGCACCTGATGCGTAGCCGCAAGGACAACCAATGGGAGTCCACCCGCGACACTTCGTACGCCATCGTGGGCCTGACCGGCTACCTCAGCCACACCCGCGAGCTGCAAGTTCAGAGCACGGCTACGGTCTCCGTAAATGGGAAGCCCGTGCAAACGGTGATCCTAGATCCGGCGGTGATCGCAGACACAAACCGACTCATCTCGATTCCGAAACTGCAACTCACCGGAGACACCGTTCACGTTGAGATCACCGAGAGCGTTCCGGGGGCCGGCTACTACACCGCAACTCTGAAGACGCTTGACGTCGCCCCCGTCTTGGCGGCGGAGTCAAGCGATCCAGGGCTCAAGATCGAGCGGAGCTTCCATACTCTGGAAGCTCGGGCCTTGGAAAATGGCACCACCAAGCTGCTCCCCAGCGCCCATGAGGCAAGCGAGTACAAGTCGGGGGACTACGTCAGGGTTCGTTTGACCGTCCAAAGCGACGCTCCGCGTAGGTTCGTGCTCATCGATGAGCCAACCCCAAGCTCGTGCCGCGTGCTGGAGCGGGACGACATCGGCTCTAACGAGCAGTGGAATTGGTGGTGGTCGCGCACCGTCATCCTCGACGATCATCTCGCCTTCTTCGCCACCTACCTGCCAAAGGGGAAGAGCGTCATCGAATACACCATGCGCGCCGAGCAGCCGGGCAAGGTCCACGTGTTGCCGACCAACGTCGCCAACATGTACGACCCTTCGCGCCATGCCTCGTCGGCCGAAGCCGCGCTGGAGGTGAAGCAATGAACGAACGGCTGAAGAATCGAATCGTGCCTATCGTGGTCGCGGTTCTGGCGGTTACCGGAGGGGTCGCCGCCATCGGCGCCTCCCCCCACGAGACAACGATCGGGGCCTACTCCACGTCGATCACGCAGCGGACCCGCTCCCAACGTTTCAACGCCCGGTTAGCGCTAGGGCGACTGGTGGGAGCGGTGATTCCCGCCGGCCAGGACTTCTCGTTCAATGGTCGCGTGGGAACGTTCTCACGCGACCAGGGCTTCCGCAAAGCCCCAGTTAGCTACAACGGACAGCTCATCGACGACTGGGGCGGCGGAGTTTGCCAGACCTCGACCACGCTCTACAACGCGGCCCTCCTCGCGGGGATGCAGATCATCGAGCGAAACCGCCACCAGTTCGCCCCCTCCTACGTGCCGCCAGGGCGGGATGCCGCGGTCGCTTACTCGAACATCGACCTACGGTTTCGCAATCCGTACGACTATCCCGTCCGGATCGACGGGCGAATCGAGGGTGGCCGACTGATGATCTCGCTGATCGGGCAGGCGCCCTTGAAGGTTCGGCCGGAGGTCGTCTCGGACGTCCAATCGATCGAGGATCCCACCACTTTCGAAGTGGGCGCGCCAAATGGTCGACGCCGGGTTCGAAATACGGGAAAACTCGGCTGCAATGTAGCCGTGTATCGGATCACCGGCAAGGTGCGTGAACTGATCTCAGAGGATAACTATCCGGCCATGAATCGTGTCGTAGAGGTCCGGGCCGACCCATAGGCGCGCGTTACGTGGGAATATAGAGGCACAACCGAAATGAGTACCGTCGTTGCAACTCATCCTTGGCTCGATATTGAGCCGTATCGCGTCTCGGTCGAGGAGTATCGGACTTTCCGCGCCACTGGCTACCTCGTGGCCCGTGGGGTGGTCCTCCCAGAGCACGTCGCCGAGCTCTCGCGCCACTGCGATGATCTGCTTTCCGGGCGGATCGATGTCAGTGAGTTTGTCCACATGCCCCCGGGCAAGCCGAAGGCGATCCACGAACTCCTTCACCGAATCCACATGGGGCACCAGAGCCTGGAGCTATGGGAGCGGTACCTCCTCTATCCCCGCGTGCTTGATATCGTGGCTGCCCTCAAGGGGCCGGATGTGGCCGCGATGCAGACCATGCTGTTCACAAAGGCGCCGGGATCGAACGGTCAGGGCTTCCACCAGGACTCCTACTACATTCCCACCTTCCCCGATAGTCTGATCGGCGCCTGGATCGCGATCGATCCCGCCGATGAGGAGAACGGCTGCCTGCGGATGTCGTCGGGCAGCAATGCGGAGCCGATCTATCCGCCGGAGCAAGGGTACGGGTACGGCGACGTCGCTTTGTCCGATATTCCCTCGGTGAGCAACGTTGGTGGGCACAGCAACGACGATGACGACCCGTTGAATACGCTTAAGCCGATCGCGGCCAAGTACGCGGAGTCGGAGATGGCGGCGATCATGCAGCCAGGGGACGTGGCCTTCTTCGGCGGGCACATCCTTCACCGGTCCTTAAAAAACCGGTCAACGACGAGATTCCGCCGCAGTTTTGTGAATCACTACTGCAACGCCCGCAGCTTCACCTCGTGGGGAGGCGGCAACAAGGGGCACATCCTGGCGCGGGGCAACACCCACTTGGAATTTGCTCAGCCGAGGTTCGGCACTCCGTGTGCGGCGACCAATCCCGATCGAGAGTCAGTAAGTGACTCCGGTGCGGTACCCACGATGATGATGGCGACGCCGGACGGGGATATGATGGCGCAGACGCCATCCATGGAAGATCACGAGGACTAGCTCTCGTCTTCGCTGAGCAGCCAACCGAGGGAGTCCTGGTCGATGAAAAGTGATCGGGACTCGGCGCCTTGCTTGAATCCAAAGAGGAATCCGATTTGGGCGCTGAAGCCATTCGAAATCACTCGGTATTGGACGCTTAGGTCCTCGGCGATTTCCATGGCTCTGCCCGTAAACCGGGCCTTGTTCAGTTCGCGTCGGTCCACTTCTCCGCAGACCATCTGACCCTTACCGGCGGCCGGCTCGATCGCGAGGGCGATCAGACCAGGCTGAGACGAGCCCCGGCGCGATACTTCAAATCGCTGTCCGTTTTCCGTCGCTGAGTAGATGTGCGAAACCATGACTGCACTCTCTCCCATATCCGCCGCAGCGACAAGGTCCCAGTGCGATAGCGGACCAAAGGTCGTAGGACCACCTGGGCCAAACGTCGTGCTCACCCGCCAGTTTTCTTCTTCCGAGCTTCCTCGATTTCCGATCGAAGCCCGGCCAGGTCGTGTTCGTACGCACTCCGAAATTCGAGAGGAAGGTCTTCAATGCGACCAAATTTCGTTCGAGAAATGATCTCCTCGCCGGACACGAAGGTATCAAATGAAACTCCCGGCGCCGCGCTCACCTTCATCGACATCCACCAAGTCTTGATTGGCGCGAACTGGTCAAAGCGCTCGGCTGGCAGTTTGTCCTCAACACCAAGCAGATGACACAGGACTGAAGCGGCTAAGCTGCCCGAAGCCACTACATCGGATTCGCCGTTCGTCGAGGCAAACGCGCAAATGCTTTCGTCCGATTTGAATTCACAAGCGATCGATCCGCGTGGGTCAAGCCCATATGGCAACAGGTCATCCCAACCATCAAAGGGAGCGAAATCGACCCTCGCATTGGTCTTTCGCCGAACTTCCTCCATAACCTCGTTCGGCTGAGGGCGAAAATTGCAAACGTGGTCGAACATCCCCTTCCGCCCCCACTCCGGAATTGCCGCAATCGGAAGCGGCACCCCGCTTCTCAATGTCTCAAGGTCACCGGCAGTTAAGGAGGCGACGAAGCGGTAGATGCCCCAGTCGGCTCCGATCAGCGGATCGGTGGGGTTAATGGCGCTTAGATACTCGCCGTCAAAGTCCGACGCACTATTAGATTTTTCGCAGCTCAACGCGTATCGCGTGAGTTCGTCGAAGTCGGCGAAATGATTGCGCACGAGTGATCGGCAGAGCCAGCCGAGTGCCGGTCGGGAAACTCTGCGCGCGATTGTCTCTTGCATGTTTCTTGGAGTTAGCGTTAGCCAACCTGATTTCAAATCCGCATCTTCGACATGCCGGAACCGTTTGTCCGAAAGTAATTCGCCGACGCGCCCCGGCTTCTGGCGGATAAGATTGGACGGCCCGAAGGCGTCGTCGCTGAGGTCGCCGACGAGGTTACATTCGGCTCGGGCCGCCGCCGCCAGTAGCACATCCCCCACCGCCAACTGTAAAGGCTCGTCGTTTTCGGGTTTAGAAATTTGAGCAAGAAATCCCGGCCGAAGCGCAACCGAACGAACGGGCACTGGTCTCCATCGAAGGGCCTCCACCTCGGGGGATTCCTCTTCCTTGGGATCCAACGGTTCAAGTGGGGACGAGCGTTTGTCGGCTGTGCGCCGGCGTGACTCAGGCCAGATCGCTTCCTGGAGTTCGAGCGCGAAAGGTCCGGCGGGAACGACCATATCGCCAGGGATCTCGACTTTTGGCGAACTCGCCGCGTCGTCAAAGTAGCGCTCCGCCAGGCCTAGGTTTTCTCCCGCGTCATCTTCAACTGTAAGCGTTAGATTCCATGCGTTCATTGGGCGGAATCGCTCGAAACGCAACTCCACCTTGCCAATCGGCTTTTGAAGCTGGTCGGGATCGGTTTGGATCGCAATGTCGGATCCCTGACTTTGCGGCAACGCATTTATCTCCGTCTGAAGCCTCAGCCTCTCGACCAAATAGTGCTCGGCATTTGTCAAAGCGTCGTTCGGCAAGCGATACTGTCGCCTCGTCGGCGTTGTCGAGAAAACGACGTGATCGCAGTCCGATTCCGCGACGTCCTCAAGGCGGATCATCGATAGGGTTTCGGCCAGCCAGCGATTATCGGGCGAACCCGCATTGCGACGAGCCCTTGACTCCGTGTCGTCGCTACGAGCGGTAAGTGCCTCGTAAGCCGTTGCCGCCGTAAAAACGGGATGAGCCTTGTTCTCCCGGTTTAACCGCTCGATTTGCCGCCGTAAAGAATAGACGCGCTGGCGCTTCACCTGGTCCAGGTTGAGCCGACGCAATCGCGGCGATTCCGACAGCGTAAGTACGCCTTTGTCCGAGCGCCATTCACCCCCACAACAAGTCGCGACGCGATCCAGGATTTCGCCGGCCCCCACGTTCTTCACGCGCAGGAGCAGAACCTCCTTGCCGATCGCCCCCTCGGTTTTCAAACGCAGCCCAAGCTGGCTTCCGAGTTGAGAAACAAACCTGATGGCGGGAGATGCGGGCAGCGTGACACTGAACTTCTCGGCCTCAGGAAGCGGGGAAGAAAGCAGAAGTCCGAGAACGCCGATCCACGCCGCCATACTTTCTTGGACGAGTCAAACCGTTGCGAAATACTAACCCAAGCTCGGCATCGACCCCGTCTCGGCGGTGATGACGCTGGCGATTCCACCGCGCACGTTAAAGTGCCCCGTAACCCGCATCCATCGCGGTTGACAGCAATCCACAAGCTCGTCCAGCAGGCGATTTGTAACCGCTTCGTAAAAGATCCCCTCGTTGCGAAACGAGTAGTAGTAGAGCTTCAGCGCCTTCAATTCGATGCAGCTTTGATCCGCGATGTACTCAAGGTCGATCGTGGCGAAGTCCGGCTGGCCCGTCTTCGGGCAGACGCTGGTGAACTCCGGGCACGTGTGCTTGATCAGGTAGTTGCGTTGAGGCGCCGGGTTCGGGAAGGTTTCAAGGATGGCGGGCATAGCTAATCCCACCAGTTTACTGGAACCCCTAGCCCGAAACTGGCACGGTGTAAACCACCGCCGCTCGCGGGTTAAGCCCGAACAGCATTTGAACGCCGCCCGCGACAATGCCATCCGGCTGCGCGGTCCGGCTGACGGCACCTCCGGTCAGCAAGAATCCGAGCTGACTTGCGACGGCGGGAGCTTCGGCATTCGGAACACCGGGGCCGACCAGAGAGCCTGCCGTCGGATTGTCGAGCGCGTTCATGAACAGCGCTTGCGAGGAGCTTCCAAGTCGGGTGAATCCGACCGGGGTACCCGCCAGAGCAGCGGCCCGCTCACCAGAGTCGAGCGAGCCGTAGAAGCGTAACGCCGCCATCGCTTTTCGCAATGGCTCTGGATTCACCTTCAAAAGAGATGCCTGCGGAATCCGGAACGGTAAAGCCTGGGCGTCCGTCAGGTTCGTGGCAAATGCCGAGTAGCCGTCGAGTCCCGGGGTCTGCGTCTTTTCGAGGGCCGCGTATACGTCTTCGGGAGCCTCGAACTGGCGAAGGCGCCAGAAGCCGCCATGCCGGATCATAACGAAGCCATCTTGGGTCCGGACAAAGCAGTTAGCCCCTTGCTGAAGGCCGCCGAGCCATTCAGCAATCGCTCCGCCCTTCTTAGGGGCCGCGACGGGGACTCGGAATGCATCGGCGACGATCGGCACTCCGGTCTGATCGTGGAGGTATTCCAACACGTCCGCCATGCTCGTCTTGTTACCGAAATAGGCGCCCGTTAAAGGCGAAGCGCCGACGACGGTGTTCAGGCCCTGGTTATCTGTTTCGATCCGGTTCCAGGCGAGGATGTCCTTGCCGAACGGGGTTTGGGCGAGGTTGCCGGTCGGATAGGGCCGGTCGATAAGCTTGCCGTTCTCCGTACCTACGGGGTTTCGCGCCCCTGCCCCCATGAAAAGGTGCCCGGTCAAGTTGTCGTAGTAGGCGGTAACCCGAATGGTTTGGCCCTGCGGCATGGGCTGAGGTCGGCGCCGTCGCCGATTCGTGCCGATTCCGCCCTGGTCCGGCATTATGCCCGTACTCGTCGCTTGACCGGCCGGAATTGCCTCGGCATAGTGGAAGACTTTTCCGCCCCAAAAGGCATCCATGTCGCCATCGCTCATCTCATGAAACATGTAGCCGAGCAGATACTGGTCCGGCGAACTTACACGCTCAAGAGCCTCCCGATCCTGGGGAGAAAGCTGGCTGCTCTTGTTGCTGGCCAACTCAGCGATAACCTCGCGGTAGGGAATTGAAGCGGACTTTGCGAGCGCACCAACGGTAGCCTCGGCTTCTTTACGCCGCTCCTTGTCCTCGGCCGCGATGTATCGGCGCGTCGCGGTCGCCCAGTCCGGAGACACCGCCAACCGGTAGGTGGGGCCCACCATTTCCCAGGAGCCGTGGAAGGTGTCGGCAATTCTTGCCATCACCATGCTGAGGGGCGTGTCCTTAACCAGAACGGTGACCTTCAGATCTTTGATAGACGTGTAGGTATCAAGGCTTACTCCGCCCGCTTCCCCGAGCGCCTTAAACGCGTCCCGGATGGGCATCGCCTTCAGCTTCACCGTGATCGGCTTGGTTAGCTCCTTAAGTGAGGCCGCCGGTTCGGTTTGGGCTTGCGCCAGCGAGGCCAAGCCCAACATCAAGCCGAAGGCACGCAGAGGAAGAGAGCGAACCATCATAAGAGCTTAGACGCACAAAACGCAGCCGGGGGTCTTTCTTTTGGATGGAGTCGGTTAGGCCTTCGCTTTTTGGACGCCCTTAGGTTCGGAACCCTTTGCCGCCGGAGTCGAATCTTCCGTCGCTCCCGCCGGTGCGGCTTCCTTCGCCAGGGCTGACTCGGTGTAGTGATTGCCGGCGTTCCAAAGCAAGAACTCCGTGTATCCGCACTCCCGCGCCGCTTTCAATTCCGCCTTAACCTGCTCGGGGCCGTAGTGGAAGCCGAGCGAGAAGTCCTGAAGCCACGGCCGCACATTCTTATCGGGGAGCCGTTTCTTGAAGTCCGCGAGCGACTTCTTCAAGATCTCGTAAGGCTGCCGGTTCGGGTCCTTCACGCCGTATTCGCCCTTGGCGAAGTGCGAGGGATAAACCATCGGTGAGATGAGATCGAATGGTTGGGCGATCTTCTCAAGTTCCTGCCCGATGCCCTCATCGCCCTTCGTGGAGGAGATGATTCCGAAGATATCGGCGGAGAAGACCGCTCCGCGAGCCCGGACCTTGTCGCCGATGTACTTCGCGAATGCTGCGATGACGTCTTCCGGCTTAGCTTTCGGGTCTACATAGCCCTTGCGACCTGGGAATACCTGAGTTGCCCGCTTACCCTCGCTGGGGAAGCGGACGTAGTCGAGCTGGATTTCTGGGAAGCCGATATTCAGGGCGTAGTCGACCGTCGCGGCGATGTACTCCCAGTTCTTTTTGTTGTAGGGATCCAGCCAGGTGTGCTTCGAGTGGTCGTGCCAAACCCCTCCGTTCGGGAAATTAACCGCCCGATCAGGGTGAACCTTGGGTACCCAGCTATCTCGGAAACATGCGATACGGGCGATCGGCCAGACCTTGTGCTTCTCTAGCCGCTTGAGGAGGACGTCCGGTTTGGCCACGGCGACCATCGTCGCATGCACTTCATCGGCGAGGGGGATTCCCGTCTTAAAGTACATGTCCCCGGTGTCTCGGATGTCGATTACGACCGCGTTCAGCTCCGTTCGATCAAGGAGTCCAAGCATCTGGGTCATCTTCCGGTTACTGCCGGCGGACCATGCCGTCAGGTAGATGCCCTTGACCTCTTTCGGACGCTCGAATGCGTAGTGGACGGGAGTGCCGGGGGCGGTTGGGATGGGTTTTGCCGGGTCCGGCTTCTTCGTCGCGGCGTCGCCGGTCGTTGCCGTTTTTTTGCCAGTAGTTGGGGCGGGAGCCGGATAGCCTTTGTCGACCACATCGGTATTGGAACCCTTCGATGCGCAAGAATAAACCGTCACCAGCAAGAGTGCCGGGATGGCAGCGAGAACGGGTTCACGATGGAAGCGAAACTTCGGCATAGTCCAACCGCAATTGTACTTGTGATAGCACTCCTTTCCGTCGGTTGCGGGCGTTCTGCCGATACCGCCGCAGGAAGTCCTACACCTGATTCGCCAAGTGCGGGGGCTTCACCCGCAAAGGCCGACTCCTCGGCGACCAAGACCCCGAACGTTGTCAAGATGAGCGGTACAAACCCGTCGGCCGGTGCTCCCCCGGCAGCGTCGGGTAAGCGCGTTTCCGATCGCCCTGGCAACACGAAAGGCAAAGTCTTTATCGTCGAATATCACCATATCCGCGACGGGAAGAACGACATGTACCGTTCCGCGGCCGAATTCAAGTCGGACCTCGAGCGGCTCTACAAAGACGGCTTCCGCCCCTGCACGGTAAGCCAGTATCTGGACGACAAGATGGACCTGCCCCCCGGCGCATCGCCCGCCGTGTTTACCTTCGATGACGCCAACCCCTCCCAGATCCGCATGCTCGACGACGGCCGCATCGACCCCACATGCGCGGTCGGCATCTGGGAAGCATTCGCGATGGAGCATCCCGATTTCCCGGTTCGCGCCACCTTCTACATCCTCCCCGACGTGATGTGGGGCCAGCCCAAGTACCGCGAGAGGAAGCTTGAACTGGTCAAACAACTCGGTTGCGAACTAGGCAATCACACCATCACCCACCCGATCTTGCGGAAGCTTTCGGACGAGAAAGTAATGGAAGAAATCGGCGTCGCCGATGACCGCCTGGAGAAGCTGGGCGCCTCCATGCCCGTCTCCCTTGCCCTCCCCTTCGGCGTGTCCCCAAAGAACAAATCGCTCCTGGAGAAGTTCGACTACAAAGGCAAGCACTACGAGCAAAAAGCCGCTCTCCTAGTAGGCGCCGAACCCGCCCCCTCCCCCGAGGACTCGAGACTGAATCGCTACCGAATCCCTAGAGTCCAAGCCTACAACGGCCAACTTGGTCTGCCGGAGTGGCTCGATAAATTCGAAAAAGGCCAAGTCAAGGTCTACGTCCAGCCGTAAAGTCCGGCCTCCGGCAGGTGCAGACCACGCCCCGACCGAATGGGAGGCGCCGTGGGACGGCCCCTTGGAGACCCGGCCATCTCCTCGAAAACTCTACAAATAAGAAAACCCGGGTCAAGGCAAAATCGCCTTGACCCGGGTTTTCGCTTATCTCGTACGACCTCTACATTTTGTGGATCGCGTGACCCTGCGCGTCCTCGAACGCCTCAAGAACCGCTTCCGACAAGGTCGGGTGCGCGTGCATCATCTCCGCGATCGAGTCGATCGTCGCTTCGAGCTTGATCGCCGCCACGCCCTCGTGGATGAGGTCCGTCACGTGCGGGCCGATCATGTGCAGGCCGAGCAACTCGCCGTACTTGCGCTCGCCGATGACCTTCACGAAGCCGTCCTGCTCGCCGATCGCCATCGCCTTACCAAAGATTCGGAAGTTCGCGCGGCCGACGATCACGTCGTAGCCTTGCTCCTTCGCCTGACCCTCGGTGAGACCCACGCTCGCGACCTCCGGGATCGTGTAAACGCAGTTCGGGATCTCCTTGTAGTCGACCGTCTTTTTCGTCCCGGTAACCGCGTTGGTAACTGCGACGATGCCTTCGGTCGAAGCCACGTGCGCGAGCTGAACCCGACCCGTAACGTCGCCAATCGCCCAGATGTTCGGGACGTCCGTTACCATCGAGTCGTCCAGCACCTGGATTCCGCGTCGGTGAAGCTTCACGCCGATCTTCTCAAGGTTCATGCCGTCGGTGTTCGCCTTGCGGCCAACGCCGAGCAGGACGACGTCCACGTCGATGACCTCGTCTTCAGAACCCTTCTTCACGTGGACCTTCCAGCCCTCGCCGTTCTTCTCGCACTTTTCGATCGTCGCGCCGGTGCGAACCTTGATGCCCTGGCGACCCATAAGCTTGCCGAGCTCGACGCCGAGATCCGTGTCGAACATCGGAAGAAGGTTCGGCATCATCTCGACCAAGAACACTTCGCTGCCGAAGGAATTCAGCACGTAAGAGAATTCACAACCGACCGCGCCGCCGCCGAGGATGGCGACCTTCTTCGGGATGAACGGCATGCTGACCGCGTCGTCCGAAGTCCAAACGTTCTGGTCGCGCCCGCCATCAAGACCCGGGATCGGCAGGTGCACGACTGACGAGCCGGTGGCGATCACGAAGTTCTTCGCCGTGACCTTCTCCGTCTGCCCGTCCTTCGTAACCTCGATCGTGTGCGCATCGACGAACGACGCGAAGCCGTTGATGACGCGGATACCGTTCTTCTTGAACAGCGCACCGACGCCGCCCCGCTGGGTGGCGACGATCTTTTCCTTGCGTTTCATCGTGGCTTCGAAGTCGAGGGCGATCGTGCCTTCAATCTTCACGCCGAGAGCGGCCGCATGCTTCGCATGGTTCAACCGCTCGGCCGAGCCGATCAGCGCTTTGCTGGGAATACAGCCGACGTTAAGGCACGTGCCGCCGAGAAATTGATTCTCGACCACGGCGACCTTCGCGCCAAGTTGGGCGGCGCGGATGGCGCCCACGTATCCGCCGGGACCGGCGCCAATCACCACCAAGTCGACGTCAAAATTGCCATCTGCCATTTGCTGTTCTTTCTCCTCAGGCGCGGGGATGCTGGAAATCTGCTGGATCAAGGTCTCGATAGGGGCGGCTACGGCCGCGGGTCCGGAATGAGGTTGGACCGTTGATTGACCTTGTTCTTGCATCCAGCTTTCCTGCTTACCGACTGCACCATTGTACCCGTCGGGGGTGCTTTTTGAAGCTGAGCCGGTGCTAGTGGGTTAGGGAAGGGGGCAGGTTCAAATCGAGGTTTCGAAGGGACCGAATAGAGTTCCGCCAGCGCCGCCAAGTGTTCGACCGCATGATCCTTGCCGCGAGCCGGGGAGGGTGGTTCGGACGGAGAAATCGCCGATGCTCCTGCACGCGCATCCGTTCTGACCGGGTCAAATCCATCGGTTTAAGACGTGCCTTCTGGAAGGCCTCGTACCATAGCAGCACGCTCCAAATGTTCTGGCTGGGGAATTGGCGCGCGATCATCGTCTTCATCCGCCGCTCATCCATTTCAAGCTCCATCACTTCCTCGCCCCGTGGGTCGCTAAAGCGGTTGATCGTCTGCAAGCGGGTGAGATAGGTGTGATAGAAGGGGACTTCAAGGATCGGACCGTCGAAGGAGGCGTTGACCAGGAAATTGGTGGTGTCGTGGTCGATGTGCCCTTGCTCGAAGGCGCCGCAGGCAACGCGGTCGGGCTGGATCTTCGCCATCATTTCGCGGAATGGAGGCAACAGGAGAGGGATTTCCCGGCAAGCCGATCCATCCGTCGCGCCGAAGAAGTATAGGTTCGCCTGGGGCACGCCAAGGATAAGCGCCACGGCTCGAGCCTCCCGCTCGCGCACCGGATTGCTATGCGTCCAACTCATGTAGACCGGATTTCCGTTCCGCACCAGACGCCGAATCCAGGCGCAGATGGAGATCTCGTCGTCCGGGTGCGTCATGCAAAACAGCCAACGGCGGTTGGGTTCGAGGTCGAACAGGGTCACGGCGAATCTCTAGTTTAGGATGCTGCGAATAGTTTCGAGCACTGCCGGCGGCGTGATGTTAGCGAGACCGCTCGGCTCGTAGTGGCAACGGTCGATCTGTCCGTAGGGGCAAGATCGTCGGGGATTGGTGATCGAATACAGTCCTACGGCGGGGATTTCGAGCGCGGCGGCAATATGGGTACTGCCCGTGTCTCCACCGAGATGCACACTTGCCAGTCGGATCAGCGCGACGAGTTCGCCGACCGAAGTCTCGCCTACCAAGCTCGCCGGCGCGACCTTACATTGTTCGATCACTTCGTTGGCGGCGGCCCTATCCGCGTCGCCGCTGCCGCCAATGAGAACCGGCGTCAAGCCGAGTTCTCTCAGCGCGTCGCTGACTTCGGCGAAGAAAACGGCCGGCCAGCGCTTCGACGCCCACCCGGCTCCTGCGTTGAGCACGGCAATTCGTCCCACGACCCCCCGCTCTTTGATTTTCCTACGCACCGCGAGGATATCGTCTTCTTTTGGCTTTAGGCTAAATTCCGCAAGCGAAACCTCAGCTCCCAGGGCGCGGGCGACATCGACGTATTGGTCGACGACATGGAACGAGGTCGGGTCCGGTTTCACCGCGCTCGAAAAGAGGCCCGCCCCTTCCCGTTGCCAGTGGTAGCCCACTTTCACGTCGGCCTTCGCACGCGCAATCGCGGCAGCACTCTTCAACAGCCCTTGCAAATCGAGGGCTGCATCGAACCGCTCCGAATACTTCGGAATCGTCTTCCAAGATGGCTTCCATCGAATGACCTCGTCGACCGCTGCGCAGCACTCCACGATTCCCGCAAAGCGCGGATCGACGACCCACGTGACGTGGCAGTCGGGGAATTGCTTCTTCAAAGCAACCGCCGCCGGCAGGGAACAAACTGTGTCGCCCAACGCGGAGAGCCGGCTGATGAGAAACCGTTTCATACACCCTCAAAACATTCCGCGATTGCGGGCCGATTTCCAACGGTCGTGCATCCAAAGCCACTGGTCTGGATAGTCACGTATGACCGATTCCAGCACGGCATTGACCTGCCCCATGATCGCCGTGGAATCTTGCTCCACATTCTCCAAATCAATCGGTTCGCGCACAACGACCTTATACTTGCCGACCCCCATACGAATGCAGTAGGCCGGCAGAATCGGCGCCCCGGTCCGCTGGTGGATTACCGCAGGGCCGAGCACGGTGCCGGCCGGTTTACCGAAGAACGGCGCGAAGCATTCCGTATCGTTTTGGTCCGGTAGGACCCCCACCAACTGCTTTCGCCGCAGCTTCTTCACGATGGGCAACGCCGCATCCCCGCGCGAAATAAACTCAACCCCCGAGTTTTCCCGTACCGCCATCACCCGTTTCTGCAACTCGCCCTGATTGGCGTCTCGCGCCACCACGGAGATGTGCCGGCCGGTCGCCGTGCAGTACTGAGCAAACCGCTCGAAGTTTCCTAGGTGGCCGGTCACCACAAGCACGCCCTTTCCTATCGCCTCGGCGGCGTGGAAGTGCTCCATCCCCTCCACCTCGGTGCTCGCTAAAACTTCTTCGTTGGTCCGAATCGGCGCCCGGAGAAAGTCACCCATGACGAGGCCGTAGTGGCGAAAGACGCCTTTTGCGACCTCGTTCCGTTTTTCCTCCGTCCACTCCGGGAAGGCGAGGGCGAGGTTGGAGTGAGTGCGCTCGCGGTGCTTTTTGTCGAGGCGGTAGAAAAGCAGGCCAAGCTTTGCGCCGCGACGCTCCGCGATCGCGACGTCCTGCTTCAGGAAAAACTTCTGACCGCGGTCAAAGGCCCAAACGGCGACCTTTCCGAGGAGTTCTTTACGCCGTTCGTTCATGAAGTTTTGAGGCCAGCCATTGCCGCATCTCGGCTTCCGGCTCCAGCTTAATCTCGTGTTTTGCGATCACGAACCGGTAGTTCGCCACGTCCGCCCGGTCGCGCACCTTGACCCAATCCTTGGCCGTCACCACGATCGGTCGCCCGAGCTCAAACGAAGATGGCTGGAACGGAGATAGGAGGGTACCTCCGTTCATCGGATCATGGTCATTTAGGGTCAGCGCATAGGTGGGGGGGCGCTTAAGACGGTCTTTCAGCGCATTCAAGAATCGGGCCGGTTGCCCGAGGGCGCAGAGCACATCGTATTCCCCCGTCAGATCCACCACCGAACCCTCAGGATCGACGAAGGTTTGCGGTAGCGCGACCTGACGAAATCGGTCGGGGATCACGAGGTCGGCCCTTTTCCGGTTGAACCTTGGCTCTCTATATGGGCCCGCAGGAAGGCAGAGCCGGTTCTTCGGCGAGGGATCGTCAAGCAAAACCGTGATGTCCTTCGCTAGAGGCAAATGCTGGAAGCCGTCATCCATTACAAGCACGGCGGAAGGAAACGAGCCATGCACAAGCTCAGCCGCAAGCACCCGGCGACGACCTACAACGAGCGGAAGATCCGGATAGAGCCAGCGCATCATTGCCGGTTCATCCCCCCACTCGGCGGCCATCAAAGACCCGGAAGGGGCGATTGCCGCCGCTTCCGCATGCGGACCGCCGTAACCACTGCAACCAACCACGACCTCAAACCCCATCTCCTGCAGCAACCGAGCGAAGAAGAGCGTCGTCGGAGTCTTTCCCGCACCCCCCGTAACGAGGTTGCCGACACAAAGAACCGGATGATGGGGCGCTTTCGCTTTCTTGAACCCCATGCGGTAAGTGGCAAGATACGCCTCCCACCCTACGGCGTACAGTCCCGCTAAAGGCAACAGGCCGATGCGTGCCAGACGAGCCGAGAGTTCGTCCGACTCCCAAAGCTCGTTGATATGCACAGAGGAATTTTAGCTTCCCGCGGGGCCGGTCGATCCTCTCACGTCGAGGCCACAGGGCAGGATAAGTTCGACGGGAGTGCCGGCGGCATCGCCAACCGTTTGGATTAAGAGGTCCACGGCCTGGGCTCCCATCTCGTACAGAGGTTGCGAGATCGAGGTCAACGTCGGCCGCAACTCGTCGCAGAACTCCGTAGAGTCGAAGCCGGTTACCGACAAATCCTCGGGAATACGCACGTTATAGAGCGGCGCGATGCGGATGAAATCTGCCGCCAAACCATCGGCGTGGGCCATCACGGCCGTGTGCCGCGGACCCTCCTGAAGATAGCCGTGCAGTGCTTTTCGATCTCGGAGAACGTCGAGGATGTCCGTGTCTAAAACCTGTAGCGCGTGACGAGCCATGTGCTCTTTGAAGGCCTCCAAGCGCGTCATCGTCTCGACGTTCAGGGCGTCGGACTCGATACCAAACGCGATCCTGCGGTGCCCATTTTTGACCAAGTGGTCGACGGCGAGGCCGATCCCCTGCGCGTTATCGCACGTGACCGTTGGGTGCCGATGGTCGTACTCGGCGGCCCGGGCGTGGATGATCACGACGGGGACCGCGCTATTCGCCAAGATCGCGCGATTCGTCTCCGAAGGCGCGATGCTGTACCAAACCAGCCCCGCAAACCGGCCATCGTTCATGGCCTCGATCGGGTTGCTGCCGAGAAGTTGAGGGCAGAGCGCGACTGAGTAGTCGTGCCGGAACGCCCCTTCGACGATCCCGTCCATCAGGGTCGCAAAATAGCGGGGACCCTGGTTGAATAGCGGGCGCTCCCTGCCCATCCCATTCAGCACCCCGATCATCATCGCCTGCTGATTTCGGAAGTTCCGCGCCCAAACGTTAACGCGATAGCCCAGCTCCTTCGCCGCGACGCGAACCCGCTCCGCCGTCGCTTCGCTCACACGCACGCCGTTCGCCTTGTTATGAAGGACCTTAGAAACCACCACCGGCGACACATTCGCCATCTTGGCGACGTCTTTGAGAGTTACCGGCACGTTCTCACCATGAAAAGAAATAGGCCGGGGTTCATCCGACTATATGATACAACGACATATCAAGTCGATGCGTCAAAGAATTTGAATTGAGCGCCCACCAAGTGTAGATTAGTTTCATGCGCTGGTCAATCGATGCAGTCTTGATGTGGGTCTTCCTTGCGATCGCATTGATCGTGGCCTGGCGGTTGGTTCTCGATTGCACGATTGTCTTTGGTTTCGTCAATTTCGAGGATCCGCACCACCGCGATCCGGTGGAAGCGCTTATGAACTCGCCGTTGGCGCCATTGCTCCATCTCGCCATTTTTGTGGGAAGCATCCAGGCATGCTCACGCTTTCGACGGCGAACGATCGAGTGGCTGAATAGTCCGTGATGTAAGGGCGTGTCTCAGAAGTCAAGCCGAACAAAACCTAGGTCTCGTCAGCGCATCCCCCACGAAATTTTTTGACCGCCTTCGCCATAGCAAAGCGAAGGCAAGAAGGCGCGTCAAAAAATGTCAAAAACCAAAACTCCAAGGAGGGGTCCGGGGCCGGCGGTGGGTGCATCTCCCACCGCCGGCCCCGGACCCCTCAACTGCGGGAATACCGACTAATCACCGAAACAACCCGACGCCATGGTCACTCCTAAGTCCGGCCTACTTGCCGGCTTTAGGAATGACCACCGACGTCCCACGCTTACCATCCATAGGCACATCCGGCGGAGCCTGAGCGTCTTTAGCCGTCGGCGGAGCCGCCGTGGCCAAAGCCGGATCCGTGTCGCTGCCATGGCAGCCGCCGGCCACCAGACCGACGGCGAGAAGCGCAACAAGAAAGAGAGCCGGCCTCATAGATCGCTCGAACCCGACTTGCGCAACGACCAGAGGTTCTTGGAAAGATCCGTGATCTTGACCGACCACTGGCTGGACGTCGCGGTCCAGTTCGTGCCGGCGGCAAGCGCACCCGGAGCCAACGACTTGCTGTGGCCGTCGCAGAAGGAAACGTTCGTGCCGTTGTGCCGAGTCGAAACGTCGCCCGTGCCGGTCCTCGGCGCTACGTCGATGTTGGTCTCATAGCCCGAATCAACGCCCCAAGATCCCCACCACTCGCAAGCTTTGGCATTGCCGCCGAGCAGTCCCGGCGCCGTGGCGACCGAGGAAGGATAGAACGCCAGCGAGGAGGAGACCTCTTCCTTGGTGTCCGTCATCATAACCGTGTCGGCCGGAGCGTCCATCGACGTCGACGAGATCGGAATTCCCATCATCGGCGTGCCGCTGCCACCCGCGCCCTGCGCGTCGATTGTCTGAGCTCCCGCACAACCCGGATCCGGCTGGAGATAGGACACGTTCATGCCGTAGTTCACGTACGATGCCGTCCAGCGGTGGTACTGGTCCGCGGTCAAGCCCTGTGTGTTTGCCGTCCCGCCCCAGAGATGAAGGGGGTCATAGGACTCTGACGTACAGTGGAAGATCGAGCTGCCCTTGTAGTCGTTCTTTAGGTAGGGCTGCACCGTGTACGGCCAGTCGCGGTTGTTGTAGTCCGCCGGCCACCAACCGCAGGCGGCGCCGCCTTCCTGGTCGCAGTTCTTGACGGGGATGAATACGTCGTCGGAGTCGCCCATGTACATCAAAACGCCGAGGCCAAGCTGCTTAGCGTTGCTCAGACAGGAGGTCTTCTTCGCGGCGGCTTTGGCCTGGGCAAAGACAGGGAAGAGGATGGCGGCGAGGATCGCGATGATCGCGATGACGACGAGGAGCTCGATAAGCGTAAAGGCCTTGGATTTCATGAGAAGTACCGTGCAACTAGGAGTGCGAGGACGAGGCCGCGGTGGCGCATCGAAGGTCGAGGCCACGCAGCAGGACGGGTTCGGAAGCGCACCGGTCGAATCGAGTGCGCTCCCGCTTTTTTAAGAGAGGCTGGGAAATCGCGGCCACGGTTGGCCCGAGTTCATCGCCGTCCAACAAAGCTTCAAACGGAGGGTCGGTCAGGGGTTAGGACTTCATCGGTGTTTAACCTCAGCGCGATTGGAACGTATGATACAACGACATATCGGAAAGTGATACAACGAAATATCAAATTTTTCAACAGAATTCTCATCGAGATTTTTTGGGGTCGGCCTAGCTGGCCTGGAGGCGTTGCTCCGCGGCTCGCCCCTGACTTACGGCGAGCTCGCCGCGCCGCTGAGCGGCCTGCGGCACGGGACTGAGGTGAATCCTCGCATGGACCGCTTCCGCGTGCGAAACCAATAGCAGCGCGGCGTTCTCATTCAAAACCGTCAGGATCTCGTCCGACTCGCGGGGCAAATTCTCCCGCCCCCGCTTCGGCTCTTGGCGCGCGGCGGTGACGATCCGCTCGGCTTCTAGACGCAGAGTCCGGGCGTGATTACGAGTGATCTCAGAGACATCCGGCGCTTCGCCACGGATCATCTTAAGGAGGGCTTCGCTGTACGCAAGTTGAGCGCGAACGGCGTCCAACAGCATCTCCCGAACCTGCCCGGATTGCCAAATCGGCCACACGACGTTCACGAGGATGGCGATCAGAAACCCCATCGTGGTCGCCGCCATCCGGTCGATTCCCGCCGTTCGCTCAGCGATCCCGGAAGCCACCAAGGAGAACACCACATAAAGCGTGATCCCGACCGAATAGTAGGTGTAATTGGCCGCGAATAGGGCGCAGGCCATCCACCCGCCGAAGAGCATCATCACGACGACCGCCGTCGGACTCGGGTGGAGAACGTAAGCCAGCAAACTCGCCAACGCCACTCCGCCAATCGTCCCCAAGACCCGAGCAAGCCCTTTCGAGAGGGTGGTGCCATAGTCGCTTCGAAGAATCAAACAGACCGTCAGCGGAAGCCAATAGGTGTGCCCGCTGTTCCACAGATGACTTGCCGCCTCCGCCACCCCAAGCGTGAGCGCATACCGCAGCGAAGTTCGCGCGGAGAGCGACCGCAGCGGATCATCGGTGATCTGCTCGCGAAGCCGACCGAGGACGTCGCGGCTCCAAGAACGGGCAGGCCCATCTGTCTCCACCGGCTCGGGCGCTTCACTCGCGATATGGTTGACCTCCCGTAGCAGCTCGAACCATCGTTGGAGTTCTTCATAACGCGTGCCGCCTTCCAATTCGTGAGCCGAGTGCGTAAGGGGTTTAAGCGGCCGCGCTGATTTGTCCCTCAAGGTTTTCGCGGTGCGCTGAAATACGGTTCGGAGACGGCGGGCAAGTCGCATCGCGTCGGCCTGCCGCACAGGATCCGAAGCGCAGATCTCCCGGTGAGTCGCCGCGAATCCGACCAATCCCGCGCGGATCGTCTCTGCTTGAATCAACGCGTGCCGAAGACGAACGTGCTCTCGTCGCGCGGCGACGGTTTCGGTCTGCGTAATGAGATCCCAAGCGTTTTGCAACGCCACGGCATCCGGGATCTCGCCTTGAATTCCTGCCATGCAGGCCGAATCCACGTACTCCGCGAATCCATCGAAAACGCTCGCGACGGCCTCTCGCTCCGGTCGGTTCGGGAAAACGGGCCATACGAAGGTGAGCAGGAGGGTCTGGATAATGCCACCCGCGAACACGAGCATCCCATTACCGATCGGGTTGGCCGCCGTCGAAGGAATCCCCGCAACGACGACCATAATGCCGATCGTCTTGACCGCAAGCGAATTGGCGGCCGGGCCGATCCCCGAAAGAAAGGTCGCCAGTAGCGCCACCAAGAAGACCGCGATCCACGCCCCGATTGGAGAGGGACTGACGACGCACCCGAGCATCGTCACCAGCGAAATCACGATCGTCGTAACGAGCATGATCCGAAGCCGCGCCAAATAGACGCCACTAAAGGAAGCCAAACCGGTATACAGCGCGCCAAGAGAGGCCAAAACTCCCCACGCGGAATGCCCAAGTGCGGTCGCCCCTACGATCGGGATTGCGACCCCGGCCGTGCAACGCAAGCCTGCCCAAGGTTCGAAAAGCTTGCCGTCCCATCGCAGCAAGGGCTTGAAATATAGGGAATACCAAGTACCGCTCACCGCAAGGCTAGGTTATCCGGAATCCTTGTTCGAAGCATGGGCGGGGTACCGTCAAGCCTGCCATGCCTGAAGATGTTGAGATTGAAACCCACGAGCTGCAAGAGCACGTCGAGGAAGCCCACCACCATGCCACGCACGGCGGGGCGCACGAAGACAAGGCAGGTTGGACCAAGTACGTAGCGCTGACCACTTCCGGTCTCGCCGCCTTCGCCGCCATCGGCTCGCTCCAGGCCGGAGCCCTGGTCAACGGAGCGATGATGGACCAGCTTCGCGCCACCGACCAGTGGAACCAATACCAAGCGGATCGGCAGAAGGCCGTCATTTACTCCATGCAGTCCGATCGGTTGCTGGATGCCGGTGCGACGCCGGCGGCAAAAGTCGAGAAAGAACCGAAAAAAGAAGGCGAAGCAAAACCTAAGGAGAAGAAGGCCCGCGCCGCGGTGACCAAGGCCGCCCCCGACCGCTTGCGCGAGTACCTCGACGAGGAAGAACGCGAAACCGGGAAGACCGACGAGCTAAAGAAGGAAGCCACCGAGCTCGAAAAAGTTGCCCACGAAAAAATGGAGTCGCACGAGAAATTCGCCTACTCGGTGACCCTGCTCCAGGTCGCGATCGCCCTCGGCGCTGTCAGTGCCCTAACGAAAAACAAGCTGGTCTGGGTGGCTTCCGGGGTGCTCGGCGTCATCGGAATCGCCCTGTTCGTATTGGGCTTCCTCAAATAGCGCCTACTTTTTAGGCAGAGGGTCGTCGACGAAGACGACTTTGTCCCTGAATCCGCGCCGCTTTAGTTCTTTCACGATCAGCGGTTTCTTCGCCATCGTGATGCCGATCAGCCAGTGGGCGTGATCGCGAACCAAGGGGCCGCGTGTCAGGTGCAACGTATTCAGCGAATCGAAGATCGCCTGGTACGTCTTCGTATCGCTAACCCTTTTTGCGGAGACCCAGCCGTCGTATACCGCTGGCTTCGGCTTCTGAGCCATGCCGAGCGAGGCGAGAAGGAGGGCGGTTAGAAGGATGGGCTTCAGCATGGAACGGGCGATTCTCTACGAACCACGTTAATCCTACCGTCCGGTTCCAAGACGGCCATGCGCACGTCTTCCACGACGCATGTCGCATGAGCCCTTAGCGCCTCCATCACGTCGGCTCGAGTCAGGCCGACCATTCGCAGGTGGGCATCCACGAACGATCCGTTGTGGATAAGTAGGATGGGACTGCCGCCAACTAAGTTGCTAATTCTTCGTGACCGGCCAAGCACTCTGGCCAGCACAAAGTTGGCGACGAAGAGAGTGAGCCCGGAGACAATGCCGACCTTGAGCGACGTGCTTGCGTGGACCATCGAGGTTTCGACGGCGCTGCCGAGCAGCAAAAGGACGACCAGATCCAGCGCCGAAAGTTGGGCCAACGTTCGCCGCCCGGCGATCCGAAGGATGAGAATCAGCCAGAGATAGATCGTCAGCGTGCTGATTACGGTAAGCATCAGCGTTTGCGCCATCTTCGGTTAGTATAAGCGCACACCTTATGCAGGACTGGCTCACCAAGGTATTCGACCATCCAACCGCGATGGGATGTCTTTTGATTGCGGCGAAGACGCTCGTGATCTACTTCTTTCTGATTCTCGGCCTTCGACTTTTGGGGCGTCGCGAGATGGGGCAAATGAACTTACACGATCTCGTGCTCATCGTCGTGCTCGGCAACGCCGTGCAGAACGCGATGATGAACAATGACAACTCGCTTGTTGGTGGCCTCATCGCGGCGGCGGTGCTTCTGATCGTGAACCGTCTGTTTGGCGTTTTGTTGCGTCGAAGTCGCAAGGTAGAACACCTAATGGTGGGCAGCCCCGTGCTGTTGATTCACGATGGCGTCATTGTGGAAGCCCACATGAAGAAGGAAGGCATCACTTTAGAGGAACTCCAACAGGCGCTTCGCGAGCACGGACTAATTAGTCCGGAGCAGGTACGTATGTGCGTTTTGGAAGTCGATGGCGCGATTAGCGTAGTGCCGATTGAGGTCGAAGCAATGCGAACGCGTCGGCATCTTAAGGCGTTGAGGTTGTAGGGTAGATGGACCACATTACGCTTTACCAATTGTCGATTTACGCAGGCAAGACGGCGGTTGTATTGGTCTTCATCGTGGTGCTTTACCGGCTGATCGGTAAGCGAGACATCGCCCAAATGAACGTGTACGATCTCGTCACAATCATGGCCGTCGCGAATGCGGTTCAGAACGCGATGACCGGTGGCCGAGGCGAGTTGCTGATCGGGATTGCCACCTCGGCGACGCTGATTCTCGCCGCCTATTTCGTCATGCGCGTCATCGTGCGCCTACCGTTCGGCGAGAAATATCTGCTTGGACAGCCCGTATTGATCCTTAACAACGGCCAGATCATCACGGAGCGGATCCGGCGCGAGCACATTTCGCACGACGAACTGATCGCCGCCCTCCGCGCCCACGGCTTACACAGCCCGGCTCAGGCGGCGATGGCGGTGCTCGAAGTCGACGGCTCCATCAGCGTCATCCCGAAGGATGACGCGACCCACATCAACACCGATTTGCTCTAACCTCCGGCCCCCGGCAGGGGTAGCCCACGCCTCGACCGAACGGGAGACGCCGTGGGAGAGCATTTTGGAGACGGCACCCGCTCCTAATTGTCGTCGCCTTCACCCCGCTCGCGCTCCCGTTCCTCTTCCTCGCCCCCGCCACGCCGCCGGGTCGCCGTCGTGAGTTCCGGAGTTACCGGCACGATCGCGGCGATTCCCTTGGCCTTCAAAGATCGGTTGAACGACTCTAACTCGTTCGCCTCAAGGTGCTTGAGGGCATCGAGTTGAACCTGAAGGCTTCGGCTGAGCTTTGCGTAGATCTCGCGGGTCTGCTTCGGTGGACGCATGCTGCCCGACAGGACAGCGTCCATCAGACCCGCCAATTGGTCGTTAAGCTTCACCGGGTAGTTGAGAGGATCCTCGCCGCTCTTGCTACGGTACTGGTGAATCTCCCCCTCGATCTCGGTGAGCTTTTCTTTCAGCGCAGCCGCTTGCTTGATAGACGAAATGCCTGACTCTGTGTCATCGATCCTATCCGGCAACGTGCCATCTATCTTTTGTTTCCCTATTTCCGCAACGGCCTTGTCGATTTTCTCCTTGGTCGCGCGGATTCGCATTACCGCTCCGTTCGCCTCGTTCGTGCGCTCGCTAATGGTGACGGCGAAGGCGTATTGCTCGTCGAGATCGCGCAAAGAGGCCGTAACCCGAGGATCGCGAGTCAGACGAAACGGCTTGGAATCCTTATAACCGTCGACGACCATTCGAACCGAATACAAACCCGGCGGCGCCGGGATGGGGCGGGCGAACCCCGACCACAGGACCATTCCCGGGAATGTCCCGAACGGCCGGTGCGATAGACTCGCCTCCACGTCGTGGAAACCAACCCCGGTCTCTCCCGTTGTGGTCGCCAGTTTCTCGCCGCTCTGCGAATAGAACTCAAAAGAGACAGATTTGGCGGCTACGGGCAGGAAGTAATCCACATGCGCCCGAGCGCCGCCCAGCCGCATCTGGTCGATTGGAGCGTAAAGCATCGGATGAGTCGGGTTCGAACCCGTCAACTCCGCCAAGCGCGAGACCGAGTGCATGATCCAGAACGAGCGGCCGTGGGTGGCCGCGATGAGATCGTCGTCCTTCAAGAGCAAATCATGAACCGGGCAGAGGGGCAGATTCTTCTGAAGCGACTGCCAATGGCTACCATCGTCGAAGCTAACGTATGCCCCGGTTTCAGTACCGGCATAAAGCAAACCGGCCCGGTGCAAATCCTCGCGACAAACCCGGGCAAATGCATTGGGCGCAATCCCGTTGACAATCAAAGTCCAAGTCCGGCCGAAGTCGTGGGTGCGGTAGATGTAAGGCTTGAGATCGCCGCTCTGGTAGTCATTCACGGCAACGTAGGCGCTGGCGGCGTCGTGAGGCGAGGGTTCGATCATGCTGACGCGGCCCCAATGCGGCATCCCCGGCGGCGTCACATCCGCCCACCCGTGACCGTCACTGGTCGTGACGTGGACCAGACCGTCATCCGAACCGGCCCAGATCACACCCTTGCGTACCGGTGATTCGGCGACGGTGAAGACGGTGTCGTAATACTCGACGCTCGTGTTGTCCTGCGTCAGGGGTCCGCCGGAAGAACCCTGCCGCGCGAGGTCATTGCGGGTCAAATCCGGACTGATCCGCTCCCAACTCTGCCCATCGTTGCGGGTGCGGAGCACGTACTGCGAGGCCGTATACAGCACGTTCGGATCGTGGGGCGAGGTGACGATCGGGAAGGTCCACTGGATGCGATGGGTCAAGTCCTTCGCGGGGTGCCCCATCGGGTTCTCGGGCCAAGGGTCGATGCGGTGGCGAAGGTTCGTGCGGTAATCGATCTCGGAGATATCGCCGCTATAGTTGCCGCCGTACACGATGTCCCAGTTCGCGGTGTTGGGCGTGATATAGCCGCTCTCGCCGCCCGCCGTATTGTCGAACGTCGGCTGGCCGGGTTGCAGGCGGACCGCGGAGCTATCTTGCTGGGCTCCGTAGATTCGGTAGGGAATGTGGCTGTCGGCGGCGACATGATAGAGTTGCGCCGTCGGACAAGCCTCCTTCGTCCAGGTCGCGCCGCCGTTCGTGCTGACCGCCGCGCCCCCGTCGTTCGCCTCGATCATCGTTTGCGGATCGTCGGGATTGATCCAGAGGTCGTGGTTATCGCTGTGCGGAGTTGAAAATCCCGACCAAGTTTTGCCCGCGTCGCTGGACTTTCCGTTGCCGACATTGAGGCAATACAACTTGTCCGTCGTCTTCGGGTCCGCGATGACGTGGGAGAAGTACCAGGCTCTCTGGCGGTAGTCCGGGCTGTCGTTGACCTTCTGCCAAGTGCCGCCCGCGTCGTCGGAACGGTAGATGCCGCCATCCGCCGCCTCCACGATCGCGTACAGCCGCTTGGGATTCGCAGCCGAGACCGAGACTCCGATCTTGCCGATCGTGCCCTGCGGCAACCCCGGGTTTCGCGTGATCTCTTTCCAAGTCGCGCCCGCATCGATGCTTTTAAAGAACTTGCTTCCCGCTCCGCCACTGCTCAGCTTGTAAGGAGTCCGCCAAGCTTCCCAGGTGGCGGCATAAAGCGTTCGAGAATCGGTCGGATCCATGACCAATTCGACCGCGCCGGCCCGGTCGGATTCAAAGAGAACCTTCGTCCACGATGCGCCGCCGTCGGTGGATTTGAATACACCTCGTTCGGCATTCGGCCCGTAGATATGGCCCAATGCCGCGACGTAAACGATCTTCGGGTTCTTGGGATCGATAACGATCTTGGAGATGGTGCGAGTGTCTTCCAGACCACTGCGAGCCCAAGTCTTTCCTCCATCGATCGATTTATAGAGGCCATCCCCTTCTGAGATATCACCCCGAATCTCCCGCTCGCCCGTGCCGGCGAAGACGATGTCCGGGTTCGAATCACTTACCGCAATCGCGCCGACCGAAGAAGATCCGAAGAATCCGTCGGAGACACAGTTCCAAGTAGCGCCGGCATCCGTCGTCTTCCAAACTCCGCCACCGGTCGCGCCGAAGTAATACTCCTTCGGCCTCGTCCGCACGCCGGTGCACGCGATGGAACGCCCACCGCGATTCGGACCCACGTTGGTCCACTCCAACTGCTTAAAATTGGCAGGATCGAAGGTTTGAGCCGCCGCGAGCGTAGACCCGGCGAAAAGGAAGAGAGGAAGGAATAGCTTCATGAATCAACCGGGAAACAAGTTCCCGATTGATTCTAGTCCTGTAGGTCTTCCGCCATCTAGTTTCGAAGCGACAAAGCTTCCCCGAACCCCGAATGCGAACCCCGAACGGGCTTGTCATTACCCACATCTCATGTCCTGCGCGAGTTCAATTCCCCAGAGGATGTCTTGAATTCTGGTCCACCCATCCCAGATGGTTTGCCATCCTGGTTCTCCGTCGGCTTTTCTCCCA
>Ga0105240_10000319_pt1 | contig 91429 bp, 78 predicted proteins | sample KBSC54metaG_FD_80426 | JGI IMG/M metagenome (GOLD analysis project Ga0105240, IMG submission 80426) | Corn rhizosphere microbial communities from Kellogg Biological Station, Michigan, USA - KBS C5-4 metaG | ecosystem: Host-associated > Plants > Roots > Rhizosphere > Soil | place: Michigan, USA...
CAGGTGATTCGCCAATTCTTTCAAGATAACGATTTGCGCCGGAGAAAAGATCCAAAGCGCTGGTTGCGCTTGACCAGTATACATCTTCATGGATCAGAATCGATAGTTTCTTCATTGATAAGCGGGATAAATGCGTGGAGTATAAATTTACTCACATTTCATCACATTGGGTTGGTTTTCAAGAAATAATTTTGATAGATTGGTTGAATGAAAAAACATCACCGCTTTGCCGGAAGTCCATTAGACACCCGCTTTCCGCCGTGGAGGTAGTTTCCAGAATAGAATATCTGCCACCGGTATACAACTCCTGCCTGGGAATTTCAAGTTGGTTTATCGGAGATTTAAACAGCCACCGAATCATCATTGAAGGGTTGATCCAGGCATTATATACGGCTTCGCAAGATGCAGGCAGGGTCTCGCAATTATACGCTGATTTATAAAAAGGCCTTCTGAATATATGGAAGTGTAAGCCTGTTCGATCCCGTTACAATAATTGCTTTAAAATTTCATTTCTTTTATGGGTATCCTGGATACTAAAATAATAAGCTAAATGTAGCAACAGGGAGCTGCCTTCACCAGAAGATAAAGAGCCGGGATCCCTGTCTTTGGTCACATAACTCCGGTAAATTTTTGCTATTTCCGGTATTTTGTCTATTTTTTCTTCCAGCAATTTCAAGTTCTCTGCGTCATCATCGCCTTTTATATCACCCTCAATTATATCTGCTACAATGTTGTAACTGGTTTTAAACAGGTAAATCCGTTGCCTGGCCTGCTTGGAATTAAAATCGATGGTTTTATTGGCTGCTACAAAGGCTTCAAGCGAGCTATCTATATTTTCACCAGCTGGATAAGAGCTGTACTTCAGCGACTGGCTACTAATATCATAAAAGCCGTTGACACTGTCTATATTCAGCCCTTTTGTTTTTTCTACTGCGTAAGCAATACAGCTTATTAACAAGATATTGTCCTCGTAATATTCGTTGAATTTGACTGCGAAAGGTTTAGTTGAAGCTTTTGGAGGGCTAACGGTCCTGCTGTTTTGACAATTGCTCAAAACAACGCTTAAAAAGATGAATAGGTACCGGGAGGCAGATTTATTAAACAAAGCTAAATGCATTGATGTAAAAATAGTGTTTTTAATCGTTCAGGTTAGACATTGGCCGATTTGCAATATTTTATTTTCAACAACTCTTCAAGGTATATGCCTTGAACACTGATTGACTTTCTTGTGGGCGGGACGCCGAAAAATTCACCCAGATGTGTTCCATTCATGCTGAACCGCGCAACAACTTTGTTATGTAAATATATTATACAAATCATTATTTAAGCCTTTGCATTTGGATAAAGCCGGGAAAGTTTCGTCCCGGGACAGGTACAAAGTTCCATTTGGCTACAACAATGCGCCGTTTGGCTACTTTATGCCAGTTGCCGTTGTGGACCTTTGTATAAACAAATTCAGAAGCGATGAATATAGTACTTACAGGTTCCATCGGGAACATCGGAAAGCCATTAACCGAAATACTGGTAAAGAACAGCCACACCGTAACTGTCATCAGCAATAACCCGGAAAGGAAACAAGCTATTGAAGCCCTGGGAGCGAAAGCTGCCATCGGCAACATGCTGGATGCAGCCTTTTTAACCTCAACTTTCCAAGGTGCAGATATCGTTTACCTGATGGAGACAATGGATGCTGCGGGCGGCGACATGTCGGGTAAAGAGGTTGATTTCACTCATGTGATGAAACAGATAGACGAGAATTATAAGGCGGCGGTGCTGGGATCAGGCGTAAAAGAAGTGGTGCATCTCAGCAGTATCGGGGCTCATATGGAAAAGGATAACGGGATCCTGATCTTCCATCACCATGCGGAAAATATCCTGCAGCAGCTACCTGCGGACGTTGCCATTAAAACGTTGCGGCCGGTGGGTTTTTTCACCAACATGCTCTCGTTTATTCCAGGTATAAAAAACCGTGGGGCCATTATTTCCAATTATGGAGGCGATCAAAAGGAACCGTGGGTATCTCCCCTGGACATCGCCGGGGTGATCGCAGAAGAAATGGAGACTCCTTTCGAAGGAAGAACGGTGCGTTATATTGCCAGCGATGAAGTATCACCCAACGAGATCGCCCGGGTGCTGGGAGAAGCAATAGGTAAACCTGACCTGCAGTGGGTCGTAATTCCCAGCGAGCAGTTGCTGCAGTCATGGCTTACTATCGGCTTTAATCCGCAGATCGCACACGGATTCATAGAAATGCAGGAAAGTCAGGGTAACAGAAAACTATATGAGGACTATGACCTTCACCGGCCTGTTTTGGGTAAGGTTAAACTGGCGGATTTTGCAAAGGAATTTGCGGCGGCATATGTGCGGGAATAGTTATATTTATTCATCAGGCACAAACAAATGAGCAGTATTGAAAGAGTCAGAACCATTTCCGGCTTTCACAAGACCAGGCAATTGCCCTCACCGGAACATCCGCTGATCAGCGTGGTGGATTATTCAGCCGTCAGCATTTTACCCGAGTATCGCGACAAAAGCTGGGTGTTTGATTTTTATTTGATCTCCCTCAAGCGGAATATAGGGGGTACGATCAAATACGGACAACAACAATATGATTTTGATGAAGGCGTGATGTTCTTTATTGCCCCGGGACAGGTGTTCAGTATAGGCAGGCATCCCGATGAACTGCCCGGCAAATCCGGCTGGATGCTGCTGGTCCACCCCGATTTTCTATGGCAAACTTCCCTGAGCAAGGGAATTAAAAAATACGATTACTTCGGTTACGCTATCAATGAAGCGCTTTTTGTCTCAAAAAAAGAAGAGGATACGCTCGGGGGCATTATTGAAAATATCCGCCGGGAATATCATGGCAACATCGATAGCTTCAGCCAGCATATCATCATCTCCCAGATCGAAACGTTGCTGAATTATGCAGATCGATTTTATACCCGCCAGTTCATCACCCGGAAGAAAGCCAATCATCAAATCCTGCATGCCCTGGAAGAACTGTTGAACCAGTATCTTAATAGCGATGATCTTTTGGCCAAAGGGCTGCCGACAGTGGCGTACCTGGCCGGACAACTGCATGTTTCGCCAAAATACCTGAGCAGCCTGCTCAGGGTGCTGACAGGACAATCCGCGCAACAGCACATCCATGAGAAACTGGTTACAAAAGCTAAAGAGGAATTGTCAACGAGTGACCGGTCGGTCACTGAAATTGCATACGCATTAGGTTTTGAGCATCCGCAATCCTTTAGCAAATTCTTCAAACAGAAAACCAGCCTATCGCCCCTGGAATTCCGCAAATCCTTTAAAGAGAATTAGACAATGGGTGCTCACCAGGGTGGGGAAAAATTTTCCCGGTGATATAAATGCCGGGGATCAAATGGTGCATTAACTGAAGACGCACGATCTCTATTTAAAGGCCGCGCCCTTACGATAAACTGGCTTATAATTTGTTGGGAATGCAGCCAAACAAACTTAACTATGAAGAAGAAGAACCAAAGCTGGGTGCTGCCGGTTTGCCTGCCGGTCTGGACACTCTTTCTATTTACCACGTGTAAAAAAGAGATGAAGTACGATCTGCAAAATACATCGAATCGCGCCATTGTCCCGATAGCGATATACGATTGGGAGTTCAACACGGCCAATAATGCCGAGGGATGGACAACGGGGAATGTGACTGCCACCGTCGCCGGAGGGTCCTACAACCTCACCACCACCTCCACCGACCCGCTGATCATTTCGCCGGACAATTTGGGTGTTACACCCTCCGGAACATACAAATACGTCCAGATAAGCCTGAAGAACAACTCGCCGGTTCTCAGTGCCAGGATCTTCTTTACCACCACTGCGGACACCACCTGGACCCAGGCTAAATCGAGAAGCTTTGCCATTAATCCCAATACTACGGCCTTTTCCAATTACATCGTAGATATGTCCGCCGTAGCCGGATGGGCGGGTACGATCAAGCGCATCCGGATCGACCCACTGGACCCGGCTACGGGAGCTGGTCAGACCGTAAACATCGACTACATCAAGATCATCGAAACGATCCCGAATGTCAACGAATGGTATTTCGATACGGACAACAATTTCGAAGGCTGGACCTGGGGAAATGCAACGGCTACGGTGTCGGGCGGTACATTAAATGTGACGACCACGAGTACCGATCCTCTGCTGATATCTCCCGATAACTTGGGTATTACCGCGCCCTCTATCTATAAATATGTCCATGTGGACATGAAAAATCTTGGTAGCTCGAGTGACATCAGTGGGAGAATATTCTTTATTACCACGACAGATACCGTCTGGAACACTGCGAAGTCCAAAAGTTTCTCCATCAAAGCAGACCCCAGCTACTACGGCAGCTACATCGTCGATATGTCTACCGTTGCCGGCTGGACGGGCACCATCAGACAGATCAGGGTCGATCCCCTGGATCCTGCATCAAGCTCCGGAAAACAGGTAAAGATAGATTTTATCCGGGTGACGAATAATATGTCCTACCGGGGAGTAATGAGCCCGCAAAACGGCTTTACCGCCGCCGACGCGGATACACTAAAAAATATCTGGCGGGTAAATGTCATGCGATGGCAAATAATGGATCCAAACTATGATACCATTACTACTGCGGCCAAGTATAAATCTTTTATCGATAATGAGATATCACAGCTCGACAACGCTTTTAACTGGTGCGAACCAAGAGGGATCAAAATATTGATCGATCTGCATTTTACATATAAGGGACTTTCGAAAGATTCGGGAACAAGGGTCTTCTACAACCAGGAGGCGAATGACACGCTCATATCAACCTGGGTAAGATTGGTCAACCGCTATAAAGGAAGAAAGTCTTTATATGGTTATGACCTGATCAATGAACCACAGCAAATCATGACTCCGTTGGCAGGGGCTGATTACCAAACTACGATCAACAAGCTGGGAGACACGATACGGTCGATAGACAGAAAGACACCCATTTTCGTGGCGGCGTTGAAAGGGGACAATCCCTACGGCTTCGTCGGCTTAACCCCCTTCCCTTTCACCAATATTGTCTATGAAACGCACATGTATGTGCCACAAACTTATACTTTACAGGATTCCAATTTGGTGTCCTATCCCAGGACCGGGTATGGTAAGACGCAACTGACCACCGAGCTCGATGCGGTACGCAACTTTCAGAACACTTACAGCACCCGTATTCACGTAGGGGAATTCAGTGTAGTGCGATGGGCTCCGGGGGCGGCTACCTGGCTGCGGGATTGTATCGATGTATTCGAGGGTTATGGCTGGTCCTGGACTTACCATGCTTATAAAGAATCCGATCATTTCGATCTGCAATTCGACAATTCGCCCGTCGGCACTAACGGCGCTCACCGTTATACAGGACCTGGTTTTACAGACCGGTATGACCAGGTGGTCGGCTATGGATTCAGCCTGAATCAATAAAATTTAGCTTTGAAAATCCTTTAAGAGGCGCATGAATGTATTTTCCTGCGCCTCTTGTCATATTCACACCCGATTTAAATGAAGCCTGGAAACGGGCGCAAATTGATTATCTTTCAATTTATCACTTCAACAGGAGCACTCGTAATACATTAATATTATTAATAATACGAATAGATTGAGCAAGTACTCCTGTATGTTGTTTTTTGCGCTTGCCTTGTACCTGGCAGCAGGCGCTCAGCCCTCGGATATAGCCCGCTTACGTCATGTAATGCTGGAAAAGCAAGCGAAAAGTTCTTTCGCCACGGATACCTCCTATATCGATACATTGGATAGCCTGGCCTACGGCTACTATAGGATCAGTGCCGATAGTCTCTTCCTGTACAGCAAAAAAGCACTGGCTTATGCAAAAGCAGCAGGCTATGGTAAGGGAGAATCAGTAAGCTTAAGAGTGATGGGGAACGGATACCTCCTAAACGGCGATTATACAAATATGCTGTCCTGTTACCAGCAGTCACTGGCCATTGCCGAAAAGATCAATGATCCCATATGCATAGCTAAAGCAACCATAAATATTGCCACCATGTATTATATCGACATGGAACAGTTCGATGAAGCAGTGGTACTGTTAAAAAAAGCAGGCGATATATTTGAACGAATGGGAGACAGCCTGAACCTGATCAAGGCATTAACCGCCAGCGGGGCCATATGGGTGCATAAAAAGCAATATGAAAAGGCCTTACCATATTATCAACGGTCGCTAAAGATCGCAACGGCCATGAAGAACGATTATTTTGAGGTAACCACCAATGATAATATAGGACTGATCTTATTCGAAAAAGGCTTATATAAGGAATCACTGCCCTATTCTCTCCGCACGCTGGATTATTTTAACCATACCGACGATAAGATGCGTGTAACGAGGTCTGCTACCACAGTGGCGGAAATCTATTTCCATCTTAATAATTACCGGTCGGCCATGAAGTACGCGCTGCAAAGTCTGGAAGCGGCCACTGCCATAAAAGGGAAACCGCAAATCAAGGATGTCTGCAAGGTATTGGCGAATATTTACGATGCAAAAGGAGATAACCATAACGCGCTGAAATATTTCAAGCGGTATAAGGATCTTTCCGATAGTCTTTTAAATGAAGCCATGCTGAAAAAGACGGCGAAGCTGGAAGCCAGGTACGAATATGCGAAAAAAGAGACCCAATTGAAAGAAGAACAGGAGAAAAAAGACGCACTGCATAAGCATATTGTACGGATCAAGGAGTTGGAAATAGCTTTTGCCGTCCTGCTTATCGCTTTTCTAAGCGTACTGGCCTTTTTCTTGTTCCGCAGCAGGGCTACCAAACAAAAAACCAATCAAATCCTGCAGGCAAATAACGAGCAGATAGAACATCAGGCTATTCAGCTGCTGATAAACAACCAGGAAAAAGATAAATTATTCTCCATCATCGCCCACGATCTTAAAGTGCCCTTATATTCCTTAAAGAATATGCTGGCTTTATTAAAGCGGGATTCACTTCCTGCTGCAGAGCTGGATATAATTATGGAAGAGTTGAGGCGGGATGCGGACCATTCTGCCGACCTGGTAAGCAATCTTCTATTCTGGGCAAGCAGCCAGTTGAATGGCAGGGTGGTTTCGCCGGTCCCCCTGCCTTTACATGAAATGGTCGATGACACGTTCAGGGGCTTTGTCCAACAGGCATCCGCTAAAAAGATCGGTTTGAAAAATGAGCTGCCTCCCACCCTTGTTGCATGGTCGGACAAAACGATGATCCAGGTAATAACCCGCAACCTGGTCAGTAATGCCATTAAATTTTGCATGCCGGGAGATACGATCACCATTGAAGGCAAAATTATGAATGGCGCTGTTGAGATCTGTGTGGCGGACACGGGCATAGGAATAGAGAAAGATGTCCTGAAAAAAATCAAGTTAAAAGAAAGCCTCACTACTTTCGGTACCGACAATGAGAAGGGGACAGGACTGGGGCTGCTGGTGTGCAGGGAATTTGTCGAAGCTAACCAGGGGCTTTTCCGGGTGGAGAGCGAGCCGGGTAAAGGAAGCCGGTTCTATTTTACACTGCCTGCCGCTCAGTAAATAATGGTTTTTTGTTGGCCGTACCTACGGTTAAAAAATTGCTTTTTTGCTACCGTATCAATACCACGGTCCCTTTTTCAAGCCTGGGCTTTGCTCCCGCAAACTGATAGTAGCAGGTCCAGACAAAAACCCCATCTGCCTGTGTGTTTCCGCCAATCTTCCCGTTCCAGCCTTGTTGTGGGTCATCCGTTTGAAACACCTCCGCCCCCCAACGATTGTACACCGCAAAACGATACTGAGTGGTCTTTCTAAAAACTATGGGTTTGAAAATATCGTTTTTCCCATCACCATTCGGCGTAAATCCAGAAGGCACATAAATATCCCTCACGCACGCTTTTTCATAGATAGTAATGCTGTCGGTTCCCAGGCATCCTTTTGCATCCGTTACTGTTAGCCAATAGATGCCTGGTGCCTGCACCTTTAACTTTCGACCGGTTTCGCCTGTTGACCATTGGTAGCTGTCGTACGACCGCAATGCAAATACATCTATGCCATCATCGATACAGATACTATCAGTTGCTTTTAAGAAGCCGGAAGGAGCCTGCGCTATTGCCGGGACGGTAAGCGTATCGGATGCTGTACAACCGAACTCGTTGGAAACCTTTACCCAATAAGTTCCCGCCGCGGTAATCGTATAGCTGCTGCCAACACTCAGATCCTGCCAGGAATACGACGGAAATGATCCGGGCGAAACTTGCAGCTGGCTATTGTTACATAGGTATTTGTCGGGGCCCAGATCCGGGGAAGGCCTGGGATTCACGGTCAAATAGGTGGTTACGATCGAATCGCAGCCCAGCGTCGTTTGTAATGTGTCCAGGTATGTCCCGGACTTGTTTTTATTTTCCCCGCCCGCCATAAAGGAATCTCCTTCGCAGATGATTTTCGTTTGTTCTGTGAACTTCCTGGTGAGGGTAAGGTGCAGGGTGATCACAGAATCGCAACCTTCCTTATTAGGAATGACTTGAGTATAAGTGCCGGATCTGTCAAATGTTTTGTTGTTTAAACTGTAGTAGTTACAGTCGGTTATATCCAGCGAACTGCTGGTTGGATTGCCACACCGGCCCAATTTCAGAACGAAGGGTGCTTCCTGCGATGCATAAATGGTATATACATCGGGTCCCGGATCAAAATCTACCGAGCCTCCAAAGCTGCCGGTGGTATATACATTCAGCGCATCGTCTACCACCAAACGCCTGCAAAAAAGGTTATCAAACAGCGCGGCATACACAAAACTTCCGTCAGAATTTAGTTTGACAATGGCGCCGGGTCCATAGCCAGGCGAATTGATGGTATGATCGCCGGGGCCCGGGTCATAGTCAACCGCAGGCCCAAAAGACCCACAGATGTATATATTGCCGTCACTATCCAACGCCAGGTCGTTGCCTCCATCGTAGGAATCCCCGCCGATCGTCTCAACCCATATAAGATTTCCGTCCCCGGTAAGTTTAAGGATATAGCAGTCGTCGTGGCCTGCGCTGGTAACGGATTTAACTCCGGGGCCGGGATCGAAATCAAAGGATCCGTTAAACCATCCGGTGGTTATCACATTACCGTTGCCGTCTATCTCAATACCTCTTGAGGTCATCATCGCATAAGGATCGTTTGACGAAGTGCTGGCGAGCTGTTTGGCCCAAACGAAATCGCCATTAGGGGTAAGTTTCGCAATAAAGCCGTTCTGCATGGTATTGGATGCCAAAGTATAACTTGCCTGTCCCGGGTCAAAATCACAGGAACCTGCGAAGTTGCCGACAGTAAAAATATTTCCCTGCGCATCGCATCTGACATCTATAACACTCGATCCGCTGTAGACTACCGGGGAATTTCCGAATTGCTTCGCCCAGATGAGATCACCGTTGCTATTTAATTTGACTATAAAAGACTGGATATGGGCGGTAGAAGTGATATTGAAGGTACCGGGTCCGGGATCGAAATCTATCGTGTTGTTGAACAGCCCGCATACGATCACGTTGTTATCCTTGTCAAGTTCCAAAATGGTCGACTCGGCTCCGGTATCTCCTGGACCCCCAAACTGCTTTACCCATATCAGATCGCCATTGGTATTTAATTTTATAACAAAAGCATCTTTAAAGCCGGTAGGCTTCATCATCAGGACACCCGGGCCAGGATCCATATCGGCCGGGTTCATCAGTTCTGAGGCAACGTAAACATTGCCATCCTTGTCGACCTTCAGCTCAATTTGTGCAAATTCGACGAGGGTCGGAATCTGCTTTGCCCAGACAAAATTTCCATTGGCATCGAGCTTGGAAATATAAATGCCATACTGGCTCGGGGCGCCTCCCGTCATATCATACACCCCGGCGCCGCCGTCCATGTCAATTGTATTCATGAAAAGGCCGACTGAATATACGTTTCCCTGTGGGTCTACTCCAACGGCTCTGCCATTGTTGTAGACGGGGGTGCTCATATTATCGGCTTGAAAAGCTTTGGCCCACCGAAGGACGGGCATTTGGGCTGATGCGCCCTGCAGCAATAGCAATAACAATAAGGGGATAAAGACTTTGGGCATAGGGGTTAGGGCCTTCATTTTTATTTTACCGACATTTCCCATGATAAATTTCTGTAAAATATAAAAGGGCGGCTATACTTTCAAGTCTTTTCGGGACTTGAAAACCCGGGCTTCCGGCTGACGTTACGGAAAAGAAAAATTTACGATAAATGCACCCTAATGGGTGCATTTTGTATATATTTGCATCCAAATGGGTGCATATTTATGAGAAGAGATGTTTTTCAAGGGATTGCAGACCCTACCCGCAGGGCGATCCTGGGGAGGCTGGCACAAGAGAAATTGAATCTCACCACCCTGACTGATCACTATGACATCAGCAGGCAATCGGTGACAAAACACATTAAGATCTTAGAGCAGTGTGGGTTGGTGGTCATCGAGAAGAAAGGACGGGACAGGTATGTTAGCGCGAGACCTGAGAAGCTGATCGAGGTGGTAAGATGGGCGGCGCAATACCGCGCATTCTTTGCAGAGCGCTACGATCGTTTGGATGAATATTTAAAAACCATAGAATAAAAACAATCATTTATGAGTAAACACCAACTTCAGGTAGAAACAAATGGAAGCGAGCTTATCCTCACCCGTCAGTTTGATGCCCTGCGTACAAAAGTGTTCAAGGCCTATACAAGCTGCGAGCATTTAAAACATTGGTGGGGAACCAGGGAATGGCCGATCTCTTATTGTAAGATAGATTTTCGTGTCGGTGGCCAATGGCATTATTGCCTGAGCGGTCCTGATGGAATGGAATCCTGGGGACTGGCCCTCTATAAAGACATCAAAGAGCCGGAGTTGATTGTTTATGAAGATTGGTTCGCTGACAAGGATGGTAACAAGAACACCGGATTTCCCTCGACAACGGTGAGAACCGAGTTCCTGGAGAAGGACGGTAAGACGATCATAAGATCTACCGCAAAGTATAATTCACCCGAAGACCTGAAGAAGGTGCTGGACATGGGAATGGAAACAGGTATTTCGGAAACGATGGACAAACTGGAAGAATATCTCGCAGAGACGAAATAGGCTATTGGATAAAGCCTCTGCAATCTGTAGGGGCTTTATTTATGTTTTTGCAGTCATTGTCGCCCGATAGCAAAAACGTAAAGTTATTATTTTGCCGTCAATCGACCATTAAACATTAATAATCCTGTTATGAAAAAAAAGATCAACCTCCATTTGACCGTCCTTTCCCTGCTCATTTTTATCTCATTGACCTGTTGCACAAAGAAGGATATTAGCACTACTGCTGCCATTAACTCCATGACTGCCGCTAAAAGCGCTTCAGCAACTCCCCTTGCCACTCATGTCGTTCGTATAAATGGGTCCCCGCAAGGCTTTCAATATGATGAGTCTTCCGGCGTTTATTCCAATAACAATGATCGTACCGTCGGAGAATATTGCGGTGCTACATGTACGGAACGGTACCTTAGATACAAATTCAATCATGCCAGCATTCCCAATAGTAAAATAACAAATGTGAGATTAAATCTGACGATCAAACCCGGCCTTGGGAGCCAATGGGATCCATCCTATGTCCAGGTACAGATACCCTATGCATCCTGCAATGATGTTATTCCCTGGGGAATTATAACCCAGGATCAGTATGCATCATTGGTAAATTGCATCGAGAATGCCTATCTTGTAACTACCTATAGCGTATCGCTGGGAGCATTGCAGGCTTTTTATCAAAGAGATATAAACGCAGGTACGTCTCCCAACTTTACAGCGTTGCTGCAAAATCCCACGGACTTTACGTTTGGAATGTTCTCGCTGTTATACCCTAACGTTGTAACTATTGCCGACATATCGGTAGACGTTACCTACACTGATTAGTCTAAAGCAGAGCAGACATAAAAAAACCGGCCACGGCCGGTTTCTTTTTAATGTTGTGTTTGTGCATCATGCTTTTGCCTGTAGATGGCTCTGCTGTTTCTGTTTTGCTCACGGTTTAGTTTGCGTCTTTCAGCAGGTGTTACCACACCATCGGCTTTCGCTTCCTTCTTGTCATTGGCGACCTTCGCCTGGCGGGCTTCCAGCCTCCGTGTTTCGGCCGGGGTTAATGCCCCGCTGTTGGCGCCCTGCTGGATACGGGCTTGCTGGTTAGCTTGCCGTTCTCTGACCACCGGCGTAGCAGTCTGTGCAGATAATTTTGATAATGAACCAGATAAAATAAGCGTAAAAAGGGCTGTCAGAAGTTTCGTATTCATATTGTTTGGGATTTTGGTTATTGGACTATAGGGGTAAACCCTTGTTTAATAAACATTGAAAAAATATTTTTATTGTGTCATCTCAGGTTATCCCCGGCGGGATATGGAATAACGCTGTATTTTGCGTTATGCTCACCCGTCTATTATTACTCCTTTTGCTGTCCATAACGGTCAACCGTGCATCCGCCCAACTTGAATTAATTCTTCTTGAATGTAATGATTCTGCGCTTATTGGCTCCGGTCATCCAGGCTCCGCAGGCATTACAAATGGCTATGAAGGAGGTGTCGCATTTCTTCAGGGCAAGACATTTCATCTTTTTGTCACGGAACAGCCGCATTTGCTGGAACATACGCGGACAGGTCATTGGATAAGCGATGATGGCCTGCAGTGGCAAAGGCGGGCTACCGTTCAGCAGTCTTCGGATGATTCGCTGAACCCAAGGTTTGGCATCTGGTCGCCCATGCCGGTGTACAATGAGCATGAAGGACGGTGGGATCTTTTTTATGTGGGCTATAATCTCAACGGCGCTTCCAACGGTCAGGTATTCAGGGCCATATCTGAGAAAAAAGGCCGGCAGGGATTGAATGGTCCTTACAGGGATGTATCCGGCACTGTTATCTCCTGTAAAGATCCTGGTAAGAACACGTGGGAAGGCATCCAGGGCACTGACTCTTTCTTTCCTTTCCGGGTGGGGAAAAAATGGATGGCTTTTTATGGCAGCAGCGATGCAGCATCTTATTGGGACGTCGGACTGGCGGAGGCAGATAGCCTGGAAGGACGGTGGAAAAGGATCATCGGTCCGCCGGTGCTGACGCTTGCCGAGAATCCCATCGTTGAAAAACTATCCGACGGCACCTACCTGGCCGTGTATGATGACCTCACCGATCTGCGGCACAACAACCGCATAGGCTATGCATGGAGCACGGACGGTTTACATTGGGAACATGCCTTCCTCACCATTCCCTTACCCGCCTGGACCAGGCACATACGCACTCCTGAAAGCCTGATACCCGCAGGAAAGGACGAGTATTGGATCTACCTGACAGGTGCTGCCAAAGGAAATTTTTACCCGGTAGGAAGGATCAAAGTACGGGTAAGCCGGCGGTAATTATGATCTGTATAACTCTCCGTTGAGATATTTCAGCCCTGAATCGACGACGATCGTAACGATCTTTTTCCCGGGGCCGATGACCCTGGCCCTTTGAATGGCAGCCCATACATTTGCACCGGAAGTAGTTCCTCCAAATATTCCTTCCATCCTTGCCAGCTTTCTCGCTGTATCGTAGGCATCCTCGTCCGACACAGGGATGATCTCATCCGCCAGATCCAATCTGCAAATGGACGGTACGAACCCTGTTCCAATCCCTTCCAGTCTATGCGTCCCCGATATATCCCCGCCCGACAGGGCACGTACATGCAGCGGCTCGATGGCGATACAACGAACACCGGGTACTTCCTGCTTGAATACTTCCGCATTGCCGGAAAAACATCCGCCTGTACCGACTCCCATGATAAATTCATCGACGTTATTATCCAGCGCATCCAATATCTCCCTGGCCATGGTGTGATAGGCATTCCGGTTGTCGACATTGTTAAATTGATCGGTCCAAAAAGTATTGGGCTGTTTACTCAATTCCCTGGCCCTTTCGATCAACGTATCGATAAGCCTGGCAGTGATCAACCCATTTCCGCTGGGAACTACTTCAAGATCGGCGCCGAATGCACGCATTGTCTGGAGCTTCTCCTTTGCAAAAGCATCCGAAGACACAAAGAGCGCGCGGTAACCCTTATTTGCACATACCATCGCCAGCGAGCTTCCTGTACTTCCTCCCGTGTATTCGACGACAGTCCCGCCCGGCTTTAGCTCGCCTCTTTTTTCGGCTCCTTCTATCATGGAAAGAGCCATCCTGTCCTTCATGCTGCCGGTGGGGTTCGCACCTTCGTATTTTACGTATATGTCGGCGCAGCCCGGCCCGGACAGTTTTTCCAGTTTTATCAGCGGTGTTTTTCCTATTGCGCTCATAATGCGAATGTATGTTATTTGGCAGAGGGCCCCAGTGTCTTTCTCACTTTTGTTACCTCTTCTGAAGCGATGGGTGTGTGCACTTTGTTATACCTGCCCTGCACATAGGTCAGTATGGAGGCGATCGCATGATCATCGAGGAACGCACCGTGTGCGGGCATGACGCCATTATAGGTTTTCCCGCTCACCTGGATCTCGCCTTGCAGCCCCTTCAGCAGGACCCCGATCAACCGCTGTCTGTCACCTGTGATCCACTCGGAACCTGCCAGTGGCGGATACCGGTTATTATCCCCTCTCCCATCCCGCTGATGACAAGCCGCACAATAAGAGTTGTACAGGATAAGACCTTCCATCTCGCCTCCCTGTCCCAGGTTATCTTTTACCTCATCCGGCGTTTTTATATAGGTCCTGGATTTTCTTCCTTCCATAAAAGCGAGCTGCGCTTTTCCGAACTTATCTTTATCACCCTTATACATCACTCTCCATATCTTACCTTTATTCGATTCGCAGATGTACAGGGATCCATCGGGCCCTTCGGCAAGTCCCATCGGTCTGTAAACAGCATCCCGCGTGTTCATCACCGTATCCACGACGGTAAAGCCGTCGGCAAAAACTTCCCAATCGCCTGCCGGTCGTCCGTTTTCAAACGGAACAAAACATACGATATAGCCGGCCTGGGGATAGGGCGAGCGATCCGTCGAGCCGTGAAAAGCGACAAAAACGCCATTCTTATACCGTTCGGGGAATTGATCCCCCTGGTAGAACAGCATATCCATGGGGGCCCAGTGCCCGGGGAAACCCATTAACGGCTTGTCGAATGCAGCCGCCCTGCCGACAATCTTCCCATCTCCGCCATAGGCCGGTTGCATCACGTTCTTCCCCTGTATTTGATCATAATAAGCATAGGGCCAGCCGAAATCCGCATGTTCCCGAACCTTTAACAAGGGCTCCGACGGAAGCACCGCTGCCTGCCAGGGAGAATATATATTGGGGTACCGGGTGTGAAAATTATCCATCCCATTCATCACGGCATACAGACTGGTATCTTTTGGATTCCATGCGATACCCAGTACGCTGCGGATACCTGTGGCATATTTTTCTCCGTCTTTTAGCATCTGTCCTTTCTTATTGGCGCTGAATTTCCAGATCGATCCATACTTTTCGAGATCCGGGGAAGGGTCCACCCCCTTGCCGCCGGGCATCCCTGCCGGACCGGCCGTATTGATATCCTGTCCCCCGTCGTCGGGCGCCCCAAATGGGATATACATATTGCCCTTGTTATCAAAAGCCATGGGTTTCTGTGTATGCCAGTGTCTGAACAGATTCGTATCCTCATCCGAAAAGATGATCTCGGTCTTGCTTGTTGGGATCAGCTCACCGGGGGTCAGCCTGTTTCTCAGGACATATTTTACCGTGGAAGTATACAGATAGCCATTGTGGATCGTCATCCCCGCCGGAAGACCACCTTCATCCTTATAGTCGCCAAAGTAAGCGACGATGTCCGCCTTGCCGTCATGGTTGACATCCCGCAAACCGACGGTGCCCCCTCTCCCACGCAACGCGTCGTTGTAGCTTAACTTGACATATATGTCGCCATTTGTATTTACCGCGATATGCCTGGCCCTGCCGGTACTATCGGCGACCACCACCGCCTCAAATTCTTCTGGCAGCAACAGACCGCCATTGTGGGGATCACCCGGCGGGAGCTTTATTTTTTCTTTTGCTTTACATTGGGTAAGGATAGTCATTACGATGACAGGCAAAATATAGATGAGACGGCGTATCATAATTAAAGAGGTTGAATTATACCCAAAATCACCAGTACCAAATAATATACTTTTGTAACGTACACCTATTAGTAAACACAGAGATTCCCGAGAAATAATGAAACGCACCATCCTGCTGGCGATCACAGCCTTATTCTATGTCCAGGCTTCACAGGATGTTCCCGCCACAGATCCTAATGTACGGGGAACCGCCGTCAATACCACAGAGGAGGCAACTCATAAAAAAAATAGTCCACAACCTCCCCAATGCCAAGTTCAAGCAAAAATTAGACGAGAAGTTCCGGACCGGGAATTAAAATGCGTAAACAGGCAGGGTATTTGAACAGAGGCGTTTATGGCCAGACCCAAACTCCTGGGCATTTTGCTCTGCTATAACGACGCGGACATCCTCGAAGATGCCATCCATCACCTCCTGGACAACGATCATCACCTGGTCGTATGGGACCACGGCTCGGATGATGGGACTGCCGGCATATTGGATAAATATGAAAGGCATCTTGCAGAGCGCCGGCAGATCCCCCGGTCGTTTGATTTTTACCAGCTATACCAGCATATGTCGGAGCATCTTATAAAAGAGTATGTCCATCGATATGACTGGATATCCTGGCCCGATCAGGATGAGCTGCTCGAAGGGGCGGACAGGTCGATGAGCTACAGGGACTGGATCGAAAAAGTGCATGAACAGGGCTACGATTATATCCAGTTCAATAATTTCAATTTCTGGTTTACGCAGAAAGACGATGAAAGTATCAGCTCCCCGGTGATGCGTATAAGACATTACTGTCTTTTCCCCGATTGTGCGCCCCGGATCAGAAGCTGGCGGGCCGGCAAAACAAATATCAGGCTCTTCAATCACAACCCTATCGAAGGCAGTAAGCTGCCTTATCTTTTTAATTTACGGCATTATCCCATGCGTTCCCTCCAACAGATGCTCCGCCGGCTGAACAAAGACAGGGCCGGCCTGGAAAGGGACGGGGCCAATTATCATTATAACAATATGACCCTGCAGCAGCATAAATTGCTGGTAGATCCCTCCTTATTGCATGTGGATGACGGTATTAGCGAGCTCGACCCCACCGTTACATATAACTGGCGGAATATTTATGGGTATGGCCCTTCAAAATAAAAAGGGAGATATTTTCTTGCAAATGGCAGAAAGTTTCATCAACTTTGTATTTCAAAGCACTTTTTATTTAAAATGAAAATCAGGTTCAGCGCCCGCTATTTTTTACTCAGTCTCCTCATTCTCAGCGTGGAAATATTTATCGCTGCCCGTATGAATGACGCTATCATCCGTCCTTATGGTGGGGATTTCCTGGCCGTCATCCTGCTCTATTGCATGATCAGGACCATTTTGGATAGCCCTATTCTGCCCACTGCGCTGGCAGTATTATTGTTTGCCTATCTTATCGAAACGTTGCAATATTTCAGACTGGCTGATCACCTGGGGCTCAAAGCCCATTCCATACCCCGCATTCTGCTGGGGGATTATTTTACCTGGACAGACATTCTTTCTTACACGCTGGGTATCGTCCTGGTCGTCATCCTGGAAAGAAGCTTCGGCCGGCGCCTTCAAAATGCTTACCATGGACAATCCGTTTGTAAATAAAGATTCCATCGTCAGAAAGATCTGGGGCAATGCAGACACTGTCCTGCTGATCTTTGCCGGTGCTGCCGCCGAATTCCCCCTGAATAAAGCGGTGGACTGGTTATATTTTACAGGTCGTCTGCCTGCTGACCCACTGGGCAGGCTGTTCTCGACTGTGCAATATGCCCAGCTGATCGTTTTTGCGGAATATGACAAAGCACTGGCGGCCATCGATAAGATCACGGCCATTCACAAAGGAGTGGAGGCAGGCCGTGGCGATAAAATACCCGATACCGCCTACCTCGACGTATTATTCATGCTGATCGATTACTCCATCCGGGCATTCGAGCTACTGGGACACAAGCTGGGCGATACGGAAAAAAAAGAGGTATTCGAAGTATTCCACCGCGTCGGATCGCGGATGGGGTTAAAAGGTCTTCCCGCCAATTATCATCGCTGGAAGATCATACGGGATGCGCACCTGGAAACCAACCTGGTCCGCAGCACTTTTACACAGGACCTCTATAGACAATACAGGCGGCACCTGGGCGCCTTCCGCTATTACATTCTTTTACAGGCACAGGCCTTGCTGGTACCTAAAAAAGTGCACAGATTGCTGTCGCTGCCGTCGATGCCATTGTTCTATCCGGTGCTGCTGTTGTACAAGATCACCAGGTTCCTGAGATTCGACAAGCTTCTGAAGGCTTTGTTACTACCCAAGGCTTACAAAGTCCAGATCGCGGGCCTGGACAGGGCATGATTGTCCCGAATTCCCCTCTGTTTTGTCTCTTTTACATACAATGGGAAGAAGGCAATGTGCGTAAGTTTACAAAAAGATCATCTATGCTTTTACAGAATAAGAATGCCGTCATTTACGGCGGAGGCATTTCCCTGGCCGGCTCGGTCGCCCGTGCCATGGCCCGGGAAGGGGCAAGGATATTTCTCGCAGGGCGTAATGTAGTTTCACTCCAAAAGGTAGCGGCAGAGATCATTCAAAACGGTGGTAAAGCGGAGGTCGCTGAGCTGGACGCCATGAATGAAAACGCCATCAACAAACATCTGACGGCGGTAGCCATGGTGGCCGGCACAATCGATGTCTCCTTTAACCTCATCGGAATACATAATATACAGAATATCCGGCTGACGGAAATGCGCCTTCATGATTTTGTACAGCCGATCAACGATACCATGGTCACCCAGTTTTTAACGACTACGGCGGCAGGAAGGATAATGGCACGGCAGCGCTCGGGGGTGATCTTATCACTGACGGCAACACCAGGCGGCGTCGCCTATCCGCTGACGGGAGGATTTGGGGTAGCATGCCCGGCCCTTGAAGGTTTTTCCAGGAACCTTGCCTCCGAGCTGGGGCCGCAGGGCGTGCGGGTTGTCAATATCCGGAGTGGAGGGTCGCCGGATTCAAGACCGTTTGTAGAAGCCATCGTCAATAACCCCGAACAGATAAAACCGGTGCTGCAAAAAATGGAGAACGATACCATGCTGAAAAAACTTCCCCTGATGGAGGACATCGCCAATGTCGCGGTATTTCTATCCTCTCATCTTGCCGCGAAAATTACGGGGATAACCGTGGATGTTACCGTTGGCACCACCACGGGACTTAGCCGGGAGGAGATACCGTTCAAATGAGAGGAGGAGCCTTCGGCGGGAAGGGTCTTCAGTGTGATTCAGATGCCTTCCAGGGGATAAGGGCCTTCGGCAAAGGATCGATCGTGATATCCCTTCGATCCCACCAGACGGGCCAGGGGGCTTCTGAGATCATCACCGGCCTGCAAACGGGAAAGAATGTATTTGAAATCATACAGTGGACGCCAACCCAGCTCATTCCGCGCACGGTCATTGACATATACCCGATCGATACCCGGGAACATCTTCCATCCACGACGTGCATACTCAGCCTCATAAGCCGGCACCCTGCGTCGCAGCACAGCCGGCGCCTGGTTGCGTAATTCCGTCAGGTCCTCTTTTGTAAAGGGTGTCGTAGCGCTGATGATGTATTTGCGAAAACCGATATCCGATGCCTTTTCCATAGCTAACAAATGAGCTGAAACTACATCTTCCAGCTCCACCCGTCGATGTAAGAATTCGTTCGCCTTGGCATTCCCATCCGTATACATCTGCCGGACCTCTTTCCGGTCATCTTCCTCGGGAAAGAAACGGGAAGTCCTCAACACCAGACAGGGAAGACGATGATTGCGATAGAACAGCGCGCATAGATCTTCCGCAGCCACCTTGGTCACCCCATAGATATTCTTGGGGATAGGTACGACATCTTCCGTGATCCAGGCGGCCGGCTCACTATGGGAAGGTATCAATGCATCCCCGAATGTGCTGGTAGTGCTCGTAAAGACAAAGGAGCTCACGCCTGCTGCCGCAGCCTCCTCCAACAGGTTGAGCGTCCCCGTGATATTCGTGTCGACGAAATCCTGCTTACTGTGCGTACCCACATGCGGCTTATGCAATGTGGCGGTATGCAGGACCGAATCTACGCCTTTCATACAGTCCCTGATAAAGACCCGGTCGGCAATGGACCCCACATGGTTGGTGTAATCCGAATGTAATATGTCCACACCGGCTACCTCGTGCGCAGTATCCTGCAAGGTGCGAATGATGGCTTCACCAAGATGACCGGCGCTGCCTGTAACGAGTATCTTCATAGCCAGCGAAGATAAATACTTATCTTTGGCCAAAGAAAATAACAGATCTTATGATAGCATTCTTAGGCATGGGACTGCTGGGGTCCAACTTCGTCAGGGCAATGATCGTCAAAGGAGCAAAGGTCAACGTATGGAACAGAACGGCATCGAAAGCTGCCGAACTGGAACAATATGGCGCCAAGGCATTTGCCAATGTCGCGGATGCCGTAAGAGAGGCCGATACCATCCACCTTACCCTGAAGGACGATGCCAGCGTGGACGAAGTACTTGCGCAGGCGGCTATAAATCTTAAACCGGGCGCTACCATCATAGATCATACCACCACTTCCGTACCGGGCGCCATACAAAGAACAAAAGCATGGAAAGAAAAGGGCTTTACCTATCTGCACGCTCCCGTTTTTATGGGCCCTCAGAATGCCCTGGATAGCACGGGCTATATGCTGGTGTCAGGCGACCAGTCCGTCATCAGCAAACTCGAAACCGAATTATCCAAAATGACTGGCAAGCTGGTCAACTTCGGTCCCGAAGAAGGCCGGGCCGCAGGCATGAAGCTCGTCGGCAACTGTTTCCTTGTAGCCTTTACCGCCGGTATTGCAGACACACTGTCCCTGGGCAAAGCATTGGATATACCCCTCAACGATATATCTACCTTATTCGATGCCTGGAATCCAGGAGCCATGTTACCCGCCCGGCTGAAAAGGATGACCAGCGGCACCTATGACAAGCCCTCATGGGAATTGAACATGGCCAGGAAAGACACGGGCCTGTTCATACAGGCGGCAGCGCAAAAAGGCATACCCCTGGCTGTAATACCTGCCATCGCAGCCGAAATGGACCGCTGGATAAAAAAAGGACATGGAAATGAAGATTGGACGGTGATAGGATCCGGAGCTCTCTGATCTATGACCGTTTGGCCGCCTGCAACTTCGGTATGGTCTCCTCCATATATGCTTTTGCCTGGCCCTTCGTCTTTATCTGTTTGGCCCGCTGGATGATCAGCGCTCTTTCCTCATCCGTGGCAGCACGTTCAAATTCCGCCTTCACCACCAGGTGCAGGAAACCCGGCAGATTGCCCTGATCCACGCTTTCCTCCGGGTCAAAAGCAGGCTGTTGGGCCCGGGCTGCTGCAATCTCCTCAGGTGACAAAGTTCCCGGCTCGGGCAGCACAGTGGGCGTATCCGTTCTTGCATTGGGGAGAGATGCGAGCGAAGTTACATTCAGCGCATTTGTATCCCGGTTTGTCAGGAAATTCGGCAGATTGAATATCGCACTCAAGGTAGCCGGTACGGAAGAATGGTCATATACACGATGATCGATGGTGTTCTTAGGAGTATATGCCGAAATGACCAGAGCGGGCACGCGTACACCATACTGATCAAAAGTAAAACCATGCTGGTTATATGTATTCCCGGGATTGTCGCCGGGCGGAACAGCTTTTTGGGGGGCTACATGATCATAAAAGCCGCCGTGTTCATCATATGTAATAATGAGCATGCTTTGCTCCCAGATAGTGGAGTTCCGGATGGCCTCGTAAACCTGTTTTATAAACCGCTCGCCGTTCTGCACATCATCCATCGGATGTTGAGACTGTCCTCCACTATAGGTTTCATCATATACATCCCCATAATTCGGTTCTATAAAAGTGTATTGGGACGGATAGTTATTGTTCAGATCGCTTGCGAACTCCGAAAAGCTGTACGTATCGTTCCAATAACTGACGCCATAGAGGGCTGTTACATTGGGAATGGCGCCGGATACAGGATAAGGCGCTCCTGCATAGATCCGCCAGTTGATGGGCTTAGCGGTCAGTAAATCATATATTGTGCCGTTCGGAAAGACAAATCCACTCCAGGGGTTTTCCTCCCAATCGATGATTTCCGCTGACGTCGGGCTGTGATCCAGTCCTCCTGAAGACGCCGCATGTACAAAAAAACGGTTGGGCCATGTAGGACCCGGCAATGAGGAAAACCAGCTATCACAGACCGCAAATTCAGTGGCCAGCTTCGTCATCACGGGCAACTGAGGACCCTTCAGGTCCACTGCAGGAGCGTAGCATTTCATGATCTCACCGAAATTGGAAGTAGCGCCTCCTTCATCAGGGGATTTAGTGGTGGCATAATTCGCCACAAAGCCGCCGTTGTTGATGGGAGGATAAGGACCTCCGTATGGATAGGTCACACGATATCCGCATAGTTGCTCTACTACATCTGTAAACTCATGCCCGGGATCGAAAGGCATAATATTATCCGCGGGCATTCTCACGTGGTACAGCGCTCCTTTGTAATAATTGATCTCATCTTTCAGGCCGTCAATTGCTGTCGGCTTGCCCGAGACGGCGTCGAACCCGGTGATCCCTGAGAATCCAAGCATGTGGTCGAAAGAGCGGTTTTCCATCATCAGTACGAAAACGTACTTTATATTGGGGTTGGCAGCATTTTTTCCCGGCATAAAACAAGGTTTAAAGGTTACTATAATGATACGCCTTAAAAATTACTTCAACCCGGTCAGCCGTATTAAATAATGCTCCTGTACATATTTCCCTTTAAATCGGGATACTGTATCCCACCTTCACCCTGTCCATGACTACATGCGTATAAAAATGTTTGAGATGAGGGTTGTCTGCCAGCCATTTCCTGGTGAACGCTTCATACTCCTGCATATCCTTTGCATTCACAATAAGGACGAAGTCATAGGTACCTGTAACATAATAGCATTGCATGACTTCGCTGCATTGCTGCATGGCGGCTTTAAAACTCTCCAGCGCCCTGGCATGCCCTTCCTCCAAAACAATGTCCACAATACAGGTGATGCCTAACCCTGCCACTGCAGGTGAAACTATAGCGACCTCTGCTTCGATGATCTTTTCTTCCCTCAACCGGCCAAGCCTCCGTTGTACGGCAGACGAACTCAAGCCGACCATTTCACCCAACTCGCCTGCTGTCATCCGGCAGTTTTGTTGCAACAACTGCAGCAGCTGTTTATCGAACGCATCCAGCTCAAACATTTTTTACCCGTTTTTGCCGCTAAAATATCCTAAAAAAATCGCCTGACCATCTTATTTGCAGAAATTGCCCGGTAAGACGCAGGTAGCTTTGTAAAAAAAAGATCATGCCGATAACAAGTATTTTTTCGCCGGAAGAGATCGCTGCTTTTAGAAAAGACACGACAGGCTGCGCGAATGTAATTCATCTGAACAATGCCGGAGCGGGCCTTATGCCGGATGTCGTTACCCGCGCCATCCAGGAGCATATTACACTGGAATCACGCATTGGGGGGTATGAAGCCGCCGCCCTGCGGGCGGACGCAATCAAAAGCTTTTACACACAAGCCGGTAAGCTGTTTAATTGCAATGCCGCCAACATCGCTTTTGCTTCCAGCGCCACTGATGCCTACACCCGGGCCCTTTCATCCATCCCCTTTCAGCCAGGCGATATTGTCCTGACGGATAATGATGATTTTATATCCAACCAGATCCAGTTCCTTTCCTGTCAAAAAAGGTTCGGCATCCGGATCGTAAGAATAAAGAATGCAACGGAAGGAGGCGTGGACCTGGACGATCTTCAGCGACAACTGGTAAAACTGCAGCCCCGCCTGCTGGCCATCACCCATATTCCCACGAATGCCGGCCTGATCCAGCCCGTCAAAGCCATTGGAGAGATCTACAGTCATTATGAAAAGACACATTCTGACAAGACCTGGTACATCCTCGACGCCTGTCAATCTGCCGGTCAACTACCCCTGGACGTGCAACAGCTGCAATGCGATTTCCTCAGCGTTACGGCAAGAAAATTCCTGAGGGGACCAAGAGGTACAGGCTTTTTATACATCTCCGACAAAGCCTTGCAAAAAGGACTGGAACCCCTGTTCATCGATATGCGGGGAGCTGAATGGATAGAGAAGGACCTTTATAAACCAAGGGAAGATGCCATGCGCTATGAAGATTGGGAATTCGCCTATGCGTTGGTATTAGGCACAAAGGCTGCTATAGAATATTGTTTGAACATTGGAGTGGATAAGATCGGACGGCAAGTGAAACTTTTGTCGGACATGATGCGGTCAGCGCTGTCTGACCTGGACAAAGTAACGGTACTGGACAGGGGCCCTGAGCTGGGTGGGCTGGTTACTTTCACCGTCAGGAACGCACAGCCGCAGCACCTCCTGGATGGATTGTCCAGGCGAAAGATAAATGTGGTGCCCAGCTATAGAAATTTCGCCGTCATCGACTTTGATGAGAAAGGCGTGGAATGGGCGCTGCGCGCCTCACCCCACTATTACAATACGGAGGAAGAGATACAGGAATTCCTGTCTGCCTTAAGAGATATCATCTAAGACCTCTGCCAGCCTGTCGATCATCCTTCCCCAGGCCTGCTTCGACTTTTCGACAAAATCTTCCCATCCGTGCTGCATCTCATGGGTCAACGTCAGCTCGCATCCCTCGACAACAGGAGCAATATCGATGACGACCTGTGATTCGCCGCCGGATGGGTCCTGGCGGATCGCCCAGGTGAATACGATGTGACGGGGCCGGTCCAGCTCAATATATTTACCGATGTGATCGATCTCCTTCCCTTGCCGGCGAACAATATAGGCAAACGACCCTCCTACCTTCGGGTCATTGGTAAGACTTACGATCTCTTCATCACGTACATCCGGGCCAAACATAAACCGGCCGATCATCTTTGTATCGAGAAAAGCGTCGAAAACACGCTCGGGTGCCGAAGCAAACAAGCCGGAGGCTGTGGCGTGAACGGGGAATTTTGAAGACATAGTGTTTGGTTTATAAGGTAATATACAAAAGTGATGCCTTATCGGGCCGGCTATTCGTCGATATTATTTCACTTCCCTGTCAAACGCAGCCGTAAGTACCCGCCCGTTACGCTTCACCTGTATCCATATGCGATAAAGCCCCGGCTGCGGGAAAGTATAAGGGAAGGACACTGTATTATCCATTTTCATACCGCTCATGCTGTCTGCCGGCATATTCATCTGGCGCATCAGCACGGAATTGCGTTCCTGCTCAGGCATTGCCCCCAGAGCAGTAACAAGCTTGTCCACGCTATCCCGGAAGCGTTGCCGGTCGGGATAATTATACTCGTTCTCCGGCCTATTTACCCGCTGCAGCAGGCTGGTCTGGGCCGTCACCGAATAAGTGCCCACGGGATGGATATGGATATAAACGCTGCCGTCATCTTTTACGATCACCGCATGGCCCTGCATACCTAAATAGGGGTCCAGCTTCACCGGCTGCTTTTTATCATCATAGACGGAAAAGTGCAGTTGATATAACTGGCCGTTGCTAAAGCCTCCCTGCGGCGGGCCCTCCATCACCATCTCCGATCCATCCTTCATCTTTACACCGGCGCCTGGTTTCCCGCAGATGATGCTATTGTTGTCGCTTTGATAGAGAGTGCCGATGAGATTATCCGGAAGCGCATAGACATAGGTGTCATCCGGATCACCGAGGGGAACGTCAGGATTAAAGGTTTTCGCATCAGGAGGGACGTCAGGCGCTAGATCTTTTTCCAGCGTCAACGTATCTTTCAGGGTCTCTGTAAAGCCGGACGAGTACACGATATCCGCAAAAGCCAGGTATTTACCTTTTGGCATGGGAGGTAATATAGCCATGAAGCTGGCCGTATCTTCCCGTACAGGATGAAGATGAGCAAAGACATCCAATGCAGGCATCCGCATGAGGAATAGATGCATGAGCTTGCCATGGTCCGGCACGATATAGGACAAAGACGCCTTTCGCTGGGAATGCGCCGTATCGATGGTCATCCGCAGAAAATTTTTCCCCGCTCCGCCGTCTACCCGGTACGTCGCATGCATGGGTTTGAACATAAATTGGCTGTACTTTCCCGCCCAGCCTTTCCACCAGGCATTACCTCCATACACCACCAGGGAAGACAACAAGGCGGCCACGGCAAAGGCGATCCGTTTTGACCTTTTCCTGTGTACGGGAAGAGATTCTCCACTGTTGGTAATCCCCTCTCCTGCACTGGCGCCGACGAGCGTCACCATAAGCACAAAAAGGAAGATACCCAACAGGATAAGAACGATACCCGTCGATGCCGGCAATTTTTTCTGCGCCGTGGAAACGGCAACGACAGGAACGATAAGCTCTCCTTCGCCCAGGCGGCCCTTTACATGCAGCAGCACACTGGAGGACCCGTCCTGCATAAGCCAGACAATACCTTTATACGTACCGGGAGCGCCCGCAACAGGCGGCAGGATATCTGCGGAGGGAGCACCCTCTCTGCCGGAAAAAAAATAAACAGGCTGCGTGGATATGGTTGCGCCGGATGCGTTCTGAAGGAATACCGTCACCATAGCTGTACCCGGGATGACATCAGGCGGTTTGATGCTTACCAGGAGATGATAAGGCCCTGCCATTCCCTCTATAGCCACATCAGGGCTGCCTACATGGGCAAAGCTGCTTTTCACCAGCAGTATCAGAACCGGTAAGAAGTGGATAACCTTTTTCATCGCCGTACCTCCTGCATCCATTTTCCCCAACGCAGACTAAGCCGGGCTGTCAACGTACCAACGAATATCGCGATCAGGAGACTGAGTGCCAGCACCGGCGGAGGAGATACCCACGAGGGATGTATCTTATAACGGAAAGGAAAGTCGGGAGGATCGCCAAAGTACCAGCTGCCGGCGCCAAAAAACCAGTTACGGGCGCCGGGAGATTCTATCAGCCAGCCGCTCAGGGGATATTCGACGATCAGCAGTACCAATACAAAGCTGATGCTCAGCAACAACGCTTTTCTCCACTCGTTCACACCCTCCCGTTGCAATAGCCTGTCCATGATCAGCCCCGGAATAAAGAGCAATACGGGAAAATTGCCGGGTTGAAAATGCGTGGTATGGGTGAGGATGGGGCCTAGTTTTGGCTCGGCCGGAAAGAGCTGCAGCACCCAGTTGGAGATGGCGATAATAAAAAAATAACTCAGGGCAATGGCCGTCATACCCCATTTCATACGCAGGGCCCGGCCAAACATAGGCAGGAACAGCAGGGTCACGCCCGCCGCCACGATATAGAATTGACCTCCCCGCATTCCGCGGGTATGCAGATAAGCTGTCCCCACAGTGTACAGCATGGCAAGCAGGCTTGCAGCGCTGACTATGAACAACGTATTCAATATGTTCCCGGCTTTTACGCCGGTATTCAGGTATTTACTGATGCCTACACAGGCGCCAAACTGCAGGAACAACATGCCCAGGCCCAACACTGTATGCGGAGGTGAAAGGATCACTACATCCAGGCCATAAGCGCTATGCCACCAGTCGTCAAAAGGCGCTGACGTCAGCATAGCTATCGCTCCCCAGATACAGAATAAAGCCCCCAGCGAACTATAGAACACCCCCCATACCCGCACCGTCGAAGCCTTTACTTTCCCCGTCGGACGAAGGCTATTCCATATCACCTGCACCCCCGAGAACAAACCTGCGAAAATTGCTCCCAGGTAGATCAGGATATGCGGCGGGGATAGAAATTTATCACGGCCGATGCTCCGGTGCCAGGAGATATCCCATAGTATGCCGATTACCGTCAATAAAGAAGCGAGAGTCACGGCATAGATGTAAACGGGAAGATATGCCTGCGCTTTAGCCGGCCGGCCAATGGCAGTCGCTGCGGCAGGTGCAGCAGGCGGAGGTAAGGTGGTGGTAACGCCGATGGACATAAGTGGATTTAAGATACGAAAAAAACCGCCCCTTGAAAAGAGGCGGCCCGTCTACTATGAAAAAACTGTCAACACACTACATTATAAGCTGTTCAATACCGGTGACTCAGCTAAATATTTTTTGGAAGGATAATAGATGAAAAAACAGCTTCCGTTCTTCACCAGGGGAATGATCTCGTCGCTTACTTCACTGGGAATGGCAGGGCATCCAAAAGTAGTGCCCATTACACCATACTTATGCAGGATATGCAAACTTACATAAGAGGCGCCGTGAATAACGATGCTGCGTTTATAAGCATTGTCATTAAAACCCTTGTCCAGGCCTTCGATGCGGAGCGACAAACCATTGACGCCATAATAGGTTTTGCGGGTGACATAAAAACCCAGACTGCTCTTGCAGGACTCTTCCTGGTTGGAGAAAGAGGTGGCATATTCTTCACCGGAATTGATACCATGGGCTACAAAGGTCTTATAGAGTACCTTTTTATTTTGTACATCGATGACATACATTCTTTCCCTGGAGGAAGACTGGCTGAAATCACAGATGGTCAGCAGATCTGTCCTGCGCAACTTACCCTGTTTCACAAGATTGTGGTAGCCTAACCAGGCATACTCGAATGCTTTCAGACTCAGGTCCTCATTTTCCAGGTCCATCAGGTCGTACATGCCCAGAGCTGTATTCATCACCATTTTATATTCTGCTTTCATAGCCGCCAGCCGCATAGTTCTCCTGACCGCCTCAGCTTTTGCCGCTGCAGCTGCCACCTTTTCAGCTTCAGCCTTTGCCAGCTCGGCAGCCCGTGCACACACGGTCTCGGCCGATATGTTGTAGTTGATGATCTTTTTGATGAGGTCGGCGCTGTGATAGTTGCCGTTAAGCGTCCGGGTCGTCGTTTCGTTCCTGCCTGCCACCAGTGCCGCAGGAGCTGTCAGGATAAACAGCAGGAGAAGGATCTTGGGGTTGCATTTCATAAAAACGGATTTGATATATACTTTCCAATGGGTGTACCAAATCCTTTATGATTAATAATCATTTATTTATAAACGGCATGCCAGCGCAGTCAATCCCGAATTGGGAAGATTTTCTCTTTTTTAGGAGTTTCTCATATGGTAAAAATAAAGGGGGCGGTGGGAACGAAGGGGCGCAAAAGAAAACAGGGATGAAAACATCCCTGATTTACCAAACCTAACTGCCTATGAAGACTATAAACACTTATATCCTGCTTTTTACTAAACGCTTGTAGTTTATATACGACAAACGACTAAAAATAGATTTCAAAAAAGGAAGTTTTTTTAAGAAAGTTCAATTCCCGCACATTTACTCCCCCAGGTTCACTACAAAATTGTCGGTCCTGGGCGGCAAACACATCTCATTGGTACATACCTGGTAAGTGAGAGAGCCGGATAGGCTGGTCCTCACGTTTGCCTTCACTTTGATCACCTGGACAAAATCGACCTGGTCCGCATATTGGTTGGCCTGGATCCCTGTAGTCTCATCCTTCCATTTTTCCATGGTACCGACTTCCCTGATCTTTCCCTGGAGACCTACCAGCGGATTGGGTTTGAACCTGATCTCCGTCGGCCGTGCCACCGCATCCTCCGGCTGATTTTGGGAATAAGCATGCCACCCCGATTGCAGCTGGGCGGTCAAATGGACCTCATAGGTCTTTTCGGCTATCTTCCGGGTGCTGTATTGCCAGGCCACGGGATGAAGATCACGCTGTGCCCTGACCATTATGACGGTAAAAAGGAGGGCAGAAAGTACAATAGCTCTTTTCATATAAAAGTTTTTCGGTGAGGAAAACCTACCCCATTGGCCGGTTGAATTTTATGGCATATAATTTTCAACCTTATCATATACAATATAAAAACACCTGACCATGAATTTGGGCCGGTTCTTCCTTCGTATATATGCAATCTGGCAGTTCATCAGACGCTTTTTTAAGGAGGTTTTTCTTCCACCGTATGAATACAGGGAGATTATCAACCAGTTCTTCCAGGTAGGCATCCGTTCATTGTCTATTATTACCCTCACCGGCTTTATTACGGGGGTGGTATTTACCAAGCAATCCCGTTCCTCCCTGGCGGAATTCGGCGCTACATCCTGGCTTCCCTCTCTGATCGCTATTGCCCTCATTCGCGCATTGGCGCCCCTGGTGACGGCCCTGATCATTGCCGGGAAGGTAGGCTCCAATATAGGGGCGGAGCTGGGTTCCATGAAGGTTACGGAGCAGATAGATGCGATGGAAGTATCCTCCACCAATCCCTTTAAGTTCCTGGTAGCCAGTCGCATCCTGGCAACCACCGCCATTGTGCCCGTCCTGGCGCTGTACATGGGTTTTGTAGGTTTGATGGGCGCTTACCTGAATGTGCATCACAACGAGCAGACCAGCTTTGCCGCTTTCTTCCAGAATGCCTTCAATAAGATCACTTTCCTGGATGTATGGGTGCTGCTGCTGAAATCCGCCGTATACGGGTTCACCATCGGTGTAGCAGGCTGTTTCAACGGTTATAACGCCGACCAGGGCACCGTAGGCGTGGGGCGCGCAGCCAATACAGCCGTCGTCATATCCATGTTCCTTATATTCATCGAGGAGATGATCATCGTCCAGCTGGTCAATTATTTTAAGCATGGAGGCTAACGATATGGCAAAACAACTTACCATTCCCATCGATAGCAGCCGTCCTGTCATCTCTATCCGCGGACTGAGAAGGTCTTTTGGCGATCTGCAGGTGCTGAAAGGCGTGGATCTCGACGTATACCATGGAGAGACCCTGGTAGTACTGGGCCGGTCGGGCAGCGGCAAATCCGTCCTTATCAAGATCATAGCAGGGTTGCTCAGACCCGATGCAGGCAGTGTCCGGGTACTGGGGAAGGATATTACCCGGCTGGATACAAAAGAATTGCAGGCTCTCCGCACGCATATCGGATTCTCCTTTCAGAGCAGCGCGCTGTATGACGGTATGAATGTCAGGGCCAACCTGGAGTTTCCGCTGGTGAGGAACAAACGGCACCTCAGCAGCGGCCAGATCGATGCCGCCATTGCCAAAGTGCTGGATGACGTAGGCCTTTCACAAACCCTTTACCAGATGCCCTCGGAATTATCGGGGGGCCAGCGGAAAAGAATAGGTATTGCCCGTACGCTCATCCTGCAACCGGAGATCATGCTGTACGATGAACCCACTGCCGGGCTGGATCCCGTCACCAGCGTAGAGATCAATGATCTCATCAACGAGGTACAGGAACGCTATCACACCAGCTCCATTGTTATCACCCATGACCTCACCTGCGCCAGGGCGGTAGGCGACCGGCTGGTCATGCTCTCGGAAGGACAATTCGTTCGCCAGGGCAGCTTCGAAGAGGTGTTCGAAACAGACGATCCCCGGGTAAAAAATTTTTACAACTATAACTTTATAACAGGACCATGAGTGAACAAGACAATAAAAAACAGATCGCGGTGGGGGCCTTTATCTTTATAGGATTGGCTATCCTTGTCATCGGCATATTCACCATCGGGGGACAGCGCAAGGCCTTTGTAAAGACTTTCCGGCTGGAGGCCGTTTTTGACGATGCGCAGGGTTTGCAGGCCGGCAATAATGTATGGCTGTCGGGAATAAAAGTGGGCACGGTAAAAAAGGTTGCCTTCGATAAAGGCTCGGGGATAGAAGTCATCCTCAACGTGGTGAATGAAGCCCGGTCGCATATCCATAAGGATGCCACGGCACGCGTCAGCACGGATGGACTCGTGGGCAACAAGATCCTTATCATCAATGGCGGCACTCCTTCCGCTGCCCTTATTGACGAAGGTGACAGTCTCCGGGGACAGCACCAGGGCGGTACGGATGAAATGATGGCTACCCTGCAGGCCAATAACGCCAACCTCCTGGAAATTACAGGCAACCTGAAGACCATTAGCCAAAAGCTGGCAGCAGGCCAGGGCACGTTGGGACAATTGATAAACGACCCTACGCTGGGCAATGATCTGAAAGCTTCCATCAATAATTTACAGGTAGCTACGGCAGGCAGCCAAAGGGTCATCCGCAACCTGCAGGATTATACCGCCAGCCTTCGTAAGCCGGGCAGCCTGGCTGATCAACTGGTGACGGATACCACCGTCTTTGCCAACCTGAAGGCGACCGTTGCAAAATTGAATGATGCAGCAGGCAACGCCTCGGCTTTCGCGCAAAAAATGCAAAGCGCAGGCGACGGGATCAATAACAGTCTGAGCAATACCCATACGCCGATCGGCTTGCTCCTGCATGATGAAGAAACAGCCGATAACCTTCAACGTACCATAAAAAACCTGCGTGTATCCAGCAAAGAGCTGGCCGATGACCTGGAAGCCATCCAGCATCACTGGCTCCTGCGGGGCTTCTTTAAAAAAAGGTAAACCATATCAAGGCAACGGCGGACAAGGTCATCAGCACCAGCGCAAGACTCCCCAATATGTTCGAGCCCCGTTTGTTCACGGCTGCCCCCATGATCTTCGGATTGTTGCAGATATGCATCACCAGCGTGATCATCACGGGTGATGTCAACCCATATAAGATAGCTGTATACAATAAGGCCTGTATAGGGCTGATGTGAAGGAAATCCAGGCAAAGTCCTGCCAATAGTGATAACACCAGTGTGATATAAAACCCTGGCGCCTGGTTGAATTTCTTATCCAGTCCCTGCCGCCAGTTGAAGGTCTCCGCCACGATGTAGGACAACGATCCTCCCAATACGGGGATAGCCAGAAAGCCTGTTCCGATGACGCCTATCGTAAAAAGTGCATAGGCCATCTTCCCCGCCAATGGTTCGAGCGCATGGGCGGCCTGTTCCACCGTCTCGATCTTATGCTGGCCCGCATTGAACAGCACCACCCCTGTCGTCAGGATGATAAAGAACATGACCAGATTGGAAAACAACATACCACCGTATACATCCCCTTCCATTTTTTCCATAAACCGGCGGTCGATCACCAGTCTTTTGTGGCTCCGGGTATTGTTGACATCCTCCGCTTCCATAGTTGCCTGCCAGAAGAACAGGTAAGGCGAGATCGTGGTGCCCAGGATAGCCACGAGGATCTCAAAAAAATCCTTGTCCATGCGGATGGTAGGTATCAAGGTGTGTCGCAGCACCTGTCCCCATTGCACATGCACGAGAAAAGGAATGACCAGGTACAATAAAAGCACCAGGCAAAGCCATTTTAAGATACCCGCCAGTTTCTGATAAGACCACCGGATAACGCCAAACAGGATCAACCCGGTGAAAAGTATCTCGAAAGCGAATACGGGCACCGCAGGCAGCATCATATGCGCTACGGCGCCCATGCCCTCTATGTCGGCGCCGATGTTCAGTACAATGGCCGGGAAGCTGAATATCATCATGGCAAATCCCAGTTTCCGGGGATAATGTTCCCTTAGCACACCACACAACCCTTTGCTGGTGATGACCCCGATCCTTGCGCACATCTCCTGTACGGCAGCCATCAATGGGAAGGTGAGCAATGCGGTCCAAAGGGTGCTTAGTCCAAATGCCGCCCCAGCCTGGGAATAAGTAGCAATCCCGGATGGGTCATCGTCACTGGCTCCTGTAATCATGCCCGGACCCAGGATCTTCCATGCTCTGGCAATACGTGCTTTGATGGTGGTGACTATATTCATGTTGGATGTTGCAGAATTTCTACAATATACTATTAATATCATGCCATACCGCTAGTGAACACGCTGGCATCTGTTTTGACTCCACGCAGATGACATGATTACACCCTTACAAAAGATCGGCGCCTGGTATAACCCGGCCGGCAGCGAGTTCATCGTCTGGGCTCCGGAATGTAAAAATGTGGAATTGGTCCTTGAGTCCCCATCTCCCACACTTCATCCCATGTCCCGGGATGAGCAGGGATATTGGAAGATCTCTTTGCCCGTCGATCGCGGTACGCACTATCGATTTCGTTTAAACGATGACAAAAGCTATCCCGACCCGGCTTCCTACTATCAGCCGCTGGGCGTTCATGAGCCATCCATGCTTGCGGCGAGGCTTGATTTTCCATGGACGGACGACGAGTGGAATGGCATACCCCTCAGCAATATGATCATCTATGAGCTGCATACGGGCTGCTTCCCGGAAACCCACGACTTCGACGGCATTATCCGTCGCCTGGATTATCTTTCTGAGCTGGGCATCAATACCATCGAGCTGATGCCCCTGGGGCAATTCCCAGGCAAATGCAACTGGGGATATGATGGTGTCTATCCTTTTGCCGTAGCTGACGCTTACGGTGGTTTCGAGGGCTTTCAGCGGCTGGTGAATGCCGCCCATGCAAAAGGAATAGCAGTGCTGGTCGACGTAGTATACAATCACTTTGGCCCGGAGGGGAATTATTTGCCAAAATATGGACCTTACTTCACCGATGAATATCATACTCCCTGGGGTAACGCGATCAATTTCGACGGAGCCTGGTCGGACGGCGTACGCAATTACTTTCTGCAGAACGCCCGTATGTGGCTGGAAGATTACCATGCCGACGGGCTGCGCCTGGATGCCGTACATGCGATCTACGACTCCAGCGCTTATCATTTTATACAGGAACTAAAGGACCTGGCCCTGGATGTCGGGACAAGAACTGGTGTAACAAAAACGCTTATCGCCGAGATCGACCTCAACGATCCACGTTATATCAACCCTATTGAAAAAGGCGGCTACGGCCTGGACGGACAGTGGATCGACGAATTCCATCACGCTCTTCGTACCCTGCTGACGGGTGAAAGTACTGGCTATTATGAGGACTTTGGCGACATCGCTCACCTGGAAAAAGCCTTTCGCCATACCTATGTCTACAACGGTATTTATTCCCGCCACCGCAAAAGGACCTTTGGAGGACATGCCGATCTCAACCCCTACAGCCAGTTTGTTGTCTTCTCACAGAACCACGATCATATAGGGAACAGGGCCATGGGCGACCGGCTCACCTCCTGCCTGAATTTCGAACAGCTGAAACTGGCTGCGGCCACCGTCCTGCTATCCCCTTACATACCCCTGCTGTTCATGGGAGAAGAATATGGAGAGAAAAACCCTTTTCAATTCTTCACCGATTTTTCAGACCCGGCCCTGATCGAGTCCGTCCGCAAAGGCCGTCAAAGAGAATTTGCCTGTTTTGCAAAAGGGTATGAACTGCCCGACCCCCAATCTCCGGATACCTTTTTGCGCAGCAACCTGTCCTGGGATTACCATCAGGGCCAGGGCGCCTCCCTCCTGGCCTATTACCGTCATCTGATCGATTTTAGAAAGACCCGGCCCGCCATGCAAGGCCTGACCCGGGAAGATGTCCATATACATCCTGTGCAAGGGCAAACCCTTTCTTTTGAAAGAAAGATCATCAATGACCATATCTACATCTGGCTCCATTTCGGGGATAGGCCGGTGACCATGACCAACAGCAGCAGCTGCCCTTTACGTAAGTTATTCGATTCGGCGGATGGCGAATGGTTGGGACCCGGTACAAAAGCAAACAATGAATTAATTGAATTGCAACCTTATTCAGCGGTTATCTATGAAAAAAATATATAATGATCTTACCAGCTTCAACATATAGAATTCAATTGCATGAGAGATTTAGTCAATTACAAAGAATAATTGATTATTTGCATGAATTGGGAATCTCCACCATTTATGCATCTCCAGTTACCCAGGCTATCAAGGGTAGCACACATGGTTATGACGTTACCGATCCGCAACAGATCAGTCCTGAAATAGGGACGGAAGAAGAGTGGCAAATCATAACTGAGCTTCTAAAAAAATATGATATGACCTGGATACAGGATATAGTACCCAACCATATGGCGTATGACAGCGGCAATCCATGGTTGTTCGATGTCCTGGAAAAAGGCAAGGATTCAGCTTTTTATTCTTTTTTTGATATTGAGCCGGGCGAGGTGGGCGAATTGGGTAACAAGCTCATGGTTCCCTTCCTGGGCCGGACGCCGGCGGAATGTTTGCAAAAGGGGGAGATCAGACTTGACTTCACCGGTGAAAAACTGGTCATACGTTATTTCCAGCAGCAATATCCCGTGGCTATTTCCTCCTATAAATGGATCTGTACTGCCAGGCCCGGCTGTCCTTCTTCCCTGCTGAAAGCCATCGAAGCATTGGAACAGGAGCCTTGTCATCATGGGGATGATCCCAACCCGGCGGCTGCTTTTCCTTCGGTGGCTAACCCGCCGGTCCTCTTCGACGAAGAATCGATGGTTTTTATCCGGGAGCAGGTGGATTATTTCAATGCAAATACGTCTCTATTGAAGGAACTGCTGGACCGCCAGCACTACCTGTTGACCCATTATCACCTGACAGCCTCCGTTATCAATTACCGCCGATTTTTTACCGTCAACAGCCTGATCTGTCTGCGCATGGAGGACGCGGGGGTGTTTGATGCTTATCACCGGCAGATCCGCCGCTGGTATGAAAGGGGGTTTATCCAGGGACTGCGGGTAGATCATATCGATGGTCTGGCCGCTCCCGGACAATATATAGACAGGCTGCGGCAGACCTTTGGAGCGGATTGTTACATCGTGGCCGAAAAGATACTGGCGGCGGAAGAGCCGTTGCGCGGCGACTGGCAGCTACAGGGTACGACAGGCTATGAATTCCTTGCGACAGTCAGTCAACTGCTCACCGACCCCGGTGGGTTCCGGCGGATAGAAAGTTTCTACCGGGAGCACATCGTCCCCGATATGCCGGCATACGAAAAGCTGGTATTTGAAAGGAAGATGTTTTACCTCCGTACACATATGGGAGGCGAGCTGGATAACCTGGTACATCGTGCCGGTGTCGCAGATGCAGACAAGGACAGGTTCAAAAATGCGCTGGCCATCTTTATGTCCTCTTTTCCGGTGTACAGGCTATATCCCGAGGTGGGTGCAAGTCTGCCGGATGTTTCGGGCGCTTTGGCGGCGGTGCCGGAAAAGGATCGTACATTATTAGAGGGTGTGCTGGCAAATGTCGGCTTCCTATCCCGTGTCATGCAATTCACCGGTCCACTCGCGGCCAAAGGCATCGAGGATACTGTGTTTTATGTTTACAATCCGCTCATCGCCCGGAATGAAGTGGGGGACTCCCCTTCCGTGACAGGCATAAGCGCTGCGGAATTTCATCAAAAGATGACTATACGTCAGAATACCTGGCCTCACGCCCTGAATGCCGGCACCACGCACGATACAAAAAGAGGGGAAGATAGCCGCATCCGTCTTTGCTGGCTCAGCTCCATCCCGGAAGAATGGATTGCCGCCGTCACCCGATGGCGGGAGATGAACCGGCACCTTGTCCGGGAGGAAAAAGGTAAGCCCGCGCCCCTGCCCAATGACGAATATTTTATCTATCAATCTTTATTAGGGGGCTTTCCGTCAGACCTGACTATTACAGATGAGTTTCGGGGACGCTTTCTCGATATGCTTACAAAAGCATTACGGGAAGCAAAGACGGCCACCAATTGGGATACACCGGATGAGGGGTATGAGGGGAAATGCCATGCTTTCGTGGATGCAATGTTTGGCGATGAGGCATCTTTTATGAAAGACTTCCTGTCTTTTGCGCGCAGATGCGTACGGGAGAGTATGCGTTATTCCCTTTCACAGCTCCTGCTCAAACTGACTGCCCCGGGTGTTCCCGATATCTACCAGGGCGCTGAATGTTGGGAGCTTAGCTTTGTGGATCCGGATAACCGTCGTCCTGTCGATTATGATCGGCGCCGTGAACTACTGCAACAGGTGAAAGAAGGGAGAATTGAAGGAGCTGAAAAAATGTATGTGATCCAGCGGGCGCTGACATGGCGTAATGCTCACCGGGAGGTTTTCGAAAAAGGTGAATACATTCCCATCGATGTTGCGGGAGCGTACCTGGCGTTTATCCGGCATCATGAAAAACATTGGTGTCTCGTTATTGTACCGCTGATCCGGATGGCAGCTGCTTCGCAGGAGAGATTATCGGTCAGGCTGCCGGAGAGGGCGCCTGTTACATGGACGAATATTTTTACGGGGGAAAGTTTTCAGGCTTTGGGTAGCCGGCTGGAGCCGGATGGTCTGCTGGAGAGGTTTCCCGTGGCGATGCTGACAGGTAGTCTATTGCCTGCGGAGTGAAGCTTTTAAAAAATTGATTTCTTTACGAGGCAGGAAAAACCCTTTTATACAATTAAGGTTTCTAATACAGATTTGAATATGTGTTTTTTCGACAATCCCGGCTCCTGTATAAGCTGGTCCCCCTTCCGTAAATACCCCACGAGCAGAATCAAATAGTTTATATTCACTATACCCTTGAGCTTTAATATCGTCCGCGACCTGCTGAACAATTTGGTCATGCATAAACTCTATTACCTTACAATCAAGTTCACGAAGGATTTTATCCTTGTATTTGTCGGTCTTTATGTCCCGGTTTTGAGGGAGCTCTTCATCTAAGTCTTTATATATTTTTTCCAATAAAGAGTAATATGCTTTAATCATTGAAATGAATCGGGAATCAGTAAGATCAAAACAATAACCTAAATCCAATACTGCTCCAATGACAGCAGGTGTTTCGATTTCGTTTCTTCGTTTTTTATCTTTCGCCCATTGAAGCGCCCTTTCTGCATTATTTTCCCAAAAATACATGCCGTGACCTAACCAATCGTATGGTTTCTCACTTTTTCTAATCATGTCTGGATTTTCCAAAAGGGCGTCGCGAGTAGAGGCTTCACATCCATGAAACCCAATAAGGAGCCCCGGTCTTGAATTGTACATGGTTACTTCTTGATAACCCTGGCGAGATGCTGATAAGGTTTGGTATAATTCCCCTTTTCTGTTAATATACCCGCCGAAATAAGAGAAGCAAGCGCTTGTTTCTTAGTGCGCTTTTCATTAAGCTTTCTTTTGGCCAGGTCCATTAATCTTTGAATATCTTTCTCACCCATACTACAAATTTACAAAAACAGTCTTACATTTCCCGTACCAATATTGGCAACCTGCCCCAGTGGGCATTATGATAAATTTATATATGCCACTTCTCTCCATCGTTCGTCACGGACAATCCTCCTGGAATCTCGAAAACCGTTTTACGGGCGAAGTCGACGTCGACCTCACGCCCCTGGGCCGCGAAGAAGCGCGATCAGCCGGAAAAAAGCTCGCTCACATCCATTTCTCCCGTTGTTTTACCTCCGTGCTGAAGCGGGCCGTCGAAACCCTGGGCATCATCCTCGCAGAGACCCACCGGCAGGACCTTCCTATCATTCGTGACAAAGCTCTTGACGAGCGTAACTATGGACAGCTGCAGGGACTCAACAAGGCCGAGACTGCAAAAAAATACGGTGATGAGCAGGTAGCCATCTGGCGCAGGAGCTATGCCGTTCGCCCGCCCGGTGGAGAAAGCCTGCAGGACACTGCTGCCCGGGTGATCCCTTACTATACAAATAATATCGAACCTTACTTAAAAAAAGGAGAAGATATCCTGATCGTAGCGCATGGCAACAGCCTTCGCGCGCTCATGATGCACCTGGAGCACATCGGGGAAGATAAGATCGCCACGGTAGATCTACCTACGGGGGTCCCCAGGTTATATACCTTCGATGAACAGCTGAGACTGGTATCCGCCAATTATTTATGATCTTCCGTCAGCACGACGAACACCTGTTCCAGTGTCGGTGAATAGTGATAGATGTCCCTGATAAATTCCGGCCCCCTGGAAGCCCACCAGGACATGAAGTTCTCTATCCGCTCCTGCAATCCGTTCTTTGGAAATAAAGCCGACCGCAATGCTCCTATTTGCCGCTGCTGGTCCGCGAATTTTCTTTTCTCTGCCTTCAGCAATTTCTTTTCCAGTTCTTTCAATGGATGCAGCGCCTTTGCCTGCAAAGCTTCCACGTGCTGTACCAGCGTAGGGTCTACGGGACGGGCGCGCTCCTTTAACGAACCGTAATAGCGCTCTGCTTCCACGATCTCCTTTTCCATGCTCAGCTGTTGTTGCGACTCTCGTTTCACCAGCTCATTCATCAGCGCGTCTTCCGGCAGAAAAAGGTCGATGATCTTCAAGCCGGCATTGGAGGTTCGTTGGGCCCAAAGCGTGTCTATAAGAAGAAAAGAATTGCGGAGGATCAAAAGGGGGAAAGGACGTTCGTAATGATGGAAAAGATCTTTCAGCTCCATCCAGTAAGCCGTCTCACCACCTCCTCCGATAAATGCTATATTGGGCAGGATAGTTTCCTGAAAGAGGCCGCGCAGGATCACATTAGGGCTAAAACGTTCGGGATGGTCATACAGCTCTTTTCTTATCTCTTCGGGTGTGAAGGAGAGATTGGATTCGTGCACCTTGTAGAGATCTCCAATCTTTTCTATTCTGCCGCGTAAGTCATCCTTTAAATAGAATAGATTGATCGGTCTGGGATTTGCCTGTACTTTATAATGCTCCGACAAGCGATCGATGGTCGCTTCTACGATGCTGCAAGGCGTTTGTTGAAAAAGATCTTCTTCAAAGACAGGGATCATCAGCCGCTTGAAGTCAGCCCTGTCCGGGATCAGCACCACCAGCCCGTACGCTGCAAAAAGCCAGTGCAGCAGACGGAAAGTGGCTGTTTGTATATCGGGGCTCTGCAGGTAAAATTCCCGAACCTTCTCCATCAGTTCGGCTCCATGTGGCTGAACGGATAATTCCCCTTCTATCCGGTGGATCAGCTGGTCCAGCCCCTTTGTCTTCATACGGCCTACGGCCCCGGTCTGTTTCGTGTCCCACACCAGCTTCTCTCCGTTGAGATGGATATTTCCCAGCTCGTCAAGGTCTGCATCCTCGCTGCCCATATAAAAAACGGGTACGAAATGTTTATCCGGCTGTTCCCCGTTTAGCCGGTCGGCCAGCTTGATGACATGAATGATCTTATAGATAAAATAGAGGGGACCTGTAAAAATGGCCGGCTGATGCGCCGTAACGATGGTAAACGTATTTTCTTCCAGCAATTGCCGGATGTTGGCGATGACCTTGGGGGAAGGGTCTACCAGCTGGTATTGATCCTGCAGCGCGGCTACCAATGTCTTCCGGTCGACCGGGGCTTTTTTCCGGGCATCGATGGCGGCTTTCAGACCGTCAGGAGAAACAGGATGCTCATAAAAGGAAACCTGTGCAGGAACCCGGTCCAGGTAGTCGGTGATGATCTTTGAAAAATAGCCTGTCTGCTGGTATGGCAAATGATGTGGAGTCCAATCCATAAAAGTAAAAGTAGGGATATAAACACACAAGACTGACGGATTGTTTACAACACCTGAAATCCATACGCATAAGGATCATCTTCGGGATCAATGGTAATGGTATTATACCCGTAGACTTTTGCCCATCCTTGGATACTGGGAACGATGGCCGGCTTGCCCGCCACTGTCGTTGCCTTTTCCACCCGCCCGGTAAAGCTGCTGCCGATAATGCTTTCATGAATAAAAGTATCTCCCTCCTTCAGCCGCCCCCTGGCGAACCACTGGGCCATCCGCGCAGAAGTACCCGTTCCGCAGGGGCTCCTGTCGATGGCCTTATCCCCATAGAACACCGCATTGCGTGCCGTAGCCTTGGGATCGATGGTCTTACCCGTCCATAAGATATGGGTACAACTGTGGATGGTAGGGTTCTCGGGATGGACGAACTGATGGGCCTCATTGATCCGGCGCCGCATGGTTCTGCTCCAGCTAATTAATTGATCAGCAGTATAATGCTCAATTCCTTTAAAATTTTCCTGGAGATCAACGATGGCGTAGAAATTTCCGCCATAGGATACATCCACTCTCAACATACCCAGGTCGGGGCATTCCACTTCGATGTTTTCCGCAGCCAGGTAAGCAGGGACATTCGTGAGCTTGACGGACCTTACCTTTTTTCCCTCCTGCCTGTATTCGATCAGCACCAACCCTGCCGGTGCTTCCATCCGGACAAAGCCGGGCTGTTTTGGCTGTATCAATCCCTCTTCCAGCGCAATGGTGATGGTGCCGATGGTGCCGTGCCCGCACATGGGGAGGCAGCCACTGGTTTCTATAAAAAGGACTGCTACGTCATTCTGGGGGTCATGAGGCGGGTAGAGGATACTCCCGCTCATCATATCATGGCCCCGGGGTTCGAACATCAGTCCCTTGCGTATCCAATCATATTCTTTTAAAAAATGCTGGCGCTTTTCGCTCATATTCCTGCCTTCCAGTACAGGTCCTCCGCCTGCAATCAGCCTCACCGGGTTGCCGCAGGTATGCGCGTCGATACAGAAAAAAGTTTTCTTCATGTGGGTTTAGAAAAGTTTAAGCTTAAACCAGTCCTCCGTTGGAGAGCTGATCATTCACCATCCGCCAGATACCGAGGGGGTTGCTGTTCTTCAAAGCATCGGGCAGCAAATGGTCTTCCCAGTTCTGGAAGCTCAGCGGCCGGACCCAACGTTTGATCCCGTCCGCGCCGACAGAGGTAAAACGGCTATCTGTAGTAGCAGGGAATGGTCCTCCATGCTGCATGGATAACGCCACTCTTACTCCGGTGGGCACCCCGTTGTGGATAAATCTTCCGCAAAGGTCCTGCACCGTATCCACCAGTTCAGCATGCTCGTGTATATCTTTTTCGGTCGCCATCATCGTACAGGTAAGCTGTCCTTCCAGGTGACCCGCCACACGGAGCATTTCAGCCTGGTCCTTGCAGCGGATGACGAGGGAATAAGGACCGAAAACCTCCTGGTGAAGCAAGGGATTATTGAAAAATGCCTCTGCTGTAGCGGAAGCAAGCGTGGGTGCGCCCTGCTCTTCTTTGGGTTGTACCTCGGATATAGCGATGGTTTGTACGTCTTTTTGTTCGAGGGCCGCTTTTCGTTTCTCCCCGTATGCTTTGGCGATGCCCGGGTGCAGCATGGTGCCTGGCGTTATCTTTTGAATGGCCGCGCCCAGCTCATGGATGAATGTCTGCAGATCCTCGTTGTCGATGCCGATGATCAGTCCGGGGTTGGTACAGAATTGTCCTGTACCCAGTGTAATGCTGCCTGCATAGAGCCCCGCCACTTCCTTCGCCGACTGCTTCAGCTTATCGGGCATGACAAAAACAGGATTGATGCTGCCCATTTCGGCAAACACGGGGATCGGTACTTTGCGCTGGTTAGCCCAGTCGAACAGGGCCTTGCCGCCTCCATAAGATCCAGTAAATCCAACCGCGCGGGTATGCGGGTGCGTGACCAGGGCCTTGCCCGTTTCAAAACCGGCTCCATGTACATGCCCAAAGACGCCTTTTGGCATCCCGCATTTATCGGCAGCACTGAAAATGGCCTTTGCCACAAGTTCCGAGGTCCGGGGATGCGCCGGGTGCGCTTTGACTACCACGGGACATCCCGCTGCAAAAGCAGAAGCCGTGTCTCCTCCCGCCGTTGAATAGGCGAAGGGAAAATTACTGGCCCCAAAGACAACGACAGGTCCCAACGGCACCTGCATCTTCCGGATATCCGGATCGCCTTTTTCAGCATTGGCCGTATCGATCCTTGCTTCCAGCCAATGTCCCGCCTCACAGGCAGCTCCATAGCTGGTCAATTGGAAGATCGTTCTTGCCAGCTCATTCTTTACCCTGGCCTCGGGTAAATGCGTCTCCTCCATTACCGTTGGGATCAATTCAGCGCTGATAGCCGTCATTTCCGTCCCTATGGTCCGCATAAAACCGGCACGTTGCTTTAAAGTGGTCTTGCGGTATTGCAGAAACGCCTTCCAGGCATCCTGCATCACCTGGTCGATCTCTTGTACAGTAGCATCTTTAAACACCATGATGAAGTTTTAATCGTTAGCAAAACTATATTTTCTGAGCGCAGCGGTCATAACATTAATTAGTCAATCCTTTACGGATATTAACCGACTATCTCTCCTTCGAGATCATAATCGTAAGCCTTTGTTATTTTCACCTGTACAAATTCCCCGATGGGCAACTTCTCTTTGCTGTGTATGATCACTTCATTGTCCACCTCCACCGAATCGAATTCGGTCCGTCCCAGCCATCTGCCGGCCTCTTTCTTGTCGATGAGGGTCTTGAATACCTTCCCTACTTTCTCCTGATTCTTCTCATAGGAAATTTCCTGCTGTACCTCCATGACCTCCTCCGCTCTCCGCTGTTTTTCACCGGCAGGGACATCGTCCGCCAGATCGTGCGCAGAGGTACCTTCTTCGTGTGAATAAGTAAAGATCCCCACCCTGTCAAACCGGTGCTCCTGCAGAAATCCCTTCAATTCCTCAACGTCATCCCTCGTCTCGCCCGGGAAGCCGGCGATCAGGGTGGTACGCAGGCAGATGCCGGGTACTTTCTCCCGGATGGCGTGGATGAGGTCCGTCATTTCGGCGCGGGTGATCTGGCGCCGCATGGCTTTGAGCATATTGTCGCTGGCATGCTGCAGGGGCATATCCAGGTAGTTACAGATGTTCTCCCGTTCCCGCATGACGTCCAGTATCTCCAGGGGGAATTTGGAAGGATAGGCATAGTGGAGCCGTATCCATTCCAGGCCTTTTACATCGGCCAGGCGATGCAGGAGCTCCGGGAGGGTCCGGCGTTTGTAGACATCCAGGCCATAATAGGTCAGTTCCTGTGCGATAAGCATGATCTCTTTTACGCCTTTCTTCACGAGGCTTTCTGCTTCCTTCACCAGCTCCTCGATGGGACGGCTGATATGACCGCCCCGCATCAGCGGAATGGCGCAAAAAGAACAGGTACGGTTACATCCTTCGGATATTTTCAGATAGGCATAATGTTTAGGCGTAGCCAGCAACCGCTCACCCAACAGCTCAGCCTTATAATCCGCATCGAATTGCTTTAGCATCAGCGGCAGCTCCATCGTGCCAAACCAGGCATCCACCTCGGGGATCTCCTTTTCCAGGTCTTCGCGATAGCGGTGGCTGAGACAACCCGTGACATATACTTTGTCCAGGCTGCCCTTTTTTTTCAGGGCCACCTGGTCCAGGATGGTATTGATGGATTCCTCCTTGGCCTTGTCGATAAAACCGCAGGTGTTTACCACCACGATATTGTGGTCTTTTTTGCCGCTCTCATGCACCACATCGATGTCATTGGCCTGCAGCTGCCCGCTCAGCACTTCACTATCCACCATGTTCTTACTGCAGCCAAGCGTAATGATGTTGACCTTATCCTTCTTTAATGTTTTTGACTTCATAATTGTATGCGGGAAAAGTGCTTTTTGAAATTTAGCCCTTTTCCCGCAATGGGCTAATATCTGACCTTCGGTCGAACCACTTTCAGTGGTTCATTGAGGACGCAAAGGTACCAACTATTGGGCGATCTTCCAGAACAGACCGGAGGCGTTGGTCATAACCGGGCGAATATTTACATTTGGACAATATGGCTACACCCGCACTGACAAAATTGTTCAAGGAATTTTTTGAAAGCGAGCGCGCAGGCGGGTTGATCCTGGTCGGTTGTACATTCGTGTCGATCTTATTGACCAATTCAGGGGCTGGTGAAGGGTGGCTGCATTTCTGGCATGCCCGGCTAAACCTGTCCTTTGGCGGTATTCCCCTGGATCATTCCGTCGAACACTGGGTCAACGATGGTCTCATGGCCATATTTTTTCTCCTGGTCGGCCTGGAGATCGAGCGTGAGCTGTACATCGGCGAGCTGGCCGACTTTAAAAAAGCGCTTCTTCCCATCATAGCAGCTGTTGGCGGTATGCTGGCGCCCGCGGGCATTCATTTCCTTTTTAATCGCGGGACGCCCTGGCAGCATGGTTTTGGTATTCCCATGGCCACGGATATCGCCTTTGCCCTGGGGGTGCTCTCCCTGCTGGGAAATAGGGTTCCGTCTTCTCTTAAGATCCTTCTCACTGCCCTTGCGATCATCGATGACCTGGGCGCCATCCTGGTCATCGCTTTTTTTTATACCAAATCGCTCTCTTTGTTGTGGTTAGCATCGGCACTTGGAATATTTCTTTTGTTATTGTTATTCAATAAATTAAAAATCAATAAGTTAGTGTTTTATATTATTCCTGGTATCATCATGTGGTATTGCATGCTGCGGTCAGGCATACATGCTACGCTCAGCGGGGTTCTGCTGGCGTTTGCGATCCCCTTCAGGAGAGTGCCGGCTGTCAACCCTTCGAAGACTATTCCAAAGGAGACCGCTATTAATCCTTCGGAAGTCATCCAGCACATCCTGCATAAACCTGTGGCTTTTTTTATCCTGCCTGTTTTTGCCCTTGCCAATACGGGTATCCTTCTTTCCCCTGGCTGGACCGCCAGCCTGGGTTCCCCGAACAGCCTGGGCATTATTGCCGGCCTGATCCTGGGCAAACCGCTGGGGATCCTGTTATGCTGCTGGCTGGCCATCCGCTCAGGTCTATGCCGCCTGCCCGAAGAAATAGGCTGGTCCCATCTCGTGGGAATGGGCGTCCTGGCAGGCATCGGCTTTACCATGTCCATTTTTATTGCCAACCTGGCCTTCGACCAGGCCGAAGCCGTTCAATTCTCCAAGATAGCCATTCTGGCAGCCTCCCTCCTGGCCAGCGTCCTGGGATTTATCTTTCTCAGATCTACAGATATTAGGAAATAATTCAACTTGTATAAAGCTAGATACCTGTTCATATTGTTAATAGAACGGAACTTGGCATAGTTTTTCCATACTTTTGCGGTAATTTAAAGCAACAAGTATGAGAAAAGTTCTGATCGCATCAGTAGTACTGGCATTATTTACCATCGGCAAATCTTCAGCCCAATCCATGGGCAGCGACTATCAGACAGCAGTGGGTGTAAAATTCTGGCCCGGGGCTATCACCGTCAAACATTTTATAGGCGATAACAGGGCCCTGGAAGGCCTGGCTAATTTCTGGGACCACGGGTTCCGTTTTACCGGTCTCTACGAGATCCATGGCGACATCAACGACGTGGAGGGTTTGAAATGGTATGTCGGTCCCGGCGCCCATATCGGCTGGTATAATGGCAACTGGCATCATGGAGATTACTACTACAAAGATGGAGGCTTTTCCCTGGGCGTTGACGGTGTATTGGGGCTGGATTATAAGATCAACGGCGCCCCGATCAACCTCAGCCTGGACATCAATCCTTTCCTGGAGCTGGCCAGCCACACCTACGTCGACATCTGGGGCGGACTGGGTGTCAGATATACTTTTTAGTGTAGCTCCATTTCTTCGTCACCCTCCTGGTAAGGAACATAGATCAGCAACAGGGTCATCATTTCATTGGTCGAACTCATATCCCCCAGGGAGAATACACCCCTGGGGGGATTATTGGGATTGAGCGGATTGTCCGCGGTGTTGTCATATGTGCAGTCCATATTCACTACGGATCCCCTGGGTATCCTGATCAGCTGTTTAAACCTATACAATTCCTGCCACCTGGGATCCCAATGGGGAATATGAACGAGGTGGATGGTGTCACCCGAAGGCGTTACGGCATAGGCATAAAATTCCTTTCCCAGCAAATGCATATGCGGCCACACATATAACAGGGACTGCTCCTCCCGGGTCTTTACCTTCAGATGAAAGGTGCTGACTTTCCCTGCGGGAATGAACAATGGCGGTGATATATCTTTTTCAGCGATGCCGCCCGACCCCAGGCTAATGATCTTCACCTGTCTTTTTACGGTGTCTTTTCGAAAAAATAAATTGACCCCCACCACCGAATTTTCCTCCCGGGCGATAGCGGAATAATGCGCCGTCAACAGCAGCACCCCGCGCCGGGGCAGCACCCACCCGAAATCCCTGGGATAGCTCTCCGGAGAAGCCCCGGGGATCCAACCGGAGTAATAGATCATTTTCTTTTTTACCGCCTCGTACGGGTCTTTTTGCGGGGTTTCTTCCTCCGTCGTATTGATCACCGACCGGCCGCCATGTATATCGACGGAGGTATCCGCCACTTCATAAAAACCATAATTTATGTGATGGACTATTTTTTTGTTATTGGTGTAAAACTCGATGGCTTCGATGGTATGCGGGTCCGCCAGCTCAAAAGGAACTTTAAATAAAATAAAGCGCTCGGAATTGTCGCCTTTTACGGCAAAGGAGGAGTCGATCTTCAGGGTGAGGTCAGGAGGGCGGTTATAGGCGGTCGTTTTTAACAATGGAATTTTCGCCTGTTCATTATCGTTTCCTTTTGGCGCCTTCTGATCTATCCACTGTAGTAAGAGCTGCTTCTCCTGCTCCGTAAGCATACGGTTGTTGCCAAAATCCCTGTAATGCACATCCGCCCGCCAGGGAGGCATATAGCCCCGGGTGATCACGTCCTTTATAAATGAAGTTCTTTTCGAGACATCGTCATAGCTCATCAGCGAAAAGGGGGCGGCATCTCCCGGCCGGTGACAAGGTGCGCATTTATTTAAAAAGATAGGTTCTACTGTCCGGTAAGTGACAGGCTGCTGCGCATACCCGGTCGTATAAGCCAGGAGACACACCCATAAAGCGCTTCGGATAATCAAGCGCGTTTTATTGCTTATCCCACCAGACCCTGCCGGTGATATCCGTGGGGTCGCCAAAACCGGGATCTTTTTTCTCTTCGTTGATAGCATCCAGTACATTCTGATAATTCAGGTCCGTTAGAGAGGGGAAAGTTACGACAAACCTCCTGGGCATTGCCTGCAATACGCCTCCCTGGTGGATATCTTCCAGCTTTAATATATTGCCGGTCGAGCTGGGATAACCCGTCCGCTTGATCAGCGCCCACGCCTCATTCTGGTTCTTGAAGTAATTGAGGTATTGTTGTACAATGATCTGCTCAAGGGCGTTGGCAGGATCATAGACAACACCGGGCTGAGCCTTATATTGCGTTACTTCTGCGGGATCCAGCGGGACATAATCGGCCAGTTTGGCCCAATTGCCCATCGCGTCATATTCAGCCAGCGATTCATCGATACCCCTGTAATACCACTCCTGCGGATCATCACCCGTCGTAATACCTCTCACCGCGAGCTCAGCCCGCATAAAGCAAATGTCTGCAAACGTGATTATCGGAAAAGTAGTGAGACCTTGCGGGTCCGGAGGTGAATTGAAATCACCGTAGAACAGTTTGCTCTGCACGGAAGATGGCCAGGCAAATACGGTGCTGACACCTTTGTATTTATAGCTGGTATTTGTGAAATAAACGGCTTTAGCCGGATCCGTATTGGCGTCAGGGTCCGCATATTGTCCCCGGTAGTCCAGGCCGTCCCATACGGTGCCGGGCGGTACCACGCCCTGTGCCTGGGCGGAGTCGAACATATCCTTGGTAAGCGCCTTTCTAAAGAAAATCCTTATTCGGGGATCCATAGTGTTCCGCATAAAATCGACGGTGTTCTTCGCCCCGGAAACCGTGCTGTTGCTGGTGGGGTTATAGTTGCCCCCGGTGAATCCTGCTCCGCCTATAAACTTCCAGTCTTCTGCGCGGGTGCTGATCACGCCTACAGCGTCTGACAGTACTTCGGTGGCGACGGACTTCAACTTATCAGGGTTGCGTTTCATCAGCCGGAAAGCCATCTTTAACCGCAGGCTGTTGGCGGCCTTGATCCAACTGGTGACATCGCCCTTATAGTAAATATCGTTGACGTCCATGCTCACCTGGCTGACAGGCTGCTGTGTCTTCAAAATAGCGACAATAGCCTTTAGCTGTTTGTCAAGCGAGTCATACAAAGCCTCCTGCGTATCGTATTTGGGGGTAAGCAAACCCTTATAACGAGCCTGAAAGGCCTGGCTATAGGCAATACTGCCCTGTACATCGGAGGTATACCATGCATAATAGGCCAGCGGGATGCCCGTTATAGCCCGCATATAGACATATTGCGCCTTTTTTGCATCCGGCATGATGTCGATGAGGTGCTGCACATCCACCAGCTTATTGCCCACGGAGCTGTAAAAATTACCCGTACGTTGATTCAGGTTGCCTGATCCATTATACACATTGACGGAGTTACCCGTCATCGTTACAAACGCCTGATCCCAGTAATAGATGGCCCGGTTGTAATCGTAATAGTATTCAAAACTGTTGTTATGAATGCTTAAGACAGCACTGGTAAACTCAAATTGAGGAGGAATGCTCAGCACATCGTCCGGGTTGGTATTCAGACTTGCGAATTTTTCCCTGCTGCACCCGGCCAATATCAGCAGGACCGGCGTCAAAAGAAAATATTTCGATAGGTTCTTATTGTTCATAATATTTCTTTTAGTCTTGGTCAATGGGGTTTAGAAGCTTCCGTTGAGTGAAAACCCAAAGCTGCGGATATAGGGCATGCCGGAACTTTCCGTTACCGCAGCCGAACCGCTGTCATTCAGGTTATTGGGATTGATATGGTCCTTTGCGCTGTTATACAGATAGAACAGGTTGTTCCCCATCAGGGTCAGGCGCAGACCGTTCATTTTCACTTTCGCGGCTAACGTGTACGGCAGCTCATAGGTCAGGGACACCTGCTGCAGCGACACCCAGGATGAGGTAAACATGGCCTCTTCGCGGATGCCATTGGCCCAGCTGTGCGTATTCTGATAATAGCTGGTGGCGGCAGTCGGCCTGATCCATCCATTGTCATAAGCTTGTTTCATGGTCATGCCGGAAAGATCATGTGTCTGCCCATCTAATCCTTTTACGGACGAGCCTTTCTGGTATACGGCATCGAGGAGAACGCCATTCTCCATGGCCGTGCCTGCTGCATTGGTATAGGCAATACCCCCGCGTTCTTTGGTCCTGTACGGCAGTGTGCTTTCCATGCTTCCCAGCCAGGATGCCAGGTCCTCCGTAAAGGAATATTCCATACCCCCTATTTTCGAGTCCAGCGCGACGCTCAGCTGAAATTGTTTATAGCTGAACGTATTTCTCCAGTTACCCAGGAACTTGGGTGTGATAGACCCGATCGCGGGCTGTTTGACCGTCCCTTCCGCATAGTTCTGCGCACGCACATATACTGCCGTATTTACGCTGGCCTGGCGGATCACCCGTTTGCCGTTCAATGGGCTGGCGATGGGTTTTCCCGCGCCATCCGTCGCCTGGTAATGCGCATAACCATAGGTGGCTGTCAGCGTTCCGTAGTCGCCGCCGGCTTTTGCCATTACCTGGTAACCGTCCCCGTTGCTGAGGGGATAGTATTGAAGACCAAACGGCAGGGATACCACCGTATTCCGGTTGAGGGTATAATTAAAATAAGTGTCCCATGAAAAATTCCTTGTCTTTACGGGCGTTCCGTATATATATAGCTCAAGACCCCGGTTGCGGATGATGCCGTTATTCAGAAGGGCAGCGCTTACACCGGAAGTCGGAGGAGTTGTAAAGGCGACGATCTGATTTTTACTATCCTGTGTATAGACGGCAATATCCGCCCCGAGCCTGTTATGGAACATCTTAAACTCCAAACCCGCCTCGATCTTGTTATTTCTTTGCGGGACCAGGTTTTGATTAGGGAGGGTATTACTCCCGTAAGTATAATTGCTCACCGTATTGACCAGATAATCTACATAAGGCGTACCGGCTGTATAGGCTCCTGTATTGGCGGTGTAAGCATTCGTCCCTGCGCCGGATGAAACAAAGGACAATCTTAATTTGCCGTAATCGATGAACCGGGGTAGCCTGTCCTTAAAGGCATCGGTGAAGATCCAGGCCAGGTCGGCGCCCGGATAGAAATAAGAGTATTCGCCATGCCCGTCATTGTACACCAGGGTAGAGTTCCAGTCATTCCTTCCATATATATTGAAGGTAAGAAAGTCCCTGAAGGCAACGCTTCCCTGGAAGAACAACGAGGTGATCTGTGTCTTATTGGGAGGATCTTCCGCTGTAACGGCTTTTAATTTAGAATTGGACAACCGGTATACATCCGGCAAAATGCCGCCGCCATCTGTGTGGGAGCTGATCATTTTGGAAGAAGAGGTGTTGATCTCGCCTCCGCCCTGCAGGAGAAAGCTGAAATCTCCTATTCTCGGCGTATAGTTCAGGTTACCCCTGTACCTGCCCACCGTTACATTCCGGATGGAAGTACCATAATAAGGATTCGCAAACCCCGCGTCCTGTCCGCGGCGTTTTTCTTCATAATTCTGACCATAATAATTTACGCTGGCGGTACCCTGAAATTCCAGCCTTTTTACCAGCTGGGCTTTTATATCCAGGCTTCCCCTTAAATTATTTTCTATCTGGTATATATTGTTCTGAAACAGTGAAAAGAATGCGCTGTTGAAGCTACCGGTTGGATCATTATTATTTACGCCTCCGTTGGCTGAATCGATATAATGGCTCATCCAGTATTTTGTATCATAGTTCCGTGTTCCGCCGTAGACAAACTGGCGGAAGACACCGTTGCCACCCTGGTCAGCGGGATTATAGGCCCCGCTTCGTACATAGGACACGTTGGCATCGACGAGGACTTTGTTCAGCAGCCGTTGCGTCCCCCTGAAGCTGATGCTGTTGCGATCGAATTTGTTATTAGGGGTGACAGCAGTGGAAGCCAGCCTGGAAAAAGAGATCCTGAAGGTACCTTTTTCATTGCCGCCCGATATGCTTGCATTGGTATTGCTGGTAAGTCCCGTCCGGAAAACATCCAGGACATTGTGGGGACGCGGATTGTTTTGGATCACTTTTCCCGTGACATCCAAAACGGTTTGGCCGGTCATGGGAGGACCGAAATTATACCCATAAGTATCGGGATTGATCTGCAATTGGCCGTTGGCATCCTTGATAAAATCCGTCGTCGACAGACCCGAGCCATAAACGTTTTGAAAATCGGCCGTCTTGTAGGGCTGGTCCCAGATCATACTCTGAGAAACGCTTATCCCCAATCCTTTTTGAGAGAAACCTTTCTTCGTCCTGATCAGGATCACCCCGTTGGATGCCCGGCTGCCATATAGTGCCGTCACGGCCCCGCCTTTCAGCACGGTCACGGATTCAATGTCATCCGGGTTAAGGTCTTTCAGGATATTCCCAAAGTCCCGGTCTCCGCCTTTGTTGGGTATGACGACATCCTGGTCCATAATGACATCGTCTACCACAATCAGCGGTTGGTTTCCATAAGGATCAAAGGAAGCACTTCCCCGGATCAAAAACCGCGGGGTGGACTGCGGTCCGCCGATGCCGGGCTGTACCTGCATACCGGGGACCAGGCCTTGCAAAGCAACGATAGGATTGATGGCGCCTGTACGACGGATATCATCCCCACCGACAGTGGTAGCGGCATATCCTACATTGCGTTTTGAACGATCGCCAAACCCCGTTACCACTACCTCATTCAGTTCCTTAGGATCGCTGAAAAGCGTAATGGCTATCACGGTTTGAGACCCGACTGCCACTTCATGCCGCCGGTAGCCGATGCTGGTAAAGACCAGCACTGAATTTTCTGAAGGCACAGATATTTTAAAGTTGCCGCTGGCATCGGAGAGCGTCTGTATCTTTGTCCCCTTGACGAGGATGGATACGCCCACCAACGGTCTGCCGAGCGAGTCGATGATCGTCCCCTGCACCACAATGGAAGAGGGAGAAACCTCCCTTGTTTTTTCCGCGGGCTTTTTGATGATCACCGTTTTTTCCACGATGCTGTACTCCAGGTCCTGTCCTTTAAAGCACAGGGCCAGCACCTCTTCAACAGAGGCATTCCTGGCGATAACGTCTACCCTTTTTGCATTTTGTACAACTTCTTTCGTGTAGAGGAACAGGTAATCCGTCTGTTTCCGGATCTCTTTGAACACTTTTTCCAAAGGTGCATTGCGCTCTGAAAGGGTCACCGTTTGGGAATACCCGTCTTTGGCGGAGACCTGTAAGCAGGCAAGAAGCGATAGGACAATGGTCAGTTTCACAACCAGCAGAGTTTTGGTTAGCAGCCCCCGAAAATAATGGGGCCAGCAAAAAGTCAATTTCATACTTTTGTACTGTTTTGGTTTAAATAATGAAGCAGTTACCAGATTGCATTTTTATCTGAGCTAAAACCTTCGCCGTCCCGGCTCGTACCCGGGGCGGTTTCTTGTTTCGGCTTTGGGCAGCGGATCAGTGATCCGCGCGGATCAGTTCGTCACCAGTATATAGTTCCCTTCTATTTTGAAATGTACTGTCCCGGTCAGCTCCAGCATTTTAAACAACTGGGATACATTTACCTTCCTGGAGATATTCCCGTTAAAATGTTGCGTGACCTTTCCTTCATATTTTATATCGACATCGTACCACCGGGCCACCTGTCTCATCACCGTCGCTATATCGTCGTCGTTAAATGAAAAAAGATTGTTCTTCCATGCCAGCACCTCCTCGGCATCTGCTTCTTTGATCAGCTTTATATCCTTTCCTTCCTGCACACTGGCCTGCTGTCCCGGCCTGAGCAATACGGCGGCATCGCCTTTTCTTACACGCACAGACCCTTGCAGCAGCGTGGTTCTTACAGCCGCCTCGTCATTATAAGCCATTATATTGAACCAGGTGCCCAGTACCTCAACACTTATATCATTCACCTTTACGATAAAGGGCATAGCGGTGTTCTTTTCTACCTCGAAGTAGGCTTCGCCGGTGATCTCCACGGTCCTTTCCTTACCGGTGAAGGCACTGGGATATCGTATGGACGATGCAGCGTTCAACCATACTTTGCTTCCATCAGCCAGTACAACCCTGTATTGACCGCCCCTGGGCACTGCGATCGTATTATAATACATCTCGCCTGACTTGTTCCCCTGTGTGACCTCGTATGTCAGCAGGCCATTGTCCTGCTTAACGACGTTAGCCTGACCCTGACGGGCCAATTGCCCATTGGTCGCACTATCCAGCCTGACCTGCGTGCCGTCGGCCAGGATCAGGACGGCCTTGTTTCCACCGGGAGGTATATCATTTTTAACGGCTTCAGTGTGGGAGGGAACGGGGCCGGTCTTGTTTTGCCGGACCATAAAGAACCACATGCCGGAAGTCACCAGCAACAAGACCGCTGCTGCCGTGAGCCAACGCCGGGTAGCAGGCATTTTCCGGACGGGCGCTGCAGCGCTCAATCCTACCTGTCCGAATATAAAATCCACTGCTGCCGCCGAATCGTAATCTTCCAGACCTTTTATATCATCCACCACGCTGTTGCGATCCATCAGTCGTTGATAGAGTAATGCATGCCGTTGGTCTGCCTGTATCCATTCCTCCAGCTCCTGTTGCTCCTGCCCGGTAAGCGGCTCTTTTTCCTGCACTTTCCCGATCAGGGAAGCAATATGGACCGCATGTGCACTACGAACTATACCCTCATTGTTATCCAAAGTCTGTGTAGTTTTTTATATAGGACACCGCCCGGAGAAAAAAGACTTCAAAAAAGAGGGGATTTTTTTTATAATAGAGAAAGTAGCAGCAAAGAAGCGTGATTGTCCCTGAATTTGCTTCTCAGGGTCACCAATGTCCTGTATTTGAGGGTTTTTACGGTCTTTACTTTCATGTTCAGGTACAGGGAGATCTGTCTGACGGTCATGCCTTCTCTATAGCTAAGCATAAAGACTTCCCGCATTTTTGGCGGCAGACCACGGACTGCCTGGTAGATGAGGGCCAGGTTCTCCATATGAACGATCTCTGTAAGCACGCTGTCGGTGACGCCGGGATCACTTCCAAAAGCATCCTGCAGCCGGTGCTCCTGCCGGTCCCTTCCCCGGGAGAGGTTGAGACAGCCATTCCTGGTCGAGGCAAAAATGTAGCCTTTCAAGGCCTTGTAATTATCGAAACTGATCCTGGCGGTCCATAGCTTGATAAAGACTTCCTGGACCACGTCTTCGGCCAGGGATGCATCAGGCAAATACTGTTGCGCAAACCTGCATAGAATGGGAAAATATTCTTCGATGACCTCCCTGAAAACGGTGGCGTCACCCTGGGAAAGCCTGGTCAGCTTTTCGGTTTCCGTTAGTAAAGAATTTTTGGCTGTCAAGTTGGTAATGGATCTGTCGCCAATATACAGATTTTAACAGGATACAGCTACGATGTCTTTTCCAAACTGAACAGGCTATCCACGAATTCGTGCTTGTCGAACACCAGCAGGTCCTCCATCTTCTCCCCTACGCCAATGAACTTCACCGGTATCCTGAACTGGTTGGCTATCGCCAGCACCACTCCCCCCTTGGCCGTTCCGTCCAGCTTTGTAATGGCCAGGGCCGTAACATCCGTCGCCGCAGTAAACTGACGGGCCTGCTCCAATGCATTCTGCCCGGTGCTGCCATCCAGTACCAGCAATACCTCATGCGGTGCGTCAGGCATGATCTTTTTGACCACCCTGCTTATCTTGCTCAGCTCTTCCATTAAATATGCCTTATTATGCAGCCGCCCGGCGGTATCGATGATAACGACATCTGCGCCCCGGGCCACCCCGCTTTGGACGGTGTCGAAGGCCACGGCTCCGGGGTCCGACCCCATCCCCTGTTTTACGATCGGCACACCTACCCGCTCACTCCAGATGGTCAGCTGATCCACTGCCGCCGCACGGAAAGTATCTGCCGCTCCCAGGAGAACAGATTTGCCGGCCTTCTTAAAATTATACGCCAGTTTACCGATGGTGGTCGTCTTTCCAACCCCATTCACACCTACCACCAGGATGACGTGCGGCTTATGTCCTGAGGGAACGGTGAAGTCGCGATAGGATTGCTCCGGCGCATCTACCAGCATCGCTTCGATCTCTTCCTGCAAAATCTTATTCAGTTCGCCTGTGCCCACGTACTTATCCCTGGCGACCCTTTTTTCCACCTGTTTGATGATAGCTATTGTCGTATCGATACCTACGTCCGCGCTCACCAGGGCATCCTCGAGGTTGTCCAAAACTTCCTCGTCCACGGTGCTTTTACCGGCAATCGCCTTGGATAGCCGGGAGAGAAAACCTTCTTTTGTCTTTTGCAGACCCTGGTCTAAACTTTCCTTTTCTTTCTTGCCGAATAGTTTGTCGAAAAATCCCATAGGTTGATATTAAACATTAAATGTACCAACAAAATTGACCTCGGGTTAGTTGTCCAAACAAAAAAGCCGCCCCACGAAGAGACAGCTTTTATAATCTTACTTAACCCGATAATTATTTTTGCGCCAGGAATTCCTTGATCTTGTCCTTATGCACGATGGCTTCCTTAAAGGTATAAGCCCCCGACTTAGGACTGCGCACAGCGCGGATCACCTTTGTCCAGTTCTTGGCCTCAGCAGCAGCCTTGGCATCCTTGGTCTTGATCGCGGTTTTTGCAGCTTTTGCCATGTTTATTTAATTTCTTTATGAACAGTTACTTTCTTTAAAATAGGGTTGTACTTTTTCAGCTCCAGACGCTCCGGAGTGTTTTTCTTGTTCTTTGTGCTGATATACCGGCTGGTACCAGGCTTGCCACTGTTCTTGTGCTCGGTACATTCGAGGATTACCTGGACCCTGCTGCCTTTCTTTGCCATAATTTGGACAGTTTAGGAATAATTTAAATCTTTTCGCCGTTGGCTCTCAATTGTTTTACAACAGTGTACAATCCATTCTTGTTGATCGTACGCAGACCTTCCGAAGACACCTTCAAGGTGATCCACTTGTCTTCTTCGGCCAGGAAGAAGCGCTTGGTCTGCAAGTTGGGTAAGAACCTGCGCTTGGTCTTTATATTCGAGTGCGATACGCTGTTTCCGCCCACCGGCACCTTACCCGTAATTTGACAAACTCTAGCCATGAAACTATTTTTAGGACGGCAAAGGTACTTAAACCCTATTAATTCTCAAAAAGAAATACCAGTTTTTTCAACGATTTATTCACACCGGTGGATTACGGGCTCTTGGAAAGGTGAAGATATTGTTTTACAGCGAAAAAGCGATCACATAATCTCCCATTTTTGTCTTTAGCTTCCCGTGGCCCCCGGCGGCGATAACTATATATTGTTTACCTCCAATAGAATAGGTCATTGGGGTGGCCTGTCCGCCGGCCGGTAGCTGGTATTCCCAAAGCACGGCGCCTGTGCGTTTGTCAAACGCCCTGAGATGACCGTCCATGCTGGCAGCCACAAAGATAAGCCCTCCGGCCGTTACGGTGGCGCCGCCAAAGTTGACCGATCCCCAGTTTTTTGCCTCGGGGTATTTTTTTAGGTCCATCATATAACCCAACGGTACTTCCCACGTCTTTTGGCCTGTATGAAGATCGATGGCCAGCAACGTGCCCCAGGGCGGCCGGCTTTGCATAAGCATCCCGTTTTCCGGGTCTGCGGTAAACAGGTAATTCCGTTTCATTACATAAGGCGTGCCTTTTTGACGCCCCGTCTCGGCCCGCAATATCTCATCGCTCTCCCGTTCCAGCTGACCTATCTTTTCCCTTGGGATCATACGGATCACGGCGGGTATCCGGTTGATATTGGTGATCAGCAGCTCATCCACGGGATCGTAGCACATACCGCTCCAATTGATGCCGCCTACATTGCCCGGCGTCACGATGGTGCCCTGGTAGCTGGGGGGAGTGAAGGGGCCCTGGTTGATCAATTGCGCTACCCTGTGTTGGGCAGCTTCCTGCAGCGCAGGTGTAGGGCCCCAGGCATCCGCGACAGTAAAGCGCTGCCATCCCACCGGCTCCGGAAGCACGGGAAAGGGCTGCGTGGGAGAGGTCTCCTCCCCTTCTACCGTGGAGGCAGGTACCGGCCGCTCTTCCACCGGGAACCGCGGTTTGCCGGTTTCCCGGTGCAGGATAAAGATGTGCCCCATCTTGGTTCCCACCGCTACGGCAGGCACTTTCTTTCCATCCTTTATTATTTCTATCAACATCGGCTGTGCCGCAATATCATTGTCCCAGATATCGTGGTGCACCACCTGGAAATACCAGGCCATTTCACCGGTGGCTGCATGGAGGGCAACAATGGAATTGGCATACAGGTTTTTCCCTTTCCGCTCGCCTCCATAATAATCGGGGCTGGGGCAGGTAGTGGGGATAAAGACCAATCCACGGGCCTCGTCTACGGATATGACGGACCATGCATTGGCCCCGCCTGTCCTGGCAATACTGGCCCCTTTCCAGGTGGCAGCCGCCGTATCCATGGGGTCACGGGCTGCAACAGGGTCCCAGGTCCATTTCAGCTGGCCTGTCTGCGCATCATAGGCTCGTACTACGCCCGGCGGATAGTCTATCCGCTGGTTATCCCCCAGCGATGACCCTACGATCACCAGGTTGCCGGCAATAGCAGGAGGCGATGTCTCGGCAAGGTCGTTGCCAAGACCTTTTTTGAGATCTACTGTGCCGGTGTCACCAAAGTGTGGGTCGACCCGGCCGGTCGCCGGCTCCAGGGCTATCAGCCGGCCGTCGATGGTCGCCACGAATATACGTTTGGCAGGTCCGCCCGCAGGCCAGGCAGTTACTCCCCTGGCGGCCAGGTCTGAATAATCGGCATGCAGGTTCACATGCGGATCAAATACCCATTTCTCCTGCCCGGTGACGGCATCGACGGCAAACACCCGGCCGGTGGGGGTGTTGAAATACAGTACACCGTCTAACATGATGGGCGTAGCCTCGAAAACGGCTTTCTCAGCAAGGTGCGTGCCTTCATAGGTCTTCAGCTCGCCTGTGCGATAGGTCCATGCCACTTTCAAATGGCTGACATTGTCCCTGTTGATCTGCCTGATGGCGGCGTAACGTTCCCCACCTGCATTGCATCCGTAAAAGGGCCAGGCCATATCCGGCGCCTGTCCCATGACAGTCATGCTTGCTGCCAGCGCAACGCAGAGCATCGTTTGGTATTGTATACTCACGGCCATTTTTGTCTCTTTATGGAGTTCGTGAATCTTCGATTTCATATTGTCTGTTTTATGTTTTGCCGAATTTATCTATTTATGCAGGTGGCGACGATGATCTTTGACCAATGGACGTTCCCCGGTGACAAATAGTGCATGCAACCGGGCGTTCTGTATTTGATAATAATTAATTAATTTACCTTTCCCTTTTGCATGATCTACTTTGCGCAAAAGTGGGCATAATGACAGAATTAATGAAAAGACGTACGATAGTAAGGGATATCAGCTGGCTTTCATTTAATAGCAGGGTTTTGCAGGAGGCGGCGGATACTTCCGTTCCTCTCAGGGAAAGGATACGCTTCTTAGGGATCTTTTCCAACAATATGGATGAATTCTTCCGCGTAAGAGTGGCGACCCTGAAAAGGATGAGTGAGTACAGCGGCCGCAAGACAAAGATCAACATGCACCTGGAAGTGTCTCCGGACAAGATTCTCAATGATATACAGTCCATGGTGCTTGAACAGAATGAGGAGTTCGATACCATCTGGAACGAGATCAGGAAGGAAATGGAAAAAGAAAAGGTGTTCCTCGTAACGGAAGATCAGCTGGACCATACCCAGCAGCAATTCATCCAGAATTATTTCGAGGAAGAGGTTCGTTCCAATATCATCCCGCTGATGATCGAAAGCATCCCCCAATTCCCCTATCTGCGGGATAAATCGATCTACCTGGGCGTAGTGCTATCCCGCCAGGATGGCAGTATGAAACGGCAATACGCGTTGATAGAGGTTCCCAGCCGGGTATTGGGCCGTTTTGTCCAGCTGCCCTCTCCGGCAATGGATGAACATCATATTATACTGCTGGAAGACATTATCCGGTACAACCTCCGCAGCATCTTTGCCTACTTCGGTTACGATACCTACAACTCCTGGGTCTTCAAGGTCACCCGCGATGCAGAGATCGACATCGACAACGATGTATCCACCACCCTTATGCAGAAGATCGAGAAAGGATTAAAAAACCGCCGCCGTGGTAAACCGGTACGCTTCGTATACGACAAGGAAATGGACGAACACCTGCTGGAATACCTGATGAAACGGATGAACCTTGCCCGAAAGGACAACCTGATGCCGGGCGGGCGTATCCATAATTTCCGGCACTTTATGGATTTCCCGGACGTATTTCCCAAGAAAGGTCAGCGGAAAAAACCTTTTACACACCCATTGCTGGTAAAGACACCCCGGGTGACGGATGTGGTGCTGGACCAGGACGTCATGCTGCACTTCCCCTACCACTCCTTTAACCCGGTGATCGATATGCTGCGGGAGGCCGCCATCGATCCCAACGTCACTACCATCAAGATCACCTGCTACAGGCTGGCGACCAACTCCAAGATCATCAATGCCCTGGTCAATGCCGTGAGGAATGGCAAGCATGTCACCGTCATGCTGGAGCTGAAGGCCCGTTTTGACGAGGAGGCAAACCTGGAGTGGAAAGAGCGGCTGGAGGACGAAGGCGTAAAAGTGCTCATCGGCATCCCCAACATGAAGATCCACGCCAAGCTTTGCCTGATAAAAAAACGCATCAACAACTTTACCATCCACTACGGTTTTGTCAGTACGGGCAATCTCAACGAAAAGACGGCAAAAGTGTATGGAGACCATTGCCTGCTGACCTCGGACAGGCATATCATGGCTGACGTCAACAGGATCTTCAATTACCTGGAGAAATGGAAAGAAGGCACCGATCCGCTGAGGACCTGTAAGACCCTTATCCCCTGTCCCACCAGTCTGCGGCGTGAACTGATAAAGATGATCACGAGGGAGATCAGGCTGGCAAAAGAAAAAAAGCCCGCCACCATGACCCTGAAGATGAATTCCCTTGTCGACGAAGAACTGATCGATAAACTCTACGAGGCAGCCCGGGCCGGCGTGGAAATAAAGCTCATCGTCAGGGGGATATTCTGCATGTTCTCCGAGAACAGCAAATTCATCATCCCTGTGAAAGCCATCAGCATCATCGATGAATACCTCGAGCATGCCAGGATATTTATTTTTGGTAACAACGGGAAAGAAAAAGTTTATATATCTTCGGCCGATTGGATGGTGCGCAACCTGGACCACCGGGTGGAAGCCACCTGTCCCGTGCTGGATCCTGTCATCCAGCACGAATTGAAACAGATACTGGACATACAATTGGCAGACAACATAAAAGCCAGATGGCTGGACAATGAACTAATGAACAAATACAAAAAGGATAACCCGGACGTAAAAGTGCGGAGCCAGATCGAGATCTACAATTATCTATACCACAAGGCGCACCATATCGAGGAAGAAAAAAAGTCTGAAATTCCGCAAATACCATCCATAACTCATGCGACTGGCAGCTATTGATATCGGGAGCAACGCGGCGAGGCTGCTTATCTCTGACGTATCCATCAACAACGGTAAGACAGAATTCAACAAGATCAACCTGGTCCGTGTACCGTTGCGGCTGGGGTTCGATGTATTCGAGAAAAAGGAGATATCCCCCGAAAAAACGAACATGATCCTCCATACCATCAAGGCATACAAACACCTGCTGGAAGCTTATGGCGTCCGGCATATAAAAGCGGCTGCCACCTCCGCTATGCGCGATGCCGTCAATGCCAGCGAGATCATAGAACGCGTGCATAAAGAAACGGGCATACCCATCGAGGTCATCAGCGGCGGCAATGAAGCCTCCCTGATATATGAGAACCATATCGCCGAAAACATGGACAAGGATCACGCCTATCTCTATATCGACGTAGGCGGCGGCAGCACCGAACTTACTTTTTTTGCCCGCACCAAGCTGATCTTCTCCGCCTCGTTCAACATCGGTACCATCCGGCTGCTGAAAGGCCAGGTCACCGACGGCCAGTGGGACAATATGAAGGAGTTTATCAAAAAAGAGACAAAGGATTATTTCGACAATATCATCGCCATCGGTTCGGGAGGAAATATCAACAAGGTCTTTTCGATATCCAAACGTAAGGAGGGCAAATCCCTTCATATCGACCTCCTGAAGGATTACTATAAGGAATTCTCCAGCTTCTCCCTGGCAGATCGTATGCATCTCTACAAACTGCGGGAAGACCGGGCCGATGTCATCGTGCCTGCCCTGCAGATCTATATCAATGTCATGCGATGGGCCAATGCGCAGGAGATATATGTACCCAAGATCGGGTTGGCGGACGGACTTATCCAGCACCTGTATGCCGACCTGAAAAAAAAGGGGGTCACCTGAATTATTGACCTTCGGCCGGGATGTCAAAGACATCTCTGGAAAACTTTCCCTACCTTAGCCTCCCCTTGGACATAAAACTTTTCCCATGTCAGTACACGTAGACGTCAAAAAGGTTACTACCCACACACTGCAGAAAATGAAGCAGACGGGGGAAAAGATATCCATGATCACCGCCTATGACTATTCCTTCGCGAAGATCTTCGACGCAGCCGGTATCGACGTCATCCTCGTCGGCGATTCCGCCTCCAACGTCATGGCCGGCCACGAGACCACGCTTCCCATCACCCTCGATCAGATGATCTATCATGCATCTTCCGTGCTGCGTGCTGTGAACCGGAGCTTCGTAGTCGTCGATCTGCCCTTCGGCTCCTATCAATCCAATTCCAAGGAAGCCCTTGCTTCCGCCATCCGCATCATGAAAGAGACAGGCGCCCATGCGGTCAAGGTCGAAGGAGGTGAAGAGATCCTGGAATCCGTCAAGAGGATCCTCGGCGCCGGTGTCCCTGTTATGGGTCACCTGGGGCTTACTCCACAGTCCATCTATAAATTCGGGACCTATACCGTCCGGGCCAAAGAAGAGGCCGAGGCGGAAAAACTAAAGCAGGACGCCCGTATACTGGAAGAAGCAGGCTGCTTCGGACTGGTCCTGGAAAAGATCCCGGCCCTCCTGGCAAAAGAGGTTTCCGAAAGCCTGCACATCCCAACCATCGGCATCGGCGCAGGAAAATACTGCGACGGCCAGGTGCTGGTCATGCACGACCTTCTGGGCATCAACACGGAATTCAAACCCCGCTTCCTCCGCCGCTACCTGGACATGCACGACCAGGTAACCACCGCGATACAACACTACATCCATGACGTAAAGTCCCGTGAATTTCCTAACGAGCAGGAACAGTACTAAATTTCCCGGATTCAATTGCGCACAATTTCTTGTACAGGTTGCTAATGAATGATTTTTTCTAATCATTTATTGTTAACTTGAAGTAACCAAAAAAAACAGTATGAGAAGATCAATTCTGCTATGTATTATCCTAATTGCTTATGTGTATGGATACGCCCAGAATACCCTTACAGGAAAGGTGACGGATGGCCAAAACGGGGCGCCGGTGACGGGTGCATCGATCAAGATACGACATGCCAAAGGGGGAACATCCACTGATGCCGGAGGCAGGTTCACTCTGTCCGCCAAGGCGGGAGATGTGCTGGAGGTCAGTAGCATAGGGTATGTTACGCAGGAGGTGACGGTGACGGACGGCGCTACGCTTACCATCGTCCTGCAGCCCAACTCCACAGAATTGAAAGAGATCGTTTTTGTCGGCAGCCGGGGCGCCGGAAGGGCCAAGACGGAAACTCCCGTCCCCGTAGACGTCATCAAGATCAACCAGATCGATCTGCCGACAGCAAAAATGGACCTGACCTCTGTCCTGAATATCGCAGCACCTTCCTTCAACTATAATAAACAAAGCGGCGCGGACGGCGCTGACCATATCGACATCGGCACCCTCCGGGGATTGGGACCTGACCAGACCCTGGTACTGATCAATGGTAAAAGACGTCACCAGACGGCCTTTGTCACCCTGTTCGGCACCCGCGGCAGAGGTAACTCGGGCGTAGATCTCAATGCTTTCCCGGAAGCATCCGTCGACCGGATCGAGATCCTCCGCGACGGCGCCTCGGCCCAATATGGTTCAGATGCCATCGCCGGCGTTATCAACATCATCCTTAAAAAAGATCCGGGCCGCCTCACCGTGAATACGGGTTGGAGCGGCTATTACGACCACAAGTTCAATTCCCGGAAATTCAATGCCGGCAACCAATATTACTCGGGCAGCGCCATCGACGGCAACACTTTTACCTTCTCCCTCGACGGTGGTATCGCCCTGGGTAAAAAAGGCGGATTTATCAATATCGGCACCGACTTCCTGACCCAGGGAAAGACCTATCGCCAGGCGGATACCTCCAACTGGCAGAAGGACAAGAACGCCCTTCCCTTTATCAACAGCGGCCGCAGGGCTTTTGGGGACGGCAGCCTCACCTCAGTCGGCGCCATGTACAATATGGAACTGCCCACCGGCACAGGCAGCACCACCTTCTATTCCTTCGGCGGAATTAATTATAAGGCCTCCGACGCCTATGCCTATTCGCGCAACTGGAGCGGAAAGCCGGAACGTTTTCCCGTCGACAACAACGCCAATCTGCTTTTCACGCCCGGCATCATGCGGACGACCAATGACGGCGAGACCTATTATAATCCTCATATACAAACGCACATCCAGGACGCATCCCTGGCCGTGGGTATCAAAGGCACGACAGGGGATGATTGGACATGGGACCTGAGCAATACGCTGGGAAGGAATGATTTTCATTTCTTTGGCGACAAAACCTTCAATGCCTCCATCATCGGCAGGAATACACCCAACCATTTCGACGACGGCGGCTTCAACTTCCTGCAGAATACCGTCAACCTGGACTTCGGCAAATCGTTCAAATCGGTGGCCAGCGGACTCAACCTGGGTCTTGGCGCCGAGTTCCGCTATGAACGCTATGCCATCTATGCAGGGGAATATGCATCTTACGCCGCCCTCGATACGACAAGTCGTGTGTATGCCAATCTGAGCAGTGATTCGCTCCGCACTCCTGCAGCCGGCAGTCAGGGTTTTCCGGGCTTCAGCCTCGACGATGTGAAGACGGCCCATCGCACGAACCTCGGTATCTATGCCGACGGAGAGCTGAACGTCACCAATGCCTGGCTGGTGGACCTCGCCGGCCGTTTTGAGCATTATTCCGACTTCGGCTCCGTCGTTACAGGCAAACTGGCCACCCGCTATAAATTATTGAACAACCTGAATATCCGCGGTTCCATCAGCACGGGTTATCGCGCTCCCTCGCTGCAGCAGATCAATTTCAGCAATACCCTTACCTCCTTCAGCGGCGGCGCATTGATACAAAGCCGTATCGCCAGCAACAACGAGACCATCACGCGGGCGGCGGGCATCCCTAAATTAAAACAGGAGACCTCTGTCAACGCCAGCGCCGGATTTAGCTGGAAAGCAGCCCAGGGGCTCACCTTCACGGTGGATGGTTATTGGGTAAAGATGAAAGACAGGATCGTGCTTTCCGGCTTGTTCAGCAGGGACGACGCTACCCTGCCCAGCTCCTTCACTTCTCAATTCCCCAAAGACGTGGCCACGGTGCAATTCTTTTCCAATGCCGTCAATACGACCAACTATGGCCTTGACATCGTCGCCGATTATACTACCCGCTGGGAGAAGAACAGCTTCCACGTCCTGCTGGCCGGCAACCTGCAGCATATGACCATCGACGCCATCCATGTCCCCCCGGTACTCAACAGTACGGAGCTTAACCGCAACACTTTCTACAGCGACAGGGAAAAAGCCTTTCTGCTGGCCTCTGCCCCCAATCAGAAATTCGCCCTCAGCCTGGATTATACCATCGATAAGTTTGGTTTCGGGACTCATTTTACCTATTTCGGCAAGATCAAGCTGATGGGATTCGGCGATACATCCGTCAATAATCCCAACCAGACAGGTATCGATCCTCAGGTACCCAGTGATTTAGATGGCAAGCATGTACCTGAGATCTTCAACTACGGCGGCAAGGTTGTCACCGACGTTTACGCTTCTTATAAATTCAGCCGGCGGCTGAGCCTTTTTATAGGGGCCGACAACTTATTCAATATCCATCCCGACCTGGGCGTAAATCCCCTGGCTAAAGGCTGGGCGGGCGACAACGAATCCGGCGGTCCCTGGGACAGCGTTCAGATGGGCTTCAATGGCTTACGTCTCTTCGGAAAGCTGGCGTTCACTTTGTAGCGAAATATGAGATGTGGCTATTGTAATAAGCTCAATGCTTTCTCCAGCTGCCGGTCGCGGCCGTTCAGCAAGCCAGCGGCATCGAAGGGAACGGGTATATCAGGTGAAAACCCCTTCCCTTCGTAGATCCGGCCATCGATGTATTTGAATTCGGCAGAGGAGGTATAGACGGAAAAGTAATTATATACGGAAAAAGGGCCGTCATTGTACAAGGCTCCATCGGATACAGGCCCTGTTGCTCCCCAGGTCGTTTCGCCTATGAAATAGCTATTGGGCATCGCCTTTACGGCCATGACGGTGGCCTCAGCCATCGATATGGAATAGCTATCGGCCAGGACGATAATGGGGACTGTCAATGCCCTGGCATCGTCTTTGGGCATAACATAGGCTGCGATCCATGGTGTGTAGTTCAATCTTCCATTTCCGCCTTTATACCTCGTATACCCGAATGCCAGCGGCTTACTGATGAGAGCTCCCAGTAAAAAGTTCAGGTCTACGAGGTTACCGCCTGCATTGTTCCTTACATCGATGATCACGGATCTTATCCCCGGGGGCATGGTCTTTATGTTGTTAAAGAAATATCGCATGACTTGCTGTACGCCGTTGACCTGGTTTGATCCAAATGCCTCTTGCAAGGCGAATTTGTCGCAGTAAAAATATAAACATCGCCGCTGTATGGTACCGCACATCGCAAACACTCTATCCTGATCCGTCGTAACATACCCCCCGCTGACATAGCCGCTGTCGAGATAACCCGAGTCGGCGCGGGGGTAGGGAAAGGGACTGTGAAAGTCCGGCGCCGGCAATTTTCTGTTCAATGCCGGGTAGATCATGGAATCTTTCAGCAAAGGATGAGTGAACTGAATGGAAAGATGTCCATCGATGAGCCCCCCCGACATTTGCCGGAAGTATCCCACCGCCTTTCTGAGGTCGGCCGGGTCATCCTGGTTCAGTGCAGCGAATAAGGGCTTATAGACGGTATGTACCCTGTCCCAGTCGGTGGTGTCGATGTCCCAATACAAATAGTTGTCGTTCATCCCATTCCAGTATGCCTCGAAAACATCTGCCAAACTCCCCGGCGAAGCAGGTAAAGCCGGGAGCCTGCTCTTGACGCAGGAGCAGGCAAACAGGAGTAACAGACCTGCCATTAAAGCACGATGATATACCCGATGGAAAGGTTCCATACACGATCGTATTGTCCACTGCCTGACGCAGGGGCGCTTTTTTGCCTGCTTGTCAACGACTGATAATATCTTATTGCCAGGGACAATTCCCGGCGTTTATTGAAACCGTAATGCACTTCTCCCCCTGCCGTCCAGCCCCATTCATCCCGCCTGTCGACGCGGTCATCAAAATGATGCGCTGCACTGTAATGCTCCAATTGAAACACTTCTTGTCTCTGACCTGTGCTGTTTACCCGGCTGCTTATTCCAAAAATGTCCGGTATTTCGCCTATCTCCCTGCCAGCCAGCCAATATGCGTAATAGCCGCCCATCTCAGCATAATAATAAACCTTGCCTGCCGGGTGGTTCAAACGGTAACGCAACAATAAAGGCAACTGAAGATAGGTATTCCTTTGTTCCATGTAAATCCCTTTAAGATCTCCTGTCCTTCTTATCGAAAAACTCTTCTGCTGCACACCGGGCAAAAGCTGTAAGGAGAAATGATGAGAAATACTTTTGGAAAAATTCAACGCAAATGCATATCCGTATCCGGGCCTGACCCTGGCAGACGTCATATTGCTGATGTCGGCATCGGGCATATTATACGATAGACCGGCCTCCGCCGCAACAGACAGCTGCGCCCGGGTCTGCAATAAGCAGGCCACGAGAGCAGCTGCCGAAAATATTTTTTTATACATTCTGCTGTTACTGGAATACGAAATCCGTCAGGAATGTCTTGACGATCGGAAAGCTTGACCCGCCAGCAGGTGTTATGGATAAGACAAGCCGTATCGCGGCCGTCTGGTATTTGGAAACAGCCCCTGAATTACGGTTGACGACGAAATGCCGGACAGAAGTCGGGTTCACGATGGCGGATATGTTGCCGATGGTTTCAGTGGTCCCTCCCGTTACCGTGTAATTCGGCGATGGGCTGTCGGGATTATACAGCAGCAGGTCTTCGTGCAAGATAGATACACTTACGCCGGCTGCCGGGTTCACCTGCAATGCAATGGAGGTCGGGTCAATGGTATAGCTTCTGTCTATGTACCCTGTCCAAACCAGCCGCCGCGGATCTTCTCTCCGCATGTCTGAAGTGATCCTGGTAATGAGCTTGGGTCTGGCGGCCAGATTATATACACCCAGGAGGGAGCCGTAGAGTGGTCCTCCCTGGTCCGGCGGCAAATTCTGGGTAGAGGTTTGTCCGGGTACGATAAAGGTATTGGGGAACAGGGGCTGCCCGGGGTTGGTAATGGTGCCCGTGAGATTGATCGTCGTATTCATTTTCAGGTCCACTTCCTGGGGATTGGAGCTGCTGCCACCGAAAATAGCACTTAAAAACCCGGTGAAATTTCCCGCCAGTCCGCCTGTGGCGGCGCTCTGCATCTGTTGCATAAACCCTTGCGGGTTGCTCAGGGTGGCACCAAATATCTCACCCGCAGATAGTAATCCATTAATAATGATGTTTGCAGGATCCAGACCGCTTGACTGCTGGGTAATATCCCCGGTGATGGTGCCCACATTCGTTCCCTGCATCTGGATGGTAGATATATTTACTGCCCTGTTATTCCAGGCCAGTCCCAGATTGGACGTTCCCCCAAAATTCTGATCATAAGCTATTTCATACTGCATAGCGTACCATCCGCCGCCATATGCAACAGCTACGTTGTTCGTCTTGGTAAAATTCGGATTGTTGTTGGAAGCATCTACAACATCGGAGCCTTCAAAATTCAGCATGCTGGTGCTTTGGGTCGCCGGCCCTGTATTATAGATGCTCAGGCCATGCTGGATATTCAGGTTATTGCTGGTAAATCCCTGGGGGATATAGAGATAAAACCGCAATAATCCCCTGTACCTGTTGTACAGGGCAAAATACAACCCACCTGACGGCAAAGGAGGATACGGCAGGGTATTCGAATTGAACGTGTTGTACACCAACTGCCAGCCATCGGCGCTTTTATAATCGTTTACAATGGCAGGGTCAATATAACTACCGGATTGAGGCTGCCAGGGCATGGAAGGTACAAGATTCACAGGAGTGCTTGGAGAGCAAGGCATGGAAGTGGCTGTTTCCCAGTTGAAATAGGTGTTGCCGGGGCCATCTTTTGTAGAAGTTTTTACAGATACTGTTTCCGGATCGAGATGTTTCTGACATCCGGATAATGTCATCATGATCATCAGACCCGCGAAAAGGGATAAACGGGCCTGCCGGAACAGACCATAGGAAAGGCATTGCTTTTTCATACAGATAAGTGTTTGAAATAAAGTTATAGCCATATCTTCCATGGGTAGTGGATCATTCCTGCATTAACCTTGCATTAACCAGGCGCTAATCGAAAACGCTTATTTGCAGATCTGGGTCCATTCACCGATGCGATTGCCCCATTCATCTATATTATTACCACCCTAACATAAAGGCCACATAGATTTGGGGCGGATATGAAGAAAAGGTCTGTACAGATTATTATTCACATAGCAGCCTGGGCCTGCTTTCTCATGGTGCCGTTTGTATTCTATCCCCGGCCCAGGGATTTCTCATTCTTTGCGGAACGCTATCTCTCCGCCTTTTTTATCCTGAACAATATCCTGTTGATCGTCTTTTACTATCTCAACACCTATCTGTTCATTCCCCAATGGCTGGACCATAAAAAGTTCCTTATCTACGGCCTCGTCATATTGAGCCTGCTCATCTTTTACGGGAGCTTCCCCCGTATATACCATTACTTTTTTGCGAATTTGCAGCCGCAGCCGCCCCGGCCGCCATCGGGGAGACCCCGTAATTTTCAACAGCCGCTGCTCGCCCCGGGGAATATCGCCGTGTTCCTGCTGATATTCGTCTTCAGCACTGGCATCAAAGTGATCAATCAATGGCTGCGTTCCGAACAACGCAATAAAGAGATCGCCAATGAAAAGCTACAGGCAGAGCTATCCTTCCTGAAAGCGCAGATCAACCCTCATTTTCTTTTCAATACGCTCAACAATATCTACGCCCTGGCTTCCGCCCAATCCGAAAAAACAGCTCCGGCCGTCATGAAACTCTCCAGCATCATGCGTTACGTGCTCACGGATGCCCGCAATGATCTCGTTCCCCTGGAGAAGGAGATACAATTCACCACCCATTATATCGAGCTGCAGAAAATGCGTCTCACCGATAGATCCAGCGTCGAATTCACGGTGAAAGGCGAACCGACCGGCAAACAGATAGCCCCTCTCCTGCTATTGCCCTTTATAGAAAACGCTTTCAAATACGGCATCAGCACGAGGGAGTATTCCCCCATCTGTATATTATTGGAAATAAAGAAAGATTCGGTGTACTTTAGTGTCATCAATCGTAAGCATATCAATACCCCGCTCAAAATGGTAGACAATACGGGCATTGGTATCCACAACACCCGGCGCAGACTGGATCTCCTGTACCCGGAACAACACACGCTTACAATCGATGATGTGCCTGCCGAATATACCGTTCACCTAAATATCCAGGTATAATGCTCACATGTATAGCCGTCGACGACGAACCACTTGCGCTGGAAGTATTGAAAAAATATATCGCCAAGATCTATTTCCTCGATCTGAAAGGCGTTTTCACCGACCCATTCGAAGCGCAAAAAGCAATGGAAGCTTCACCGGTGGATATCCTCTTCCTGGATATTCAAATGCCGGATATCAATGGCATTGAATTTTCCCGCATCATCAATAAAAAAAACACCGCCGTCGTATTTACCACAGCCTTTAGTGAATACGCCGTGGAAGGCTTCAACGTGGACGCCATCGACTATCTCCTGAAACCTATCGAATACGACAGGTTTCTCAAGGCTGTCTACAAGGCCAAGGAATACGTCGACTATCTCACCAGCCAGGAACTGCATGAAGGATATATCTTCGTAAAGTCGGACTACCAGATGGTAAAGGTCAACCTGAAAGAAATACTGTACATCGAAGGACTGGACGACTATATCAAGATCTATCTCCCGGGCAGATCCATTCTCACGCTGATGACACTAAAGACCATCGCGCTGAAGCTGCCCGCCCGTGAATTCATACGTGCACATCGATCCTATATCGTACCCATCAGCAAGATCGAACACATCAGCAAAAGCAAGATAAAGATCGGGGATAAAGAGATCCCCATCGGCGTAAGCTATAGCGAAAGCTTTTTTGCCGCTATGGAAAACAAGCTCAACTGACGGCAACCTCCCTTACCGATCCTACGTATTAAAAGATGCCGGCCCTGGTAGAGCCGGCAGTTAGGACCAGTTTTTCATAGTAGATTTTAAGTTAAGGTTGAGGCCACTGGTTAGTGGTTAGTTTTCCGTAGATTGCGTGCTATTTTATAGCACGCAATTTGCAATTTTATGGAATTCCTCAAAGATTTAAAGATCAGTGCAGATAACACGGGTACTTCCACCGGCGCCCAATGGATATCCGCCAGGACACCTTCCCTGACCTCCATTTCTCCCGTAGACGGCAAGACTATTGCCACCGTCACGACAACGGATAAAACAAGTTACGACACTGTCATAAATACCGCTGCTGCCGCTTTCCGCGAGTGGCGCAACTGGCCTGCCCCACGCAGGGGCGAAGTGGTCCGCCAGATAGGTGAAGCCCTCCGGCACTACAAAATACCCCTGGGGAAACTGGTGTCCTACGAGATGGGAAAAAGCCTGCAGGAAGGATATGGCGAAGTACAGGAAATGATCGATATCTGCGACTTTGCGGTAGGCCTCTCCCGCCAGCTGCACGGTCTCACTATGCATAGCGAACGGCCCGCTCACAGGATGTACGAACAATGGCATCCCCTGGGTCTGGTAGGCATCATCTCCGCCTTTAATTTCCCCGTCGCCGTATGGAGCTGGAATAGCATGCTGGCCTGGGTTTGCGGTGATGTATGTATCTGGAAACCGTCTGAAAAGACACCGCTGTGCGCTGTCGCCTGCCAACACATCGTTGCGGAAGTTTTCGCCCGTAACAACGTTCCCGAAGGAGTAAGCAATCTTATTACCGGCGGCCGTGATACAGGCGAATGGATGGCAGCCGACGAAAGGGTTGCGCTCATATCCGCAACGGGTTCCACCCGCATGGGCAAAGCGGTAGGCGCTGTGGTAGCCGCCAGACTGGGCAGATCGCTGTTGGAACTGGGAGGCAATAATGCGATCATCATCTCCGCCGGGGCTGACCTCAACATCGCCATCCCCGGCGCTGTCTTTGGAGCTGTAGGCACAGCCGGCCAACGTTGCACCACTACCCGCCGTCTCATCATCCACGAGAGCATTTACGAGAAAGTAAAGGAAAAATTAACCACAGTGTATAAACAGCTGCGCATCGGCGATCCCCTGGATGAAAAAAATCACGTAGGCCCACTGATCGATAAAGATGCTGTCGGGCATTATCTGCAAGCCATCGAAGCCTGTAAGAAGGAAGGCGGGCGTTTTATCGTAGAAGGCGCGGTCCTCGAAGGCAACGGGTTCGAGAGTGGCTGCTACGTCCGGCCATGTATTGCAGAAGCCGCCCCTGATTACAATATCGTACGGCACGAAACCTTTGCCCCCATCCTCTACCTCCTGAAATTTAAGACCCTGGAAGAAGCTATCGCTATCCAGAACGGCGTACCCCAGGGACTCTCCTCCTCCATCATGACCCTCAACCTCCGGGAAGCGGAACAATTCCTTTCTGCCGGCGGCAGCGACTGCGGGATCGCCAATGTCAACATCGGCACTTCCGGCGCAGAGATCGGCGGCGCCTTTGGAGGTGAGAAAGAGACGGGTGGAGGCCGGGAAAGCGGCAGCGATGCCTGGAAGGCTTATATGCGCCGGCAGACCAATACTATCAATTATTCCACTCAACTGCCACTGGCTCAGGGGATAAAGTTTGATATTTAGCGGTCTGGCGCTATTGCGGAGAAGCAGTAAAGCAAAATAATTCACTTATTTGGACGTTATTGCCTGTAGATCACCCATAAACTATGATGAATCCCGGTACCAATGCCCCTGCTGCTTATAAGAAAGTTATTCTCCTGCTGGCATGGGTGCTAATGATCATGGGTTCTGCCAGCGCCCAGGTCCGGCTGGGTATCATAGGCGGCCTCCATACAGCTAAAGTACAGGAAACCAATAGCATACCTGGATGGGACACCACTATAAAAAAGTACCAGTCCGGCCTTTCCGGCTTTCAACTGGGTATTATCCTTGAAGTCCCCCTCGGCCATCACGGCTTCTTCTTTCAACCTGCTATCACCTATACTACCAAAGGACGGAAATTCGAAAAGAACAATGATTCGGCCACCAGTAGCGTGGAAGACACTGTCTATACCCGGCAAAAACAGCAGCTCAACTACATCGACGTACCCCTGAACCTCACTTATAAATTCTATCTTTCAAAGAACCATAAAAACAGCTTTTTTCTAAGTGCAGGGCCACAGATCAGCTTTATTTACAACGGCAAAACGACCAATGAGACGCTGAAGCACAGCGATCCCAAATACACCAATGAATCCACCCCTATCACGGTGGGTAAGGGCAATGACACTTACAAAACCGTAGACCTGGGCGTCAACGGCCGGGCCGGCTTCGAGCTGGGGAACGTGCTGCTTAGCGCGTACTTCAGCCAGGGGCTTACCAGCTTCTATAACGCCCCCTATCAGGGGACCTTTCATCATCAGCTCATAGGTGCATCCCTTGGTATCTGGCTGACATCCACCGGCGTTCCGCCACCTCCCAGGAAAAAAGATACGGACATGGACGGCATCACAGACGACCAGGACGCCTGCCCCCTCAAACCGGGCACGGCCAAATGGCATGGATGCCCCGTTCCGGACACCGATCATGACGGCATCGACGACGAACATGATTCGTGCAAGACCATACCTGGTCTGGCCCGATATAACGGATGTCCCATTCCCGATACAGATCATGACGGCATCAACGATGAGGAAGATAAATGCCCTGATAAACCTGGTCTGGCCCGTTACAACGGATGTCCCATTCCGGACAGGGACGGGGACGGCATCAACGACGAAGAAGATAGATGTCCTGACTCTGCCGGCACTGCGGAAAATCACGGCTGCCCCGGGATCAAAATAGAAACGAAGGAAAAGATCAACTATATAGCGCATAATATCCAGTTCACTTCATCCAGCGATCACCTGATGGACAGCTCCTACCTGGCGCTGGATGTATTGGCATCCCTGATGAAGGACCACCCCGAGTGGCACCTTACCATCGAAGGATATACCGACAACTCGGGCAAGGCCGACAAGAACCTGCTGCTTTCCCAAAAACGGGCAGCCGCCGTCCGGGATTACCTGGTGAAACAAGGCATAGACGGCAGCCGTCTCACTGCCATCGGCAAAGGACAGGAACATCCTATCGCCGATAACAAAACACCTGAGGGCAGGGCTGTCAATCGGCGGGTGGAATTGAAACTAAGCCAGGAAAACCAGTAAAAGCTTGAAATTTAACAAGTCTATAAGGCCATCCATGTAAATTTTAGCATGAGATGGCCTTTGATTTATTATTTTACGTAATACTTTACTTGCGGCTTAGACCGCAAACAAATAAAAACATAACGACATACACACATGAAGCTAAGTTCTAAGGGGTGGATGAGTGTGCTCCTGCTGGGAGCCTTTCCGCTAATGATGTTTGCACAGGGAAATTCGGTAAAAGCAGAACTGCCAAAAGGCTGGCACCTGCTGGATAAAGACCAGGACGGTTACTACGGCATCAGCATGGATAAAGCCTACGAATTTTGCCGCACAAAAAAATTGAAAAGCAAGCAGGTCCTGGTGGCTGTCATCGACTCCGGCGTAGATACCCTGCATGAAGACCTGAAAGACATCCTTTGGATAAACCCCAAAGAGATCCCGGGTAACGGCATCGACGACGATCACAACGGTTATATCGACGACATTCACGGTTGGAATTTCATCGGTGGTAAAGACGGCCATAACGTGAAGGACGACGCCCAGGAAGAAGCAAGGGTATATTATCATTTCAAACAGCAATTCGACGTACAGCCGCTGGACTCGAGCAATTGGAACCTGGATGATAAGGACAATTACCACATGTGGGTCAAAGCACGCAGGACTGTCATGGGCGACGGCTCAGATGGCGGTGTAGACCTGGTAATCCTTCACCGTGTACTGTCTGCCTGTATAAAAAGCGACAGCATCATTCAAAGAGCAATGGGGAAAGCGGAATATACGGGTAATGACCTCGACACCTTCCAGACCGTTATTCCGGAAGCCAAGACGGCAAAATCCGTGTTCCTCTACCCTTTCAAGGCCAATAAGATCATGGATATGACCAATAAGGCCTTTATCAACGAATTTACCGAACAGGTAGACCAGGAAGAAAAGAAAGCTTCCGCAAAGCAAAGCCCTCCCAAAGACTATCGTAAGGAGATCGTACAGGATAATGAGGATGATATAAACGACCGTTACTATGGTAACAATGATGTAATGGCGGGCGATCCCATGCACGGCACACATGTATCCGGTATCATCGGCGCTGAAAGAGGTAATGGCAAAGGCATGGACGGCGTAGCTGACAATGTGCGTATCATGATGATCCGTGCCGTACCCAACGGGGACGAGCACGATAAGGACATTGCCCTGGCTATCCGCTATGCGGTGGACAATGGCGCCCGTGTCATCAATATGAGCTTTGGCAAGAATCTCTCTCCGGAAAAGAAATGGGTTGACTCCGCGGTTAAATATGCAGAAAGTAAGGGCGTATTGCTGGTGCATGCAGCAGGCAATGACAATGCCGATGTGGACACCGCAGATAATTTCCCCAATCCCAATGTGCTGCATTCCGATTATACGGCCTCCAACTGGATCACCGTAGGCGCCAGCAGCGATCCCCTGGCTGAACCCGGTTTTAAAAGCTATACCGCCTCTTTCTCCAATTACGGCAAACACGAGGTGGACGTATTCGCACCAGGCACCCGCATCTATTCCACCCTGCCCGGTGGTAAGAATTACGGCAATCTCCAGGGCACCAGCATGGCAGCTCCTGTCGTCGCGGGTGTTGCAGCCTTTATCCTGGAATATTATCCCAGCCTCAGTCCGCAGCAGGTAAAATATTGCATCGAACATTCTGCCGTGCCGCCTCCGGCGAAAGTAAAGAAACCAGGCAGCGAGGACGAACTGGTAAACCTCTCCGATATCAGCAAGACAGGAGGTATCCTCAACGCATATGAAGCCATTAAGCTGGCTTCTACGCTTTCCGCTACAGACGCACACCGCAACGAAAAACTACAGAAATCCACATTAAACAATAAGAAAGACTAATTTTAAGCCGGGCGATAAGCCCGGCTTAAATTATTTATTATGCTTCCACGTAGCGAGATCATCCCGGCTGAATTCTATCAGCCCTACATCGACCTGATAAAAGAAGAGGACATCCGGAAGGCATTGGAAAAGAATGCCCGTCAATTCCGGAAGTTCCTGAAAAAGATACCCCGCAAGAAAATAGATTATGCATACGCAGAAGGAAAATGGACCATCCGGGAGATGCTGCAGCATATCATAGATGCTGAAAGAGTATTCACTTACCGCGCCCTTACCTTTTCCCGTCTGGATGGCAACCCGCTGCCCGGCTTCGATGAAAATACCTGGGCCGTCAACTCGGGAGCTTCAGAACGCAGCTGGAACGATCTGAGGGAAGAATGGTGGTCCATCCGCAAAGCCACCCTGCTGCTGTACAAATCTTTTACAGACCACCAGCTGGGCTTTAGAGGACAGGCCAACGGGCGTCCCCTCAATGCCTTTACCATCGGGTTCATCATCCCGGGACATGTGGCCCATCATATGAAGATCTTAAAGGAAAGATATCTCTAAAAAAAATCCCCGGAATTTTACCGGGGATTTTTTTTGGTTATTTGTTATAGACCAGATTTTTCTGTGTTATCATGTCATCCAGCACATTCACCGCCTCACCAAGATAAATATCGGATCTCTTGTCTTTCAGCCACGCCTGGAAGCGATCGCCCTTGTCCTTATCATTGTCGAATTTATGCGTATCCTGCGGAAGGGCGGCAACATTCAGCTCATTAGTACCCGTCAGCTTGCTGAGACTCTCTATCTGCTTGATGGTGGCCTTTATCTGCTTCTGCTCTTCCCTGTACTTTTGCAGGCTTAACGGGAAGACCTTGTCATTCTCCTTGCTGAGCCATTCGGCATCGGCACGGATCAGGTTAAAGGCGGAATTATTCTTCATACGGTCGTTGCTCATTCCCTTGATGACATTCAGGTCATAAGCATATTTCCAGGTCGTATAGTCGGCTTTCTGGATCTCGTCCCAGGGCAACGCATCGGGGTTGTCCTTCTCACGGATCTTCGAATATTCATACAGATCGGGCAGCACTATGTCCGAAGCTACCCCGCGCAATTGCGTGGAGCCACCGCTGATCCTGTAAAATTTCTGTAATGTAAGCTTCAGGGTTCCCAGCTCGCTGTTGGGATCCATAAAGCCAAGCGTCTTGTCCAGACCGATATTCCGTTGTACCGTCCCCTTTCCATAAGTGGACGTGCTGCCGATGATCACTCCTCTGTGATAATCCTGTATAGCGGCGGCAAAGATCTCTGAAGCGCTGGCGCTCAGTTCATTCACCATGACGGCAAAAGGCCCGTCATACAATACGGTCTTATCATGGTCAGGCAATATCTGCGGCTTGCCGTCCCTGTCCTTCACCTGTACGATCGGACCCTGCTCTACGAACAGCCCGGCCATTTGTACCACATCATACAGTGAACCGCCTCCATTAAACCGGAGGTCCAGTACGATACCATCCACTTTCTGCTCCTTCAGCTTCGTTACCTCTTTAGCTACATCCAACCAACAGCGGTTGCCCTTGGGATTGTCAAAATCCGCATAGAATTCAGGCAGATAAATATATCCTATCTTTCCTTTGGGGGAATTCACGATAGCACTGCGGGCAAAAGTGAGCTCGTCCTGGACGATCTCATCCCGTATGAGGGAAACCATCTTTGTGGACCCATCCGCCTTCTTCAGGGTCAGCTTTACCTCCGTACCCTTGGCGCCCCGGATGATCTTTACGGCATCCTCCACCTGGTACCCGGTGAGATCCACCGGCTCCTGGTTGCCTTGTCCCACCTTCGTAATGACATCCCCTACCGTTATCTGACCGGATTTCCAGGCGGGACTTCCGGTAACAAGCGTAGTGATCTTGATATTTCCCTCCTCTTCCCGCAGAGAAGCGCCAATACCAAAGAAATGTCCGCTCATCTGCTCGTCGAAATACCTTTTCTCCACCGGCGGGAAATAGTCGGTATGAGGGTCCATCGACTGTACGATGGTCTGTACGAACATATTGAACCTGTCATCGTCATTGATCACCTTTGCCTTCAGTCTGTCGTAAAAACGGTCCATTACCTTCTGGGCCTTGCCCCTGGCTTCTTTTTCAAGGTCTTCGTTGCTGCGGGCCACGAAGCCGGGCTTATTCTTGCTGGCTTCCTGCTGATCCAACAGGTCGGAATATCTTTCCAGGGTCAGGTATTTCAGGCGCTTATACCAGGAATCCTTCCTTTCAGCCTCATTCTTAGGGAATTCGGCCTTGTCATAATTTTGATCCACCGAATCGTTTACGGAAAAATCAAAGGGCCTGGAAAGGATATCCTTGTACAATGTCTCTGTTTCAGCCATGCGTTTCCTGTACACATCGCTGACCGCAGGAACAAACTGAATGGGCGTCTTACCGAGGATCTCATCATCGATACGGGTCTCATATTTGCCGCGAAGGGTCTCTACATCGGAAGCCAAAAGGACATTCTTCTCTACATCCACATCCGCCAGATATTTCATAAACACCTCTTTCGAGAATTTATCGTCCAGCTGCTTGGGGCTATAGTGGATCTGCTCCAGCATTTCCCCTACATTCTTCAGGATCTTCTCATATTTGGTGGGCGGATGCTCCCCTATTCCTAACGTTCTGAACGCAACGAATACACCCGCTGCCAGGACCAATAGAACGATCGGCAAGTTTCTTTTTGTAAACATATACATAAACACTTTTTTACTCACAATCACAATGATTTTTTTAGTGGTGTTCGTGAATCTTCGATTTCATACTGATTCAAATGTAACGATTATCTCGACTGTATGTTGTCGGCCTCACCCATTATTAACAACCGTTTTAGGATAAATTCCATGAGCGGCGGAGAGGCCTGAACACGTTTTCCGGACATTTTTTGGGAGGAAAACCAAATTGATGTAAATTTGCGTCCTGTTCAACGGAATTTATTTCCAATATGGTGGTTGTAGCTCAGTTGGTTAGAGCATCAGATTGTGGTTCTGAGGGTCGTGGGTTCGAACCCCATCATCCACCCAAAGCCTCTCATACGTGAGGGGCTTTTTTATTAAAATTTCACCTACATGACGACAATCAGCTGGTGGCTTTATACCATTCCCTTTATCTCAGCCTTCATACACTGGCTTACTATCTGGATGGCCCTAAAGCTCCTTTTCCATCCCCGCCAGCCAAAAAAGATCCTCGGTTTTACGCTCCATGGCGTCTTCCCCAAACGCCAGCGGCAGATTGCCGAAAGCCTGGGCCGGATAGTGGGCCAGGAACTTCTCTCCTACCAGGATATCGAGCATACCATCGCCAACCCCGCCAACGTGCAAAAAATGCTGCCCCTGGTGGAAGAACATATCGATAACTTCCTCCGCAATAAATTAAAAGCCAGCATGCCCATGATCGCCATGTTCATCGGCGATAAGACCATCAACCAGCTGAAGGCTGTTTTCATGACCGAGCTGGAAGAGCTCTTTCCTATCATCATGAAAAATTACGTATCCAATCTAAAGAACGACCTTGATCTCGAAAAGATCGTCGTGGAAAAGGTCGCCAATTTCTCCTCCGACAGGCTGGAGACCATGCTCAATCAAATACTCACCAAAGAATTCCGTTTCGTCGAGGTCATCGGCGCAGCGCTGGGGTTCCTCATCGGCGTAGTGCAGATCATGCTAACTTTTTTAATGCGTTAGCCCTACTATGGTTGTTTGGGACCGCTCGTACAGAATGAATGCATTTCGTCCTGTTTTTGTTTGAATTTTGCGTCCAAAATGGCACAATGCTCATGAGAAAGATCTGGTTAATGTTTATGATCCTGGCAGCTGCCTGGTCCGTCGAGGCCCAGGTACCGGATATGGGAGGAAATGGCAGACAGCGCGGAGGTGGCTTTGGCGGCGGCCAGAACGCAAACATCGGGCATTTCTACGGCCGGGTGGTCGATGCAAAGACCGATAAAGGGATGGACGGAGTTTCCATTCAATTGATCCAAAGTAAATTCGATACGGTCGCCCGGAAAAGACGCGACACGGTGATCTCCGGCATGATCACGGGCCGTAAAGGGAACTTCAGCCTGGAAAATCTTCCCATCTTCGGCAACTTCCGTCTGAAGATCACAGCCATCGGTTACGGTACTTACGAGCAAAAAGTAGCCTTCGACTTAAAAATGGGAGGAGCCAGGGGCGATATGCAGCAAGCGCTCAATGCTGTGGATAAAGACCTGGGTAATATCAAGCTCACCGAAGACGCCAAAACCCTGGACCAGGTCACCGTGACGGCATCCAAGCCCCTGATGCAGATGGGGGTAGACCGGAAAATATATAATGTAGAAAAAGACATCTCGGCACAAGGAGGTACAGGCGTCGATGTAATGAAGAATGTGCCGTCTGTACAAGTAGACATCGACGGCAATGTAACCTTACGTAACAGCACTCCTACCATCTTCGTGGACGGACGCCCTACCACCCTCACGCTCGACCAGATACCCGCCGACGCTATCCAAAGCGTTGAGATCATCACCAACCCGGGTGCAAAATATGATGCTTCCGGCGGCACATCCGGCATCCTGAATATCGTACTGAAGAAGAATCGTAAAGCCGGTTACAATGGTAACGTACGGGCAGGCGTCGACCAGCGCGGCCGTATGAACCTGGGCGGCGATATCAATGTCAAACAGGGCAAGATCAACGTATTTGCCAACGGCCACTTCGGCCAGCGGAAATCCATCTCCCCCGGCACCACGGATCGATATACCTTCGTTAGCCAACCTTACGACAGCCTGCATCAATCAGACTATAACGTAAGCAAGGGATATTTTGCCTTTGGTCGCTTTGGCCTGGACTATTTTCTGGACAACCGCAATACCATTTCCGTATCCGGCAATATCGTCCATGGACACTTCAATCCCGTAACCACCAGTGACCTGGATCTGGCTACCTTCTTCCCTTCGGGAACCCTCTATTCCACTACTCACCGCCTGTCCAACTCCACGGGCAATTTCAATAACCATGGAGCGATGCTGAGCTACAAACATAATTTTCCCAAAGCGGGGGAAGAACTGACGGCAGACCTCAACTACAGTAAGGGCACCAACGATAACACCAATTATCTCAACTCCGATATATATGACGTCAAAGGCGGCCCGCTCAGCCGCACGTATAACCAGCGGCAAACAGGAGACGGGGACAATAAATACTTTACAGCACAGACAGACTATGTCAAACCGTTGGGAGAAAAGTCCAAATTCGAAACGGGCGCGCGTATCGCTATCCGTAACATCACCAGCCTGAATAATATTGATATCTGGCAAGAGGATAGTGCCAGGTATATTAATCAACCCCTGTTATCTTCTCATTATAAATACCGCGACCGGGTATATGCTGCCTATATCACCTATAGCAATGCCATCAAGGATTTTACCTATCAGCTCGGACTCAGGGGGGAACGTTCGGACTATACAGGCGAACAAAACTATACCGTAAAACATAATGACGGCACCCTCGCCGACACCAGCGGGAATTTCAGCAATAAATTCCCCATCAGCCTCTTCCCCAGCGTCTTCCTTACCCAAAAGCTGGGCGGCGACCAGGACCTTACGCTGAACTATACACGGCGCATCGACAGACCGACCTTCTTCCAGCTGTTCCCTTTCACCGATTACTCCGACTCATTGAACCTCAGCCGGGGCAACCCCAACCTGAAACCCCAGTTCACCAACTCCTTCGAACTGGCCTATCAGAAGACCTATGCGGGCAACAATACTTTTTTGGCATCCGCCTATTACAAGTATACAACGGACCTGATCACCCGTTATCAGTTTACGGACGTCAACCCCCTCACCGACTCTACCGTCATCATCGGGACCTTTATCAACGCCAAATCTTCCTTTGTCGGCGGCCTGGAGCTTATCAGCCGCAACACCATTACCAAATGGTGGGATGTCACCACCAGTGTCAATGTCTTTACATCCAAGATCAATGTGATCGATACGGGAAAATTCGCTATCCCTACAGTGGGAGAGACCTGGAGCTGGTTTGGCAAGATCAATAACACGTTCAAGCTGCCGAAGAATTTCACCCTGCAGCTGACAGGCGACTACACTTCCAAGACAGTACTGCCGCCGGGCGGCAGCGCCAGCACAGGCAGCGGAGGTGGGGGTAGAGGTTTCGGACCTACCGTCAGCGGCAGCGCCCAGGGATATTCCAGACCCACGGGCGGCGTAGACGCCAGCCTGAAATACGAGTTCCTGAAGAACAAGGCGGCCAGCCTCACCCTCAGCGTCAGCGATATTTTCCGTTCACGGGTCTATGATGTTTACACCACTTCCGCATCATTTAACCAGAGCGCCTTCCGGCGCAGGGACCCCCAGTTCTTCCGGCTGCAGTTCAACTGGCGTTTCGGGAAGTTCGATATGAGCCTCTTCAAACGGAAGAACATGAAGGGTGAGATGGAAAGCATCCAGGGTGGCTTGCAAGGGGCGCAATAGTAATAGACCCGGGCCGACCCGATTGTTTGGTTATCTTTGATGCATGCCATATACCTTATTATCTCTCGGGGACTCTTATACCATCGGAGAAGGCGTCCTGCTGCCGGCAACCTATCCCTATCAAACGGTGCAGATGCTCCGCCGGCTGGGCCACTCCCTCGCAGCGCCCGAGATCATTGCCCGCACAGGCTGGACGACGGATGAGCTGGCAGATGCCATTGCAGGCACCCGGCTCCTGCCCGCCTATGACTTCGTCAGCCTGCTCATCGGGGTAAATAACCAGTACCGGGGCCGCTCATGCGAAGAATACGGCCTCCAGTTCGGGGCGCTGCTTGACCAGGCGATAGGTTTTGCAGGAGGGCGTTTTCACGGCGTCTTCGTTCTCTCTATCCCCGATTGGGGCGTCTCTCCTTTTGCGGCAGACCGTGACAGGATCGTCATCGCCCGGCAGATCGATGAGTTTAACGCTGTGGCCAGGAGACTTTGTGAGCAGCGCCAGGTGACTTTTATCGATATTACTCCCCATTCGAGAGGTGGGGATCAGACCTTCACGGCCGACGGTCTCCATCCTTCGGAAGAACAATATCGTTTTTGGGCCGGACAACTGGCAGAGAAGATCTCCCGGCAGCTGCTCCGTCAGTAAATACTGTTCAATCCACCCGAATTCAGGAATATTACATCCGGGGCCTTTACATATACACTGTTATACCGGAACTGGATACCCGTATTGATCATGATCTTGAAAGACTCATTCTGTTGCGTCTTGCGGGGGAAATAGACCATCCGGAACTCGATGGTATTAAAGACAAGGTTCTCATTTCGGGTCCTGACCCCGGCGCCAAAGCCATGGTAGAGAGAGCTTCTGTCAAACGACCTGCCCTCAGGGGTCAGCAATGAAATATCTCCAAAGGCAAAAGGCGCGAATTTAAAACCCAGGAACTTGAAGTTGATAAAAAAGCTGGTTTCCGAGTGCAGTGTAAATCGCTGGGAACCTACCACCGAATCCCCGCTGAAATAACGAAGTCCAAAAGGATTGTTCAGCGTCAACGCATCGATGCCTATCCGGTTGAACTGCTTTGTATAGCTGAAATTGATGTACTGGCGGATCTTCATCGTATTGAACAGGAACAGCGGACTGTAATAGCTGGCTCCGATGACCCCTCCCGCATCTTCGACATTCCCATGTCTCAGGAATCCACCGGCTCTGAAAAAGTATTGGACAAACCCGCCCCTTCTGGTCACTACAAAATTATTGGCATCCACGCCTCCGTAAAACCTTTTCAGGTCCGTAACGCCCAGCTGCCTGTAATATCCCGTCGTCAAAGCCACATTATACCCCGAGGGGACGTCCTCGGTAGTACCAAAGCCAAAGATGTAATTCGTCTTATAGAAGTCCTGACGGAAAAAAGTAAACTGCGCCAGCGCGGCCTCCCTGTCGTTAAACCGGAAATTGAACTGGTCGGCTATCTGGTACGGCACATCTGTAAAATGGTTCTTGAAATACCGGATACTGACAAACTTACGGTCCCGGACGGAGGTGTTGGAAAGAAACCGGTCGCCACCCAGGTTCCACCCCAGCCAGGTGTCATGGGTCCAATAACGGTATTTAAAAAAAAGGCTGTCCTTGCGGAGATACCGGTTGAAGGATTCAAAAGTACCCAGGCTGATCCCTCCCGCCAGATGAGCATAGGGTGCGTACAATGGACGTTCCAGGCGCAGGAACCAGGCCTCCTCATCCGGCGTGCCGTCCTTCAGGTTGTTGTTGATCTGGGTATAGCTGGCGGCGACGTTGACAAACCGGTACATGTTGGTCTTGGTATACAGCAGCTGGTAACCAAAGGCAGGATGCCGGTTTTGTTCCGCAATGATCCCACCCTGTATCCGCTGCCCCATCCCTAAAAAGTTGGCTTCGCTGATGTTCCCATGGATGCTGTTGGGCGCCAGGCTGGCCAGTTCCCCACCGATACTGAAAAGATCTTTTACGATCACCACCAGGTCCACGGAATCCTCGGCATCCGGCAGGTAATTTACCAGGATACGGGCGTCCTGGATAAAGTTCAGACTACGGATCAACCGTTCGTTATCCGCTACCTTGAATGCGTTAAGCGGCGTATGCTCTTTGATAAACAACGAATTTCGGACGACCCAGTCCCTGGTCTTCCGGTGCGCCTGGTTCAGCAGCCTGGTGCCGAAATATTGCAGCCGTTTGGCAGTATCCGTAAATGTCTGCTCAAACCCATAAGTTTTGATAATAATACGTCGGATGATCTTTCCTTCATACGGTACAAAAGGGCTTTCGGCCTTTTGGTTGAGGGCAGTAGCCAGCTGGGATGAGTCTACCTGCCCCGCAATAATGGGCTTGATATTGGTATCGGCCTCCCCGCCACGGCTGATGGCATTACGAAAGAACAGGAATATGTTGTTATTCATCAGCCGGTTGCCCTTTCGGAGACTGTCTGTGCCCTGATGGTGTCCTTTCCGGGTGCTGTCTGTCACCTGGCCGAAACAGCTGAGATAAATCAACCAGCAGCTCAACACAGCAGCAAATCGTATCATGATTGTCTTCTCGAGCACTAATTTGGGGTCATCGTTTAGTAATCAATAACGGATCACGGGTCCGCCGGCCGAAGGCCAATATAAGGTATAAAAACCTCTTATTTATGTATGACCTTTCTTTCGGCCGAATTTGCACAAAATTATTGTTATAGGTTTGTTATAAAGTCTTGTTTACTGATTCTTAACTTACTGCACCGGGGCATGGTATCGTTTTTGAATAAATGCCGATGAAACCTTAAATGCGAATGAAAACAAAATCACTGTCCAAGTTACCAGCCCTTCAATCTGAGCGTTCTTTAGTAGCTTATAATTCCGACAAAACCCAACGCCATAGGCAAGGAGTGGTTAAACTAATGCCTCCCACCCCTCCTCCGGATGAAAAAACTATCCGCGAGCTGAATCGTCTGGCATCTACCCGCCCTTTTTGCGCCTTCCGCAAGGGGCGCCGTCACGATATGCTCTGAAATATTCACGCAATTCTGTAGAAAAAATTCCGCGGAATACAGGATCCTTTTCTACATATGGGACCTAAGAAACGGACTTTATATCCTCTACGAATTGATTCAGGAACGAAAGTTTAAAGATCTTCTTCTCGGATTCGGGGGCATCGAAGTTCATAAACAGGATGCTTCCATCTTTACCGATAGTCATCAGGTATTGTCCTTTTTTTGAAATGTCGAAGACGACCTGATCGCCAAAGTCTTTTTCGCTCAATTCGTATTCCTGTGTTGAGCCGTCCAGTTGTATTTTTATGGATTCTGTCTTTAAATTTTCCATATATAGCTTTTTATCATTGGTTATATAAAATTCCGAGCCACGCACAAATGGCATAGTTCTGTTGTTGTTAGTTGTAAAGATTGCTATATGGAAAAGCTGTTCCTCGATGAATTACGCGAAATGTATGGGGCAGAAAAACATCAGCTTATGATCCTGCCCCTGCTGAAAAAAGCTGCCTCTTCCCTAAGTTTGCAAAACGTACTGGCCCATCATCTGGACACCACCCGTGAGCATATTACCCGGCTGGAGAGAGTATTCCGCTTGCTGGGTAAAAGATCCGTTGCAAGGGATTCGGAGGCGATACTGGCCATTGGCCGTGAAGCCGAAACAGTCATCGGGACGACCCGGAAAGGGTCCGCCACCCGTGATGCGGGACTGATAGTAGTGGCCCAGAAAATAGAGCATTATGAGATATCCTCCTATGGTAGCCTGGCACAGCTGGCCCGTACCCAGGAATACGATGATGTATTGGATATCCTGGAGACATCCTTATATGAAGAAAAAGAGATGGACGACGTGCTGACAGCCCTGGCTGAAAATTATATCAACGTAGAGGCGGGCCGGGAGGATGCGGGTTAGGCGGCTACAGAATATCCTCTTCCCTGAAATCATACCGCTCCTTTATCCGGCGGGTAACGACCTCCAACGGCTGCCGTTGAGGGATCTTGTCTTCTCCCCTCTCCCATTGATCCAGCTCCTCCTGGATATGTTTCTTTTGAAGTGCAGCCAGCTTTTTTGTCAATTCTTCAGATATATCTTTTTTCTGCTGGTTGATCTGCTGTTTTTTGTCCTGTACCAATTCCTTTTCCCGCCTCATGAGGTCTTCTTCCTCCGCCATTTGCAGCAACTCTTTCCTGGCCAGCGCCAGGTCATAGGGGCCCGTACTCATGATCAGCTTGGAAACGATCGGCCCCGTTTCGATCAGGATGATCAGCAGCGATATGAGCAGATTGGCCCAAAATACGCTGCCTTCTTTGGCGGACAGGTCGGACAGGGCTTTGTTCTTTTCTAAAAAGCCTACGTCGGCTGTCACCTGGGACTCGTAGTTCCTGTTCTTGATATCTTTTGCTGCCTGGACACCGGCGATCAGGCTGTCCTGGTAGTGGATGGCGGTGGTCAGCTGGGTTAGCTCGGGCGTGGCCTGGTTTAGCGCTGACTGATAGGCCTGCTGTTTTAGTCTCGTCAGCTTATCGATGCCCCGTTTCTGGGAGCCCCCTGTCCCATCAGCCTCCTGTACATAGGCCTGCTGCAGCCGGTGCAGCGTGTCTTCCAGGGATGTTTTCCGGACCGTCAGCCTGTCACGCTCCTGTTGCGCAGCAACCAGGACATGCTGGTTTTCCAGGGTCAGCAGGCTGTCGTTGAGCAGCATCTTCTTATGCCTGTTCTCCGTAACCTGCACATCTATCTCCTTCTCGAATATCTTTAGCTCCAGCGGCCGGGCAATGGTGACCCCGATGAGCAGGGCCAGCGCCAGCCGGGGGGCCGCCATCCATAATTGCTTGTTGCGGGAAACGCCATACTTGCGCATGGTGGCCACGAGAAACCGGTCGAAATTGAAGATCACCAGTCCCCAGATGATGGCGAAGGCTACCGCCCAGAGGGGATTGTTGAACACGCTGTAAATGGCGTAGCCGGCGGAAAGGGCCGCCAGGACGAAGGTGGCCAGGATGACCCCGCCCAGACCGGCATATTTGGTTTGTTCGGACGGGCAATCTTTGAGGAGGTCCTGGTACGCGCCGGCACACCACCAGAGGAAATGCGATTCCCGGGGTTTCTTTTGCTTGTCACCCACTCCGCTGAAAGAGTCGTAGGTCAGGAGGCTTTCGTTTCGGTAGCGGTTGCTGCTGCTCTGGTTATTGTTATTGTCGGTGGATGCCATAGATTGCTTGTTAGGTGTCTGTCTGTTGTAACCCGTCAATGGGTTTACCAGCAGCCCGCCTGGTCAGGTGAGGGCGCACCCATGCAGACGGGTTAGCGCCGCCGGGTGCTATTTCTTGCGATTGAAGTGGGAACAAGGCAAAGAACGGGAATTCCCGGGAGAAATTGCAAAGGAAATGCTAAAAGAGGGACGGGCGTCCTATGGGTAAGCCTTGCGTTATTTTTTATTAAGCTCCTCTGCCAGCCCGATGAGGATCCCTTCGGGCCCACGGATGTAGCACAGCCGATATACGTCCTCGTATCGAACCACTTCGCCGACGAGCTGCGCGCCGCGTTTGCGGAGCCTGTCAAGCAGCTCATCCAGGTCTTCCACGGCGAACATGACGCGGAGGTAGCCGAGCGCGTTCACAGGGGCATTCCGGTGATCGGCGACTACAGGCGGGGTGAGAAATCGCGAGAGCTCAAGCCGGCTGTGGCCATCGGGAGTGATCATCATGGCGATCTCGACGCTTTGCGAGCCCAGCCCTGTGATACGCCCGGCCCATTGTCCTTCGACCATGCCCCGCCCTTCGAGCCTCAGGCCCAGCTCGGTGAAAAATGCGATAGCGTCATCGAGGGATTCCACCACGATGCCGACGTTGTCCATCCGCAGCAATTTGTTTTTTGTCATTTTGTATCTCTAATGTTTATTGAGGGTTATAATGGCGTAAATATTTAAGCCCAATGAACCCTATGATGATCATTGCAACAAAAATATAGACAAGTAGATAGTTAACGGCCTTTTTCACATACTTTTTTGTAAATCCGCTGTTTGACAATTCTTCCTCTTTTATAGTCGTCCTAAGCAATAGCACTGTTAGTCCAGTGACTGTCAGCGACCCGACCTTGGAAGATGTGCCGAAATGAATACCCAGTGAATACCTATAGAATTGCGGAAAGACCGCTGCCGCAACAAAAAAAACATTGCTACCGTCATCAGGATGTAAAAGGCCGTACCAATAAGCGCCATAAAATAGTTATTGCCCGGGCCATATTTTGAATAGTTTTCATTCTCAAAAAAAATTCTCATTATGTGCTTCAATAGTCTGATCATGCGTTTGGGAATAATCGTATAGCCGGCATGCATCGGTGAATTCGAAATCCTCATACCCATCCGGAAGGATCTGCCGGCCGTGATGGCAATAATATCAAGGTTTATGAATGGCTATAAGAAGCGCAATGCATCCGCGCATGTTTTAAAGGTGCCGATAGGGAATACAACAGGGATATTCACATTTGTTTTTTCGTTCATTTATACAGGCGGCAATTTACACGTGGATATTTGAAACCGTGGTAAAACGATTTCGTCTGTAAACAAAACCCCTGGCCTCAAACCAGAGATACAGGAGAGCCCAAATGTTTTGTGAGAGGAGAGAATAACAAAACAAAATACTTAAAAAAACTGCTTGTCTACATCTATTATCGCCGGGATAAAGTATACTTTGATAACAAGAGTCCTAATCGCTGTGCGCCTAAGGGTTCTTCCGACAATAAGGCATGCACCTCATTCCACAGGGCCTCCTGGTCATCCCTGACCCTTTTCTTCAGATCCGTATACTTATTATAATGGTCATGGAGCAGCGCTCTTATTTCCGGCGGGAATTCTATTCCCTTTGCTTTAATGCCAGTGTAGAAGGCGGACAGGGCGGCCTGACGGCTGTTTAATTCAAGTAGGGTCATAATGGTATAACACTAGATGTCATTATCGATAAAAACGTTGCGTGCCCCCGGATTAATTTCCGGAATGCAATGTTCAGGGTAAATGGGTTATCATAGATCAGTTAGCAGATCAAAAATAATTGTTCCGATGAAGAATCCAAACAGAAGGGCGTACCATCTAACGGACGTGTCGATAATAGCAACAGGTGTGTCAAATACGGCAATAACCGTGCAGGCATTTTGCAAACTCCAACGCATGAGCGCCATCTCCATGAATACATATCGTCTCCGCCTTGATGGGGATCTCTCCTCCTCCTGCTACGGAAACCTTTCCTTCTTCCACCATCTTTTTCACCTGTGCGAGACATTGCGCTGCATCTTCGATCAACGCACCGGGCGCTGTCCTCGGCGTGAGGCTGCCGTCAGCCTGATAGGTCCTATCGGCAAAAGCCTCGTTCACAAAAGCCACTCCATGCCGTGCCGCCTCCACTCCTGTCACGCTGCCGCTAAGCCCATATAACTGTAACGAAGGATCGAACTCACGGATAGCCCGGCAAATCATCGCACTTACTTGTGGATCGCGGGCTGCTCTGTTGTACAGCGCCCCATGCGGCTTTACATGATGGAGTTCCGTGCCAAACTCTTCGCAGATGGCTTCCAGAATGATCAACTGGTCCACAATGATGCCGGAAAGCTCCCCGATGCTTACTCCTTTTCCCAGCATATCGATCCTTCCGAAATTCGCACGATCGGGATAGGAAGGATGAGCCCCGATAGCCACATGATAACGCAGGGCCAGCTCCACGGTCCTGCGCATAGTATCCGCATCCCCGGCATGATA
>Ga0105240_10000322_pt1 | contig 90516 bp, 69 predicted proteins | sample KBSC54metaG_FD_80426 | JGI IMG/M metagenome (GOLD analysis project Ga0105240, IMG submission 80426) | Corn rhizosphere microbial communities from Kellogg Biological Station, Michigan, USA - KBS C5-4 metaG | ecosystem: Host-associated > Plants > Roots > Rhizosphere > Soil | place: Michigan, USA...
GGGGCAACAGGGGAGGGGGGATTGCGGGGGGAATCGGGGGGGATTTGGTGGCACTTGGGTTGCTGATGCGGGGGACATCGCAGTTTGCTTTTACCCTTTGCACCAGGAGAACCCTCATGACCCGCTTCCTCGTCAAACTGAGTCTGGTCTCGTCGCTCGTGCTGCTGGCCTTCGTGGGGACCGGGTGTGGGAACGCCGATGACGACGTCGCCGTCACGTGCGCGCCGGGGACGTTTCGGATCGTGGGCTCGATCGATGACATGTCCATCGACGTGACCCAGCAGGCCGCGGGCGCGTTGGACCAGATCAACGGCGGGGAATTTCGGAGTCTCTCGGTGCCGGAGTTCTTGCCCGACACTTACGCCGACCTCGACGTGATGTGGCCGCTGCTGATCCCCGATGGCGCGACCTCGTCGGCGACGGCCACGCTGAAGATGCCCACCAGCCCGTATCCGACCGATGTCTTCTGCGCGGGCGCGGGGACCACGGTCCACATCGCCTCCGACCCCAACGGACAAATCACTTTCCATCTGGCGTCACTGACGTCGGGCGACGGTTGCGCCACGCCGCGCCGGGGGACGCTGGACGCTTGCTCGCGTAACGCCCCGAACTGAAGCGGACCTGGACCTGGCCGTCAGCGCGAAGGGATCAAGGGCCTGACGGCGGCTCGCTCGCGGCCAGGTTGCACTGATGATAGACGCGCCGGTCGCCGGGGCGCAGTGAGCCGACGACGCTGTGCCACAGCGCGCGGTTGTGGAAGATGACCAGATCGCCCTCGCGCCACGCGTGGGCGAACACGTACTGGGGCGAGATCGCGGGGCGCATGATGTCGTACAGCAGACGCCGGCAGGTCGCGAGATCGCCGATCGCCTCGCCGTCGACCAGCAGATCCTCGACGCAGTAGGCGTGCAGCTGCAGCGCCAGCTTCCCGGTCAGCGGGTTCTTCCAGACGAGCGGTAGCGTGGTGATCTTGTCCTCGTCGTACGGGGGCAGCTCGGCGCGCGGCAGCTCGCGGCCCTCGGAGACCAGGCCCAGCCCGTTCGAGCGGGCCCGCGCGTTGCGCATCCACACGTACGGGTGGGGCGCGTAGCGCGCGCTGGTGTGCATGACCCACTTTCGCTGCGCCGGCGACAGCAGCGAGAAGGCCGTCTCGCCCGAGACGAACGCGGTCGTGCCCAGCGTGACGTCCAGGGTATCCCCGCTGCCGTCGTCGTAGACGACGGTCTCGTGACGCGCCTCCGGCACCTTCAGCGCCAGCAGGGTGGTCACCTTGGGCGGGTGCAGCTCGTACAGCGCGGCGTCGATGTGCCAGCGGTAGAAGTGGGTCAGGCCGCTGGCCTCCTGCGCGTCGGTCAGCGGCGTCTGGTGGAAGCCGCGGTGGGAGGGGTGGTGCAGCTCGACGGGCGGCAGGCCCTCGTGTCCCTCGACGCGGCCGTGGCCCAGCAGCTTCACCTGCGGGCAGTCGGGGATCGAGACGAGATCCTGGACCAGCACGCTCTGCTTCATGATGTCCGGCCGGTTGCCGTGGCCGTACGCGGTCACGCGCGGGTCGAAGCGCTTCGTCAGCTCGAACTGGGCGCGCGGCGACAGCCGTTCTTGCCCGCGCACGACGACCACCGCGTGCTCCAGCACGGCGCGCTCCAGCGCCTGGAAGGCCCGTTCGTCCAGATGCTCGAGGTCCAGGTAACCGGCGTCGGCGCCGAAGGTGACGCTGGAGCCGCCCCCGGCGGTCCTGGCGGGCAGGGATTGCAGAGGCAGCGCGGCCTCGTCCGCGAACGACGTGCTGATGCCCATGCCACGACGATGACATCGCGGCCGCGGCGGCGTCGTTTCGCGCCGGTCGGAATCCTGTAAACTTCGTCAGCCGGCGCGCAGCCGCTCGCGCCGCGCCGCCAGGATCTTCGCGAACGAGCGCAGGCCGACCTCCTCGTGCGTCAGGCCGGTCGCCGCCAGGTCGGCGAGCTCGATCGCGCCCGAGTTGAGCGCGCGCAGGAAGTAGTTCAGCAGGCCCTGGCCGGTGGCCGCGTCGTCGAAGACGTCGCCGACCAGCGTGGCTTGCGCCGCCTTCTCCACGAAGTTGCGCAGCCGCTCGGCGGCCGCCGCGAAGCCCTCCAGGAAGAAGCCGAAGCAGGTGGCGTAGCGGACGGGCAGCTGCCCCGGGTGCAGATCCCATCCCTGATAAAAGCCCCCTTCGAGCGAGCGCCGGATGTGCCGGTGCGCCAGGCGCCAGGCGGCGAAGACCACGTCCTGGTTCCGTTTTGTCTCTGCGGGCGTCAGCGCGTCGCCCCGGTGCGGGCCGACCGGCATCACGTTCGTCGCGCCGTCGCTGAGAAAGATGCCCGTCCCCGCGTAGGCCAGCATCATCATGCCCTTGGCCAGCTCGCACCACGGGTGCTCCATGCTCTGGTAGGCGGCGGTGATGTTGCACGAGGCGGTGAAGTCGTAGGTGCCGAAGTGCGCGCCGCGACAGCGTCCCTGGCAAGCGTCCAGGAACTCCGGCAGGGGTGAGCGTCCGTCGGCGCCCAGCAGCGCCTGGGTCGTCTCGATCATCAGCTCGAGGCGCAGGGCCCCCGCGGCCAGGCCATGACGGCGCTCCAGCCGCTCCAGCAGGCGCACCAGCGCGCGCGGCTGCGCGGCGACGGTCACCTTGGGCAACGTGACGACGAAGTTGTCGGGCAGCGTGCCGCCGGTCGCGCCCAGCAGCGTGTCGACGAAGATCTCCAGCGTGCGTGCGCCGCGCGCCCGCCACTCCTCGCCGAAAGACTTGATGCGGATGCCGATGAACGGCGGCAGCGCGCCCGCGCCCATGGCCTTGGCCACCTCGCGGGCCGCTGCCGCGGCCGTCGCGTCCTCCTCGGCGTCGGGGCGCGCGCCGAAGCCGTCCTCGAAGTCGATGCGAAAATCCTCGACGGCCTCGCGGCGCAGCTTGGCCAGCACGCGCTCGTGCACCGTGAACGCCAGCCAGGCCGCGGGCAGGTCGCGGCGCAGCGCCGCTCCGTCGCTCTCGAACGCCGCGCGCAGAGCGTCGGCAGGCTGGTCCAGCGCGGCCGTGGAGACGAACCCGACGCTCCGGGCGAACGACAGCGCGTCGGGCGCGTGGCGGGTCAGGTGCGCCAGCGCCAGCTCGCCCAGGCGGCGCGTCGTCTCGGCCTTGTACAGGTGCGCGCCGCCGTACACCGTGTGGATGGGCTGGCGGGAAGGCGGATCGCCGGGGTAGCGGCGCGCGAAGTCGCGGTTCGCCTGGCCCAGCGCCGTCAGGGCCTCGTTCAGGTGGTCTTCGCTCATCTCAGCTTCCGCGGTAGGTGGTGTACCCGTGGGGCGACAGCAACAGCGGGACGTGGTGATGCTGGCCGGTCGCGGTGATCTGAAAGGTCACCTCGACGTAGGGGTAGAACGACGCGCGGCCCGTCGACGCGAAGTAGGCGCCCGTCTCGAAGGCCAGCCGGTACGTTCCGGCCGGCAGCGCCGCCGCCAGCCCCCCCGCGCGACCGTCGTCGTCGGTGACCGCCCTGGCCAGGACGCGCCAGGTGGCGCCGTCCGGAACTTCGAGCCGCACCGCCAGGCCGCGGGCCGGCTGCCCCAGCGCCAGATCCAGCACGTGCGAGGTGAGGCCCGTCATGCGCTCAGCTTCTCCAGCCGCAGGTGGGTGATGCGGGCCTGCTCCTCCGCCGCGAGCGCCAGCTCGCGCGCCGGGTCGTTGCCCAGGCGCGCCTGCAACAAGGCGAGCATCTGCTCGGCGGAGCGGCCCGTCGCGCAGACGATGAAGATGTAGCCGAACCGCTCGAAGTAGCGGTCGTTCGCCGCGCGCAACGCGGCCCTCGTATCGGCGGCGGCCTGCCCGACCTGGGCTTGCTCTTGCCGGGACCAGCCGTCGCCGCCCTCGCCGCCGATGCGCGGGTGGGCGGCGAACGCCTCCCGCCAGTCGGCGCCCCCCAGCGCGCGCCAGACCTGGCCAGCGTCGGCGTGCAGCGCTTCCGTCGACGCCCACGGCCGGCGCACCAGCATGCCGGCCACCCAGCGCGATGAACCGCAGCAGCGGGCCAGCGCGGCCCGCGCCTCGGCGGGCGCCAGCGCGTTCAGCACGGCGTGCGCCTCAGACATCGGGCCGCCCCCACAGGCGCAGGCGCGCGATGCCGCCATCGGGGAAGATGCTCAGCCGCACGTGCGTGGCCGGCGCGGCGTCGCTGACCGTGAAGAAGTGCCGTGCGTCGGCGCCCAGCTTCGATTCGGGCAGCAGCGGCCGCCAGGCGGAGGCGCCCAGCAGCTCGGTGATGCGCGTGCCCGGCGCCGCGTCGATCGTCTCCAGCGCGCACCGGTCGGGGAAGTTCCCCTTGAAATGGCGCGTGTCGATCTCGACGACGGCGGGGACACCGCGCGCCCCCAGCTTGACCAGGAGCCAGTCGTGGCCCGGACCACGGCGCCGCCGCGTCTCCCAGCCGCCGCCCATGTCGTCGGGCCGGCCGGGCAGCAGCAGGTTGTTCATGGGACCGAAGAACGCGTCGGAGCAGGCGAGCGCCAGGCCGCCGTTCGCGACCGCCGCCAGGTCGCGCAGGTCGGGCGACACGTGCGGGCGCGCCTCGCCGTCCAGCGCCGGGGGCGCCTCCCAGTCGGGCCGCACCCGCCCGAACACGCGAAACCGCGCCACGCCACCGTCGGGAAAGATGTTGAGTCGCACGTGGGTGACCGCTTCCCCGGGCCGCGCCGCGAACAGGTTCTGCGCGCCGGGTCGCAGGGGTGCCTGCTCCAGCAGCTCGCGCCAGCCATCCGCGGGCAGGGCGGCCCCACTGGTCAGGGCCCGGGGCGCCCACAGCCCGTCGACGGACGCGAACGGCGGGTGATTGCCCACGAAGTGCTGGGTGTCGATGTCGAAGCCGATCGCCTCGCCCGGCGCGCCCAGCGCCAGGACGCACCAGTCGTGGCCCGTCCCGCGCTTGCGGCGGCTCTCCCAGCCGTCCATCCACTTGCCGCGCTCGGTGAACTTCCCTGCGATGAAGATCGCGCGCTCGGGCCGCAGCAGGTTCTCGGCCTCCGCGAAGAACTCGTCGCTGGTGGCGACCACGTGTCCCCCCAGCGCGGCGGCGGCCAGATCGACGACCCCCGAGAAGGCAGCGGTGTCGTTCGATGGGTTCATGGCGGCGTGTCCCGTCCCAGCAGCGTCCGGCCCACGGGACCGGCTGGGTGGTTCTCTCCATCGTAAACCACCTGGCCGCGCAGCAGCGTCGCCTGCACGCGACCCGTCAGCCGCCGGCCCAGATAGGGCGACACCTTGTGCCGGAAGTGCAGCCTTCCGGGCTCGATCGCGACCTCGGCCTCCGGATCCCAGACCGTCAGGTCGGCGTCCATCCCCGCTGCGATCCGTCCCTTCCGCCGTCCCAGGCCTGCCAGCGCGGCCGGCCGCGTGCTCATCCACCTGGCCAGGTCGGTCGGGCCGTGGCCGCGCCGGCGCGCCTCGGTCCAGATCGCCGGCAGACCCAGCTGCAGCGAGGAGATTCCGCCCCAGGCCGCCATGAAGTCGCCCCGCTCCGGCTGCTTCAGCGCCGGCGCGCACGGGCTGTGATCGGTCACGACGAAGTCGATCACGCCGCGCCGCAGACCCGCCCACAGCGCCTCGCGGTTGGCGTGGCCCCGGATGGGCGGCGCGCACTTGAACTCGGTCGCGCCGTCCGGGATTCCCTCGGCCTCCAGGCACAGGTAGTGGGGGCAGGTCTCGACGGTCAGCGGCAGCCCTTCTTCCTTCGCCCGCTCGATCTGCAGCAGGGACGACGCCGACGACAGGTGGACGACGTGCACGGCGCAGCCCGTCTCCCGGGCCAGGCGGATCAACAGCGCGATGGCCGCGTCCTCCCACGCCGCCGGCCGCGACCGCAGATAGGATTCGTAGCGGCGCGGGCGGGGGACGGCAGCGGCCGGCCCCAGCTCGAGCTCGGCGTGGGCCAGCAGCGGCAATCCGGCGTCGCGCAGCACCGGCATGGCGGCGCGCAGATCGGCTTCCGTCGCGTTCGGGAACTCGTCGATCCCCGAGTGGACCAGGAACGCCTTGCAGCCCAGCGCGCCGGCCTGGGCCAGCGCGGACAGCTGTGACGTGTTGCCGGGCACCACGCCGCCCCAGAACCCGACGTCGACGTGCAGCTGCCCGGCGGCGGCGCGCAGCTTCTCGTGCAGGGCCGCGCCCGTGGTGGTGACCGGGATGCAGTTGAGCGGCATGTCTACCAGCGTGGTGACGCCACCGGCGGCCGCCGCGCGCGTCGCCGTGGCGAACCCCTCCCAGTCGGTCCGCCCCGGCTCGTTCACGTGCACGTGACAGTCGACCAGCCCCGGCCCCAGCACCTGGTCGCCGAAGTCGCGGACGGTCGCGTCCTCCGGCGCGGCGTCCCCCGACAGCACGGCGGCCACGCGCTCGCCCTCGATCAACACGCTGGCCGGTCCGATGCCCGCGTCGGTCACGACGCGCCGGCTGCGCCAGACGAACCGCCCGGACGCCATCAGAACTCCGCCTCCGCGAACGCCCGCAGGCTGTCGAAGTGCGCGTCGCGGTCCTGCACGAAGAGCGACCGGGTGATGCCGCCGACCAGCCGCGGGATCGAGTACTTCATGCCCGAGATGCTGGCGCCGCCGAAGCCCAGGCTCAGCAGACCGCCGAACGTGTAGTTGAAGAGGTACTGCAGGTAGGGCGCCTCGCCGGGGATCTTCTCCGTGTGCTCGAACCCGGGCCCCAGGTAAGGATGGCGCAGCAGATCCGCGGAGCCGTCGCCCGGCGGCGGCGTGAAGCGGTCCGACCAGCGGGCAATGTGCCGCTCCACCTCGCGCAGCTCGGGCCGGCGCGACAGATCGGTCACGAAGCCGGTCCCCACGATCACGAAGTCGGCGACGTGGTCCTCACCGGCCCCGCCATGAATGACGGCCCGGTCGCCCCTGACCTCGATCGAATGCCAGGCACAGCCGGAATGCAGGCGAAAGCCCGGATGGGCGCGGGCGCGCTTCAGCGTGTCGGCGGGGGGAAGCTGTCCCATCCCGACGATCTGCCGGATGAAGCGCCACTTGTCAGTGTCGGGGAGATCGCCCAGGTGGCGCAGGAAGCCCACGAACTCGGCCCAGCGGTAAGCGTTGACGTTCACCAGCGCGGGGCGCCGCAAGCACAGCGTGACCTCGCGCGCGCCGTGGTCCAGCGCCGTCGCGGCGTTGTCGAACGCGGACGCGCCCGCGCCCAGCACCGCCACGCGCTTGCCCGCCAGCGCCGCGAAGTCGATGTCGTCGCGGGTGTGCGCGTACAGGCGCGGCGGCAGGCTGTCGCGGATCAGCGCCGGGATCTCCCACTGGCCCGAGCCGTCGATGCCGGTGGCCAGCACCACCCGACGCGCCATCAGCGTCTCCCCCGCGCCGCCCGCGGCCGGCGTGCAGGGGACCTCCCACGCCGCTTGCTGCGCGTTCCAGCGCAGCGCCCCGACGCGGGTGTCGGGGCGGACCGGGATCTCCAGCGTGCGGCGGTACCAGGCCAGGTAGGCCGCCCACGTCTCCTTGGGGATCAGGCCCAGCGCTTCCCAGCTGCCGGCGCCGTGCTGGGCCTCGTACCAGGCGCGCGGGGTCAGGCTGGGGAGGCCCAGGTCGGGGCCGGTCAGATACTTCGGCGTGCGCAGCGTGCGCATGCGCGCGAAGTTCAGCCACGGCCCCGCGCGGTCCAGCGGGTTGGCGTCCACGACCAGCACGTTCGACACGCGCTCGCGCGCCAGGCCAAAGGCGGCGGCCAGACCGCTCTGCCCGGCGCCCACGATCACGACGTCGAACGCGCCCGCGCGCGGCGCCGGCATCCAGGGCCGCCGCGGATAGTCGAGCAGCTCCAGGTCGTGGCGAACCTGCTGGGCGTGTCGCTCGAGGGCGTTCGCGGAGGTCATCGTGTTCCCGCGCCGTGTTTGGTCTGGTCCCGCCTCGCGCCGTCCTACTTGGCGGCCGGCAGCTTCCCTTGCACGCCCTTCACGTAGAAGTTGATGCCGTGCAGGAACTTGTCGTCGGCCGTCTCGCCGGCCTTCAGCAGGACCTTGCCGTCCTGATCGGCGATGGGGCCCTTCCAGATCGCGTAGCTGCCGTCCTTCAGACCGGCCTTCACCGTCTCCAGCTTCTTCTTCAGCGGCGCCGGCACGTCGGCGGCCAGGCCGACCAGGTCGATCGCCCCTTCCTTCACGCCCCACCACGTCTGTCCCGTCTTCCACGTTCCGTCCAGCACGTCCTTCACCGCCTTCTTGTAGTAGGGCGCCCAGTCGATCACCGCCGAGCCCAGGTGAGCGTGCGGTCCGTACTTGGACATGTCCGAGTCCCACCCGAAGCCGTGCTTGCCCGCCTTCTCCGCGGCCTGCAGCACCGCCGACGAGTCGGTGTTCTGCATCAGCACGTCGGCGCCGTCGTTCATCAGGGCCTGCGCGCCTTCGCCCTCCTTGGGCGGATCGAACCACTTGTTCACCCAGACGACGCGCGTGGTGACCTTCGGGTTCACGCTCTGCGCGCCCAGCGTGAAGGAGTCGATGTTGCGGATCACCTCGGGGATCGGGATCGACGCGACGACGCCCAGCGTGTTGGTCTTGGTCATCCCGCCGGCGATCACGCCCGCCATGTAGGCCCCTTCGTAGGTGCGCGCGTCGTACGTGCGGAGGTTGGGCGCCGTCTTGTAGCCGGTGGCGTGCTCGAACTTCACCTCCTTTGCGCCGGCGGCCACCTTCATCATCGGTCCCATGTAGCCGAAGGTCGTTCCGAAGATCATCCCGCAGCCCTGCTTGACCATGTCGCGCAGCACGCGCTCGGCGTCGGCGGCCTCGGGCACGTTCTCGACGAAGATGGTCGACACCTTCGCGCCGAACTCGGCCTCGACGGCCTTGCGGGCCTTGTCGTGCGCGAACGTCCAGCCGGCGTCGCCCACCGGGCCCACGTAGGCGAAGCCGATCTTCAGCGGACCCGCCGCAGCGACGGCGTCATGCCGGCCCCCGGCGACGAGCGTCACCACGGACGCGGAGAGCGCCACGATGAGCAAGGCGAGTTTGAGTTGACGTGCCGAACCGCGCGTGTGCATGTGGTGATCTCCCTGTGGCCCTTTTCGTTGTTGGTCGTGTTGGTTCCCGTTCATGAAGCTTCCTCAGGTGCCGGGCCGGAAGACGCGGCCCAGCGACGCCGGCATGTTGTGGCGAATCCAGGCGGCCCGGCGCGAGATGAGCACCAGCACCACCACGGTGGCCAGATAGGGCAGCATCCCCAGCAGGTGGCTCTCGATCTGCACGCCCCGCTGCTGCAGGTGGAACTGCAACATGGTCAGTCCGCCGAACAGATAGGCGCCAAGCACGATTCGCGCCGGCCGCCAGGTGGCGAAAGTCGTCAGCGCCAGCGCGATCCAGCCCCGCCCCGCGATCAGGTTCTCGACCCACAGGTGCGTGTACGCCAGGGACACGTACGCGCCCGCCAGGCCGCACAGCGCGCCCCCGAACATCACCGCGCCCAGGCGGATGGCGCGCACCGGGTGTCCCAGGGCGTGCGCGGACTCGGGCGACTCGCCGACGGCGCGCAACAGCAGCCCGGCCCGCGAGCGAAACAGGAACCAGGCGATGCCGCCCGCCAGCAGCAGCGTGCCGTAGACCAGCGGGTGGTAGCCGAACAGCGCCGTCCCGAGGACGGGCAGGTCGCGCAGCCAGGGCAGCCCGTCCCGCGCGCGCTCGGGCAGCTGCCGATCGACGAATCCGGCGCCCACGAACGCGGAGAAGCCCACGCCGAACAGGCTCAGCGCCAGGCCGGTCGCGTACTGGTTGGTGCCGATGCCGATGGCCAGCGCCCCGAACAGCGCCGCCATGGCCGCGCCCGCCAGCGCCGCGGCCAGGTACGCGACGATCGTCAATCCCGCCGGCAGGTGCAGCGCCGCCGCGTATCCGGCCAGCGCCCCCACCAGCATCATCCCCTCGGCGCCCAGGTTCAGCACGCCGGCGCGCTCGTTGAGCAGCAGGCCCAGACCGGCCAGCGCCAGCACGGTCCCCGCGCTGACCGAGGCGGCCAGCATGGCGGCGAGGCCGTTCACGACGGCACCGCCGCGGCGCCCGCTCGCTGGGCCGGGACGCGCAAGATCCGGTAGCTCGCCAGCGCGTCGCAGGCTAGCAGCGTGAACAGCAACAGCCCCTGGAACACCCCGGACAGCGCCTGGGGCAGCCCCAGCCGGGACTGCGCCAGCTCGCCCCCGATGTAGAGAACGCTCATCAACAGCGAGGCCAGCAGGATGCCGAACGGGTGCAGCCGTCCCACGAACGCGACGATGATGCCCGTGAACCCGTAGCCGACCGGCAGGTGCGGCGTCAGCTGTCCCAGCGGGCCGGTCACCTCCAGCGCGCCCGCCCAGCCTGCCAGCACGCCCGAGCCCAGCAGCGCCGTCCACAGCGACCGCCGCGCCGAGAACCCGGCGTAGCGCGCGGCGCGCGGCGCCTGCCCGCCCACCGCCAGCTGAAACCCCGCGTACGTCCGGAACAGGAACAGGTACGCCACCGCCGCCAGCCCCAGCGCGACGAACAGCCCCACGTGCGCGCGGTGACCCTCCGCCAGCAGCGGCACCTGCGTGACCGGCAGGAAGGTGATGGTCTGCGGAAAGTTGTAGCCCTCGGGATCCTTCCACGGGCCGTACGCCAGATAGCCGAGCAGCATCTCGGCGACGTAGACCAGCATCAGGCTGACCAGGATCTCGCTGGCGTTCCAGCGATCGCGAAGAACGGCGACCAGCGCGGCCCAGGCGCCGCCGCCCAGCAGCCCGGCCAGGGAGATCGCGGGAAGCATCAGGTAGGCGTGAGAACTTTCCGTCGCGCGCATGGCCACCCAGCTGGCGGCCATGGCGCCCGCGATGAACTGCCCCTCGGCGCCGATGTTCCACACGTTCGCGCGGAAGCAGACCGCCAGGCCCAGCGCCACCAGGGCCAGCGGCGTCGCCTTGACGGCCAGCTCGCTCCAGCCGTCGCCGCCGCGCAAGGGCTCCAGGAAGAAGAGCGCCAGCGCCCGTCCCGGCGGGTGGCCCAGCGCCAGGAACAGCACGGCCCCCACCGCGATCGTCAGCGCCAGCGCCACGAACGGCGCCGCCAGCGTCAGCGCGCGCGACGGCGCCGAACGCGGCGCCAGTCTAAGCACGGGCCTCCGCGCGCGACGAGACCAGCGGCGGGGACGGCGGCGGCTCGGGCGTGGCCTCGTGGAACAGACCGCTCATCCACTGGCCGATCAGCGCTGGGGTGGCGTCGCGCACCGCGATCCGCGGCGACAGCCGGCCGCGCGCGATGACCACCAGCTCCGAGCAGAGCTCGAACAGCTCCTCCATATCCTCGCTGACGATCAGCGCTGCGGCGCCCGCGTCGCACAGCGCGACGATCTCGCGCCGGATCTGCGCGGCGGCGCCGACGTCCAGCCCCCACGTCGGCTGCGCCACCACCAGCAACCTGGGCCCGGCGTCGATCTCGCGGCCCACGATGAACTTCTGCAGGTTCCCGCCCGACAGGCTGCCCGCCGGCGTGTCGGGCCCGCGCGCGCTGACGCCGAAGCGCGCGATCAGGTCGGCGGCCAGCGTGCGCATCCGCCGCGTCCGCAGCCAGCCCCCCGCGCCCACGAGCTCGCGCCGGGTCAGCAGCGTGTTCGCCGCCAGGGGCAGCGCCGGCACCGCCCCGCGCCCCAGGCGCTCCTCGGGGACGAAGTGCAGCCCCAGCGCGCGGCGTGCGCGCGGCGAGGCGCCACTGACGTCCCGGCCGCCGAGGTGGATGGTGCCCGCGGGCGCGCGGCGATCCTCACCCGACAGCGCGGCCAGCAGCTCGGCCTGGCCGTTGCCCGAGACGCCCGCCACGCCGACGATCTCTCCGGCGCGCAAGGCGAGGTCCACGCCCCGCAGCGCGATCCCGCCGGCGTCGCCGGCCGCCAGCGAGAGCCCGCGCAAGGACAGGATCTCGTCGCCCAGCCGCGCCGCGCGGACCGGCGGGGCCGGGGGCGCGGCGCCCAGCATCAGCTCGGAGAGGCTGCGATTCGTCTCCCGGCGCGGATCGACGGTGGCGACGGCCCGCCCGGCCCGCAGCACCGTGCACGACGTGCAGAGCGCGCGCACCTCGTCCAGCTTGTGGCTGATGTACAGGACCGAGCAGCCCTCGGCCGCCAGCCGGCGCAGCGTCACGAACAGCCGCTCGACCATCTGTGGCGTCAGCACGGCCGTCGGCTCGTCCAGGATCAACAGCTGTGGCCGCGTCAGCAGCGCGCGCAGGATCTCGACGCGCTGCCGCTCCCCGACGGAGAGGCCGGACACCAGCTGGCCGGGGTCCAGCTGCAGGCCGTATCCGGCGGAGACGCGTTCGACCTCGCGCGCGACGTCCTGGCGCGCCCGGCCACGCCCCAGACCCAGCCAGACGTTCTCGGCGACGGTCAGCGTCTCGAACAGGGCGAAGTGCTGGAACACCATGGCGATCCCCAGCGCGCGCGCCTGCCGCGGATCGTGGATCGCCACGGGCGCTCCGTTCCAGGCCAGGGTGCCCTCGTCGGGACGGACGGCCCCGTAGATGATCTTCATCAGCGTCGACTTGCCGGCGCCGTTCTCACCCAGCACGGCGTGCAGCTCGCCCGGCCGGACGCTCAGGCTGACGCGATCGTTTGCTTGAACTCCTGGAAACCGTTTGCTGACATTCGTCAGCGTGAGCCTCGGGACCGGGGAGCTCCCCGCCACGCGATCGTCGGCGGCGTCGGGTCTAGGCATTCACCTCGGGCTACGGTCACCTCGGGCTACCCATTTTTGCTACAACGCCCGGTCGACGAAGACAAGGACCGGCCCGTGCTCGCCGTGAATTTGGTCGCGGGCGAAACGCGCCGGAAATGATGGGCGCCTGGGGGGCCAGCCGCCCCAGGGCCTAGTACCGGATGTCGACCAGCGTCTTCTTGCGCAGGTCCGCCAGGTAGCTCTTCGTCTGCTTCTCCATCTCGCGCTGGCGAAGCTGCATGCGGATGTCGTCTTCCACGTCGGCCAGCGGCTTGGGAGGGATGGTCTTGCGGTCGACCAGCTTGATCACGTGGAAGCCCTTGTCGGCGCGAATGGGGCCGGCCACCTCGCCGACCTTCATCGAGAACACCATCTCCTCGATGGGCTTGGGCAGGATGTCCTTGCCGAAGTAGCCCAGGTCGCCGCCTTCCTTGCGGGTGGCGGCGTCGTCGGAGTATTCGCGCGCCAGGGTGGCGAAGTCCTCGGTGGCGGCCCGCTCGACCAGCTTGCGCCCCAGCGCCTGCTTCTCGGCCACCGCGCCCGCGTCGGCGCCCTCGGGGATGGTCAGGAAGATGTGGCTGGCCCGCACCTCGGTGTTCGTGCCCACCTTGTAGTGGCGGTTGTAGTACGACTTCACATCCTCGTCGGTGATGGTCACCTTCGAGCCGACGGCGATGTTCAGCACGCGGAAGCGCAGCAGCTGCCGCTTCAGATCGTTGCGGTAGGCCTCCATGCTCATGCCCTGGGCGTGCAGCGCGTCGTCCAGTTGCTTGTCGTCGATGTTGTTCTGGCGCTTGATCTCGGCCACCGACGCATCGACCTGCTCGGGCGTCACGCTCAGCCGCAGCTCCTGCGCCTGCTCGGAGATCAGCTCGTCGTCTATCAGGCGGTCCAGCGTCTCGCGCCGCAGGGCGGTGGCGCGCGCCGCCCGCTTCGCGGGATCGGTGATGCGCGTCAGGTCACCCAGCAGCGGGGCCGCCTTCTCCTCGACCTCGCTGGCCAGGATGATGCTGTTGCCCACCACGGCGGCCACCTTCTCGACCACGCGCGCCTGCGCGGGCGCCACCACCAGCAAGGCCAGCGCGCCGGCCAGGCACAGCGTACGCGTGCGCGGGGGCCGGCGGGTGATCACCGGGGCATGCGACTGGATCTGGTGCTGGGCGGTCGGCTTCACGGTGCTCCCGGGGGGCCAGGGTGGGGGGCCATCATTCCTGGACCGGGGTGACCGGGTGGCAGGTTGCCTGCGCCGGGCAAGCCGGGGCCCGGGGTGGCGGCGCCCGGGGTCATCACCGTCCCCGGCGTGGCGCCGGCGCCGTGAGGCATGCCGGTCTCGACGGCGACCTTGGCCAGGTTCCCCTCGTCGATGGTGACGGTGTACTTCTTCCGCAGGTCGTCGATGAACGACTCCATCGCCTTCGTCCGCAGATCCTTGAACAGGCGCTGCTGGATCGTCCGTTTCACCTCGGCCAGCGGGCGCGAGAAGCCGGGGCGCTTCCCGGTCAGCTTCAAGACGGCGTAGCCGCGCTCGGTCTTGACGGGGGCGGACACGTCACCGACCTCCTTCATCGCGAAGGCGGCGTCGACGATCGGCTGCGGCACCAGCTTCGTCGTTCGCTCGAACGAGGTCAGGTCGCCGCCGCGGGACTTCGAGTCGTCGTCCTCGGAGTACTTGGTCACCAGATCGCGGAACGCCTTGGGATCCGCGCGATTGAGGGCGGCCGCCTCGCGCGACACCTTTTCGGCCTTGGCCTTGTCCTTGACCAGGATCTCGCTGACGCGCACCTCTTCGGCGCGGTTGAACTCCTCGGGGTGCTCCTTGTAGTACTTCTCGACGTCGGCGTCGGGCACGTCCTCGACGCGCAGCTTCGACTCGAAGTCCTTCTGCAGGAACTTCGAGATCATCTGCTGCTTCATGACCCGCACGACCTCCGGATCCTTGTCGTAGCCGCGCTTCTCCGCCTCCTTGGCCATCACCTCGATGCGGATCAGGTTGTCGACGAACTCCTTCTTCTTCTCCGGGCTGGTGTAGCGGGCGCGCACGAACGGGGCCTGCTTGTTGATGCGGTCCTGGACCTCGCCCACGGTGATGACGGTGTCGTCGATGCGGGCCACCGGCTGAGCCAGCTCGCCCGTCTGCGCGGGGGCGCTGGCAGACGACGCCTTCGCCGCCGACTTGGCGCAGCCCGGGGCGGTCGACAGACCCGCGAGTCCCCACAGTCCAACCAGAAAGAACGCGGTCGCCCGCCCAGGGAAATTCATGGCGGGAGACCTTTACACGGGCGCTGCCCGGTCGCAACGCACGGGACGCCGCGGGGGAAAACCGTCACGGATCGGCTACCCGTGCGCCCACGCGTGGGCCCAGGCGGCGGCCACGGCCCCGACGGTGGCGGCCAGCAGGGCCGCCTGCGCGGTCAGCGCCATCCAGCGGTGCGCCCTGGACCCCGGGGATGCCATCCCGTCCGGGGGGCCGGGTCGCCGGGCGACGGCGCGCGGCCGATCCAGCACGCCGATGACGATGCCCAGCACGGTGCCCAGGCCCAGCCCGTACGCGTGCGCGAACACGTCGGCCTTGGCGCCCATGCCCAGCATCGCCAGCAACGCGAAGCCCGCCCCCGCCGCCACCCAGGCCCGGCGGCGGATCGCGCCGCCCCCGCGCCAGCGCCGCACCACCTGCAGCCCCACCACCAGGCCCAGGCCCGCGAAGGTGGCGGTGGAGGCGCCGACGGAGAAGTGCCCGCTGCGTTCCGTCCAGGCGGTCAGCAGGTTCGCGCCGGTGGCGGCGGCTACGATCGCCGCGGCGGCGACGCCCGCCCCCATCCAGCGGCCGGCGGCGCTGATGAAGATCACCGAGGCGGCCACGTTCCCCAGCAGGTGCATGACGTCGGCGTGCAGGGTCATCGCCGTGACGGCGCGCCACCACTCGCCCGCCCGGATGCGGGAGGCGTCGGCCACGCCCACCTGGAACCAGCGCGACACGGGCTCGTTCTCCCAGTAGCCGGTGAGCATGGCGAAGGCGATCAACGCCAGCCCGGCGCCGATGCCCAGCGCGTTCGTCCCCCGGTCCGGGGCGGCCGGCACCACCTGCACCGACGCGCGTGACTCGGCGTCGTACTTCCGCAGGGCGCCGTTCGCGGCGGCGACGGCCTGCGCGGGGACGCCCAGCGCCCAGCCGGCGGGCCAGCCGTCCTGGAGGTAGGGCGCGACTTCGTAGGGAATCCCGGTCGCCGCGAGCACCAGCGCCAGCTCCTCGATCCGCTCGCGCGTCGGTGCCTGCCTGATCCAGATCACCGCGCCGCCCTCGGGGGGCGGGCCGTCGTCGTCGCGGGCGGCGGCGTTCGTCTCGGTCACGCAGGCGAGCATAATCCGCGCTGGGCCCGAGCGCCCGCCGGGCGGTCCGGCCGCCTCCAACCGCGCGGCTGCTGGGGCGGTGCGGGGCCTCGCGCTCTCCGACGGAGGCCGCCCCGTCAGCGGATTTCGGGGCGTGCCTGTGTTTTACTCATGTGAATGCACGTTAATTACCTTACGTTAGTGGGAGTCTCGGTTTCGATGGGGGTGGTCCTGGCGGGTGGGGAGCGTTTCGCCGGCGCTACGCCCGACGGTTGGTCCACGCCGGTCGTGGCGGGAATGCTGGGGCGGCCCGTGTACCCGCCGCTCGTCACGCCGCCGGCAGCCGTGCCCCCCGTCGTCACGCCCGAACCCGTCGCCCCCCGGTCGGCGGCGCACGCGTCGACGTCCGCGGGTGACGGACTGCCTTTCACCCTGGGTGGGGCCGCGGCGCCCGCCGCCCGCGCCGCGATCAAGCTGGCGCCGCCCCCGGCGCCCGTCGCTGCGGCGGACCTGCGCCAGCTGGTGGCCCCGGCGGTGGTGGCCCTGGTCGCATCGCGACCGGGCACCGCGCCCCAGCTGGCGGCGGGGGTGCTGACGACGGCGTCGGGGCTGATCCTGACCAGTCGGCGCGCCATCTCGAACGCGCTCGCCACCGGCGGCAAGCTGGCTGCCGTGCACGCCGGTCCGCGCGGCCGCTTCGGCGCGCACGACCTGGCGGACGCGGTCCCGGCGCGCGTGCTCGAGATCTCGGACGACCTGGATCTGGCGCTGGTCGAGGCGTTGCCCGCGCAGGCGGTGTTCTACCCGCACCTGCCGGTGGCGCGCCGCTCGACGGAGGTGGACACGGTGCTGGCGGTCGGCCACCACCAGGCGCGCGATCGCGGTCTGTGGTACGCGGCCACCGCCACGCTGTCGCCCGCGAAGGCGACGGGCATCGCGCGCTGGCTGCGCGACGTCACGCCTGGCGTCGGGCCGGGCACGCCGCTGGTGGACGGCGCCGGACGGGTGGTCGCGCTGGTCACCGAGCCGCAAGCAGGCGTGGCCCGCGCGATCGATGCCGAGGCGCTGCTGCGATTCTTGATCATGGGACAGGGGCCCGCGCGCCGGTTCGCGGGCGTTCCGCCGTTCCGCCGGCCCTCGACGCTGCTGACGCAGGCCGCGCACCTGGATGCGTCGACCAGCGCCGCCTCGTCGGCGCCCTCCGGTCCTCTGGCCGGGCTGGTGCAGGCGAACGCCTCCGATCAGGCGATGCCCGGCGTGTCGGACAAGGGCAGCCTCGATCAGCACCTGCACGCCGCCGAGGCGCGGGCCGCCCGCCGCGCGCCGGCGCTGGAGAAGTCTGACGCCGCGGCCGAGGTGTCGTTCGATGGACCGGCGAACGTGCTGCTGGTCACCGCCCCCGAGCTGGACCGCCACCCGGTGCCGGACGTCGTGAAGCTGGACGTGGACGATGCGCCCGAGCGCGGCTCGCGCGGCGCCTGGGTCACCATCGTCGAGCTGGGGGACTACCACGCGGACGAGACGCGGCTGGCCGAGCCGGCGGTCCGCGCGCTGGTCGAGGGCGACGAGGCGCAGGCGCGCCTGCTGTGGAAGGACGCCGATCGCGGCGACGGCGCCGCCTATTTGCTGGCGGCGCGGGCCGCGCGCGCCGCCGGCGAGCAGGACGACTTCTGGTCTATGCACGATCGCCTGCTGGAGGGCAAGGGCGCGAAGCTGGCGCGGCTGGAGGACGCGCGCCGCCTGGCGCGCGAGCAGGAGCTGGACCTGAACGACTTCGACGCCGTGATGGCGGGCGAGGGCCTGGCGAACGCGCTGGAGACGGAGGCGGAGAAGGCGGCGCGCATCCCCGCGCTGAGCACGCCCAGCTTCATCGTGAACGGTCACGTCGTCGACGGTGGCTCGGTCGCGGGGCCCGCGCTTCGAGCGGCCGTCGAGGAGGAGCTGGCGCTCGCCGCGGCCCGCGCCGCCAAGCAACCGCTGGAGGGCGTCGCGGCGAGGCGCAGCCGCCCCGTCGCCGAAGGCAAGGTGGTCGGCGGCACGGCGTTCGCACCGGCCAGCTGGACCTCGTCGGTGATGAGGACGGCGGCGCGCAACGATGCGCGCGGCAGGCGCGCCCATTCAGCGCCCTGAGTCGCGGCGCCGGGGTAATTTCCCCGTGAGGAGGGAAATTCTCCCGGACCGGCGGAGGCACGGACACGACAGCGGGGCGGCGACGCCAGCAAGTCGCCGGGCACGGTCGTTGCTGACGGATGGGGCGGATGCCTCCGCGTTCCGTTCGAGTAACCGCGCTGCTGTCAGCCCTGACCTGGTGCCGTCTGAGCGCAGCCGCTGGCCCTGCCACGCGCGCGCCTGCCGCTGAACAGTCACCCGCGGCGAATGAAGCGTCGCTTCCGGCGCGCGCGCTGGCTCTTCCCGCCGCGCGCACCGTCACGCTCGCCGAGGCGCTCGCCTACGCGCGGGACCACCAGCCCGCCGTGCTGGCCGCCCTGGCCCGGGTCCGCTCCGAGCAGGCGAACGCCGCGGTGCCGCGCGCGCAGTATCTCCCGGTGCTGGGCGTGACGGGCCAGTTCGTGGAAGGGACCGCCAACAACACGACCGCCTCGTATCTGTCGGATTCGTACGTCGATCTTCCCCGGATCGGCGGGACCCCGACCAGGAACGGAAGCGGTGCGACCTGGCGGCCGTACGCGTCGACGCTGGCCGCGGCCGGGGGAAGCCAGGAGATCTTCGACTTCGGGCGGATCGCCGCGCAGACCGCCGCGGCCGATGCGCGGGTGACGGTCGCCGCCCACGCCGCCGACGCGCAACGCCTGGACATCGAGCTGAACGTCGAGGAGGCGTTCTTCGCCGTGCACGCGGCGAAGGCGATCCTTCAGGCCTCCGAGGGCGCCTATCAACGCGCGCTGGTTCATCGCGACTTTGCCAGCGCCGGCGTGAAGTCCGGGCTGCGTTCGCCCATCGAGCTGACGCGCGCCGAGGCGGACCTGACCCGCTTCGACACCGGTCGGATCAAGGCGCGGGGCGGGGTCTCCATCGCGCAGGCGGTGCTGGCCACCGCCGTCGGAGCCCCCGAGTTGACGCTCGACGCTGCCGACGAAGCGCCCGCCTGGTCCGACCTGCCGGCGCTTCCCAGCGCCATCCAGCTGGCCTCCGAGCGGGAGCCGCACCTGCGCGAGGCGCTGTCACGGCTGCGCCAGCAAGAGCTGGAGACGCGGGCGCTGGGCGCGCTGACCCGTCCCGATCTCCAGCTCTCGGCCACGATCTCGGCGCGGGCCGGCGGGGCACCGCCCAGCAACGGCGGGGAGCGGCCGGCGGGAGACGGCTTCGTTCCCAGCGTGCCGAACTGGGACGGCGTGCTGGTCCTCAGCTGGCCGCTTTACGATCCCAGCGTCGCGGCCAGGCAGCGCGCGTCCCGGACCGCCGAAGAGATCCGGCGGTCGGAGATCGATCTCACGCGCCAGCAGGTGGTGGCGGCCGTCGAACAGGCCTACGTGGAGGTCGGGGTGGCGCGCGAGGCGCTGCCCGCCCTGCAGCGCGAGCTGGAGGCGGCGCGGGCCAACTATGCCCAGGCCGACGCGCGCTTCAGGGCCGGACTGGGCACCAGCGTCGAGCTGGCCGACGCCGAGGCGTTGCGGGCCGACGCCGAGATCCGGGTGGCGCTGGGGATCTTCGACGTGGCCAAGGCCCGGGCGATGTTCGGTCGGGCCATCGCCGCCGGTATCCACTGACACTGATGGGCAAGACGAGGGAGCTGGTACATCGAATGAGCAAAGACGAAGCGCAGGGCCACCGGCGATCGCTGTTGCCGCTGGGAATCGCCGGAGGCGTGGCAGTGGTTCTGCTCCTTGGCGCGCTGATGGTCTGGCGCGCCGAGGCGCGAACGAACAAGGTGGCGCTGGCCTCGCGGCCCAAGCCTGTCACGGTGGTGCGCGCGCAGGCGGCGACGTATCAGCCGACGAGCATGTATGTGGGGACGGTGCAGCCGTGGCTGCAGGCGGCCGTGGGACCACAGTTCGTCTCCGCCTACGTCTCGACCGTCCTGGTCCGGCCTGGCGCGACCGTCGTCAAGGGTGAGGTCCTGGCGACGCTCGACTGTCGCGAGGTGAGCGCCTCCACCAGGGCGGTGGAGGCCCGCGCGCGGGCGCTGGACGCGCGCCAGCAAGCCCTCGCGCACGAGGCGACCCGCACCCAGGGCCTGCTGGACGGCGGCTACGTCTCGCCGAACGAGGCCGAGCAGAAGACGGCCCAGAGCGCGGCCGAGGCGGCGCAGCTGGAAGCGGAGCGCGCGAACCTGGCGCGCAGCTCGCTGGAGGTCAACGACTGCGTGATGCGCGCGCCGTTCTCCGGTGAGATCGCCCAGCGCACGATCGATCCGGGGGCCTTCGTCCGCCCCGGGAGCACCATCGTCACGGTCGTCGATCGGGACATCGTGCGCGTGACCGCCGACGCCCCCGAGATGGACTTCGACGTGGTCAAGGAGGGGACCAAGGTGACGGTCCATCTCTACGCGACGAACCGCGACTTGCCGGGGACAATCACGCGCCGCTCGCCGGCCGCCGATCCCGGCACGCGCACCGTGCACTTCGAGATCGATCTCGCCGATCCGGCCCGCACGATCCCCGTCGGGACGACGGGCGAGGTCCGCATCAAGGTGGGAACGCCGGCCCCCGCCACGGAGCTACCGCTGTACGCCGCGACCGTGCGACGGGGCAAGGCCCAGCTGTTCGTGGTGGCACAGAACGTCGCGCACGCCCGCACCATTCCCGTCCTGGGCGAGGGCGGAGGCTCGCTGTTCGTCGAGCGGGCGCTGGCGCCCGAGACGCTGGTGGTCACCGAGGGGCGCGCGCTGCTGGAGGATGGCGACGCGGTGGAGGCCAAGGAGGTCCCGCTCGGCGGGCCGCCGTCCGCCGTCGCCGCCCCGCGGGAGCCGAGCCGCGAACTCGCGCGTCACCCCGCCGTCGCAACGGAGAAGAGATGAGCTCGCCCCTGCGCCGCTTTTCGTGCCGTCCCCTGGCCCCGGTCGAGGTGCGCCTGTGACCGGCCTGGCCCTGCGCAATCCCATCGCGGTGCTGATGGCCGCCATCGCGGTCGTCGTGTTCGCCGCCGTGGTGACCCCGCGCATGAGCGTCGACACCTTCCCCGAGCTGACGCCGCCCGTGCTGGTGGTCGGCACGATGGCGCCGGGCCTTGGTCCCAAGGACGTCGAGAAGACGTTGAGCTGGCGCATCGAGAAGTACGTCAGCGCCACGCCCGGCGTCGACCATGTCGAGAGCGTGTCGCGGAACAACCTGAGCGTCGTCTTCGTCTGGCTGAAGTGGGGGACGGACCTGAATGCCGCGCAGACGCTGGTCCAGCAGCAGGTGGCGTTCGCCATGTCCGCCGTGCCGAAGTCGCTGGGGGTGCTGCCGCCGTTCGTGCTGCAGTACGATCCCTCCAACGCGCCCGTGGTGCAGGTGGCGGTCACGGGCGGCGGCCTGTCGGGGCCCCAGCTTTACGACTACGCGCTGAACAACATCGAGCCGATCCTCGAGGGCATCCCGGGTGTCGCCAGCGCGTCCATCAACGGCGGCCGGCAGCGTCAGATCAACATCGTCGTCGATCCGGCGAAGGCGCAGGCGCGCGGCATCACCTCCACCGACGTGGCGGCCGCGGTCCGCGACTCGAACGCGCTGTTGCCGTCGGGCGAGTTCATCTCGCCGCTGTTCGACGCCAACGTGTACACGAACGCCGTGCCCCCCGACGTCCGCACGATGGGCGACGCGGTGATGAAGTCCCACAGCGGCGCGGCGGTGTTGATCCGTGACGTGGCGCGGGTCGAGGACGGCGGCGCCCCGGAGACCCAGTCGGTGGCCGTCGAGGGGCAGAACGCCGTCTACCTGAACGTCCTGCGCGTCCCGGGGGGTAACACCCTGGAGATCGTGGACGCGGTGAAGCAGCGGGTGGCGGCCCTGTCCGGTCTGCCTGCCGGCCTGCGGGTCGTCCCGGTGTTCGATCAGTCGACGTTCGTGCGGACGACCTATCACGGGCTGAAGAAGGAAGTGATCCAGGCGCTGGTCTTGATCGCCATCGTGATCCTGCTGTTCCTGCAGAGTGTCCGGGGAACTTTGATCGTCTCGGTCGCCATCCCGCTGTCGTTCGCCATCACGCTGATCGTGCTGTACGCGACCCATCAGACCCTGAACGCTTTCACGCTGGGGGGGCTGACGCTGGCCATGGGCCGGCTGGTGGACGACGCGGTCGTGGTGCTGGAATCGATCCACCGCCACCAGCGCATGGGCCTGGGCACCTTCCAGGCCGCGCTGCAGGGCACGAACGCGGTGGCGCTGCCGGTCATGGCGTCGACGCTGACCACCATGGCGGTGCTGCTGCCCGTGCTGCTGCTGGCGGGCCTGGCCCAGAAGCTGTTCGCGCCGCTGGCGCTCACCGTCGCGGTGGCCATGATCGCGTCGTACTTCGTCAGCATCTGCGTGACGCCGGTGGCCTGCCGCTACTTCCTGGGCCACGCCGCCCACGGCCGGGTGGGCGCGCGGGTCGAGGCGCTGATCGACGGGGTGGCCAATCGTTACGCCGGGGCACTGCGCCGGGTGCTGCCCTTCAGGCTGACCGTCGTGGGCGGGGCGATCGTGCTGGTGCTGTCCAGCGGCTGGGCGGCCAGCCGCCTGCCCAGCACGTTCTTTCCCGAGATCGACGAGTCGATGGAGAGGATCTACGTGCGGCTGGCCCCGGGGACGTCCCTGCAACAGTCGACCAAGCTGATAAACGCGATGGGCGCGACGCTGGAGCGCGAGCTGGGGAAGGATCTGGTCCGGCTGGTGCTCACCAACGTGGGCTCGCCGAACAACGCGCGCAGCGCGATGACCAGCCCGAACCAGGGGCCGCACATGGGCTTCATCCGGCTGGCGCTGGTCGATCCCGAGGAACGCAAGCCGGACCAGCGCCAGATCGCCGATCGCGTGCGCCAGATCCTGGTGCGCGACTATCCCGGCGTCGAGTTCCTGCAATGGCCCGGCGGCCTGGTGGCCAGCGTGTTCGCGAACGGCTACATCGCGCCCGTCGTCGTGGAGGTGCTGGGCGACAACCTGCAAGAGTTGCAGGCCCACGCCAAGGCGGTGGCCGAGGTGGCCGCCACGGTCCCCGGGGTGCGGGACATCTACCCCTCGCTGGAGATGGACTACCCGGAGATCCGCGTCGACACCGACCGCACGAAGGCGGGGCTGGTGGGCGTGACGGCGCGGAACGCCGCCCAGACGACGCTGGAGGCGACGCTGGGCAACATCAACAGCCCCAGCGTCTGGATCGACCCGAACAACGGCCAGTCCTACTACGTGGTGTCGCAGTATGACGGGGCGTCGCTGCCCGACGTCGCGGCCATGGGGCAGCTACCCGTCTCCATCGGCGCGGACGGCAAGGCGGTCCAGCTGGGCGCCTACGCGACCGTCAGCCGCTCCGCCGGACCGATCGCCGTCGAGCGCAATCGCCTGGTGCGCGCGGGGCACGTCTACATGCAGACGGAGGGACGCGACATCGGCAGCGTGGCCGCCGACCTCGAGCGCGCCCTGCACGACGATCCGCGCACGGCGAACGTGAAGTTCGGGTTCGTCGGCCAGGTCGAGCTGATGCGCACCACGTTCTCCGGTCTGGGCCTGGCGCTGGGCCTGGCGGTGATGGTGGTGTTCATGATCATGGCCTCGCAGTTCAAGTCGATCCGCTTGCCGTTCGTCATGCTGTTCACCATCCCGGTGTCGCTGGTCGGCATCGTGCTCGCCTTGCTGGCGGCGGGGCAGGGCTTCTCGATCACGGCGCTGATGGGCATCCTGATGGTCATCGGCATCGCCGTGTCGAACGGCATCCTGCTGGTCGACGACGCCAACCGCCGGTTCAACGACGAGGGCGTGGACAAGCTGGAGGCGATCGTCGCGGCGGCGCGGTCGCGGTTCGTTCCCATCGCGATGACCAGCCTGGCGACGGTGATCGGCCTCATCCCCACCGCCTTCGGCCTGGAGCGTGGCTCCGAGGCCAATCAGCCCCTGGCGCTCGCCGTGGTGGGAGGTCTGACCTCCTCCACCATCCTGTCGCTGTTCCTGGTCCCGGTGATGTTCCTGTTCCTGGCCCGCCGTACCGCGGAAGGAGCCGAGCACCAGCCGGCCGGTCCGCTGCAGGAAGCGCATTCGTGAGCCCCGACGACACGCGCGCGCCGGCGGCTGGACCCACCGGCGTGGCCTACCGAAAGCTCCTGGTCCCCCTGGACGGCTCGCTGATCGCCCAGCAGGTGTTCCTGACCGCCGTCCAGCTGGCCCGCTTGTTCGGCGCGCAGATCCATCTTCTGCACGTCCTGGAGATCGAGCCCGCGCTGCCGCCGGCTGCCCACTTCGTTCCGGACGGGCTGGAGGCCAAGCTCCTCTCCGAGGGGCACGCGGTGCTGCAGCGCTGGATGTCGTCCGCCGCCGACCAGGTGTTCGGCCCGCCCCACGTCGTGGTCGGCGATCCCTGGCGCCGCATCCTGGACGTCGCGCGGGAGATCGGCGCCGACGTGATCGTCATCGGCAGTCACCGCTATCGGGGCGTCGACCGGCTCCTGGGAACCGTCTCGGCGAAGGTGGTCAATCACGCCGGGTGTGACGTGCTGGTGGTCCACCATCGGAGCGGGACCGTTCCGCCCGGGTGAAGGCGGCGTCCACGCTCATCGATGTGGGTGTGCCGTCTGCCAGCGCCGCGTTCTGTGGTCCGAGGGGGGCGCTGATGCTCAGCCGTCGCAATTCGTGCGGCCGATTCGACCAGGCCGCGCATGACGTGCGCGCGTGAGGCCGCCTTGACCTGATCGAATCGGCCCTCGGCCGTGCCGTTCCAGGCGCCTACCCGGTTCGACCAGACGGTACGCGTCGTGCAGACTGGCGGGAGCATGGCGACGGAGCGACAGGCGAACGGTAAGAAGGTCGTCATCGTGGGCGGCGTGGCTGGCGGGGCGTCGTGCGCGGCCCGCTTGCGGCGCCAGCGGGAGGATCTGGAGATCGTCCTGCTGGATCGGGGGAAGTACGTGTCGTTCGCCAACTGCGGCTTGCCCTATTACGTGGGCGAGGTGATCACCGACGAGACCAAGCTGCTGGTCGCCACGCCCGACCTGTTCCAGGAGCGATTCAACATCCAGGTCCGCGTCGAGAGCGACGTGGTGGCGATCGACCGGACACGGAAGGAGCTGTCTGTCCGGGAGCTCGCCACGGGGAGGGTGACGACCGAGCGCTACGACACCCTGGTCCTGTCACCGGGCGCGACGCCCGTGGTGCCGCCGCTGCCGGGCATCGACCTGCCGGGGATCTTCGCGCTGCGCACGATCCCCGACTCCCGGCGCATCCGGGAGTGGATCACCCAACGAAACGTTCGCAGCGCCGTCGTCATCGGCGGGGGATTCGTGGGGCTGGAGATGGCCGAGAACCTGGTTCACAAGGGGCTCGCGGTGACGCTCCTCGAGCTGGGACCGCAGGTCATGCCGCCCTTCGATCCCGAGATGGCCCATCTCCTTCACGAGGAGCTGAGGGCCCACGGCGTGGATCTGCGCCTGCGCGACGGGGCAGCCTCGTTCGAGGAGGCGGGTGGTGGAATCAGGGTGACGACCAGGACGGGCGCCCAGATTGAAGCAGGCCTGGTCTTCCTGGCCATCGGCGTGCGGCCCGAGACGACGCTGGCGCGCGCGGCGGGGCTACGGATCGGGCCCACGGGCGGCGTGGCGGTGGACGAACAGATGCGAACCAGCGACCCCGACATCTTCGCCGTCGGCGACGTCGTCGAGGTGAAGACGATTCCGCTGCGGCGAAGCGCGCTGATCGCCCTGGCCGGTCCCGCCAACCGGCAGGCCCGCGTCGCCGCCGACGCGATCGCGGGCAAGCCCCGCCCGTTTCGCGGCGTCCAGGGGACGGCGGTGTGCGGGGTCTTCGGGCTGACGGCCGCGCTGACCGGGGAGAGCGAGCGGTCGCTGAAGCTGGCGGGCCATGCCCGCTACGGCAAGGTGTACCTGAATCCGGGGCACCACGCGGCCTACTATCCGGGGGCCAAACCAATCTTCATCAAGCTGCTGTTCGACCTGCAGGATGGAAGGGTCCTGGGCTTTCAGGCGGTGGGCGAGGAAGGCGTGGAGAAGCGGGTCGACGTCGTGGCGATGGCGCTGCAGCTGGGCGCCACCGTCTACGACCTGGAGGAGGCCGAGCTGTGCTACGCGCCCCAGTATGGCGCGGCGAAGGATCCCGTGAACGTGGCGGGAATGATCGCGTCCAACGTCTTGCGCGGTGATCTGGAGCTGGCCGACTGGGACCTGCTGGAGTCTGGCGACAAGACGCTGCTGGACGTGCGGGGGCCGGAGGAGTTCGCCGCGGGGCACGTGCCGCAGGCGATCAACATCCCACTCCCGGCGCTGCGCGCGCGAATGCACGAGCTGTCCAAGGACCGGGAGATCTGGGTCTACTGCGGCGTGGGGCAGCGCTCGTATTACGCCTGTCGGGCGCTGTCCCAGCACGGGTTTCACGCGCGCACCCTGCCGGGGGGCATTCAGGCCTACCGCTGCCTCCGCCCCGACGGACCCCTGGCGTAGGGCGCCGAGCAGCCCGGAACTTCGCCAGCTCGCCCTGGAAAACGCGCTCAACGACGAAACGCCGGCGCTCCTGACGGAACGCCGGCGTCGTCGCGAACGGGGCGGCCTCTTTAGAAGATGTAGAAGCCGGAGAACTGGACGCGGTGGTTCGTGGTCTTCACGTTGTCCAGGTACGTCTGGTGGTAGTAGGCGTACTCGACGCCGAAGCGGATCGAGGCGGAGGCGTCGACGAAGTAGTTCGCATCGATCCAGTCGACCTTGTTGAACAGCTTGCTGGCGTTCGCCATCGTCATCAGCTCGGCGATGTTCGGCGAGTTCAGGTGGGCGTAGTTGCCCGCCACCCACATGCGCAGCCCGGTGACCGACGTCGGCAGGTAGGCCTGCAGGCCGGCCATGTACGACTGCCACTTGATGGCGTGCAGGACGCCGTCGGAGGTGTAGGCGACCAGGCCGTTGTCGACGTTCTGCGCGTACGAGGGAGCGGGGCTGGTCATGTTGGGGTTCGGCAGCGTGGCGAAGCTGGCGCCGCCGCTGAGGCCCGTGTACATGTCGGCGTCCGCCTTGCCGTAGACGTACGAGCCGGTCAGCGTCAGGCCGCCGTCGTTCGCCGTGGCGGCCGGGATCACCGGAATCAGCGCGTCCGCCGAGAAGCCCCAGCCCCAGACCTTGTTCGTGCCCGTCGGTGCGGACGAGAACTCCGGGATGTCGAAGCGGCGCAACAGACCCGACACGCCGACCGCCAGCGAGTCGACCGATGTGCCGGCGGCGCCCGTGGTGTGCACGCCCTTCAGCCCGTTGACGTTGATCTTGAGGCCGAGTTGCATGTCCGGCACGTACGCGTCGCGCTGCACGGGGCGCAGCCCCGCGCCAGCGAGCTCGACGTTCACCGCGTCGGTCTTGAACGTGTGCGACAGGCGCAGCTGCGGCGAGCGCGAGTACACCTGACCGGGAACGCCCTGCATCTCGACGGTGTTCGGGTGGAAGTAGGACTGCCATCCGAAGAGCTGCCAGTACTGACCGGCCAGCACGTCGATGATCGGCGTCTCCATCTTCAGCGCGAAGTGGCGCACGCGGAAGGTGGGGCTGGTGAAGAAGCTGCTCTCCGAGACGGAGGGCGAGCCCGTCGGCGCCGGCGAGCCCTGCGGCTGGTTGCCCAGGAAGTCCATCTCGGCGATGGCCGAGCTCTTGACGTTCTCGGTCTCGGGGCCCTTCAGCTTGAAGCCGAGGCGCGAGTTCCGGACGCTCTCCATCAGCCGGTGGTGGTCGTGCTGGAACGTGCCGGGGCGGGCGATGGCGGCGTTACCGCCCAGATCGTTCATGCTCTCGGTCGAGTCGAAGATCGAATCCCACTCGACGAAGCCGTACAGCGTGGCCGCGAACTTCGACGTGACGGCCGGGGCGGGCGGCGGCGCCGGCGGGGCCGGGGGCGGCGGCGGCACGGCCGCCACGGGCGGCGGCGCAGGGGGCGCGGGCGGGGCCGGCGGGGGCGCGTCGACGCGGGGTGAATCCGCGGGCGGCATCGCCTCGGCCGGGGCGGGCGGCGGCGCATCGGCTGCCGGCGGCGGGGCTGCCGGCGGCATGTCCGGCGTCTGGGCCATGGCGGCCACGGGGGCCGTGCACAGCACCAACAGCGTTACCAGGCTACGAGGGGCTATCAATTTCATCTGGGGAGGCTCCTTGTTCGGTCTTTCGTTTTCGCGGGCGACCGTACACGGGCCGGATGTCAGGGTCGATACGAGAATGTGACGTTTTCGTGTCCGTTGCCGCCGATGTCTCGTCAGCGTCAATTCACGACGCCGTCCGCCAGCGCCGACAGCCACGCCGGCGGCGTCCCCATGAGGGCGCCACCGGCGGGCCATGCCGGGCCCCTCAGCGCGCGAACAGGTCGGACATCACCTCGACGTGGCCGTCGCAGGCGTGGTTCAGGCAGGGCAGCTCCAGGCCGGCCTGCATCGACTTCAGCAGCGAGAAGTGCGTGTAGCGACGGTTGCTGGCGTAGCCGTGACGGCCGTAGCTGGTGTCGACGACCACGATGACCTGATTGTCGTTCGGCGCCAGGCTGTAGTCATTCTCGTCCCACACCAGGACGATGGCGTTGTTGCCGTCGTGCCAGGCGTGCGAGTCATGGATGGCGTTCACCAGCTTCTGCACCGTCACGTCGCCCTGGTAGATGAGCGCCGGGTTCAGGCCCGCCTGCGAGCCGTCGTCGCTGGGATCGAAGTTGCAGAACGGACCGGCGTTGCCGCGGCCGTGCTGATCGTTGCACTGGTTCGGCGCGATGAAGGCCAGCGCGGGGACGTTGCCCGAGCGCAGATCCGCGAAAAGTCCCTCGGCGCCGTCGAAGCCGACGACGTTCTTCAGGCTGTTGCCCGGCTGGTGCCCCTCCTGGACGCTCTTGAAGTAAACGAAGGGGTTGTGCTTCGCCGCGTACAGCGCGACGATGCCGGCCTGGGTCAGCGGCGGGTTCAGCGCGGGCGTGATGGCGCCGAAGTCGGTGTTGTTGGTGAAGAACCCGTCGCTGAAGTTGACGGTGTCGGCGCCCGTGATGGGCAGGTTCTCCTGGTAGCTCTTCCAGCCCTTGTGCGCCGCCGCCAGCTGATCGCCGATGGTCTTGCCCACCGTGCCGCGCGCCGCCGGGATCGACTGGTGGCCGTCGATGTTGACCTCGCCGGGGGCGCCTTGCGTCTCGTTCGTGAAGTCGTAGGCGGGCGTCTCGGCGTCGATGCCGACGCCCGCGATGGGGCAGATGTTCGGGCTGCTGGGCGTGTCGGTCGCGGCCACGCCCGTGGCCAGGTTCGTCGAGCAGGTGGCGTCGTGCCAGGCCGGGTAGTTGTCCGTCAGCACCCCGAAGTTCGAGCCGCCCACCACCTCGAGGTAGTTCGTCAGGCTGGGGTGGGCCACCGCGAAGTAGTTGGTGCCCAGGTTCGCCGCCTTGGCGTACTTGTTGATGAACGGCGCGTTCGGGTTGCCGATCAGCTGCCCGTAGCCGTGGTTCTCCATCATGATCACGAAGACGTGATCCAGGTGCGGGATGCCTCGCGGCACCGGGCCTTCGGCGGCGAATACAGGGCCTGTGGTGGAGGTCAGCAGACCGAGCGCGAGCGCGGCGGTGGTCATCTTCATGGCGGTGTCCTTTGCGAAGAATCGATGCGGGGACCTCGTGCCCCCGCGACGCCAGCGAGCCTCGCTGAAACGCGGCCCTGCTCAGGGAAGGATTGCGTGACAGCTCGGCGACTGGACGGTCGCATCGGCGACGGCCATCACGCTATTTCCGGGCCGCCGTGGGGGCTGCGTCAGTTCGCGGTGAACACGGTGCTGCCCAGACGGGTGGCCAGGGCACGCGGGGTCTCGCCCGCGTTGTTGGCCAGATCAGGGTTGCCGCCGGCCTTGACCAGGATCTGCACCACGTCGCGGTCCTCGCGCTCGAAGAACACCGCGCGCCCGACGGGCGTGACCCCGTCCTCGTCGCGCGCGTTCGGGTTGGCGCCCTTGGCCAGCAGCAGCCGCACCATCTCGGGCAGCTGCTCCTCGGCGGCAAAGTGCAGCGCCGTGAAGCCGCGGTTGTCGTGCGCGTCCACCTCGGCGCCCGCCTCCAGCAGCAGCCCCACCAGGCCCAGACTTCCCCCCAGCACGGCCGACACCAGCGGCGTCCGCCCGTCCTCGTCTCGCGCGTCGGGATCGGCCCCCTGCTCCAGCAGGGTGCGCGCCTTGATCAGATCGCACACGAAGGCGGCCGCGATCAGCTCGCGTGAGGCCTCGGCGTTTCGGGGGGGCGTCGCCATCAGCGGAACATATAGCAAACGCGGCGGCGATCGCCGCCCTGGTCAGGCGGTCGAGCCTTCGCGGGGGGCCAGCAGCGCGGCGGGGAGCAGCGGCAGCAGCAGCAGCACCGCCAGCGTCGCGCCGGCGTTCACCAGCGCCAGCTTGCCCAGCCCCAGGTGGTACCGGCCGTACAGCATCGAACCGAGCGGATCCGAGATGGCGAACAGCGCCACGTTGCGGACGCTCATCATCAGCGCGAAGCCGAAGCTCTCGCTGCCCTTCGGCGTGGCCCGCGCGGCCAGATCGTAGAGCGGCAGCGCGCCGAGCGAGCCGGTCAGGCCCACCGCGGCCTCGATCAGCAGCGCCGCCGTGGCCGAGCGATAGACGAGGTACAGCAGCGCCGCCGCCGCGCAGAGGACGATGCCCCCGGGCAACGTCCAGCGCAGCGGCAGCCGCCGGCAGAGCCACGCGTACAGCGCCGCGCCCGCCAGCACGCCGGCGCCGCCCGCGAACTGCAGGATGCCGATGAACCGGGCATCCAGCTTCAGCACGTCCTGCTGGTAGTAGAGCAGCGGGGTCTGCAGGCCGGGCGTCAGGTACACGAAGAACAGCAGCAGCGACGTCGTCCACATGGGGCGCGACCGCACCATGCGCTTCAGGTCGGCGGCAGCGCCCGTCCAGACCGACTGGTCCCTGACCGCGTGGCGCGGTTCGCGGTGGAACAGGAACATCACGGGCAAGAACAACGCCACGGTGGCGCCGCCCGACAGCGCGGTCGCGCCGAACGACAGCACCGCCAGCAGGCCGCCCAGCGGCCCCGCGACCAGCGACATCACGCCCTCCAGCGCGGTGCGCACCGCGCTGAGGCGCCCGGTCGCGCCCAGGCGCTGGCCCTCCTCGACCTGCATGCCGCCGATCGCCACGCTGACCACGACCAGCCCCAGGTTCAGCGCGGTCATGTCCGCCATCAGCACGCCGTAGCGGGCAGGCAGCACGGCGAACGCCAGCCAGCCGGCCGTGGCGACCAGCGTGCCCAGCAGCAGGTAGCCGCGGCGCCGCGTCCCGAACAGCGGCCAGGCGTCGCAGATCAGCCCGAACAGCGGCTTGAAGTACCAGGCGAGCGTGCCCACCGCCCAGAACGCCGCCACCTTCTCCGGCGACATCTGCAGCCGGTTCTTCAGGAACAGCCCGAAGGGCAGTCGTCCGATCAACCCGGGCCACCCCAGCCCGGTGACGAAGATGCCCGTCGCGATGACGACGGCGGTCCGCCAGAACCGCCGGTCTTCGGTGGAACTGGGGCTGGGTCCGTCGACCATCAACCCATTGTCGGTTGCGCCGGCCGGCGCCGCTACTGGCAGGCGGGGAACTGGCTGCCGGTGTCCTGGTTCTGACCCATGGCGGTGCCGGGGACCTTGATGGTCAGCATGCGGTTCGCGGCGTCGGTCAGCGTCAGCATGTCACCGCTGTTCAGCGCGCCGCTGAAGTGCCACGCGCCGTACTTCTGCATGGTCGCCATCTCGCTGCCGCGCGCGACCGACTTGATGGCCAGGATCGAGTTCTGCAGGAAGAACTCGTTGTTGTTGCCGTTCTTCACCTGCAGCACGATGTTGCCGGTCACGGGGCAGGGCACGAACTTCCAGTTGGTGCCCGTCGGGTTGCCGACCGAGTACCCGAGTTGATCGAAGACGGCGGTGCTGAGGTCCAGGTGACCGTTCGGGTTGTTGCCGCAGACGGTGTTGCCGCCGTCGTTGCCGTACGGGCACTCGTCGATGATGGTGGCGACCACCATCTTGCCGTTCTGCCCGGTGATCTGCACGCAGGCGCCGCAGTTGAACCGGCTGTCGAAGCCGTTCTGCCCGGGGATGGCGGCGAAGTACTTGTTGCTGGCGGGCGACATGCTGGCGACGTTCTCGACGGTGTCGTTGGGGCCGCTCGACGACGAGCCGCCCTCGGTGCCGTAGTAGCCGCAGGCGGTGCGATAGCCGCTGCCGTCCTTGCCGGTGCCCATGCCGAAGTAGTAGTGCGTGAACGAGCCCGAGCCGCTGTGATTGGTCAGCGTGCAGGGCGTGGGGGCCTGGACCCCGCCCGTGCCGACCGCGCCGCCGGTGGCGCTGCCGCCCGATCCGGGGCGCGCCCCCCCGGCCCCGCCGCTGGCGGCGTGTCCGCCCGCGCCGCCGGCCGGGGTGCTCCCGCCCGAACCGTGGCCCGCGTCTCCGCCGGTGCTGGTGCCGGACCCGCCGCCCGCGGACGTTCCGCCGGTCGCGGTCACGCCGCCCGAGCCGCTGCCGCCGGAGCCGGTACCGCCCGAGCCGCTGCCGCCGCTGCCGACGTTGCCGCCGCTGCCGACGTTGCCGCCCGAGCCGTGACCGCCGGACCCGCTGCCCCCCGAGCCGGTTCCCCCGCTGCCCGTGCTGCCGCCCGACCCCATCTGGGCCGGTTGCGGCGCGCAGGCGGCGGCGGCGAACAGCAGGGAGAACAGGGCGGCGCCCAGGGCGCCCGCGCCGCGCGTCGCCCGCGCGCGCCGACCACGTCCCTCCCGCGAGGGGGGCGAGGGGGGCGAGGGGGGCGAGGGGGCCGGTTGCGCGAGTTCGACGTTCAGCATGGGCAAAGCTCCTGGATCCGGGAAAGGCGTCGTGCCGTTTCGTTAGGGCGGTTCCCCCGCGAGGGTCCGTCATTTAAGCCAGGGCGGACGCTGATTTCCAGGTTTTTCCACAGGACGACCGGACGCCGCCGGCCTTGCACCCGACGGCTTGCCAAGGCGCTCACCAGTGCTAAGAGGTTGGCCCATGCCAGGTTCGCTGACGGTCGGCAAGAAGGCCCCCGCGTTCTCGCTCCCCAACCAGGACGGGAAGACCGTCAAGCTGTCCGACTTCAAGGGACGCTGGGTGGTCCTTTACTTCTATCCGAAGGACAACACGCCCGGCTGCACCACCGAGGCCTGCGACTTCACCGCCGGTCTGAAGGACTTCGAGGCGCTGGACGCCGTCGTGCTGGGCTGCAGCGCCGATTCGCCGGAGAGCCACCAGAAGTTCATCGCCAAGTACAAGCTGAAGATCACGCTGCTGTCGGACGCCGAGCACGACGTGATGAAGGCGTACGGCGCCTGGGGCGAGAAGAACCTGTACGGCAAGACCGTGGTGGGCATCATCCGCTCGACGGTGATCATCGATCCCGAGGGGAAGGTGGCGTATGCCTACTCGAAGGTGCGCTCGGCGGGACACGCCGAGGCGGTCCGCGAGCAGCTGGCCGCGCTTCGTGACGCCGCCGCATGAACGAGCGATTCGGGAACCCGGGGACGGTTCCCGAACCCTCCCGTGACCCCGCCCGGCGAAGCTGGGCTTCGCCGGCGGGATGGGCGTGCCTTCCCGCGGTGCTGGCGCTGACGCTGCTGGCGACCGCGCTACGCGTGGTCTGGGCGGTGAAGGTCCCCACCATCCCCGTCGGTGACTACGCGATGTACCGCGAGTCGGCCAGTTACCTGGTGGAGCACGGACATCTGGACGGCGGATTCATCTACATGCCCGGGCTGGTGCTGCTGCTGGCGGCGGTGCACGCGCTGGGCGGCGAGATCCTGGCCGCGAAGCTGATGGGCGCCCTGTTCGGGGGCCTGGCCGCCGCGCCGCTTTACGTGCTGACGGCGCGGGTGACGGACACCCTGGCGCCGTCCCTGGAACCCGCGCGCCAGAACCACCGGTGGTCGTGGCTGGCCCGGAGCTTCTGGGTATCACCCGCGGCCTTCGCCGCCACCCTGCTTTACGCCGTGTGGCCCGCCGGCATCGCGCTGGCGAGCGTGATCGGCACCGACGTGCCCGCGGGCGCCTTGCTGCTGCTGGCGTTCGCGCTGCTGTTCGGGTGGGGGCGGTCGCGGCCGCTGCTCGCCACGATTGCGTTCGGCGCGACCATGGGCGTCGCGGCGTACTTTCGCGCGGTGGCGCTGCCGCTGGGCGTGCTGTCCGCCGGTTATTGGTGGTCCGTGCGGGCGGGCGCGCGGGCCGTGGTGACGCGGACGGCGCTGGCGGTGGCGGTCACGCTGGTGGTGCTGTCGCCGTGGGCCGTGCACAACCTGCGCGCCAACGGCGAGCTGCGCTTCACCGACAGCCACGGCGGCATCACCGCGCTGATGGGCAACTACCCGAACAGCGAGGGCACGTACGCGCGGTCGTTGAACCTGATGTTCCGCGAACTGGAAGGCGGCCGGACGTTTCTGTCGGAGCCGCATCGCGAGATCGACCAGATCGCCTACGCGATGGCGAAGCGGTGGATCCGGTTTCAGCCCGGCTGGACCGCGGGGATGATGGCGCTGCGGATCGAGCGCCTGTTCGCGCCCGAGCGCGGCCTGCTGTACTGGTCGATCTATCGCCCGGGCGTGCTGCCGCGCCACATCGCCGACTGGTTCGGGGTGTGGCGGCCCGACATCGTGCCGCTGGTCGATGGCTACTACGTGGTGTTCGCGGCGCTGGTCGTGGCGGGGCTGGGCTTCTCGATCGCCGAGCGTCGCTGGGCCATGGCGGTTCCGGTCGCGTGCGGGCTGATGCTGGTGGCGACGTACACGCTGTATGTCGCCGAGCCGCGCTATCGCCTGACGACAGAGATGCTGCTGTTTCCGGCGGCGGGGCTGGGGCTGGCGCGACTGGTGCGGACCGTGTGGCGGGTGGGGGCTGGCGCGGTCGCCGTGGTCCGCCGTCGCGCCTCGTGGCGGTCCGCCGTGCCGCCGCCGGTCGAGCGGCAGGGCCTGACGCTGGCGGCGCTGATCGCGGCGGGCGTAGCGCTGGCGGGTGTCCTGGTCGTCGACGGGGGCCAGGCCTTGCGGGATCGCTATCGCTGGGCGGTGACCTTGTGGAGCGTGGACGGCCAGCCGCGCATGGCGCTGTGGCGCCGGGCGCCGGGCGCGCGCGGGCCTTCCCCGGTCCGTGGCGTGGCGGGCGGCGCAGAGCTGGTGCTGTCGCCGGGGCAGACGGAGGCCGCCGCCGAGGTCGTGCTGCCGGACGTCGTGTTGCCGTCGGTCGCGCGGGCGTGGACCGCGACGCTGGCGTGGCGGCCCGGCGCCGATCCCGCGGCGCGGCTGAGCGTGGAGAGCGCCCAGTTCGGCCCCGACGCGGACCGCGCCCAGGGCGTTCTGACCTCGCCGGCGAACGGCCCGCTGGTCGTGACGTTGCGCCTGCGCGCGCCAGCACATTCCGGGGTGGGCGCGGCCGTCACGCCGGGTGACGTGACGCTGAAAATGGAAACGCCGCCCTGAGGGGGCGGCGCTCGCGAGAACGACAGGTCGTGGTGGGGGCTACTGCTTGCTGAGCATGCTGGTGATCGAGAACGTGCAAGGATAGCTCGCGCCGCCGGTCAGCACGGTCGCCGTTCCCGAACCGGACGAGGCGAGCACGGTCGGGCTGAACAGGCTGAGCATCCAGGTCTGCGGGGTCAGGTTCAGCGTGCCGGTGCTGCCGTCGATGAAAGTGAGGGGGCTGGTGCACGTCTGCCCGGGCAGGACCTGGGCCACGCCGTTCTTGTCCAGGTCGAACTTCAGCACGCAGGACGACGAGTTGTCGGAGGTCACCAGATCGGCGCTGGAGCCGGCGCTGATGTTCACGCTCCCGGTCAGCTGCGAGGTGTCGGTCGACGGCGTGAAGTCCGGGCAGGTGGTGGTCTCAGTGCCCGAGGAGTAGGTCCAGATGCCGACGTACTTCCCAGCGTTATTCGAGCTGCCGCCACCGCAACCCACCGCACCGAGGACCAACAGACCACCGAGAACCGAGATGCGCTTCATGAGGGTTCCTCCCGTTACAATTTGTACGAACTAAGTGAGTGACGGACCTTACTACGAGTTTCCGACGTCGAATAGCGGCGGCGTGTTTCCGGACGGTCAAATGGTAGGCGCGCGCGCACGCGGCCGACGACCTTGCGTTGGCGCGGCGGCGAGAACGCGACGTGTCGGGCGCGGCGAGGGACGTCAGCTCGAAGCGGACGGCAACGCGACCTCGTCGAACCCGCCGACGATGACGTGCGCGCCGGCGTAGCGCGCGCGATCCATCGCGGGATCGGGCATCGCGACGACCTGCATGCCCGCGGCGAGCGCGCCGGCCACGCCGTAGGGGGAGTCCTCGAACACCAGGCACGCGGCGGGCTCGGCCCCCAGCGCCGCCGCGGCCGCCAGGAAGATGTCGGGCGCCGGCTTCGGCCGGGCCACGCGCGGGTCGTCGCCGCAGATGACGGCGGCGAAGGTGTCCAGCCACGCGCGATGCCGGCGCGCCTTCACCGCGAAGATCGCGGCCTCGCTGCTGGTGGCGATCGCCATGGGCACGCCGCGCGCGGCCAGGGCGCGCGTGAACGCGGGGGCGCCCGGCATCGGGTCGGCGTTCGCCAGCAGGTCCAGCAGCGTGCGATCCCGCTCCTCGACCAGCGCCCGCGGTCCCAGCGGAAGCCCCAGCATGTCGACGATGACCTGTGCCGCCTCGAGCGTGCCGCGCCCGATGCACTGGCTCTTGATCGACCAGTCGTAGGTCTTGCCGTACTGGGCGGCGACCGCGGCGATCGCCTTCGTGTACAGGGGCTCGGTGTCCAGCAGGACGCCATCGAGATCGAAGATCACGTGGCTGAAGGGGTGGGGAAGGGCGAGCGGAATCATCGGTGGGCACGTTAGCCCGGTGCGCCGGCTCGCGAAACCAGGGCTCGTCGCGTCGTTTTCATTCGCGATTGGTCAGGAAGATTCTTTGCGTTGGCCGTCTTGCTGGAGGGGGGAGGGGTGCCATGGGGGGTGCAGGGGGGACGTTGCGAGGGGTGGGGATGGTGGGTGTCGGGGTGGTCGTCATCGTGGTGTTGGCTCTGCCGGCCAGTTCCGCCAGGGCCCAGACGTGGGTGTCCGCGTGGGGCGGGCGGGGACCGCTGTCCACGACGATCACCACGACGCGGTCGGCGCCCGATCCGGTGCCCAATCTGACCGGCAGGACCCTTCGCGTGATGGCGCACCTGACCGCGGGCGGCAGTCAGCTCCGGGTGCGGGTGAGTCAGCGGTTCTCGGCCGATCCTCTACAGATAGGCGCCGCGCACGTGGCGCTGCGGAAGTCGGGGAACGCCATCGTCGCCGGTTCCGATCGGGCGCTGACCTTCGGCGGCGCCTCGACGCTGACCCTGAGCGGCGGGGCCGACGCCTGGAGCGATCCTGTCGATCTGGCGGTGGGTGCCGGCAGCGATCTCGCGCTTTCCCTCTACTTCCCGGGGACGTTCATACCCACGACGGAGGGCGGTCGCGCGCAGACCAAGACGTCCTACTACAAGGCCGGCAACCAGGTGTCGGCGTCGACGCTGCCGTTCGCCTCCACCACGCGCCAGATCTTCGTCGCTTACGAGGTGCAGGTGCTGGTCCCCGGCGGCGGCGTGACGATCGCCGCGCTCGGCGATTCGATCACCGAGGGCGCCTGCTCGGCAGTGGACGCCAACGGCGACTGGCCGGACCTGCTGGCGACCCGCCTGCCGGCGCTGCCCGACGGGCGGGTGGTCGGCGTCGTCAACGCCGGCATCGGCTCGGGCAGGTTCGCCACGGCCGACGCCGCCGGACTGCGCGGGCTCACGCGCCTGGACGAGCTGCTGGCGCTGCCCAACCTGCAGGACGTCACGGTCCTGATGGGCGTGAACGACATCTCCTACGAGCACGCCGACGCCGCTCTGCTCGAGGCGGCCTACACGCAAGCGATCGTGAAGGCGCACGCCGCAGGCAAGCGCATCATCGGGATTCCAATCCTGCCGTTCGGCGGCTCCGTCAAGGACGCGGGAGCCAACGTCAGCGTGGCCCAGGACGTGAACAGCTGGATCCGCGCCCACGACAAACGTCTGGGCGCCCTGGAGCCGAGCTACGACGCCGTCATCGATCTGGAGAGCGTCGTGAAGGACCCCGCCGCCCAGAGCTGGGCCTTGCGCCCCGACCTGACCTGCGACGGCGTCCACCCCAACCAATCCGGCTATCGCGCGATCGCGGACGCGCTCCCGCTCGACGTGTTCTGACGCCCCGCCCGGACCAGGCGTAGAGAAACCTACCGCTGCGCTCTGAAGTCCTGAAGGCCTCGGAGGAAGCTGGCGCTGGCAGCAACACGAGGCTACTTCGAGAATGTGAGCGAATACGTCGTGGGCACTTCGTCCGCCAGGGCGAGCACGTTGATGGTTGCGGTCCCCTTACGCAGGGGAAGCCAGGTGGCGGGCGTTTGCAAGCAGTCCACACTGACCGAACTGGTGCCGGACGACGCGGTGAACTCGCCAAAGGAATCGGCATCCCGAATCTCAACAGTATTGCCCACGCAATTGACAGTGAAGGTCGTGCCTGCAGTAGCTTCGATTTGATACGTATCCTGATAGCCGTTCCTGGGTGGTGGACCGATCACGTACCAGGGGTCATCGGATGTGTCGACCGTGCCGCTTACCGGGATACCAAGAGAGATGGTTGGCTTGCCGCCCGTCGCCGGGGGCCTCTCGGAGCCACCGCCGTCTGGGCTCCCGGTGCCCCCGGCACCGCTACACCCACCGATGATCGACGCAAGGAACAGCGAGAAGAGCAAAAGTTGATGGCTCAACCGTGCGAGACGCATCCGCATTCACGATATCGCCCCAACTGAACGCCGGCAAATCCGATCCGCACGAACCGCGGCGGGACGTTCCATTGGGCTCGGTCGGTCACGCGCGGACGGCACGCGCAATGGCCGTGAGCCAGTAGGAACCGGGACAGGGGTCGGTATGGCAGCGGTCAGGCTATCGGGCGATCGCGGACGCGCTCGCCGTCGACGTGTTCTGAGCCCCGGAACCAGCGTCGAGGCTCCGAGGCAATTGTCCGCACCTGAGTTTCGACGAATGCCACCATTCCCCACCTAACCGGCGCTGTAAGCGTCTCCTTGGCCCCTGAATCGATCCCTTGCGGTAACCATCATGGCGACGATCGTTCCGTTTTAGGACGTCCTGTTAGGTCATGAGACGAGCCAACACGATCACCTAGTGGACCAAATCGTCCAATTAACGAGTCCGAAACAATTCGTGTCAGCGCAATTTACGGTGTTCGCAGATTTGTTTTGAGAGCGCGCTGTCGCCCATGTTACAAGCCTCGCGGGACGCTTTCCCGAGGAGCTGACATGGGACTGAGGACGGTATCGCGCGCCAGTGTCGTACTCTCTTTGACGATCTCGATGCTGGGCGGAATTGGCTGTGGCGGCCGCAATGAAGGCGGCGCACCGTCGGCTCCTCCCCGGGAGGCAACGTCGCCTTTGCCTGCCAGGGCCAAAACGGCTGCATTGACGGCCGATTGTTCGACGAATGGCACCCCTGTTGCGGACGGAACGGCGTGCGACGACGGCAACCCCTGTACCCGGCTCGACAGCTGCCAAGCGGGGACGTGCGTACAAAGCCCAACTTCGGTCTGCACCGGTGGCGGCAGCAACGTCACGTTCTACCAAAGCTATGACCACGGTACGACGCTCGACATCGCCGGCGGGTCGAAGACCTCTGCAGTGTCCGATCCGTTGGTCCCGGCGCCTGGATTGTTCGGAGTGGCGGCTGACTGGTCAACGACCCCTTGGCTACTTTACAACGATACTACCGGTACAAGCGCCGACCTAGCGAAGCCAGGCTCCCTTTCCTACTGGATGAAGGTTGGACCCCAAGGCCTGATATCCGGATCCATCGCCATATACGATATTTATACGCACATCAATCTGTATGCGGTGGACAACGGTCCAACCTTGGGAATGGGAGCGCTGATCGCTTTTGCCGCGCCTGACGGCTCCCCGCGGTGGGCGGGGGCATGGTCCAACGTCTCGGTCGCATCGTGGGCTGGTGATGACAAATGGCACCTCATCGTCATCAATTGGAGTACCGACTATGTCGGCGTCTCCGTCGACGGCGCAGTCCCGGTTCGGACTGCGGTGGATTGGCAGGAACCAGATCATGTCTATGATCACGCCGTTGGTAGCGCCATCTATATGGGAGGTTCGTTGGCGGGTGGTGGTGCCACGGACGAGTTCATCATCCTGAACCGTCCCATGACGGCCGCTGAGATCCAGTGGTACTACAACAACGGACGCAACGGCGGCCAAGCCGGGGCGAATCCCGCCATTGCGTACTTCAGCACCGGTACCGCATGCAACCCCTGGGAAGACCTGAACCCCTGTACAATCGACGCCTGCGACCCCGCCACCGGCGGCGTTTCTCATGCGCCCGCGATGAATGGGATCACTTGCTCGAACGGCAACGCTTGCAACAGCGGGGCGGTCTGCTCTGCCGGCGTGTGCACGAGCCCCGCACCCCAAGACGATGGCAACTCCTGTACCGTCGACAGCTGCGACCCTTTGACCCAGACGATCAAGAACGACCCGCTCGCTGACGGCACCGTCTGTGACGACGGCGATCCAACGACAATTCTGACCACGTGCCAGTCCATGACTTGCCAGCCGAAGCCGGAGGGGCCCAACTACGCCCAGCTCATCGACTTGGGTATGGTGAATCCGGGCGACGTCTACTCCTATGCAAACGGTATCAACGCCTCAGGCGACGTCGTGGGAGAGGAGGACTCCGGGCCAGGATACCTCGCCTTCCGCTATACCAACGCCGGCCATAAACAACAGGTGTCGTATGCCATTCCGAACGATCTCGGCGTCGGAATAAACGCGTCCGGAACCGTGGTGGGCTACTCCATTTCTCCCGACCAGACGACGACATCGGCATTCATCGCAGACCCGGGAGCCGCCGCCAGGGCACTCTTCTCAGGCAGCGCCAACTCCATTGCCTATGCCATCAACGATGCTGGGCAAGTAGTCGGCGTCAATGACGCGGTGTCGAGCTACGGGTACAGGCTCTCAGGTGGACCGGGAGGCACCCTGCTGCCCATCCCGGCGCCGGCCGGAGCTGACTTCACAGGAGTGGTGTGGGCGGAGGCCATCGGTCCCGGAGGCGAGGTTGTCGGGTCGGCGATGCGGCCAGACTATTCCATCCAGTTCGATGACGGCTTCGTCCTGTCACCGGGCGGACAGCTCTACAACGCCTTCAGATACACCGACTCCGGCGGCACTCAGAATCTCAATGACTATGCGGTCGCCAACGGTTGGCAATTCCTCTTGGAGGCAACCGCGACGAACGGCAGTCAAACCGTCGGCTGGGGCGTCCTCCATGGCCACTGCCACGCCTTCCGCCATACAGCTGGAACCAATCAAGTCCTCGATCTGGGGACGTTGTCGAGTCCGGAATTCGCCGCCGCCGAGACATGCACGACGGCTGATACCTACAACCTGTCGTATTACCCCCGCGCAATCAATAGCCGAGGCGAAATCGTGGGCTTCGCCGGATTCAACGGCGACTTCTACTACAACGACAACATCGGGATGGTTAACCTACAGGAATTCGTCGATCCAGCGCTTGGAATCACGTTGGCGGGCGTCGCCGGGATCAACGACAACGACGAAGTCGCTGGCGACATGTACGTCAACGGCGCTCTGCACGTGTATCGCATGAAGTTGCCGACAGCACTCACGCAGCCTGTGACGTTACGGATGGATGGCATCGTAGACACCAGCGCCGCGCAGGACGGGTCGGGGCCGTTCGTGGCGGTGTTCGGGTACGACAGCCAAGCTTCTGCCAGCTATCAATCGAGGACGAGCGTCGTATTCGTGAACGGCGCTCCCGTCGATGATCCGCACCCGGCGCCGCCCCAGTCGTTGTCTCCCGGGACGCATCCGGGCACCTTCCTACCCACCTTCACGCTCGGGCAGACCGTCGCCTGGCAGATGGACGGTCAGGTGGCCACCGCGTCGGTGACGTCTGGGACGACGTTCCTCTCGCATCAGCCGATCGGGCCGCAAGGCTCGGGTGGCTATGGCGTCCTAGTCCCCGGCGCGCCGCTGATCACAATCGAGTCTGATCTGAACGCCTATAAGAGTCCGCCGCAGCCCGTCACCCTGGCGCCGGATCCGACGAACAAAGGTGTCTACCAGGGGATGCTCAGCGGGTCGCTATCGGTGGGCCCGTCGGGCAACGCTATCTATACCGTCCCCATTCCGCTTCCATCGGCGGTCGCTGGGATGGCGCCCGCGCTGGCTTTGACCTACGACAGCCAAGGTCCCGACGGCATCGCGGGACAAGGTTGGGACCTGACCGGGCTGTCCGCGATCTATCGCTGCCCGAAGACCAGGGTCCAGGACGGGTATGTGCGGCCGGTGATGATGGACGACGTCTATCCGCCGACCGCCGACGACCAGAACAGGGACGGCCTGTGCATCGATGGGAAGCGCCTGTTCATCAGGCAGAACGGCACCATCCAGTTGGAGATGAACGACTTCAGCAACACCGAGATGCTGGCCGACAGCAACGGCGGTGAATACTTCGTCATCACCACCAAGTCAGGTGAGCGCAGGTACTACGGTCATACTCCCGCCTCTCGCGTGCAGGGGCCCCAAGAAGGCGCCAACGGCGTGATCACGCCCTCGCCAAAGAACGAGACGGCCATCTGGGCACTCGATCGGGTGATGGACCAGTGGGGCAACTACTACGACGTCCAATATAACGGTGGAAACCCGGCGGACTTCGCCGCGCACGGCATCCGGGTGACCCGTATCGACTACACCGGTTACGTGGGCGCCGAGTCGCCACCGGATCAGGGCGCGACGTTCTATTCGGTGACCTTCAACTATGCCGATCGCTTCGACGTGCGGCATCTGCGCTTCCGCGATCTGACTATCCCGAAGAACTCGCGCCTGACGTCCATCGAGACGCCGCAGGGCCTCTACTCGCTGACGTACCATCAGAACGACAATCACAACGACGACTACCTGTTTCCGAGCCAATTGGACCAGATCGCCTTCTGCGCACATGACGACGTGACGGACGACGGGGCGGGTGGGCGCGCCTGTGCGGCGCAAGCTGGTCTCGAAAAGGCGCCGCTGGTCTTTGGTTGGCAGCGGTCCGCCTTGCAGTTCGTGGAGGCCCCGGGCTATGCGGTACCCGTTGGGGCCATCGAGGGCTTCATGGTTGGCACTCAATATGTTGATATTGATGGCGATGGAAGGCTGGACCTGATCTGGGCTAAGGAGGGAACCACCACGGCGGTCTGGCAGAACACTGGTGATTCGTTCCAGCCAGCTCCTTCGTCCTGGCTCCCACCCGTCAAGCTCTTCAGGTCTGACGGAGTGACGCCGGCGGCGGTCCTCGCAGACATGGACGGCGACGGCATGCTCGATCTCGTCGCGGACAATCCGACGGTAGACGTCAACGGTCAGTCGACGCACTACTCCGTGGCCGTGTTCCTGAATCGCTTTAAGCAGCAACAGGGATGGCAGATCGATTCTGGCCTGTCGGTTCAGGGTTATCCCTTCTCCGGCTTGGCCCTCACGGCCAGGGCAAGTAATGGGGCCACGATCCTGAATCAAGTCGTCGACATGAATGGGGACGGCCGAGCGGACATCGTCCAGTTCACGTTGAACCCACCCGCCGACACCGCCACAGAATTCTTCAGCGCGACGATAAACTCTACAGACAGCAACGGCAATCGATCGTGGACAGAACTACAATATCCGCCGGGAACTCCGCTGGCTGGTCACGATTGGTACGAGGGCCGATGGACCGACGGAGTCTTTCACTACTTGTACGACGTAAACCGTGACGGTCTACCCGATCTCATCCCCGCATCGTCTAGTGCGACGACCGACGCAGTCCTTTTGAACACCGGCGCCCTTCCTGGGCTGACTGCCGGCGTCTGGTCTAGCGGAACGATGGCGGCATCGCTGAAGGTGACAAATCAGGGGTATTGCACCGCCGCCAATGTCACGGAGGGAAATGCCAGGGTAGCCGACCTGGACGGCGACGGCCTGCTCGACCAGTTCTATTACAAGATGTCTTGCGGCCTGGGCGCGAACTATTCGACCGGATCCGGGTACAGCAGTCTGGGATGGAGTCCCGACGATCCCGGTTCATCGTCGCCAGACGCCTACGTAGATGCGATGCTGAAGTTTGATCCGCCAATGGGCCAGCCGGAGAGCTTGTACGACTACACGATTGCCTTCGCCGATCTCAACGGCGACGGCCTGGCAGACATGGTGCAGAACCGCCAGTGGGCACCGGCCAACCATCAAGGCATGGCGTTGATAAACGACGGCACGACCTTCCGGGATGTGCTCAGCGGAAGGACCGCCTGGAGCAACGTGGCCACTGCAGAACTCCTTCCGCAAGCTCCCCCCCTGTACGCGACATCCTTCATCGATCTCGATGGGGACGGGCTGGTCGACGTGGCTGGCCCGGAGATGAGCTGGCTAAACAAGTACCAGCCGCCGGTGATCAACTCCTTCCCGAACGCTCTCGCGAACTCTGTCAGCAGCGTCACATACAAGGTCACCACGACGAAGGACGCGCAGACGCCAGACAGCGGGAGAGCGCCTGTATACACCGACACGGCAAATCTGGATTCCGGGACCAAGTTCCTGGCGCTACCGCAGCGAGTGGTCGCGACGCTGTCCGTCGACGACGGCACCGGAAACAAGATAGAGACGGATTACGCCTACTCCGAGATGAGAACGAGCGCGTTCGGGCGCGGGCCCCTCGGCTTCAAGACGAGCACCCAGAAAATTCTGTGGGACTTCGATCTGAACGCTCCGGGCGGAACGACGGTGACGACGTACGCGCAAGCATATCCGTATACCGGTCGAACGCGCCTGGTCGTCACGTCGCACGGCCAGCAGAAGATCTCGACGACCGAAACCACCTACTGCGACTCCGTCTCGGATACATGCACGCCCATGGACGGCTACACGACCTTTGCACCGCCGAGCACGAGCCTGTTCGTGTACCCATCCCAGATCATCGACACGACACCGCTGCACACGTCGGATCCCGGCGAAATCGAGGCAGCAGAGAACATGAACGTGACGAGCACGTTCCAGTACGACAACTACGGAAATCCCACGCAGGTCGCTGTCCGCACCGTGCTGTCGCCGATGGGACACGGATGGAATAGCTACTCGAAGACCGTGACGAATAGTTACGGCGATCCGGATAGCCGCGAACAGAAGATGGGAAAGGTCACGTTCACGAAGGTGCATGTGGAGCAGCAAGACAACCCCGCGGTGCTGCCGATCGATCATCACACTTCCTACGAGTACAACACCCAACCGTCGTTCCAGGATCCGATCTCGGGTGCGACGGTTCAGCCACTGGCGATGACAGCCAAGACGGTCGAGCCCGATCCGGATCCGAACGGCGATCCGAAAGGCAACGGAAACAACCCGGACCAAACGCGGCAGCGAACCGTCTTTAGCTACGACGGATACGGCAACGTGAAGACGACGACGGAATGTGCGAGCGATTTCGACCAGTGCAGGGAGACTGGCAGGGGAACCGTGCCGTTCCGGATCACCCGGATCAGCTACGATCCCGCTGTGTTCGATCCGGCGCCGGCTGGCGTCGCCGGGCCGGTCTCCTCCCTCGCGGATTACGGCCGTCCAGGGCGGTTCCCGGTGCAAAAGACGATCAGCGTCCATGGGATCGACCACGTGACGTACACCGCCTACGATCCGCGGTTCGGGACCGTCGTTCAGGAGACGGATCCCAACGGGGTGCAGACGTATCACGAGTACGACAAGATCGGCCGGGAGATCCGTCGAACGGATCGGTATGGCACCTCGACCGCCGCCGCGACGGAAACCCATTACTACATCCCGCCGGACGACGCGTTCCTGGCCGCTCTCGTCACGCAAACCCATCCTGCGACAGGGGCGGATGCGTGGGTGTACTCGGACATCCTCGGGCGCACGATCCTGACCAAGACGCGTGCGTTGACAGGGGGGTGGTCAGACGTCCTAACCCAGTACAGCCACCAGCACGGCGTCTGGCGGGTATCGAAGCCCTACTTCGACACAGATCCAGGCCCAGCTTTGTGGAGGACGACGAACATCGATGTCCTGGGGCGCCCATATCAGACGATCGAGGACCTCGGTGTGGTCGATCCTGCCAGCGGACCTGTTACGAAGACCGAGACGACCACGTATCAGGGGTCGTCGACGCTAACCACGATGACGACGACGTTGAACGGTGACTCGCGTTCCCGTCAGGAGACGAAGAATGCGCTGGGGAAAGTAGCCGTTGTCACGGATGACTCCATGAAGTCGATCACCTACTCCTACGATCCGGATGGCAACCTGACGGGTGTATCCGGCCCCGGCGTCAGCATGGTGGCCTCGTACGATTCGCAAGGACGGAAACGGGTCACCTCCGATCTGGACGTGGGGTACTGGACTTACACCTACGACGGCTTCGGACAGTTGGTGTCGCAGAAGGACGCGAAGCAACAGATCACGACGATGACGTACGACGAAGTAGGCCGCGTCTTGACCAAGACGGACGCGAATCAGCAGGTCTCCGAGTGGGTCTACGACAGGGGGGCTCAAGGCGGCAGGATTGGCCGGCTCTCCGCGGCGATCGGACCACGAGACGACGATGGCAAGCTGTCCGGACCCTGTCCGGAGGTCCCGTTCGTTTCGCACAACGACGGGAACCGCGCCGGAAAGTGGTTCACCTATACCGACGTGGGTAACGTCCAAGACGTGTACGAGTGTGTCGACGGCGAGACCTTCCATACATCGTACGAGTACGACTCGGTAGGAAGACAGAGCGTGGTGCGATATCCCCAGGTCGGCGACCAGCGATTCGCGGTTCAGTATTCCTTCACGCCAGGGGGCGCCTTGCAGTACATCAGCGACGTAGGCGCGAATTCTCTGTTGTGGGTTGCCAAGGACGCGAACGCGGCTGGACAGGTGACCGACGAAGTGACTGGTAACGGTGTCGAGACGATCTCGGCTCGAAACCCGGCCACCGGCTGGCTCATGGGATCGACCAGCGTCGCTCACGGCGACGCAGACACGTTGATCCAGGCCTTCTCATACACCTACGATGAGTCGGGAAATTTGAAGAGCCGCTCTCGGACAGACGGTCTCGGTACGCCCGACTCCTCCGAAACCTTCCAGTACGACAACCTCGACCGTTTGACGAACGCCGAAGTCAAGATCCCGTCACGGAACGGCTATGACGTCTCCGAAGTGTACAAGTACGACGGTACTGGAATGGGAAATCTGGTCCAAAAAGGCGACAAGATCTATTCCTACGGGACGTGCGGCGGGCCCCACGCCGTGTGTCAGGTGACTGGGTCATCTCCGTACGTGTACGACGCGAATGGGTCGCTACAGGACAACGGAGCCCGGTCATTTGAATACGACGCCCTGAGGCGAATCACCCACATCGACAGCCACCCAACCGTCTCCGACGGAGGCGACTCGGGCACAATTGACTTCATTTATGGGGCCGATGGCAACCGGGTCTTGCAAGTCGCCCAGGCCGCGGGTGCGTCTGACCAGGCGAGGACGGTGTACGTTGGGCTGGGGGAAACCGGTAAGAGCATCTACGAACGTACTAAGACGGGCGCGTCAAAGACCGAACACGTTCACTTCGTCTACGCGGGCACGGCCGGCGGAAGCGCGATCGCGCTTCGGGTGGTGACCCAAGAGTCATCCGGTAGCACCTCAACGGCAACCAATTACAACTTGTTCGACCACCTGGGGTCTACGACTGCTAGTACAGACGACAGCGGCCGCGTTAACGGCGGAGGAACGACAATTCTGAGCTTCGACGCGTGGGGGAAGCGGCGGAGCCCGGATGGAAGCCCCGCGACCGCACCCCTCACTGCCGCCGCTGGTCACAGAGAATACACAGGCCAAGAGGCAATCCCGAACGTCGGCCTTATCAACATGAACGGTCGAGTGTATGACCCTGAGTTGGGACGATTTTTGGTAGCGGACACAGCAATACAGACCATCGGAAATCTGCAGAGTTACAACCGATATAGTTACGTTCAGAATAACCCGCTGCGATACACGGACCACACGGGGCATTTCATCGACTCCACGTTTGACGCATTCGTTGGGGTGACACTTGCTGTCGCGGGGACGGCGGTGTGTTTAGGAAGCGAAGGTTTGGGCTGCGGCGCAATGTTTGCGTTGATAGGCACTGCTTATGCTACGTCATCCGCAATATACGCCGGTATACCAGTGGATCAGGCACTGATTGGCGGAATAATGTCCGGTGGGGCCGGATTCGCCGGCGGCGTTTTTGGTTCCACGCTTGCGCCCAGTTTGGCCCAAGGCATTGGCGGCCAAATGATCGGCGGATTTATTGGTGGCGCCGTCGCCGGCGCATTTGCTAACACCACGCAGCTAACCGGACCTGGTGAGTTGGGGTCGAACATACTACATGGTGGATTAATGGGCGCCCTGTCGGCGGCGTATTGTTACGGTGTAACAATGGCGATCGTATCGCAGAACGCCGGCGTTGACGTCTGGGGCGATACGGGCGGTGCGGGAGAAAATATCGCGGAACAAAGGGCAAGAGAACAGGCCGCCGGACAAGCCGGGAGTCTGAAGTCGAAAATGGTGACTCTTTCGCGCTACGTCAGTAAGACATCTGGTAATACCGGTATAGAAGTGGCCTGGAAACTAAAGCTCGGAATAGGAATGAAGGCGGGTGCAGGATTTGTTGGTGGATTCTTTGTGGGACTGTTGTTCGATTCTAATGGTGATATTGGGTACGACGTCGATCTTTACGCCGGACTGGGAGAAGGAACCTCTATATCACTAGGTGACTTCGATCCTGTTGGTACGATAGAGACAAAGACAAATGGCTACGCAAAGCTGGGAATTGACGTGTCACCGGTGGGAAATCTGCGGTTTGACTTTACTGACATTCAAGCCGATCCGAGTGTCTCCATCGGCCCCGAGGGTGTTGCGGATGATGGACAGGTGAAAATTAACGCGAAGCTCGGTGTATCTGTCGGTGCTGAAGTCGGAGCAGAGTCGTCGGCGAACCTCAGCAAGGCGCTTCGCGAAGCCAGTGCCACCGCCAATCGATTCTTTGGATTCTGATGCGCAGGTAACAAGAATGGAGTCTCTGTCATGTGCAGACGTTGTTCGTATCGCCCGCGAGGCTGGCATGTCTGCGGAGCAGCAGGGAGTGGATGTTTCTGGCAATCCTGCTGGCGGTCGTCTTGGCGTAGTGAATGTCAAATCAATTGTAGTTAACGTTGGTGTAGATCGACTTGAGATATACGTGCCCCGCCCGGGTTTTCGTCTCCCGTATCTGATACAACTGATCGCTTGTGTGGCTGGCCTAGGTTACCTGGCGATTGTGTTCAGAAGGGCCGCCGGAAACGCCCAGACAGTTCCCAGGATTGTGTGTGCAGTCGTCGGTTTGGTTGCAGTTATGTCGTTGTATCGTATCGCGTGTGAGATGACCACGCGAACCCGAGTTACTCTCGGTGACGCGGGTGTAGAGGTCGAAACGCGGTCCCTTGCTCGATCCTCGATGTTCCGTTCCACGGGTAAGGAGTTGTCAATCGGTGAGATTAAGCGCGATGTGGCGGGAGGAGGAATTCGTATTGCTCCCGTGGCATGGCTGCCGGTGACGGTCGATGGACAGACGCATGAGGTCTGTCGGGGAGCGTCAACTGCGGCGCTACGGTTTGTTCGAGCGCTCCTCGTGGCTTGGTCGAGTAAGAAGCTTTCGAGGGCGAGCAATCTGTAAGCCGTCGCCGCGGACGTGTCCTGGGGCTCGCATCCGTCGACTGGAAGAAGACCCTTGAGAACGAGGACGCTCAGCAGCGCCTCGCCGCCAACATCTTCAGGCGCGCAACCCTCGCTTTGCTCGACGAGCATCGCCCTTCCAAGTAGCACCGGCCCTGCCCGCCGTCAGCGACGGTGTTCGTCGAACGGATACGCCCTGGCCGCCGTCAGCCACGTGTTCGTCGAACGGATACGCCCTGGCCGCCGTCAGCCAGGTGTTCGTCGAGCGGATACGACATGACGCTAATGCCTGAGCATCGTGAACTTGTGCGAGTGCCACGTCGCGGAGCAGAGGGTGATCGGTCCCGATCGTTCTGACCGGTTGTGAACTGGCGTCTCTACATGATCATCGAGGCGACCGGGCAATGCGTGCCGGTCGGCCAATGGCGCAACTTCATCACCTCTGCGTGAACGCGGGTGCTGTGCTACGCAGGTCACCCATGCGCCCGCCGGTACGCCAGCGGGCTCATGTGCTGAAGCCTTCGAAACGCCTTGCAGAAGTAGTTGGCGCTGGCGAAGCCGCAGGCGTCGGCGATCTGCTTCAGAGGGGCGCGGGTGGCGATCAGCATGCGGGCGGCTTTGTAGATGCGGACGTCGGCGGCGAAGCGGGCGGGGGTCAGGCCGGTGCGGGCGCGGAAGAAATGGCTGAAGTGGGTGCGGCTCATGCCGTGTTCGGCGGCCAGGGCTTCGACGTCCAGGGCCTGGGGGAGGCTGGCCAGCACGCGCGCGCGGACTGCCTCCAGGAGTTGCTGGCTCTCGGTGGAGCTGTCCCTCGCCTGGCGCACGTTGCGCTCGCAGGCCAGCAGGAACTCGAACAGGGCCAGCTCGGTGTCGTAGCGGTCGCGGAAGTCCTTCTTGATGGCGCCGCGCATGAGGCGCGTGGCGGTGGCGGCCAGGGGGCCGTCGGGCGCGACCTGCAGCAGCGGCCCCGCGCTGGCCACCAGCTTGGCCATCCTGGCCAGCACGTAGGGGTGGTGGACGGCGATCCAGCCGAAGGTCCAGCCGGGGGAGTCCTCGGGCAGGTAGTAGCGGTGTCGTGACGGCATCAGGGCGATGAACGCCGTGCCAGGTGGGACCCGTCGCGGCCGTTCGCCATAGACCTGGAACTGTCCCCAACCCGCCAGGGTCAGCTGGAACGCGAACAGGGGGGCGTCGGCGCGGCCCATTCGTTTCATGCCGTCCCAGCGATAGCTCGCGGGATCGGTGCGGGTCTCGACGCTGCCGAAGAACGCGGTCCTGGGGGTCCACCACGAGGGGGGCGTCACCGGCTTCCTCAGCAGGCGGGTGAGCTGCTGCAGCACGGGCGCCCATTCCGGCGGCGGCTGGGGACCGCGGTCCGGGTTGGCGACGACGTCGGCGGTCAGCACGTCGAACGAGCTCCGTCGCCACTGCGCGACCTTCGACGGGGCCAGGGTGCGGGGGCGGCTCACAAAATCACCCTACTTCGGACATCGCTACCATCGCCAGGGGCTCGCCGGCCGCGATATGCGTATGCCGGCGGTTGCCGCCGGTCGGCACAAAATGACCTCGTTGCGTCACGGCCGACCGCGAACCGTCCGTGCTGAACTCGCGCAAACTCGAAACAGCGGACATTTTCACTGGAGGTTTGTCTGACATGAAGCGGTTCCCCTCTCTCTTGACGCTGGCTGTGGCGCTTGCAGCGGCCGGCTGTTCCGGGACGGGCTCCAGCCCTGGCACCTCGACGGGCGGGGCCAGCAGCGGTGGCACCAGCGCCAGCGGCGGCGTGAAGGGGAGCGGCGGTGTCACCGCGAGTGGCGGCACCAAGGGAAGCGGCGGCGTCACCGGCAGCGGCGGGACCTCGGGAACCGGCGGCATCACCGCGTCGGGCGGGAAGACCGGCAGCGGAGGCACCGTGGCGACGGGGGGTTCAAGCGGAAGCGGCGGCGCCTCTTCGAGCGGCGGCGCGAACGGGACCGGCGGCGCCACGGCCAGCGGGGGCGCGACGGGCTCGGGGGGCAGCGGAACGGCCGGGACGTCCGGCGGAGGCGCCAGCGGCACGGGCGGCGGCGCCGGCGGTTCCCACACGGGGGGCGCGAGCGGCGCCGGCGGGGGGATCTCAGCCGGCACGGGAGGCGCCTCGTCCTCGATCATCGCGGCCACGCCACCCATGGGCTGGAACTCGTGGAACGCCTTCGGATGCAACGGCCTGAACGAGACCGTCGTCAAGAGCATGGCCGACGCCTTCGTCACGACGGGCATGAAGGACGCCGGCTATCAGTACGTCAACCTGGACGACTGCTGGATGGATGGGCGCGACTCCAGTGGCAAGCTGAAGCCGAGCGCCAGCAAGTTCCCCTCCGGCATCGCCGCACTCGCCGACTACATCCACGGCAAGGGGTTGAAGATCGGCATCTACGAGACGCCCAACACGAAGACCTGCGCCGGCCTGTACGGCGGATACACGGGCGGGGTGGGCAGCGTCGGTCACGAGACGACCGATGCGCAAACCTTCGCCTCGTGGGGCATCGATTATCTGAAGTACGACAAGTGCCAGGGGCAGCTGAGCGCCTTCGCGGTGATGCGCGACGCGCTGAAGGCGACGGGGCGCCCCATCGTCTACAGCATCAACCCCGGGGATCAGGGTCCCTACTGCACGCCCACGAACTGCTCGATCGATCTGGTGAAGATCGCGAACCTGTGGCGCATCGAGTTCGACATCTCGGCCGACTGGGCCTCGGTCACCCGCCTGATCGACGCGAACAAGCCCGAGTACGTCGGCGCCGGGCCGGGACACTGGAACGACCCCGACATGCTGGAGGTCGGCAACGGGCTGAACGACACGGAAGGCCGCGCCCACTTCAGCATGTGGGCCATCATGGCGTCGCCGCTGATCACCGGGAACGATCTGACCAAGATGAGCGCCACCACGAAGGCCATCCTGACGAACCACGAGGTCATCGCGGTGAATCAGGACCCGCTGGGCCAGCAGGGGCGCGTGGTGGCCACGCCCAGCGCCAATCTGGAGGTCTGGTCCAAGGAGCTGACGGGGACCAACACGCGCGCCGTGGCCCTGTTCAACCGCGGCACCTCCAGCGCCAACATCACCGTGCAGTGGAGCCAGATCGGCCTTCCGGCCGGGGCGGCCAGCGTGCGCGACCTGTGGGCCGGGATGGACGTGGGCCCCGCGACGAACTCGTACACGGCGATGAACGTGGCCAGCCACAGCGTGGTCATGCTGAAGATCGTCAGCACGCCCTGACGGGGCGGCCACCCCGACGACCGGGTATCTCGGCTTTGACGTTCGGGTCGTCGCGGAGCTACCGCGACAACCCGAACGCCGCCAGCATCGCGTCCGCGTCGCACCGCTGGCCGGTCGCCTCGACGAACACTTTCCCGTCGGCCAGCGCGCCGTAGCCCGAGGCGCCCAGGCAGATGAACGTCTGCTCCAGCGGGTTGTGGTCGTGCACGCGGCTGTGATGGCGTGCCGTGAACAGCGAGATCAGGGCGCTGGTCGCCTGCGCGACGATGTGCAGCGGCAGGTACAGGGGCCCCAGCCAGTCGTGCTGGCGGGTGTGCGCCAGCTCGTGGGCCAGGATCAGCTTGCCGCGCAGGCCGTCGAAGATCGGGGGCTGATACAGGACGACGTGTCCCAGCGTGACGGCGCCGAACCACCACCGTCCCAGCAGCCGATTGCGGTTGGGGTACAGCCAGGCCCGCGCGGCCGGGCCCGAGACCCTGTCGGGCAGGCGGCCCGAGGCCAGCAGGCCGGCGAGGTGACCGATCACGTTCGTAGGCGCCGTCCACAGCGCGCGCAGCACCGCGACCGGACCGTGCCGGCGGCGCGGGCGGGGCAGGCGGATGGTCGCGCGAAGCACGGCTCAGACCGGCGTACGGCTTTGCGAAGGCCGTATCGCGCCGGTCCGTCTCACGGCTGGGCGCCGCAGCTGCTGCTGGCGCTCCCGCACGCGCTGATTCCGCAGGCCGAGACGATGTCCAGGCTGGTATTGCTGCTGGCAGACACCCCCGTCCCGGAGATCGCGCTGGTGCACGAGATGCCCGTGGGATTGTTGCCCTGCACGGTCACCTGCTTCAGCGACCGCGGGCCGCTGCTGGGCGGGCTGTTCACCAGGATGCCGCCCCACAGGCCGCCCGAGAAGGTGCCCGGGCCGTTGCTCGTCACCGTGGTGTTGCGGATGTCGAAGGCCGCGCCGTCCAGCAAGATGCCGCCGCCCTTCGCGTCGCTCGCCTGGCCGGCGTTGCCGGTCACCAGCAGATGCTCCAGCTGAACCGTCGACCCGCCGTCGGCCTGCAGCCCCATCGAGTCGAACGTGGACAGCTTCAGATCGCGGGCGTAGGTCGTCCCCGCCGAGACGTGCAAGGCCGGGTTGACGGTGCCGGCGATCGTGCCGCTGTTCTGGCCCACGATCGACACGTTGCTGGCGAAGGCGCCGGTGGCGCCGCTGACGGTGCCGCGGACCACGATCAGGTCGCGCATGGCGCTGGCCAGCGACGTGGCGGGCTGCATCGAACAGAGGGGGGCCGTGGCGCTGCCGGCGGTCGCGCCCGTGGCGTCGGCGCAATTCGTGGTGTTCTGGACGTAGATCGTCTCCTTCGTCGAGGCGCAGCGCCCGTCCAGATGCGACATGCAGACACCCGGGCCGCGGTTGACGCAGTCGGTGTCGGCGGTGCAGACGCCGCAGGTGTTCGACGACGAGCAGACCGCCTTCGCGTCGGGACAGTCGTTGTTGCCCAGGCACTCGACGCAGGCGCCGGTGGCCGTCGAGCAGAGGGGCTTCGTCGGGGCCAGCATCGCGCAGGTTCGGGGCGCCAGAGGGGAGCCGCACGATACGCACGCGCCTGCGTCGGAGCAGAAGGGCGTCGTGGGCGAGCCCGCGCAGTCCATGTCCTTGCCGCACTGGACGCAGGCGCCGCTGTCGCCGCAGACCGGCGTCGCGCTGCTGAGACCGGCGCAGCTGGAATTCTGGGGCGCCTGCTTGCACGGCACGCAGCTCTTCTGCGAGCCGCAGAAGGGCGTCGTGCCGCCGCAGTCCTTGTCGGTGTCGCACGCGACGCAGGCGCCGCTGGCGCCGCAGACCGGCTTCGACAGATCGCGCGCCTTGCACGCATTTCCGTCGGTGCAGCCCACGCACTGGTTCTTGCTGCAGAAGGACTTCTCGGGCGTCTTGCAGTCGCTGTCGCCGGTGCATTCCACGCACAGGTGCTGGGTCGGGTCGCAGACGGGCGTCGTGCCGGAACAGGCGCTGGCATTGGTGCTGGTGCAGGCGACACAGCTGTTCTTGGCCGTGTCACAGGCGGGCTTCGTTCCGCCGCAGGTCGTGTCGTCGACGCACTCGACGCAGAGGTTCGAGGTCAGGTTGCAGGCGGTGGTGCCGGTCTTGTCCGCGCACTGCGTGTTCGCCGTGCAGTGGTTCGAAGGGCCGTCCATGCCGCCGTCGGCCGGCGTTCCGCCCAGGCCGGTCGTTCCCCCGCCGGCGCCAGCGCCGCCCGCGGTGCCGCTGGTGCCGGCGTCCCCGCCCACGCCGGCGCCGCCGGAACCGTCCCCGCCGACGCCCTGACCGGCCGCGCCCGCATCGTCGGCCACGCAGCGGAAGTTGTCGCAGTGCTGCCCCCCGGGACACATGTCGCCCGGGTACAGCATGCAACCCATGGGATTGTCGCGCGTATTCGGCTTGCAACCTGGCCCCGCGACCAGGACGAGGAACGCCGTGAAGAGCACACCTAAGCTCGGCGAGACAGCCCGCTTCATGGCGCGAACAATATCATCGCGGCGTTTCCGGTCGATTGTTTCGAAGCAATCTTCCGCTGAAATTTATGTGCGTCCGGCTACCGGACACCAAAAGCGGAACAGCGGAAAAAACGCCCCCAACAATTCCCCCAAAACCGCCCCGACGAAGGGCGCCCCGTCCGTCGCCGAAGCGCAAATGTTACCGAGATTCATCGAACTGGATACATGATCTGCGCGACCGGGATCGTAGGTTCGGGACATGATTCCAGGCAGTCGTGAGAAGAGGGGGGTGGGGGCGTCGATCCGGGCGGGGCAGCCGGCGGCCGGCGTGACGCTGGTGGCGGCGCCCCGGCGGCGCGAGGCGCGGACCGGGGGGCACCTGTACCTCGAACGCGCCAGCTTGATCGAGATGACGGAGCGGCCGCTGCTGGTCGTGTCGCGACCGCCGTCGGGGGAACAGACGCAGATCGTACGGCGCCCGGTGCGGAAGGCGGACGGCCGGCGCTGGATCTTCATCTTTGGCGGCGCGGCGACGGCCACGCTGCTGACCGCCTGGCTGGGCTTCGCGCACGACGCGCGGACCGCCCAGCCCGCCTTGGCCGCGAAGGCGCCGGCGGCCCCCACGCCGCCCGCCCGGCAGGACAGCGCGGCCGCGCGGCCGATCGTGGCGCCGATGGCCGCGCAACCGGTGGTCTTCGCGAGCACCACGCCCTCCGTCGCCCTGCCGGTCGCCCCGGCGCGCCACGCGGCGCGGCCCGTGCCGGCGAGCGTGGCCAGCGGCCGGCACACGAAGGCAGCCCCGGCGCGGCTCGCGTCGTCCTCTCGCCTGGCCGCCCGTCGCGCCCCGGCGCATACCGCGCGCCCTGCCGCGACCGTCGCGTGGGTCGATCCTTTCATCGATCGTTGATTGCGGGTCCTCGGATTGGCCCCGGAGCGCCGGGAAGGCCATCGCCGGGAACGCGGACCGCGGGAAGCCGTTCCGACGGGGACCGCGGAGCGCCCGGCACTGCTGATCGCCTGCCGCGCGTTCACTCGCCCGAGTCGAGCCACTTGCGCAGCGTCTTCGGATCGATCTCCAGCTTCTCGGCGGCGCGCCCGCGGTGGCCGCCCGTCTGGCCGACGGCCCACGCGGCGTAACGTCGCTCCAGCTCGTGCATGGGCATGATGTCGCCGGCGAACTCCGTCTCGCCCGCCGCCGAGCCGCGCCGGATCGCCTCGGGCACGTCGGCCAGCGACACGAGCGGCGCCTGCCCCAGCAGCACTAGCCGCTCGATGGTGTGGGCCAGCTCGCGCACGTTGCCGGGCCAGGTGTAGCGGGTCAGCTCCTTCACCGCCTCGGGCGTCAGGCGCTCGACTGGCGAGCCGGGGTACTGCGCACGCACGCTGCGCAGGAAATGCTCGACCAGCTCGGGAATGTCCTCGCGCCGCTCGCGCAGCGCCGGTATCTCGATCGGGATGACGTCCAGCCGGTACAGCAGGTCCTCGCGGAACGTCCCCTGGCGCGCCGCCTGCGCCAGGTTGCGGTGCGTGGCCACCACGATGCGCACATCGACGGCGCGCGGCTTCGTCGAACCCACCGGCCGCACGGCGCCGTTCTCCAGCACGTGCAGCAGCTTCGCCTGCAGCGCCGGCGTCATCTCGCCGATCTCGTCGAGGAACAGCGTGCCGCCGTCCGCCTCGACGAACAGCCCCGGCCGCTCGCTGGTGGCGCCCGTGAAGGCGCCGCGCGCGTGGCCGAACAGCTCGCTCTCCAGCAGGTTCTCGGGCAGCGCCGCGCAGTTGACCGACACGAAGGCCGCCTCGGCCCGCCGGCTGTCGGCGTGCAGCGCCTTCGCCACCAGGCCCTTGCCGGTGCCGGTCTCGCCGGTGACGATGACGGGCGCGGGGGCGTCGGCGACGCGCTGGATGCGATCGCGCACCGCCGCCATGGCCGCGCTGTGGCCGATGATGTTCCCCGACGCCCACTGCGACCTCAGCGCCGACTTCAGCGACGAGGCCTCGCGCCGCACCCGCACCTCGTCCAGCGCGCGGCCCAGGAAGATGGCCAGCTCCTCCTGCTTGAACGGCTTCGTCAGGTAGTGATAGGCCCCGCGCCGGATCGACTCGATGGCGCTGTCGATGGCGCTGTAGGCGGTCATCACGATCACGGGGCGCTCGGGATCGCGCTGGCGCGAGGCGGCCAGCACGGCCAGGCCGTCGGTGCCCGCCATGCGCAGATCGGTCACCACGCCGTCGAAGGGTTCCGCCTCCAGCCGCTTCACCGCCTCGTCGCCCGAGCCGACGGCGACCGCGTCGTAGTCGGCGTCGCCGAGGCCTTCGGCCACGCCGCGCGCCATCTCGAGGTTGTCGTCGACCACCAGGATGCGCGGCTTGCGTTTAGTCATGACGCTCTTGTGGGGCGGCTTCCGCCGGGGGCAGGTGGATGACGGCGCTGGTGCCGCCGGCGGGGCGCGCGGTCAGCGTCAACGTCCCGCGGTGACTGTTGACGATCTCGTTCGCCAGCGCCAGGCCCAGCCCGGTGCCGGCGCCGCGCGTCTTGGTGGTGAAGAACGGCTCCATCACGCGGTCCGCGTCGGTGGGGGAGATGCCGCTGCCCTCGTCGTCGACGCGCAGGACGACGCCCGCCTCGTCGCGCGCGGCCGTGACGGTCACCGTCCCGCCGCGCGGCGAGGCGTCGCAAGCGTTCAGCAACAGGTTCACCACGGCGTGCTCCAGCAAGCGTGGATCGCCGACGACGTCCGGCAAAGCGTCGCCGACGCGCACGCCCAGCGCGACCTCGGCCTTCTCGAACCGATGGGCGACCAGGCCGACCGCCTGCTGCACCAGGGCGCGCGGCTCGACGCGATCCGCGACGGGGGCGTCCCCGCGCGCCAGGCCCAGCAGTCCGCGGATGATCTGCCGCATCCGCTCGGTCTGGGCCAGGATGGTGGCCGCGGCGGCGGCCGTGCGCTCGTCGGCCGCGGCCCGCCCCTGGATCTGCTCGGCGCGCAGGCCGATCACGCCCAGCGGCGTCGACAGCTCGTGGGCGACGCCCATGGCCAGCGTGCCCAGCGCGGCGGCCTTGCTGGCCCGTTGCAGGCGCTCGTCCCGCTGCTGGGCCAGATCGGCGATGGCCAGCTGATGACCCAGCGTCAGCTCGGCGCGCTGCTTGCGCACAGCCAGGCCGCCGAACACCAGCACCAGGCCCGCGGCCAGGACCACGCTCAGGATCAGCCGGCGCACGGCCCAGCGCTCGCGGTCGCGCTCGCGCTCGGCGCTGGCCACGGCCACGATCGTCAGGCCGCCGTCGATGCGGGCCAGGCCCGCCAGCGCCGTGCGCCGGGGCAGCCCGAACGCGGGCGCGTCGTCGCGGGCCACCCGTAGCACGGCGTCGCCGCGCGCCGACGCCGCCGCCAGCGCCGGCGACACGACCGTGTTTCCCCCGGCGGCTCGCCAGTGCTCGTCGCCGGCCCGGCCCACCAGGACCGCCAGCGCGTGACCGCGCTGGGCCGCCGCCAGGTCCTGCGCCACCGCGCTGACGTCCAGGGCCGGGTCCCCCGTGGGCCGATGGGCCAGCGAAACCCCCAGCGCCTTCGCCAGGGTCGCCTGCTCCTCGGCGAAGTCCCGCAAGGCCGCGCCCGATTCGCGGGCCGAATCCCAGTACGCCAGGCCCGCGACGACGCCCACGCTCAACGCCATGGCGACGACCAGCCGGAGGGGGGACAGGACCAGACGATTCACCCGCGCGTTCACCCGCGAAAGTTGGGGCTCGCCGAGCGCGAGCGGAGAGGGCAGCACCGAGACGGGTGACAGCATGTCCGTCCTGGGCACGGCGAGCAAGTCCGGGACCACCGGGCCGGGGGTAGAGCCTCAGGGCGCCTGGGGGCGCTGCGCTGGCACCGCCTACGGCCCGCGGCAGGGAAGATTTCCCCGGCCTCGGGATTATTTCCCGCGCGGGCCGGGAAGAATCTTCCCGAAGACCGCGAGGTAGGCGACCGTGGAACCTTTCGGTCGGCTGGTACGTCTCCTGCTGAGACGACGCCGCGGGCCTTCACGTATCGCGCGTGGCCGTTCGTGCCTTGCCGCCTCGTGCTCGCGTATCGTCCCCTTCGCCTCGCCCCGAGACCGGCGCCGGCGAAGCGTCTCATCGGTCTCGAAGGAGTTCGTCATGATTCGCGCATCCCGCATCGCCGTCCTCGCCGCTGCCGTCGCCTTTCCCGCGCTCGCCGGCGGCTGCGCCACGATGGGTCCTCCGGCGCAGGCCGCCGCCCCCGCCGTCTCGGCCGAAGGGGTCAAGGTCGCACTGCTGGGCCAGACCTGCACCCAGAGCGTCGAGCCCGACTGGAAGGGCGCCAACCTGGTCGAGGTGCACGTCGCGCTCGGTATCACGAACCCCACGGGCGCGCCGCTGGTCGTTCACCGCGATCAGTTCCGCCTGGTCGGTCCCGACGGCACCGCCGTGAAGACCATCAGCCTGGGTGCGGCCGACCCGGTCTCCGTCGCCCCGGGCCAGGAGCCGTCGTTCGAGCTGCGCTTCATGACCCGCGGGGGCCTGCGCTGCACGACCCCGATGGACCTGGAGACCCGCGGCGGCGTGCTGGCCGGCGACCGTCCCGTGACGCTGGCCGCGCTGCGCTTCCTGCCGCACAACCCCAGCTGATCAGGGCATCAGGCGCTGGCAGCGCCAGCCGGCGACCTCGCGCGTGTAGGCGAACCGGTCGTGCAGGCGATGCGCGCCGGCCAGCCACAGCTCGATGCGCTCCGGGATCAGGTGCACGACACCCCAGTGCGGTGGCCGCGGCACGGGCGCGCCCGCGAATCGCTCCTGGACGCGCTGGAACGCCGCCATCAGGGCCGCGCGCGTCGGGACGGGCTGGCTCTGCGCCGAGGCCCACGCGCCCAGCTGGCTCTCGCGATCGCGGGAGGCGAAGTACGCGTCCGATTCGCTCGCGGGCGCGCGCTCCAGCCGTCCTTCCATGCGGACCTGGCGATCCAGCACCGGCCAGAAGAACATCAGGGCGCCGTGCGGGTTGTCCGTCAGCTCGCGCCCTTTTCGGCTGTCGTAGTTCGTGACCAGCCGGACGGCGCCGTCGAGGACGCCCTTGTAAAGGACCGTGCGGACCGACGGGCGACCATCGGGGGTGGCGGTGGCGAGCGCGAACGCGTCCGGCATCACCCCCCCGCGCTCGGCCGCCAGCGCCTGCCATTCGACGAACACCGCCAGCGGATCCGCTCCGGGAGACTCATCAGGTTGCGTGGACGACTGCATGACGGCGTCATTCTACAAGGAGCTAGCGTCCGCGCTCGGACTGGTGAGGCCGCGAAGTCCTCAGCGTTCTACCTTGGCACGACCTCGACGGGCGGGCGCCGCAGCTCCCAGACTAGCCCGGCGCGCTCCAGCAGCCACAGGACGTAGTAGGTGACGTCGATCTCCCACCAGCGGAACCCCTGCCGGGCGGCGCTGGGATAGTGGTGGTGGTTGTTGTGCCACCCTTCGCCCGTCGTGGCGATGGCCAGCAGCCAGCTGTTGCGTGAGTCGTCCGAGGTCGCGTAGCGCCGGCGTCCGAACATGTGGGCCAGCGAGTTGATCGAGAACGATCCGTGCCACAGCAAGACCGACGAGACCAGGAATCCCCACACGAACGCCGACACGCCACCGATCAGCAGGAAGGCGAGGCCCAGCAGCGCGATGGGCACGACGTCCATGGGCGAGCGGTTGAGGAAGCGCAGCTCCGGGAAGCGGGAGAGGTCCTTGACCATGTTCTCCTCGGTGTCGTTCCACTCGCTGCGCAGGACCCAGCCCACGTGCGCGTACCAGAACCCGCGCAGCCGCGCCGAGTGCACGTCGCGCGGCGTGTCCGAGTGCTTGTGGTGCCAGCGGTGGTGGCTGGCCCACCAGATGACGCCCTTCTGCCCTGCTGTCTGGGCCAGTACCGCCAGCACGAACTGAAACGCGCGCGACGTCTTGAACGAGCGATGCGAGAAGTAGCGGTGATAGGCCCCGGTGACGACGATCATCCGGACGAAGTAGCTGACGAGCGCGAGGGCGACGCCGCCCCACGACCACCAGTGGACGGCGCCGGCGATCGCCGCCAGGTGAACCAGCGTGAACAGCACGGTGGTCACCCGGACGTAGGAGCGCCAACCCGTCCGGCCAGCAGGCGCGGTCGAAGCCAGAAGCGGAGCGACGTGTGTTGCGGTCATGTCTTCAACATGACCTCCTGCCGGTCAGCGGTCCGTCATCGTTCGGTCATCGCCTGGTCATCGCGTGGTCCTTCATCGTGCCGGAAGTGCGCCGATGTCGTCGAAGGAGCGCAATCCGTGCACAGCTAAATCGCGTCAAACCCGTCGTCAGAAGATCTCGCCCGCGGCGAAATAGGCGCCGATGGGCTGCGCGTCGGGAGACCAGGCGATGTCTCCCCGTACCACGAAGGTCTGCCCCTCCTGCAGGCGCAGCCCGCCGCCCAGGCCGTACTTCAGCCCCAGGCCCGTGCCGTCCAGGTCGGGATGACTGCGCGTCAGCTCGGTCCAGCTGCGTCCCGCGTCGGCGAACAGCGCCACGCCCAGGACCATGTGCTTGCCGTGCACCGTGAAGGGCAGCAGCTCGCCGCGCGCCTCCAGATTCTCGAACACCTTGACCTTTCCGTAATAGCGCTGCGCCGGAATTCCGCGCACGGCCTTCGAGCCGCCGATGGCGGGCGTCTCGTCGAAGCGCGCCAGTTCGTAAAAGGGCGCGTCTCCCAGCAGCGTGTCGCCGACGATCCGGAACAGGAACGTCACGCGCTTGCCCACGGTCCGGTAGAAGCGCGCGGTCAGGTTCAGGCGCTCGTAGCTGTAGGGCAGCAGCGAGCCGATGCGCGGGCTGAAGCGGACGACCGCCGTGTGGAACTGCCCGCTGTGGGTCACGGTCTCGTTGTCCCGGCTGTCGTACTGCAGCGCCAGCTCCAGCAGTTCGACGCCGTGGTTGGCGAAGGAGCCGACCAGATCACGCACGACGGGGTTGCTGGAGTTCTGCGCCTGGGCCAGCAGGCTGGTGGGCGCCACTGTCAGCCAGTTGTGCGTGTAGATGCTGCCGGCCTGCAGGTAGAAGCGATTGACCAGCCGGATGCGCGCCTCCAGCGAGAGCGTGGGATGGATTCGCTGGTACTCCGTGTCGCGCAGCGAGACGCCGGCGGGCAACGGCGTCGCGTTGCCGATGCCGTAGAACTTCATCGTGGTCTCGTCGGTGAAGGCGGGCCGGATGTCGAACCTCAGCCGGCGGCTGGAGGTCAGCTCGGGCAACGTCAGCACCAGCGAATGGTCCTGGTAGGGGATGACGAAGTGGCCATCCTGGCGGTTGAACGTGATGAACGACTCCGACGTCAGCTTCCAGCGGTAGGGGTGATAGCGCGGATCCAGGCGGGCCAGGTCCGCCACCTCGCCCCCGCCGATGCCCACGTCGCTGTCGCCACCTGCGATGGGCACGATGTTGAACTCCAGCGAACGGGCCGGCGGCGCGGCGTTGGCGTCACCGGCGGGCTTTGCCGCGGCGTCCTTGCTGCCGGTGTGATCCGGCGTCGCCGGATGGGTCGGCTGGGGCTCGCCGCCGGTCGGTCCTTCGTCCGCGGGGCTGGTTTGTCCGAAGGACCTCGCCGCCGCGAAAGAGAGGAGCATCGCCGCCAACACCGAGCACCGGATGAGCATGTTGCGCCGGTCAGTGTGCGTCGCCTTCCCCATGACGCCACCCGCCTGACGCGATCGCGCACCGATATCGGCGGCGCAGAGGAAGGACGCGCGCGAAGGCGGTCGGTCAAGAATGAAGGGAAAGAATGGGTAGCGCAGGGTCCGGTCGAGCCGCCTTCGAGTCGTGCTGGTTACGACGCCGACGCAACTACGCCGTTTCGACCCTGGCGCCGAACTTGCTGTTGATCCGCACGTCGGCGCGTGGAACGTCCCACGTCGCGCACGTCCGGTGGTGGCGCGGTCGACCTGACCGTGACGCTTCAACCGGATTCATGCAGGAGAATCCCATGCACATCCTCTGGTCGCTCATCATCGGTCTCGTCGTCGGCGCGATTGCCAAGCTCATCATGCCGGGGAAGGATCCAGGCGGCATCATCATCACGATGCTGCTCGGCGTGGCCGGCTCGGTGCTGGCGGGGCTCCTCGGTCGCGGCCTGGGGCTCTACGCGGCCGACTCGCCCGGACCAGGGATCATCGCCTCCATCGTCGGCGCGATCATCATCCTGGCCGGCTACCGCCTGATCACGCGCCGGCGCATGACCTGAGCGGCGCCGCCCTCGTGGTGACACGCGGTGGCCGGTGACCCTTCACGGAGCGGGCGCCGGGGGTGCGCCGGCGTCCGCCAGAGCCTTCGTGTAGCGGATGACCTGCGGCGGCATGCCGTCGTCAGTGAATCGCAACATCGTCATCGACTGGGCCGGGAATTCCAGCGTCTGCGTCGGCAGGGTATCGAACGTCAACGCCAGCCGTGAATCGGTCGTCGTCTTGTTCAGCACCAGCACGGCCGTCACGCCGGCGCCGGCGTCCCGATTCGCGTACACGGAGAACCCGGTGGGTACCCCCGTCGGTTTGATGACCTTCCCCGTGAAGTGCGTCGCGATCAGCGCGTAGGCATGATAGGTCGGCATGGGCATGCCGCCCTGAACGAACGCCAGCTTCCAGCCGTCACTGGTGTCGGCGATGTGCCAGAAGGCGCTGGTCCACAGACCCTCTTCCAGCGCCACGCCCAGGACGTCCGCCGCCCACATGCCCGCGTAAAACGTCTGCGGCGAGGCGGGCAGGGTGCTCTTCGCCGGATCGCCGTCGTAGGTGATGTGCTCCTCCGTCAGCGCGAGCGGCGTGGCCGTCATCCCGTGACGATCGAGATTGGCCCGCAACGCGCTCACCGTCTGCCGGAAGCTCGCCGCGTCGCCGAAGGCGGCGGCCACCGTCGTCGCGGTGGGCCCGAACGGATAGCGATGGACTGACACCACGTCCACGACGTCCTGACAGCCGTCGAGGAACGGCGTGAGCCAGTCGTTACCGGACACGTACTTCCACGACAGCTCGGGGCCCAGGATCTTGATCGTGGGGTCGACCGCCTTCATCGCGGTGGCATAGGCGCGGAAGGTCGTGCAGTAGTCGTCGGCGGTGTAGCTGGCCCCCTGTAGCCCTTGCATCGTGTAGAGATCGGGCTCGTTCCCGATCGACCAGTACTTGATGCCATAGCCCTTCGTCACGTTCGCGTAGGTCACCATCGCCGCCGCGTCCGCCGCCGTCGCCGGCTGCCCCGCCGCGTTGGTCACCAGCGAAACCTGCAGGTCGGGCTCCGCGCCGACCAGTCGGCAGTAGGAGACGAAGGAATCGAGCTGATCGTTCGTGAACACGTCAGGCGTCTGGATCTCGTTGTTGGCCCCGCCGGCCCGGATCAACCTCACCCCCGCCGTCTTCATCAGCGCGTCGGTGCCCGCGACGGCGGCCCCCCACTGGGGCTCCCAGTTCCAGTAGTTCTGCCCGAACGCGAAGGGGGACATGTCGATCGCCCCGGCAGTGGGCAGCGCCACGGTACCCGCCAGGGCCGGGGCAGCGAGATCCCCTCCCGCGTCGACGGGAGTCGCCATGTCGGGGGCGGCGTCGATCGACGGCGCCGTCGCGGGGGCCTTCGCGCAGCCGGCCAGCGATGCCATCGAGAGCGAGAACAGGGGGAGCAGAAACCAGGAACGACGAACGAGCATGGGGACGGGCCTCCGATGGAGGGAAGGTTCCCCCATCACGCCGACCAAGTCATCGCATATTGTGATCGAGGAACGTCATCCAGGCCTGATGTGCGCTGCACTCCCGACGAGCCCTGACGACTCCACACCATCGCCGGAGTTCCGCCCTGTTGTAGCCGGCGGGTATCCCCGACGATTGACGGCCGCGGGCCTGGAACTGTTGCCCGCGAGATTTTCGACGAGAGTGGTGAACATTCGTCTCATCTCGCGCGCCGGCCGGCCGCCGATCCGCGGGCTTCGCGCTGGAACGAGGCCTGCACTGCCGTCCGGAATGCACCGCACGCCGCGCTGGGCCACCCTGCTCGTCTCGGTGGCCGCGGCGATGTCGTTCTCGCCCCTCGCCCTTGCCCAGGAGCCGCCCCGCACCGGCGTCTACCTCGAGGCCGCGGCGGCTCTGTCCATGCACAAGGACACGGTGGGCCTGCGGGGCACCGACGCGGCGGACGGATACTTCAATCTCGGCGCCTCCCTGCGCCTGGGCGCCTCGCTCTCGGGCCTGCTCGTCGGCGTGAGCGCCGAGCGAGCGGCCATGATCGACACCGAGGGCGCGTCCTACTTCAGCGTGTTCGCCGGCGACGGATTTCAGCTGCCGAACGGCAAGCGCCTGGAGCTGGCGGGCGAGCTGGGCTGGCATGGCTTCGAGAACGTCGGCGCGAGGGGCAACGAGGACGTGACCTCCGAGAACCATGTCTTTCTCCCCTTCCTGGGCGGGCGCGTGACGCTGACCGAGCAGCGCCCGGCGTCGCGCTGGCAACAAGGCCTCTTCCTGCAGGTGCGCCACGATCTGAGACAAGGCCAGGTGACGTCGAATCGCACCATGACCTGCTCGAGCGGTGTCGCCGATGCGCCCGTGTGCACCCCCGGCGACACCTCGACCGGCTACTTCCAGGTGGGCGGTCTCAGCGTGGAGATCGGCCTCGAGCTCCGTCCCGTGTTCTGATCAAACGGATCCCTGCACGACTTCTGGCGGCGCAAGAATGTCGTCACGAACCCGCGCGAACGAAATCCGTGATCGTTTGTCGGAACGGCGTCGTCGGGCGACCGAGAGCCGGCCAGCGCGCCGCCGTCTTCGAAGAGCGCGCTCTTGCGACCACGGCATTCGTGTCGGACAGCAGCGTGGCGATCCTCTCTGGGAGGTCCGTGTCGCGATGTTCTTCCGCGAGCGTCAGCTGCGTGGTGTCCGCATGGAGAATCCTGGTGTAGGCGATGAGCTTCACCCCAGCTCCTCGCGCGGCTTCGATCACGTTCCGATGGCATGGGTGGACGACTTACTGCACAAGGCGATGGACCGCGTTGGCCTTCAACGGATCCGCGTCCACGATTTCGGGCACGTCTTCGCCAGTCACTTCGTGATGAGCGGCGGCGACATCTTCACCCTTCAACGGATTCTTGGGCACTCGACACCGCAACTCACGAGCGACACCTACGCGCATCTGTCCCAAGATCACATGGCTGCGACTGCGGACCGGGGGTCGTTCGTCCCGCCTCAGGAAGCCGGCAGGGTCCTTTCACTTGCGTAGTGCAGAGGATCGGAGCTTACGGCTTCGGGGCACGCGGCGAATCAGCGTGGCGAAGGAGGTCTTGGGCTTTTATGAGTACGTACGCGGGCGACGCTTCGAGCTTGGCGATCTCCCCTTTGTCTTTTGCCGTATGCGGATGCATCAGGCTGATCGCCGCGAGAGCCCCGCCGAGGGCTACCGCTCCATAGCCAGGAGGGCTTTTGGCTGCGATGGCCATAGACAGTCCTGCTGAAGCTGCCATCAAGCCATTGCGCCATCGCTGTGCTCTGTGGATGGCTTCCAGTTCCGACCTTACCTCGGTCGCTTGGAGGCGGAGTTCGGCAACGCTCTCATTGAGCCGATTAGAGTCTGACGGTCCCGAAAGGGAGGATTGGATTTTGGATCGAAAGGTTGGAAGGGCGTTTTGAGCCTCTTGCCTTAGTACCAATATCTCGGCGACATCAAGTTCGCCCACAAACGGCAGGTCCAGTGATTGCAGTCCTTCAAGGTTTTCGTAGAGCGACCCCGATTCGTGATCTCGCGCGCCCTGAAAGAGAGTGGCCGTAGCCCGATCACTCGCTGCGAAAATACCTTTTGACCGCACGGACGTGATGTAGGAGCCAAGGACGGTTCTCTCCAACCATTCCGCTATCTTTCGGACTACTGGCCTCAGGACGATTCGCTCGTAGCGAGTAGGTACCAGTGGTTTTCTACTCTTGCGCAGCCGAGACGCGATCTGAGGGGTGACCGGGCGGTGGTTCACCATGTCGCCCTTCTCAAAAGATAACCCAACCCAGGGCTCATCGACGTTTGCGACATTCACGCTGAAGCGGAAGTCCTGTTGCATTAGGTACGTGAGGGCGCTCTCCGTGCGCTTTGCTACGAATCGCTCCGTATTCTCGTAGCAGATGGAGCACAGCTCCGGTGTCGAGCAAAACAGAATCACCCCGGCCCTAAGCAAAGGCTCAAGCCTTTTCAACTTGACAGCGGTGGAGAGGAGCATCATGGGCCCTGCCGCTGAAGCCAAGACCTCCTCTTCGAAAGTGAGCATCATCCGTGTAAGAGGATCCGCGACGACGATCTGCTCAGCATAGAGCCCGACTGTTCGAGCGAATCGTGTGGCGTACGCGTCTGAGCAAGCGGCATCGATGCATTTTCCCCACTTGTCGAAGGGGTTCACCGTTCCGGCTGGGCACAGCTTGAAGACGCCCCGTCGCTGATCCATCTGGTCGGCATACTTCCAGTGGGTCTGGGTAAATTCGGCTTGCTGATAAAGGTCTTTCGCCAGGCCCGTCTTGATCAGTGAATCCACGAACTCGTAGGGAGATGCGTGGTCGGTATCGATCTCGTGTAGGACCAATTCGATCGAAGGGGGCAGTTCGAGGCTATCAGGCATTAACTCGCCTCCTCAAATTGGCTCGCAGACTAAAGGGAGGGCAGTCGGTGGCGCGCTGAAAGCGCGTGCTCTGTCTGCACGGCTCACCGACTTGGCGACGCAGATATCGCGAAATCTCCAACGATTCCAACCAGTGCCGGAGACGAGACTTGAACTCGTAAGCCCTTGCGAGCGGCGGATTTTGAGTCCGCTGCGTATACCATTTCGCCACTCCGGCGAGCGCGAGGGGGTGATTCTCCCCGCCTCGGCCTTCAAGTCAAGGCGCGCGTGGGCGCGCCCGACCGTCCGCTACTCGATCTTGCAGTCTTCGGGCTCGGCGACCCAGGCGCTGTCGGCGGGCCCGAAGTTCGCGTCGCTCATCCAGCGGGTCTGGAAGCCCTCCACCTTCTCGACCAGGCGCAGGCGGCAGCGGGCCACGAAGCGCTTCAGCTGATCGCGCGGCTTGCCGGCTGGGGGCTCGCTCTTGTAGCGCGCCGCCAGCGCGGGCTGCTCGAACAGGCCCGGGATCAGGAACAGCTGCCGGTCGGTGGTGAAGTAAGGCGCCAGCTTGTCCTTGTCCGAGGGCGCCTCGGGCCAGGGCTGGCCGGCCGCGCGGAACTGGCACTTGTACTGGCCGACCGCCTTGCCCAGCGCGCAGGCCAGATCCTCGCGATCGGAGGTGATCAGCGTGATGGGGGCGTCGACGGTCTTCTGCGCCGCCGTCTTGCCGCGCCAGCTCCACAGGGAGCCGGCGACGATGGCGGCGATGCCGATGATCAGCCAGCGAACGACCTGTGGTTTCGGCACGGGCAGGGGCGCCGGGCTGGGCGCGGCGCCGGTTGGCGGGGATGCGGACGTGCCGCCGGACGTGTCGGCCGGCGTCGCCGCGGATGCGTCATCGCCAGAATGGGAAGAAGAGTCGGGCATCGAGAGCCTCCTTGCTGATGGGCAACTCGCCCCAGAGCGGGGCGTAGAAGATCGAGACCTCCGCGACCAGTATCACCGCGATGAACATCGCAAGCCGCCGGCGCGTGTAGAAACGATCCACGAACCCGGCGAGCAAGACAAGCGCGAAGGTGTAGGACGGAAGGTAGTGATAGATGTAGGCGTCGCGCAGGCTGGGCACCCAGAACGCGAGCGGTCCGGCCCAGGCCAGCAGCACCCCGAAGATCAGCCCCGCCCGGTCGGGCACCGCCAGCACGTAGTCGAGATCCGTCCCCGCCGCCGGCTGGACCCGCGACTCGTCCGGCGACGCGACCGTCGCGCCGTGCTGAAGCTGGCCCCACACCTTGCGCCAGCCGGTGCGCGCCAGCACGGCCAGGCCGCCCGCCACGGCCAGGGTGCTCGCCCACCACAGCAGCGGGTTGCCCAGCGCCATCAGCGCCTCAATGGCGCCGGTCACCGGGTCGACGTCGCGGCGCAGGAAGATCGGCCGCACCGGCAGGAACCAGGTGTACCAGTGCGAGCTCATGGGATGGACGACCGTGTACGACAGGTGCTGGTGGATCAGCTTCCGGTTCTCGGCGATCACCGCCAGCACGCCGTAGGGCCGCCCCGAGAATGCCAGCGGCAGCGCCGACTGCGCGTAGAACACGGCCGCCGACATCAGCAGCAGCAGGGGCGCGAACAGGCGCGTCCGGCGCGAGACCAGGCACAGCGCGACCGCCGCGATGACGAACGGCGCGCCGTTCAGCTTGAACGAGGCGGCGCAGCCGACGAAGAAGCCGGCCAGCGCCACCTGCCAGGCCCGCCGCGACACCAGGATGGTGCCGATGCCGGCCGCCGCGAACGCCACGATCATCCCGTCCAGCAACCCGGCCCGCGAGTAGGCGATGAAGAACCCGTCCGCGGCCACGAACGCCGCCGCCAGCCAGGCGGCCCGCCGGCTGCGGAACGTGGTCCAGGTGATCCAGGCGACCAGCCCGACGTTCGCCAGGCCGCAGATCAGCGAGGCCAGCCGCCACCCGACCGGCGTGTCTCCCACGAAGTGCATGACGCCGGCGATGATCAGCTTGCCCAGCGGCGGGTGGTCGTTGTCGCTGTACTGGTAGGAGAGGTACCCCCGCGCGGTGTCGACGTAGTGATACTCGTCCCACCGCAGCTCCTGCGGCACGTCGAAGGCGCGGCAGCGCAGGTACAGGCCCAGCAGCATCATCACGGCCAGCGCGAGCGCCAGCGGCGCGTCGCCCTTCACGGCGAGCGCGGCGCGGCTGGCCCAGCGGACCGGGGATACCGAGGATTCTGAGGGGCGCGAGGCGGAGATGACGGACGTCCCGGCTTGAGGAGGCCGATATCCTTGCCGAGCGCGGCGCCGTTGTCGAGGGCCACCACGGACAGCGCGCCGCGCCGGCGCCGCTACGGTTTCAGCGCGATCCCGCCGATACCGAGGGGCGGCGCAAAAGATGAGGACCAACTACGTCTTGGGGATGTCCGTGCTGGCGCTGTCCACCGTCGTGCTGGGCACCGGGCGGCCCGCGGCCGCGCAGTCGCTGCGGCCCAACATCCTCTTCATCTTCGACACGTCCGGCTCGATGGGGCAAAGCGCCAGCGGCGCCAACGTGGGTGAGGACACCAACATCTGCCCCAGCGGCACCGGCAGCAAGCTGTACGGCCTGAAGAGCGCACTGCGGGCGGCGCTGGCCCAGGTGGGCGCGGACGAGGCGAACTTCGGCCTGATGTCGTTCCCCCAGGTCGTCGTCAGCAACCCGAACACCGCGCGCTGGTGCGGGACGTCGTCGTGGGGGCACTACAACCCCACGGGCGGCGTCAGCAACGTGACCATCCCCAACCGCGTGACGACCGGCAACCACAGCGCCACGTCGTATCCCAGCGGCTGCCTGATGACCACCAACACCACGCAGTCGACGTACGACACGTGGTTCGGCAGCGGCGTCTCGCAGGTGCTGCGCGTGGGCGTCACCACGGCGGCGCCCGGCGCCACGCCCACCTCGGCCAACTATGACCCGGCCGACGGCAACATCCCCGAGATCTTCCGGTGGATCGACAACGTCGAGCTGCCCACCACGTCGGCGGCGGTGACCGATCCCGAGCTGCACGCCAGCGGCTCGACGCCCATCGGCCGCTCGCTGATGTACGGCCGCCTGTACTACGACAACGAGGTGAAGCCGGGCGATCCGCGCGGCGCCTGCCGGCAGAACATCATCATCTTGGTCACCGACGGTGGCGAGACGTGCGACGAGGCGACGGCGCCCGACTCCACCTTCGACCTGACCAGCTGCTCGGGCGGCGTGGCGTACAACCCCTTCCATCCGGTGGCGCAGGCCTGCCAGCTGTTCCGGCAGTCCAGCATCAAGACCTTCGTGGTCACCGACAGCGGCGTGTCGTCGTCCGAGCTGACCGCCAACAACCGCATCGCCGCCGCCGGCGGCACCACCGCCGCCATCACCGTCTCGCTGGCCGATCCCAACGCCGCCAAGGCCGCCATCGTCGGCATCATCGCCAGCACGGTGCCGCCCCCCGAGGTCTGCAACGGCAAGGACGACAACTGCAACGGCCAGATCGACGAGGGCGTCGCGAACATGTGCCCTTACAGCAAGACCGATCCCAACGACGCCGACAACAAGCTGGGCACCGCCGCCAAGCACTGCGCCGTCGAGACGGCGAACTGCCTGGACGACAACTGCAACGGGCAGATCGACGAGGGCTTCCCGCTGAACGCCTGCGGCCAGCCCGCCGGCTGCCCCATCCCCGCCGAGGTCTGCGACGGCATCGACAACAACTGCAACGGCGACGTCGACGAAGGGTTCAACCTCGGCAAGGCCTGCGACAACGGCCTGACCGGCTCGTGCCGCCGGCTGGGCCTCACCGTCTGCGCGGCGGACAAGATGGGGGTCACCTGCGATCTGGGCAACGCGCCCGTCACGCCCGAGGTGTGCAACGGCGTCGACGACGACTGCAACGGACAGATCGACGACGGACCGCTGCCCGGGGTGGGCGTCGACTGCGGCATCCAGGGGCAGGGGTGCTCGAAGGGCATCACGGTGTGCGTGAACGGCCAGATCGTCTGCAGCAGCATGTCCAGCCCCCAGCCCGAGGTCTGCAACGGCCTGGACGACGACTGCAACGGCGTCATCGACGACGGCGTGTTCCCCGGCGTGGGTGACAGCTGCGTGTGCGACGGGCTGAATCCGTCACAGGTGAACGTGGGCATCTGCCGGGCGGGCCGCCTGGCCTGCAAGGGCGGCGCGGGCCTGCAGTGCGAGGGCTGCGTGCTGCCCACGCCCGAGATCTGCGACGGCAAGGACAACGACTGCGACGGCAACGCCGACCAGACCGCGATGTGCCCCAACGGCTTCGGCTGCCGCGACGGCAGCTGCAACCTGCAGTGCCGCGGCGGCGAGTTCCCCTGTCCCCCCGGCTACGACTGCGTCGACACCTACTGCGTGCCGAACCGCTGCAAGAACGTGACGTGCAGGGCCGACCAGCGGTGCGACCTGGACACCGGAAGCTGCGTCGACCTCTGCTACAAGGTCACCTGCCTGGCGGAGCAGACCTGCGTCGGCGGCAAGTGCCTGGACTGCTCGAACAATGCCGCGTTCGCGTGCCCGACGGGCCAGCGGTGCGTGGGCCGGCAGTGCATCACCGACACCTGCGCGGGCGTCAGCTGTGCCAGCACCGAGTACTGCTCGAACGGCGCCTGCGTACCGGTGGGCTGCGGGCAGTGCGGCGCCGACGAGAAGTGCATCGCGGGCTCGTGCAAGCCGTTCCACTGCGCCGACACCTCCTGCGGGGCCGGCACCTATTGCGACTACGCCACCGGAAGCTGCCTGCCCGACCTGTGCGCGACCAAGTCCTGCCCGGACTGCGCGCCCGCCACCGGCGAGTGCATGGCGCACCCGTGCGCGAACGTGCAGTGCCCCAGCTGTTACGCCTGCGCGCTGACCCCCGACGGGACGCCGTTCTGCCAGCAACAGTCGACCTGCGGCGAGCCCACCGTGGCGCTACAGACGGCCGGCGCGGGCGGCGGTTGCCGCTGCGGCGTGGACGCGGGCCGGCCGTCCCCGGACGCCCTGCTGTGGGTGGCCGGGGGCGCGCTGTTGCTGATGCTGACCCGGCGCGCCCGGCGGGATCGCGCGCGTGGGCCTTTCGGAGCGCGTTAGGCCCGTTTACAATGCGCTCGTGATATCGACCTCCCTTAAGAAGATACGGAGCGCCGGCATCCTGCTGCTGGCTCTGCTCCTGGTTGCACTCGGCGTACGGCCGGCGCTGGCCGCCGGCGACGACAGCGACGGCGACGACAAGAAGGCGCCCGCCGCGGACACCAGCAGCGCCCCCGCGCCGGCCGCCGTCCCGCAGCTTCAGCTCGAGGACGAAGGTCCCTCGGCGCACGAGCAGAAGAAGCCACACGCGAACGTGCGGCTGGCCGCGCCCCTGCCGACCGACGAGCAGGACGAGAAGCCGTTCTACAAGAGCCCGGTCTTCTGGGCCGTCACCGGCGTGCTGGTGGCGGGCGCGATCGGGGCCGTCATCTACTCCACGTCCGGGACGCGCGGCTCGTTGCAGCCGTGCCCCCCCTCGGTGACGTTGTCGCTGGGCTGCTACGGCGCGGGGCGAAATTAAATGCGAAACACCAGTGACGTGGGCGGCGCGCGCGACGGCATCGAGACGGGCCGGGGAAGGCCCTGGCGCCGGCTGCTGGGGCTGGCCGGTCTGGCGGTCGTGGCGGCGGCGGTCAGCTCCGCGAGCTGCGGCAAGACCGACAACTACACGTACATCGACGTCAGCGTCTTCGCCGACGCGAACACCGTCACGAAGATGGACTTCGCGACCAAGGTCGTCACCTGCGAGATGTACGTCACGGGCGCCGAGACGTCGAACCCGACGGTCCTCAATTGCCAGCCGACGCAGCAGAGCTACCCGAGCGTGGGGACGTTCGAGTGGACGACGAAGCTGAACAAGGGCGCGCTGCAGTTCACGGTGACGCTGTTCGGGCTGAACCGGGTTCCGTTCGCCGTGGGAACCAGCGAACCGGTGACGCTGGGGACCAGCCAGAAGCTGACGGCCAACGTGGTCACCGTGCTGGTGCCCGATAACATGATGGGCGCGGGCGGCACCTCCGGCGGCACCGGCGGTGTCATGGGCACCGGCGGGGGCTCCGGCGCCGGCGGAAATGGCGGCTCGACCGGCACCGGCGGTGCGGCGGGCGGCCAGGGTGGCGGCGGCGCGTCCGGCGCCGGCGGCAGCCCGGCAACGGGCGGCGCCGGCGGATTGGCCGGCGCTGGCGGGGCGAACGGCTCGGGCGGCGCTGGCGGCGCTGGCGGCTCGACGGGCGCTGGGGGCTCGGTGGGCGGCGCGGGTGGCGCAGCTAGCGGCGGCGCGGGTGGCGGAGCCGCGGGCGGCGCGGCCGGAAGCGCTGGCGGCGCCGGCGGAAGCTAGTCCGGCTCCGGCTGACCGACGGGTATCAGGACGTCCCGCCGTACCCCTGGGGGCCCGGCGAGGGACCGGTCATCCCTCCGAGCGCGGCGGCAGCTGCCGCGCGCTCACCCGGCCGGGAGCGACGCCAGGGCGCCTTCCAGCTCGCCCCGCGCGTGCGTGTCGCCGGCCCGCGTGGCCACCGCGATCCCCGCCTGGTAGGTGGCGCGCGCCTCCTCGCGGCGCCCCAGCGCCACCAGCACGTTGCCGGCGTGCAGGTAGGCGGGCACGTAGCTCGGGTCCAGGCTGGCCAGCTCGGCGAACGCCGCCTGTGCGTCGTCCAGCCGGCCCGCGTTCTTGTACTCCAGCGCCAGCGCGTACCGCGGGAACGCATCGCGCGGCTTCTGCGCGATGAACGCCTGCAGCATCTCGATACGGGATGGGGGCGAGGGCAAGGGTGGGGGCTCGGGGCTACACGGTCTTCAGCGCGAACCGCTGCGGGCCGGGAATCTCCTCGGCAGGACCGTCGATGATGCGGTTCCGCTCGTCGACCCGGACCACCTTCGGCTTCCAGGCGCTCGCCTCTGCCTCCTCGACCTCGGCGAAGGTCGCGATGATGACGCGGTCGCCGGGGTGGGCCAGTCGGGCCGCCGCGCCGTTGATGCAGATGACGCCGGAGCCCTCGGCCCCCGGCAGCGCGTACGTCTCCAGCCGGGCGCCGTTGTTCACGTTCCAGATGTGGACGTGCTCGTACGGCAGGATGTCGGCGGCGCGCAGCAGCTGCTCGTCGATGGTCACGGAACCCTCGTATTCCAGGTCCGCGTCCGTGACCGTGGCGCGGTGGATCTTCGATTTGAACAGCGATCGTCGCATGGGCAGAACCTTTCGTCCCGGCCGGGAAAAATCCGGTCCAAGCGGGGCCTTGCCCTTCGAGTATAGGGTGGGGACATCCCCTGTCAAAGGCGGCCCGGGTTTCGGCTTCCGGCAACGCCGTGCAGGTTGACGCTTGCCCCTGTTTCCCTCACGCTTTTCGCAACGACCTTGAAGAAGCGCAGCTTTCTGCATGTTTTGGGCGTCGACCTGGGGGGCGGCAAGGGCAAGAAGACCGCCGCCGCCACCCTGCGCGTCGACCCCCGCCACGGCGCGACCGTCGTCGATCTGGCGCCGCGGCCGCGCGAGGTGCCGCTGTACGACCACAGCCTGCTGGCGTTGCTGCGCGGGTATGGCGACGACACCCTGCTGGCCATCGACGCGCCCCTGACGTTGCCCCCCTGCCTGCGCTGCCAGGTGCCGCTGTGCCCGGGGCAGGTCGAGTGCGTCGACGGTTCGGTCGTGCAGATGCGCGCCGACGCGGCCTCGTTCGGCGGCGACGGCGGCCGCAACTTCCGCCGCGGCAAACCGCAGGTGACGCCCTACACGCAACGGGCGACCGAGCTGCGCTTGCTGCTGGAGCGGGGGATCGCGCCGCGCGAGGCGCTGGGGCAGGGCACCGGCCCGCTGGCCGCCCGCGCCGCCCACCTGACGCGCGCGCTGGCCGATCGTTTCAGGCTGAACGAGAACCTGATCGAGGTCTCACCCAAGGCGACGCTGGCCGCGCTGGGCTTCACCCGGCGCACCCGCAAGCACCTGCACGAGCGGGAGGCGCGCGCGGACGTGCTGGAGGCGCTGTCGCCCGAGCTGCGCTTCGGCCCGGGCGTCTGGCGCGAGGTCTGCGTGCAGAGCGATCACCTGTTCGACGCCGTGATCGCCGCCTACACCGGCTATCTGTGGGCGCGGGACAACTGGCAGGCGTTGCTGTCGCCCGACGCGCGCCCGCACGAGGGCTGGATCTGGGTGCCGCCGCAGGCGGCCGCCAGCGGCACGCCGCTGCCGGAAGACGCCGCAGCGGAAGACGACGCGCCACACAGCGACCGCGTGACCGCCCTCTGAGCGCCGGCGGACGGCGCGCCGACCCCGGAGCCGGTGCCCCTGCGGGTGGCGAACACGACCCGGAGCCTCGACCCCAGGCGGGGGTCAGTGCCCCGCGGCGCGCTCTTTTTCGGGCGTCGCGGAGACCTCGTCGGCCGGCGGGGCTGCCGGCTCGGGCGGAGGCGCGGGAACCGACTTCAGCAGCGGGCTGGCGCCCCGGTCGCGAAGGAACTCCAGGAACGCGATGGCCGAGGGCAGCTCGGCCGCCGCGATGACGTCCAGCATCTCGCGCGCCTGGCGGCGCAAGGTCTCACCGGGCGGCTCGGCGGTGGCCGACACACTGCGGGGGATCTCCATCGGCTCCAGCGGTTCGGCCAGTCGTCCCCACGGCGGTGGGCTGGCGACCTCGATCTTCATGTGGTCCAGCCAGGTCTGGATGTGAAAGTGCAGCACCTCGGACCGGTATGCGAACCAGCGCTCGCGCTCGCCCGGGAAGGCCAGCAGGACATCCTTGAAGCGGCGGAACGCGCCCTTGCCGTCGATGGACACCAGCAGGCGCTCGCGCAGGGCCGGCTCGGTCACCGACGAAACGAACCGCTCCATCCAGCGATACTGCTCGCGCGACGACGCCGGGTCGATGCGCAGGTAGCGTTCGGGGTTCGCGGCCACCTTGGCGCGCCGGCTGGCGGCGTCAGGCTCGCCCTCCACGATTGCCAGCAAATCCCCGTTCTCGAGGTCGAGGAAACTCTCCTGATCGGGCGAGTTTCGCTCGAACGCAATTTCCAGGTCGCTCCAGTTCAAGTGAATTGGCGGCATGACTTTTTCGTTGGCCGCCTTGCACCCCGGAAACGCCCCGCACAGATAGGCAACCGTGGGTCAGTCTAGGATGGTGGTTTCGCCATTGCAACCCGGCTGTCAGCGAGAACGTGGGCGGGCCACGGCGCCCCGAACGCGCCCTGCTGCGAGAAAAGAGGCGTTTGCCGCGCTTTCCGCCCCACCTGACCGGAGCGCCGCCTGGCCTGACGGCCGCGACGGGGCCGTTGCAAGGCCGACACGGTCATGTAGACTGCTCCCCCTCACCGGCCCGCGACGCGGGCCGTTCGCTCGTCTGCCGTCCCGTTCGCCGTTTCACCCATCCGTTTCAATTTGGAGGTCCCCGTGGCTCGCGTAACCGTCGAAGACTGTCTGGAGAAGGTGGACAATCGCTTTGCGCTGGTGGTGCTGGCCGCCGAGCGTGCTCGCCAGGTGGCCAACGGGGCCAAGCCCATCGTCCGCTGCAGCAACAAGCCGGCGGTGACCGCGCTGCGCGAGATCGCCCAGGGGGGCGTTCGTTTCAACGAGGGCGTCGAGCCGACCATCCGCGCCTACCTGGCCGAGGTGAAGAACCGCAGCGTGCCGCGCTTCGACCGGCGCGCCTGAAGCGGCGGGCGCCCTGGCGGCGCCGCGGTCGACTGCCCGTATCTGGATTCATGCGAAGGCCTGCCGATCCCGGCGGGCCTTTCGCGCGTCAGACCTTGATGGCCAGGGCGAACTTCAGGTAGTTCCCCTCCGGGAACCCGGGGGCGACCGGATAGTCGGGGGGCAGGCCCACCCGCTCGATGATGCGCAGCTCGGCGCGCGCCTCGGCGGCGCCTTCGCCCATGGCCCGGTCCAGCTCGACGCTGGAGACCTTGGCCGAGTTGGTCGCGAACGCCAGCAGCCCACCTGGCTCCAGCACGTTCGCGGCCGTGTAGGCCAGGCGCGCCAGATCCTTGGCCACCGAGAAGCTGCCGGCCGGGCCCTGCGAGAAGGACGGCGGATCGCAGATGACCAGGTCGAAGCGGCGCCCCCGGTCGATGAAGCGCTCGACCGCCTTCACCGCGTCGGCCGTCACGGCCTCCATCTTCGCGGGGTCCAGGCCCGACAGCTCGTAGTTCCGGCGCGCGCGCGCGTGCGCCTTCGCCGCCAGATCGACGGCCACCACCTCGGCCGCGCCGGCCTTGGCGGCGTAGACGGAGAAGGCGCCCGTGTACGAGAACAGGTTCAGCACCCGCCGGTTGGCGGCGCGCGCCGCGATCGCCGCACGGCCGAGGCGCAGGTCGGGGAAGATGCCCACGCCCAGGGGCGCGGTGACGTCGATCCCGAACCGGCAACCGGCTTCCTCGACGACGACCTCCAGCGGGGCCTCCTCGCCGCGGGCCCGGACGGCCGGCTCGGCAGGGGCCTGCCCTCCGAGGGGGCGCACGCGCCGCTGCTCGTAGATGCCCCGGGGTTGGATGGTGTCGTCGATGGCGTCCAGAAGCTCGTCCCGCCACGGCAGCGCGCCGCCGGACAGCCACTGCACCACCACGAACTCCCCGTGGCGATCGACGTTGACGCCGGGCAGACCCTCGCTGTCGCCCGCGAACAGGCGCATCGAATCGGGCCGGCTGGCCCCGAACAGCAGCCAGCGCAGCTGGACCGCCCGCGTGAACCGGGCGGCGATCATGCCCAGGCCTGGGGCCACCTGCTCGTCCGGGTTGCGGGTCAGGACGCGCACCGCGACCGGGTGGTCCCGGTCCACGAACCCCCGGGCGACGAACTCTCGGTTGCCCGAGAAGATGTCGACCACGGTGCCGGTCGGTTCGACCAGCTCGCGGCTGCCCAGCGCGTCGCGGAACACCCAGGGGTGACCCGCAGTGACACGGGAAGCCACATCGGGCGAAATGCGGTAGATGCCCACCCGCCGGGACATCCCTGACGCTGGTCCGCCGCGTCCATGGCCGCCGCCGCGGGGCCGGGCCGGTCTTGCAGAAAACGATGGCATTTGAAGCCGGCGGACCATGGCACCCGGGATCCCGCCTTGTCAATTGTTGGCCATGCGGTCCGGCGTTCCGGCAGTCAACGGTTCGCGACGCTGCCGGCACTGAAGGAGAACGAGCCGGGGCAGGACCGGCGTGCACCAGCAACTGTCGGAAATCATTAGGGGCGCCCGTCCTGCGCCGCTGCGAAAAGCAAGCGTGGATATAGTTTTCAGTTAGAATCGACGAAATTTTCTGGCGACACGGACGCGAGGAGCACGCAGGACATGACGGCAAGACCGCCCGTAGAGACTGGGGAAGCCTCTTCTGAAGGGTCCTCCGACTCGCTGGAAACCGGAGACTCCCATCACTCACCAGGTTCGGCAGATGACTCGCGGCTGAGCGGGGAAGCGGACCCCAACGGGGCCGCGGAGGCCGGCAAGCTGAATCGGACCGAGCCCTCGATGTCGCGCACGCTGGAGGCCATTCTGTCGAAGAGTGACGCCGACGACGACCTGTCGGTGCCGCCTGACGGCGAGCAGGACGGGGGGGCCGCCGACAGCATCGGAACCCGGACCCTGCTGGGCATCGGCCCCTCGGGGTTGCCGCTGCCGCCGCGGACCGCCCCGTCCACCGACGGCGTGAGCGACGACGACCACAGCTTCTCGGTCGAGGACGTGTTCGACGACGAGGGCACGGCCGTGTCGTCGATCCGGTCGAACGGAAAATCCCGCTCTGCGAAGGGCGGCGACGATCAGGTCGGCGATCTGCTGGACGAGGTGGCCGAGGCGCTGAACACGCAGGCGTCCTCGAACGACAGCACCGTCGGCGCGCTGCCGGGCAAGCCGGTGCCGCCGGCCCGTCCCATCCGCGCCGATGTGGCGCCCAGCCGCGACGAGTTCGAGTTCGAGGATCCAGACGACGGGCCGACCACGCTGAACGTGCACGGCGATCATGACATCGACGTCGACGTCGGTGCGGACGACGACGACGAGGCCGTCGTGCTGGGGCCGGCGAAGCTGCCGCCTTCGCGGCCGGTGCCGGCCCCCGGTCGCTTGCCGGTTCCCGCGGCCGCCAGCGCTGGCGCGAACTCGGGCGCCACGAAGACGGCGACGCCGTTCTCGGGTCTGGCGGCGGCGACGCTGCCGTCGTTTCCTGCCCCCGCGTCGGGGCGCTCGCGCCTGCCCACGCCTGGGCCCGCGCAGGCGCTCGGGCTGCCCCCGCCGGGCCGGGCCGGGTTGCCGGCCGGCACGCCCGTCAACGGCGTCCCCGCCGCCCCGGCCAGCGGGGACTCGTCTCGCCGCTCGACCTCGGGCCGTGCCGGCGCGGGCGCCGAGAAATCCGCCGGCCATCACGCCACCGCGGCGGTGATGGAGTCGCTGACCTCGGCGATGGAGTCGGCGTCGGTCGTCCTGAAGAAGGACGTGAAGTTCCGCGTCGCCAGCCTGGCCGGCGTGGTCGCCGCCACGTTCGTCGTGGGCCTGCTGATCGGCCGCGCCGTCATCGGCAGCGGAAAGAAGACGGTCGCCGAGGCGTCCCAGACCGTCGCCGCGAACGAAGAGGCCCGGCCCGTGCCTGCGCCCGTCAAAGCCCCCGCCGAGGTACCTGCGCCCCCCGCGGCCGCTCCGGCAGCCGCGGCGCCGGCCCAGCAAGCGGCGGTGCCCGCCGCGCCTCCGCCCGTCCCGGTGGCCGAGGTGGCCCCGCCCGGCGGGCCTCCGACGTCCCTGGCGGACGCGCCCCTGGCGCCGCCGGTCCACAAGCGACGGGCGCGCCGCGCGAACCCGCTGATGCCCAAGGAAGAGCCGCTGCCCAAGCCCGTCGCCTCCAGGCCGCTCGCCGCGGCGCCGAAGGCCAAGGCGGTCCCGGCGGCCCCGGCCGGCAAGAAGAAGTCGACCTGGCACGACCCCTTCGCCGATTAGTCCTTTTCCACGAAAAGCCTAAAGATCCGGCCGCGATAGCCCGATTCATCCGGGGTCATGACCCGGATTGGCGAGCTTCTGGTCCGCGAGCGGCTCATCTCGAGCGCCGCGCTCGAGAAGGCCGAGGAGATCAGCCGCAAGTCGGGTGAGCGGCTGAGCCTGGCCCTGGTGCGCCAGGGCGCTTTGACCGAGGCCGAGTTGACCCACTTCCTTTCGCGCCAGTACGGCGTGCCGGCCGTCAACCTGGCGGAGTTCGAGCTGGAGGCGGACGTCATCGCCCTGGTCCCCAAGGAGATGGCGCGCAAGCACCAGGTCGTCCCCATGAGCCGGGTCGACAACTCGCTGATCGTGGCGATGGCGGACCCGTCCAACATCGTGGCGCTGGACGATCTGAAGTTCCTGACCAACTACAACATCGACGTCGTGGTGGCCTCCGAGGCGGCCATCGCCGAGGCCCTGGCCAAGTACTACGACGGCGGCCAGGACCTGGGCAACTTCAACCTCGACGAGATGATGGGCGAGCTCGACGAGAACGTCGAGTTCAGCAGCGACACCGAGGAGGACGAGAACCTGCTCGACCTCGAGCGCGCGTCGGCGGACGCGCCCGTGGTCAAGCTGTGCAACGCCATCCTGCTGAACGCCGCCAAGAAGGGCGCCAGCGACATTCACATCGAGCCCTACGAGAAGAGCTACCGCGTCCGCTATCGCGTCGACGGCGTGCTGCAGGAGGAGATGACGCCTCCCCTGAAGCTGAAGGCGGCCCTGACCAGCCGGATCAAGATCATGGCCCACCTGGACATCGCCGAGCGCCGGCTGCCCCAGGACGGCCGCATCAAGATGAAGATGGGGCGCGGCAAGGAGATGGACTTTCGCGTCTCGGTGCTGCCCACGCTGTTCGGGGAGAAGATCGTGCTGCGTCTCCTCGACAAGGGGAACCTGCAGCTGGACATGACGAAGCTGGGCCTCGAGGCGGCGCAGCTGGCCGAGTTCAAGAAGGCCATCGAGGCGCCCTACGGCATGGTGCTGGTCACGGGGCCGACCGGCTCGGGCAAGACGACGACGCTCTACTCGGCGCTGCAGGAGCTGAATCAGATCTCCGACAACATCAGCACGGCCGAGGACCCCGTCGAGTTCAACCTGGGCGGCATCAACCAGGTGCAGGTGCGCGACGACATCGGCCTCAGCTTCGCGGCGGCGCTGCGGTCTTTCCTGCGGCAGGACCCTGACACCATCATGATCGGCGAGATCCGCGACTTCGAGACGGCGGAGATCGCCATCAAGGCGGCGCTGACGGGGCACATGGTGCTGTCGACGCTGCACACGAACGACGCCGCCTCGACCATCACGCGGCTGCTGAACATGGGCGTCGAGCCGTTCCTGATGACGGCCGCCGTGAATCTGGTCGAGGCGCAGCGCCTGATTCGAAAGATCTGCGCCGCCTGCAAGCAGCCCATCCCCACCCCGCACGACGAGCTGAAGACGCTGGGCGCGACGGAGCAGGAGATCGCCACCGCCGCCTGCGCGCGCGGGGCGGGCTGCAGCGTCTGCAACGGCACGGGCTACAAGGGCCGCATCGCGATGTACGAGGTGATGACGTTGACGGAGAAGTTGAAGGGGCTGGTGTTGCAAGGGGTCTCTGCCGCCGAGCTGAAGGCCGAGGCCATCAAGGGCGGCATGCGAACGCTGCGCATGTCGGGTATCGCCAAGGTTTGCAACGGCGTGACCACCTTCGACGAGGTCGCGCGCATCACGGCGGCGGACTGAGGAATCACCATGGCCACCGCACAGGCTCCCCAGACGATCACGCTGCCCCAGCTACTGAAGGCGATGGTGGACAAGGGCGCGTCCGATCTGCACGTCACCACCGGCTCGCCACCGCAGCTGTGCATCGACGGCGAGCTGGTGCCGTTTCGTGTGCCGCCCTTCGGCCCGGTCGAGACGAAGGCGCTGTGCTATTCGGTGCTGACCGACGAGCAGAAGGCCCGCTTCGAGGAAGATCAGGAGCTGGACCTGTCGTTCGGCATCAAGAGCGTGGCCCGCTTCCGCGCCAACGTGTTCATGCAGAAGGGCGCGGTGGCCGGCGTCTTCCGCACCATCCCCTTCAAGATCCGCTCGTTCTCCGAGCTGGGGCTGCCGCCCATCATCGAGGAGCTGTGCAACAAGCCGCGCGGTCTGGTGCTGATCACCGGTCCCACCGGGTCGGGCAAGTCGACGACGCTGGCGGCGATGATCGACAAGATCAACAACGAGCGGCACGAGCACATCGTCACGATGGAGGACCCCATCGAGTTCATCCACACGCACAAGAACTGCGTGGTGAACCAGCGCGAGGTGGGCAGCGACACCAAGTCGTTCAAGCGGGCCCTGAAGTCGGTGCTGCGGCAGGACCCGGACATCGTGCTGGTGGGCGAGATGCGTGACCTCGAGACGATCGAGGCGGCGCTGACCACGGCCGAGACCGGTCACCTGTGCTTCGGCACGCTGCACACCAACTCGGCGGTGCAGACCATCAACCGCGTCATCGACGTGTTCCCGCCGCACCAGCAGTCGCAGATCCGGGCGCAGCTGTCGTTCGTGCTGGAGGGCGTGGTCTGCCAGTCGCTGCTGCCGAAGGCCTCGGGCTCGGGGCGGGTGGCGGCGCTGGAGATCATGATCCCGAACGCCGCCATCCGGAACCTGATCCGGGAGGACAAGACGCACCAGATCTACTCGCAGATGCAGATCGGGCAGGGCACGACGGGCATGCAGACGCTGAACCAGCACCTGGCGCACCTGTACCACGCGCACGCCATCACGCTGGAGGAGGCGATCGGCAACAGCTCGGATCCGAACGAGCTGCAGCAGATCCTGGGCGGCGGGCCGAAGGAGAAGCGCCCGTGACGGCCTTCGTGTGGGAGGCGCGCGGGCGCGCCGGCGAGTTGAAGACCGGCGTCATGGAGGCGGACGCCGCCGAGGCGGTCGAGGCCCGGTTGAAGCAGCAGATGCTGGTGCCGGTGTCGGTGCACAAGCAGCCGCTGCAGCTGAACATTCCCTTCACCACGGGCGTGAAGACCACCGACATCGTGGTGTTCACGCGCATGTTCGCCACGATGATCGACTCGGGCCTGCCCATCGTGCAGTGCCTGGACATCCTGTCCAGCCAGTCCGACAACAAGGCCTTCGGAAAGATCCTGCGGCAGGTGAAGGAGTCGGTCGAGGCCGGCCTGACGTTGTCAGATGCGCTGGGCAAGCACCCCAAGGTCTTCGACGACCTGTTCGTCAACCTGGTGGCCGCCGGCGAGGCGGGCGGCATCCTGGACGGCATCCTGCAGCGGCTGGCGGTCTACATGGAGAAGGCCATGAAGCTGAAGCGCCGCGTGAAGGGCGCCATGGTCTATCCCATCTCGATCGTGGGCATCGCGGCGCTGGTGGTCACCATCCTGCTGACCAAGGTCATCCCCGTGTTCGAGAAGATGTTCAAGGACTTCGGGGGCGGCGCGCTGCCCATGCCGACGCAGGTGGTGATCAAGGTGTCGCACGCGCTGGCCCACTACCTGCCGTTCATCGTCGGGTTTCTGATCGTGGGCGGCTTCGTGATGAGGATGATCCTGCGGACCAAGAACGGCCGGCTGAAGTTCGACGGGCTGCTGCTGAAGCTGCCGGTGTTGGGGCCGGTGTTGCGCAAGGTGGTGGTGGCGCGCTTCACGCGCACCATGGGGACGCTGCTGGCCTCGGGCGTGCCCATCCTGGATGCGCTGGAGATCTGCGGCAAGACCGCCGGCAACACGGTGGTGCAGGCGGGCATCATGTACGCGCGGGCCCAGATCTCCGAGGGGAAGGACATGGCCACGCCGCTGGCCACGACGGCGCTGATGCCCCCCATGGTGGTGCAGATGATCGGCGTGGGCGAGCAGACGGGCGCGCTGGACACGATGCTGTCGAAGATCGCCGACTTCTACGAGGAAGAGGTGGACGTGGCCGTGGCGGCGATGACCAGCCTGATCGAACCGCTGATGATGGTGTTCCTGGGCGCCGTCATCGGCGGCATGGTGGTGGCGATGTATCTGCCCATCTTCGAGATGGCGGGGAACCTGAAGTCGGCGTGAGGGCCGCGATGCGAAGCGCGCGGGCGGTCTTGCTGGGGGTGCCGCTGCTGCTGGCGGCGGCGTGCGGGGCGAAGGCGCCGCCGCCTGCGGTGTCGCCCTCGACCGCGGCGCTGGCCGCGCCGCCGCCCGCCGCACCGCGAAGAACCTCACCGTGGGCGGGTAGTCGATTTTTCGCGCCCAGACCTCCCGCGCCGGCGCCGCTGTTCAGCAAGCCCCGGCGTCCGATCCGCGGACCCGCTATCCACACGTTGCGGAGCTGACGACGGCGACCGACGTCGGATTCGTCAGTCCCCGGGCGACGCCGTTCCTCCACTGCCGGCCGAGGTTCCCGGAGAACGGCTTCAGCGAGGCGGCGCCGCGGTGACAGGCGCGTCCTGCCCGGCCTCCAGCTGGCGCGTCCGTGCGCGTTCCATCCCGCGCGTGCTGATCAGGACCGCCATCGTCCAGCTGGGGACCATGTCGACGAACGGCACCAGCTCGGCGACGAACGCCGGCAGGAACGCCCAGCGAAAGCCGACCAGCCCGGTGAGCACGACCGCGGTCACCACGTCGATGACGTCGTCGATGGGCGAGGTCACACCACCGACCATCAGCGGCAGGAACGCCAGCTGGATTCCGTCGGCGACGATCGCCACGATGCGCGCCATCCAGACGCGGCGCCGCGACGGGACGCGCGTCGCCAGCTGGCCATGACCTTCGTCCATGGGCTTGGTTCTACGGCCCGCGGGGACCCACGGCCACCGGTGTCCCACCGTCAGATCCGGAACAGCGGCAGGACCTTCGCGAAGGTCTCGCCGATTCCCCACAGCAGCGGCAGACCCACCGCCAGCCAGGCGACCGCTATCGCCAGCTTCGTCGTCGCGGTGGTCGGCTGGTCAGCTGGCGCTCCCGTTTCCGCGATCGTCTCTTTCGTGGCGTCCATGGGTGGTCCTCCGTGGTCGGGGCGCTATCAGGCCAGGGCGGGCTTCTTGGCAGGCGCCGCCGGTCCCCGGGGCGGGGAAGGCGCCGGCGTCGAGCGCCGGGTGCCGCCGTCGTGCTCGAAGTACCGCGCGGCGACCGGTCGCACCGCGAAGTTCGCGAAGAAGGCGATGACCAGCAACCCGGCCATCACGTACATCGTGACGTTGTACGCCTGGTACTTCGGTACGCTGTGCTCGATCTGGGACTGGCGCATGTAATTGACCAGCACCGGGCCCAGCACGCCCGCCGCCGACCACGCCGTCAGCAGACGCCCGTGCACCGCGCTGACGTACTTCGTGCCGAACAGATCGGCCAGATAAGCGGGAATGGTCGAGAACCCTCCCCCGTACATGGTCAGGATGAGGCAGAAGCACGCCACGAACAGGGGGACGCTGCCGGCCTTGCCGATCCAGGGCGACGCCGCGTACAGGACGGGGCCCAGCGTGAAGAAGCAGGCATAGGTCGTTTTGCGCCCGATCTTGTCGGACAGCGAGGCCCACAGGAATCGGCCCGCCATGTTGAACAGGCTCAGCAGGCCGACGAAGCCGGCGGCGGCGCTGGCCGTGACCTTGCCCTTGAAGATCTCCTGGATCATAGCCGACGCCTGCCCCAGCACGCCGATGCCGGCGGTGACGTTGAAGCACAGCACCACCCACAGCAACCAGAACTGGGGCGTGCGGAGGGCGGCCGCGGGGGTGACGTTGCCGCGCGTGATCAGCTGGCGCTCCTTCTGCGCCCCCTCGACCCAGCCGGCGGGCTTCCAGCCCTCGCGGGGCACGCGATAGCCCAACGCGCCTGCGGCCATCACCAGCAGATAGACGATGCCCAGCACCGCCCACGTCTCCGCGACCCCCGTCGAGGTCGGTGAGGCGAAGCGCTTCATCAGGAAGTCCGACAGCGGCGACGCGATCAGCGCGCCACCGCCAAAGCCCATGATGGCCATGCCCGTCGACATGCCCCGGCGGTCCGGGAACCAGGCGATCAACGTGGACACCGGGGTGATGTAACCGATGCCCAGGCCGCAGCCGCCCAGCACGCCGTATCCCAGGTACACCAGCCATAGCTGATGCAGGTGAATGCCCAGCGAGCCGAGCAGGAAGCCGCCTCCCCAGCACAGCGCGGCCACCAGGCCGCTCTTGCGGGGGCCGCTGGCCTGGGCCCACTTTCCGAACAGGGCCGCCGACGTGCCCAGCACGAAGATCGCGATGGTGAAAATCCAGCCGAGCTGGGTCAGCTTCCAGTCGCCGGCGATCGACTTGTCTACGCCCAGCTGTCTGGTCAACGGCAGGTTGAAGACGCTGAGCGCGTACGCCTGACCGATGCACAGGTGGGTGGCCAGCGCGCAGGGCGGGATCAGCCAGCGGCTGAACCCCGGGCGCGCCACGATGGCTTCCTTGGACAGTCCAGGCATGCAACTACCTCCTGAAGACCGGGCTGACGCGGCGCGGTTCGTTCCGCCGTCAATTTCGCGTGAGCGGCTGATTGGCCGTCTTCACCTGATCCTTTGGGCCGCAATCGACCAGGAGGCAAGGTGGCGCCGGTGACTTTGCCGCGTGCGTGGGGCGCAGCGCACGCCGACACGGAAAGTCCATCCCCGCGAACGCGCTGGAACCCGATGCCGCCGCAGGCCGTGCGCGCCCGCGTGCTACGTTCGACCGGTGGATGACACGGACCGCAAAGCCGACCATCGACGGGTCGAGTTCCCGCCGGAGCCCGGGGCCGCCGGCCTGCCCATCCAGCGCGACGTCTCGCTGCGCGGCCTTACCACGCTGGAGCTAGGAGGCCCGGCGCGGTTTCTGATCGACGCAATGGACGAAGCGACCGTGATCCGGGCTGTGCTGTGGGCGAACGAGCAGCATCAGCCGCTGGTCGTCCTGGGGGGCGGTTCGAACGTCGTCGTGTCGGACCAGGGCGTCGACGGCCTGGTGCTGCGCATGGCGATCCGGGGGACCGCCTTTCACGAGGATGGCACCGTGTACGCGGCGGCCGGCGAGCCGTGGGACGCCTTCGTCGAGGGAACCGTGGCCCGCGGCTGGGCGGGGCTCGAGTGTCTGGCTGGCATCCCGGGTTCGGTGGGCGCGACGCCGATCCAGAACGTGGGGGCCTATGGCCAGGAGGTCGCGGAGACGATCCGCCAGGTGCGCGCGCTGGATCGGACGTCTCACTCGATCGTGACGTTGTCCTCCATCGATTGCGCGTTCGGCTACCGCGACAGCTTCTTCCGGCGCAACCCGGAGGCGTACGTCGTGCTGGGTGTGACGTTCGCCCTGCGGCCAGGCGGCGGGCCTGCCGTCCGCTATCGCGAGCTGGCCGACGCCCTGGCGGGCGACCCGCGCCCGTCGCTGGCCACGGCCAGCGCCACGGTGCGGGCGTTGCGCCGGAAGAAGTCGATGGTGATCGACCCGGCCGATCCCAACAGGCGCAGCGTCGGTTCGTTCTTCACGAATCCGGTGCTGGCGCGCGACACGTTCGAGGCGCTGGCGGCCCGCGCCGTCGCCGCGGGCGTCGTGGCGAGCGGCGCGGACGTGCCCCGGTTCGCCGCGGCCGATGAACAGGTCAAGGTCCCCGCGGCCTGGCTGATCGAGCGCGCCGGTTTCCCGAAGGGCCTGCGCCGCGGACTGGTGGGCATCTCCAGCGCCCACGCGCTGGCGCTGGTCCATCACGGCGGCGGGACCACGGCCGCGCTGCGTGCGCTGGCCGACGAGATCCGCGCCGGCGTGCAAGCGCGCTTCGGCGTGACGCTCTCCGAGGAACCGATCTTCATCGGGCGCTGAGAGCGCCGGAGGGCGGAACCCCGGTGCGGAGCGACGACGGGGTCACCTCGCTCGGTTGCTGCCTGGCTTTGCGGTCCCCGCGGCTGGGCCGCGTGTCTCCGGCGTCGCCAGCGCCGCCACCTCGGTCAGCTTGGCCCGCGCGATGTTCAGGCGGTCGCGCTTCTCGGCCTCGTCGAAGGCGTAGGACAGGCGCATGTCGGGGGACAGCTTCCAGCGGCTCTGCTTCCCCTGCACCAGGCGCATGACGCGCGTGGGATCCAGCGGCGAGTCGGGGCCCAGCGACAGCACCAGGCGGGCCGGCCCCAGCTCGTAGCCCAGCGCCGCGATCCGACGCACCAGCAGCTTCTGGCCCATCACCTCGCCCAGCAGGCGCCCCTCGTCGGGCAGCGGTCCGTAGCGATCCTCCAGCTCGATCAGCGTGGCGCGGATGTCGTCGTCGCTGTCGGCGCGCGCCAGGCGCCGGTAGAAGTCCAGGCGCTGGCCCGCGTCCGGAACGTAGTCGTCGGGCAGGAACGCCGGCACGTCGACGGCGATCTCGGGATCGCGCTCGTGGCGGATGGGCTCGCCCTTCAGCTCGGCCACCGCTTCTTCCAGGATGCGTGCGTAGGTCTCGAAGCCGACCGCCGCCACGGCGCCCGACTGCTTGTCGCCCAGCAGCTCGCCGGCGCCGCGTATCTCCAGATCGTGCGTCGCGACCTGGAAGCCCGCCCCCAGCTCGGTGAATCGCTGCAGCACCGTCAGGCGCTGCTTCGCCTCGGGGGTGATGCGCTGTTCGTTCGGCACCACCAGGTAGCAGAAGGCGCGCTCGCGCGACCGGCCGATGCGCCCGCGCATCTGGTACAGCTGCGCCAGGCCGAAGCGATCGGCGTGGTTCACGATCATCGTGTTGGCGCGCGGGATGTCCAGCCCCGACTCGATGATGGTGGTCGAGCACAGGATGTCGACGCGCGCGTCGACGAAGTCGACCATCACCTTCTCCAGCTCGCCCTCGCCCATGCGCCCGTGCGCCATCGCCAGGCGGGTGCCGGGCGGTGAGAGGTCGCGCACCTTGCCCATCCACTCGGCCAGATCCTCGATGCGGTTGTGGACGAAGAAGATCTGGCCCCCGCGCGCCAGTTCCTTGGCGATGGCCTCCCGCAGCAGCTCGGGATCCCACTGGCAGACGAAGGTGCGGATGGCCAGCCGGTCGGCGGGCGGCGTGGCGATGATCGAGATCTCGCGCAGGCCACCGATCGCCATCTGCAGCGTGCGCGGGATGGGCGTGGCGGTCAGGGTCAGCACGTCCACCTGCGTGCGCAGCTCTTTCAGCCGCTCTTTGTGGGTGACGCCGAAGCGCTGCTCTTCGTCGACGATCAGGAGGCCCAGGTCCTTGAAGCGCACGTCGCGTGACAGCAGGCGGTGCGTGCCGATCACGAC
>Ga0105240_10000325_pt1 | contig 90079 bp, 70 predicted proteins | sample KBSC54metaG_FD_80426 | JGI IMG/M metagenome (GOLD analysis project Ga0105240, IMG submission 80426) | Corn rhizosphere microbial communities from Kellogg Biological Station, Michigan, USA - KBS C5-4 metaG | ecosystem: Host-associated > Plants > Roots > Rhizosphere > Soil | place: Michigan, USA...
CTCTTGCCACGCCAGCAGAAACGTCTTGACCACTGCGCCCTCGCGATTATAGGCGTCAACGCTGCCCGTGTTCGACACACCGATCCACTGGTTTCCCGCCGAAGTCATGTCGTCGACCGCCTTCTCCAAGTGGACGCGAGAGATAATCTGGCCGGTGCCGTCCAATTCCAGCCTCTCGACGTTCTGCCCATTACGCTGTTTCAGCACGGAGAAAGACAGGTCCGAATTAACGGCGAACCAAAGCCGGCTCACAACCTCAGGTAAGGCGATATTTCCAGTGCAGGTCCCGTTGAAATCGGTCTTCACAATATACTGAATGGACCCGGAGGTTAGGTATGGCGGAGATACCAGGAAGTACAAGCCTTGTGCGGTCACTGCAAATGCGTGCGTGATTGGTTCCGGTTGGTCGGGTACGCACCGCTGGAGATCGAAGTCCTTGACGGGTGCCAGTGTTATAGGTTGTGCACGGAAGGCGGATGGCGCTATTGATGCGAGAGCGGACGCTAGTGCCAGCACGGTGGTTCGGGACATAGTGGTAGACTCCTTCCCGCAGGGTATGACGTCCGAATAGCGAGCAGCGTTGGCCGAGACGAAGCGGACGCACGTCATCCTACCGATGGATGCTGTTGCCGACATTGACAAACTGGTCGGCAAGCGTGGGCGCAGCTCGCTACTTACCGAGGTGGCCCAGCGGGAGATCAAAATCCGACAACAGCACAATGCAATTTCGTGGCGCGACGGGAGCTCGAGGCGCGCCTGCTTGGGTGCATGAAAACCGGTCGGCTGATGGGGATGCGCCCCAGCGAAGAGAAGAAGAACAGTTTTACTCAGTCTGCAACTCTACGCGGAGACCTGGAAAATCGCCTGCCTTGCCGGCCCGGCCCTACAAAAGGTGGCGTCAAGAGGTCACAGGCTGGCTTTGTCGGATGTCACGGTTGTAGCCGTCGCCATCAAGAATGAGCTCAGACTCTTGACCGCAACTGAGCGTACTTTCCCCTTCCGGAATTGCATCTCCCGCGTTGCACGGACGCGAGTAACGCGAAAAACCACGCCGAAGTCCCTCAGAATAGAGGATTTGTAAACAATCCATGTCCATCTACCCCCATAAGCACCCAAATACTGGTATCCTAAGTAATGATCATCTGCAAGATCTGCTCCGAGAAGCACATCCTTAACGCACCGCAGAGAAGCATGCTACAAGGGTGGGGGGAAGTCGACGTTAAATGCCCCACAATCGGCCTGACCGCCCGCTACAAGCGGGACGAGCCTGCGCCCAGGACACCCAAAGTGGTTAAAGCAGTCGCTCCTCCAAAATCAGCCTCAAAACGGGCAAAAGCCGCACACGCTCAGTGAGTGAATTGTCGCAAACTCCCGAATAATACGCGGATAACTGTATCCTGGATCTACATTCGCGCGTCCTGTAATAATGCGTCGCATTAGGATCTTATTTGCTCTGGTCGTCACCGTCGTTGCGGTGACGCCGGCCACTGCTCAGGAAGCCTCAGAAGCCGTCAATTCCGGGGAAAAAGCTCCGTCCCGCGATGTTGTCCAACCGTCTGGCGAAGACAAACGCGTGCTCGGCGTCCTACCGAACTACCGCACCGCCAATGGGATGCTACCCTTTGAGCCAATTACCACGAAGCAAAAGTTCGTAATTTTCACCAAGGATTCCACCGACTACCCGGTCTTCTTCACCACAGCCTTTTTTGCCGGACTGTCACAACTCGGGGGCTCCGATAACAACATTTACGGGCAGGGAATCAAGGGGTTCGCCCATCGGTACGGGATCAGTTACGTGGATCAGGTTGTCGGCAATTTATTCCCCGAAGCAGTCGTACCTTCTTTGTTCCACGAGGATCCGCGCTACTTCCGAAAGGGCGAAGGCTCCTTTAATAGCCGGTTCTTCTATGCCCTCAGCCGTATTTTCGTCTGTAAGACGGATACGGGGAAGACAAGCTTCAATGCGCCGGAACTCGTCGGCAACTCACTCGCGTCGATCGCTGGGCTTTCTTACCACGTCCACGAACGCACCGCAGGCGATGCTGCAACGCAGTTCGCAACCTACATCGCGACCGACACGATTGGCCAAATCGTGAAGGAATTCTGGCCGGACATCAAGCGGCACATGAACAAAAACCACAGCAACTAAGGCTGGCGTCTGGCAATCACCAGCGTGACGTCATCGGCAAAACCTGCGCCTGCCGTCCACTCGGTAATCGCTGCCAGCACGTGGTCCATCACCACCTTTGCGTGCAGGCCCACGTTGGCTTTTAGAACTTTCCCTAGCTTTTCCTCTCCGAACTCTTCCTCGCTCTCAAACGGCATCGATTCCGTCACGCCATCGCTGTAAAGCGCGATCAAATCGCCGCGGTCCAATTGCACCGTCTGCGTTTCGTACTCCGCATCCGGTACAATCCCGAGGATGATCCCGCCGCCTTCCAGCATTTCGATGCTCCGATCGCGGCGCACCAGCAGCGGAGGATTATGCCCCGCATTGCAATATCTAAACTCACCGGTCTCAGGATCAAGCACGCCAAGGAAGAACGTAATGAAACGATTGTTCGGACACTTTGCCGCTATGTTGCGATTCAGCCGCTTCACGATGACCGCCGGGTCCTCAGCCTCCTCGGCGAAAACCTGCATGTGCGCCTGAAGCTTCGACATCATCATGGCCGCCGGCATGCCCTTGCCCGCCACATCGGCAACCACAATGCCCAAACGTCCTCCGGGAAAAAGAAAGTAGTCGTAGTAATCCCCGCCAACGGTGCGGCACGAGAGATTGCAACCCGCCAATTCGATTCCGGGGATCGAAGGCGGAATGGATGGCAACAGTCCCCGCTGAATCTCCGCCGCCTGCGAAAGCTCACGAGCCATCACTCTTTCCACCTGCTCCACTTCGTTCAGGCGCGCTTGTTCCAGGCGGATTGCCGCCACATTCGCCATCACCGTGAGCAGGCTCAAATCCGCACCCGTGAACGGCCGGATCAGGTTCTGAGTATCCACGTAAATTAGCCCGATCACCAGGTCGCGCGTCTGCAGCGGCACCGCCATAATGCTTCGCATGCCCTGCATGACGATGCTCTGCCGTCCGGCCAGATCCGCGTCGAACTGCGCATCGTGAACAAGCAGCGACGTCTTTTCGTTTAATACCCGATCGCGAACTGCCGTGCTGATCTCGAAGTTGTCTCCGTTCGCGGCGCGGACAACCAGTTCATTCTTTTCCAGAATGAGAAGCAGGCCGCGCGTAGCGCCCACCGCTTCGATCGACAGATCCAAAATCACCCGGAACAACTCTGGCAGCGGACGATGGCTTGACAACTCCTGACCGGCGCGAATCAGAATCTGAACGGAGTTCGCGCTGGCCATCTCAGGCGCGGTAATCGAGCCAGGTTTCTGGCTCAACACTCCTTCGAGATTGGTGGCCACCGTAGTGGACGAAGGTGAGTCCGCTTCCGGGACGAAGCAGACTGTATGGCCCGGCGACAACGTTTCGGCACCGCCAACACGATGCACCATCACCAGGTGCCCCGCCGTGATCCGGTCGCCCGATTTCAAAACGTGCGGACCGGCGATACGAGTCCCGTTTACCTGCGTTCCGTTCTTACTTCCGAGATCACGTACGATCCAGTCGTCGCCACTCTTTTCGAAAGCGAGGTGCTGGCGCGAGAGCCCGGAGTCGTCCGGATAGCACAACTCGTTGTTGCTCGACCGGCCGAGTCCCACACGATCCACCCCGAGGGGAATAATGCGGGAATTCCCGTCCGGGCTCTGGATGACGAGTTCGGCGTCTGTCATTCTTTACGAAGCAGCTCCGTACGACGCGACTGCCGCAGTCTCATCGTCAATCACTTCGAACACGGTGAAGAGTTTCGTAATCTGCATCAGATCCTGGATTTTTTTCTGCAACTGCATCAGCTTCAACTTGCCGCCGGCGTTCCGGACCGTCGTGCTGCACCCCACCAATTCGCCCAACCCGGCGCTATCGATGTAGGAAACCTCCCCAAGATTCAGCAGGATGTTCTTGTTGCCGCCGGCCAGGATGCTCTTAACCGTGTCGCGCAACAGTCCAGTCGGCTCCCCAAGAGTGATGCGACCCTGTAGATCTACGATCGCCACGATGCCGCTGGTACGCGTCTTAACGCTTAAACTCATTGGAATTTCTCCGTGTCACCATTCAAGTGTGTTATATGGGTGAAAGCTGAGATTGACACAGGCATGGGCATGAAGTCAACATGCTGCAAGGGGATTGCATGATCGCGTTGAAGATTTGCCGGACCATCCTGCTGGGATGCATCGCGGCGCCGGGGCCGCTTGCAGGTCAGAGTATTTCGCTCGAAAAATTGCTGGAAGAGGCGAGCGCGGTCCGCGAGTTTAAGGCCGTGTCTATCTCGCCCGACGGCAGCCGCGTCGGCTGGGTGGAACGGTTATCGCCGGACCAATACGGCGTTTTCGGGCGGGCGGTCAATGGCGGCGGATCGGCTGTCCGCATCGCCACTACAGCCTCTAAAGAGACCGAGATCGCGTGGTCGCCGGACAGCCGCCGTGTGGCATATTTTTCCGACTCGGAGACAAAAGGGCAGCCAAACATATTTACAGCGGATGTTCCAGGAGGGAAGCCGCATCGCCTTACCAATCTGCGCGGATTTGCGAAGGCGCTTCGCTGGTCTCCGGATGGAAGCGAGATCGGATTCCTCTATACGGCAGACGCCCCAAAATCGGGAGGACCAACCGAGCCGACTGCTCGCGAAGTCGGTGTTATCGAGCAGCAGATCTATGAGCAACGCATCGCAGTTGTGGACGCCGGCCACGGCAAATTGCGGCTGATCTCTCCGGCTGACCTCTACGTCTATGAGTTCGATTGGTCGCCCGATTCGAAGCAATTCGCGGCCATTGCAGCTCCTGGATCAGGCGACAACAACTGGTGGATCGCCGCGCTCTACACCGTCGGCAAGGAGGCTGGTCAGGCAACCAAACTTCCGTCGCCAGGCCAGCAACTCGCCGTGCCCCGATGGTCGCCCGACGGCCGGACGATCGCCTTCATTAGCGGCTTGATGAGCGATGCAGGAGTAGTAGGCGGCGAAATCTTCACGATCCCCGCACAAGGCGGAAAACCGGCCGGCGTCACGCCCGGAATGAAGTTGTCGGCCAGCGGAATCGAATGGGCGCCCTCGTCCGGGCGTATCGTTTTCACAGCCGCCGCCGGCGGTGGATCGGCTATCGCCTCACTTGACTTGGCCAGCGGCCAGATCGAGACAGTCTGGAAGGGCGGAGAGTTGATCAAGGCCGGCGAAGACTCCCCGTTGTCGCTCTCCAGGGACGGCCGTTCTTCGGCCATGACTCGTTCATCCTGGAGCCTCGCGCCTGAGGTCTGGGCGGGAGAAATCGGAAGCTGGAAGCAAGTCACCGACCGCAACAAGGAGCGCAAACAATTGTGGGGCAGCGCTGCGGATCTGAAGTGGCAAAGCGACGGGTTTCCAGTCCAGGGCTGGCTTCTTGCACCGCCGACGGTGGAACCCGGAAGGCGATATCCGCTTATAGTGAACGTGCACGGAGGGCCTTCGTCTTCAAAGAAACCCGCGTGGCCGGAATCAGACGACAACAGTCTGCTCGCATCCCAAGGCTTCTACGTTCTGTTCCCGAATCCGCGCGGCAGCTACGGGGCCGGTGAGGCGTTCACACAGGCCAACGTCAAGGATTTCGGAGCCGGCGATCTGCGCGATATCCTGGCCGGAGTGGAAGCGGCCGTCAAAGCTGCGCCAATTAATCCTGAGCGCGTCGGTATCACCGGGTGGAGTTATGGCGGATATATGACTATGTGGACCGTGACCCAGACCAACCGCTTTCGCGCCGCGGTTGCAGGAGCCGGAATCGCCAACTGGAAAAGTTACTACGGCCAAAATTCCATCGATCAATGGATGATCCCGTTCTTTGGCTCTAGCGTCTACGACGACCCGGCCGTGTACGCCAAGAGTTCGCCCATCGAATACATCCGTAATGTGAAGACTCCCACGTTGATCATCGTTGGAGAGCGGGACGCCGAGTGTCCGGCGCCGCAATCCTATGAGTTCTGGCACGCGCTCAAGACTCTCGGAGTGAAAACACAACTCGTGGTCTACGATGGCGAAGGGCACCACTTCAACAAGCCCGAGCACAAGCTCGATCGGATGCGGCGAACCATCGAATGGTTCCGCGAGAATATGTAATGAATAGTCGCCTGACAATTCGTTCACTGTCGGCGCGGCCGGTGGACGTTCCGATGAAGCGGCCTTTGCAGACGAGCGGAGGTCTGGTCGGGACCGCACCGCTGGTCGTGGTGGATCTCGAGACGGAAGAGGGGATTACGGGTAGCGCATACGTGTTCTGCTACACATTGGTCGCGCTGGAGCCGGTCGCCCACCTCATTCGGAATCTGGAGACCTCCATCAAGGGTAACGAAGTCGCCCCGCTCGTGCTCGAACAAAAACTGCAACAGCGGTTCCGCCTGCTCGGGCCGCAAGGGCTCACGGCAATCGCGATGGCAGGCATCGATATGGCCGCCTGGGACGCTCTGGCGAAAGCGAGTTCGTTGCCGCTCGCGAGGCTGCTGGGCGGCGAGGACCGGCCGATTCCCGCCTACAACAGTTGCGGTCTGGGCATCATCGGACCCGAGCGCGCCGCGGAGGAAGCGCGTGAGTTGGCCGCGGGCGGATTTCGTGCGGTGAAAATTAGATTGGGATATCCCGACCTGAAAACCGACCTCGCAGTGGTCCGCGCCGTCCGACGGGCGGTCGGCGACAGCCTGTTATTGATGACCGACTACAATCAGTGTCTGACGGTTCCGGAAGCCATTCACCGCGCGCGGGCACTCGACCAGGAGGGAGTTTACTGGATCGAGGAACCAGTGCTGGCGACCGACTACGCCGGGCACGCCAGGATCGCTGCGGAAACAGCGACCCCGATCCAAATCGGCGAGAATTGGTGGGGACCGCATGATATGGCAAAAAGCGTAGCCGCGAGTGCTTCCGATTTCGTGATGCCAGACGCGGAAAAGATTGGCGGCGTCACCGGGTGGTTGCGGGCCGCAGCGTTAGCGGAATCCCACGGCCTTCCAGTGTCGAGCCATCTATTGCCGGAGATCAGCGCACATCTGCTCGCCGTATCGCCCACTTGTCATTGGCTCGAATACGTCGACTTCGCGGATCCAATCTTAGAAGAGCCATTACGCATTGAGGACGGCAACGCCGTTCCGTTTCGCGCACCTGGAATCGGCTTCAAATTCGACCAGGATGCGATCCGTCGTTACGCAGTTGGTTAGAAGGGTTCCGGCCTTCGTCGCCGGACGGGAGGCACCCCTTTCCGTTTCACAGCCGCCTTCTTGGCAGTCGGAGCTTTCTTCACGGGGGGGGCCTTCTTACGGCTCGCGCCGAATGCCTGCTCGAGCAAGCCCTCAAGAATCTTTTTCTCGGTAGGCTTCATGACTTTGGTAAAGTTCTCCGGACGTTGAGCGATGACTTCCTGCAATCGAGCCACCCACTCGAGCGATGCGATGGCGGGATGCTCATGGCCGATTTCACGAATCAGCGAGAGCGCCGCGGCGAAGTCGGGGATCGCACGGTAACAGTCCAAAGCAGCGGAGAGATCGCGGGCCGCACGGTAGATCTCAGCGGCCTTCCCGTGTTCGCCGAGCGCTTCCAGACAGCGGGCTTCCAGCGCCGGTTTGCGTTCGGACAGTTTCTCGAGCACCTGCAGAGCCCGCCGGTAGTTCTTCTGTTTCAGCAGAAGATCGATGCTTCGCTGTTCCAGTTTTGCTTTTCGAGACGCCGCGTCGGGTAAGCCCAGAACATCGTAGAACGGCGGAAGGATGTCGATGAGAATACCCGCATTCTCTCCGACCGCGATCGCCTGTTCGAGTGAATTTACCCAACTCTGCGCGGATGCGGCGATTTCCAGCAGAAACCAGGGCGGTATGTCGGCTCTGCGCCTCGCCATCGTTTGCGCGAGATTGCCGATAGCGACCAGCCGCTCGCCCGCGCTCGCATGAGGTATGGTGCGGATGGTGCCGATGATTTCAGTCAGTCCGAAATGCTTGGCGGCGGCCGCGGCGCGCCTGGCCTCATCGTACAGATCGGGACGGCCAAGCTCCGGCGAGAGCTTCGCATTGCGGAATGCCAGACAGAAGCAAACTTCGCACAGTGTCAGCAATGATGTGCGGCGTGCGGCCTGATCCGTAACGGCCGTTGGCGTTCCTTCTTCACCAAGCAGCGCTACGGCTTGCTGCGCTCGGGACCAGGCGAGATCGGGCCGAATGGAAAGATACTGCCGCGCATCTGTCTGGCAGCGCTGGATACGTTCCTCCAGATCGAGTTGCTCTTCCTGTAGAGTCGTCAGGACCGCCGCCGGATGGGAAACCGGAACACCGCCGGCGTAGCGCTCTCCGTTTAAAAATGCCAGGCTCTGACGCACGATCCTCTCACTTGGATTGACGTCCAACCAGAAAAGACGCTCCGTTGGGCGGCTCAGCGCAACGCGCATTTGATCGATGCAGAGGCGCTTGCGAAGGCCCTCGATATCGCCGGCGGCCGAGTAGTTCCCGGACATCTTCGTTATCCGTTCCAGATGGCGGCCCGCGTCTACAACGCAGACCGAGTGAAAATCGAGGCCCTTCACTTCCGAAGACGACAGAATCGATTTGCGCAGCGTTTCCGGAATTGCGGTGAGATTCTGATCGAGCGCGACCAGGGCAAGACCCTCGCGGGAGGCGAGCTCGGCGAGGAGAGCATTCAGGTCCGGGCCCGGAGAGGCGGCGCAGTAGAATACCTGGTCGTTCGAATCGTCATCCACTTCAGCCAGACCAGCCCCGCTCGGGCGGTCTTTCTTTTCCAGCTGCGAGTACAGATCCCAAACGCGATTGACGATCTCGGCGATGCGCCGCGGGCTCCGAAGATTGGTGGTAAGTTTGTATTCACTCGGCGTACCGGCGCGCGCATGGAGCAGATCGTTCAACCAGCCCCATTCGAAATCGGTCGGGCGAACCGTCTGGGCTTCGTCACCTGCCATCAACACGGAAACCGGGCGGCGCGATTCACGAATACGCGCCGCCAGTTCCGCGATCACAAACGATTCGATCGGCGTCAAATCCTGGCACTCGTCCACTGCAATGCAATCGAATTCCAGAAACTCGGGTCGAATGCCCGACTTATCTTTCATCAGCGCGGCCGCTGCCTTCCATGCAATAGCCACTTCAGGGAAATAACGGTCTGCCAACGCCGCGGGATCATTTCGTTCAAGCCGCGCTGCCGTTTCGAGCGCCTGGGAGGCTCCAGTGGGACCAATGAAACGGACCCGCCGTTCCCGGTACGCTTTGTCCGGGACGCGGCAACTCAAGCAAGCTACAAACCGGCCGGTGGCTACCGGTAGCGCATCGCCGGCTAAGTGGGCGTGCAGTTCGTCGTACAAAGCCGGGATGTCCTCGGCCCAAGGACCGAGCGCGCGCTGAAACATCGCAACATCGCGTTCAAATCGTTTCCTTGATTCGGCCGCGGGAATTATCGGAAGGTCGGAGCCAAGAAACTGGCGCAGGAACGATGAGTAGGTGGCGACGTGAAATTGCTTATCCGCCGAGCAGTAGCGATCGAAATAGTCCTTAGCGAGCGATGCCAGATCCGGCGAGTAGGTCAGATAGAGCACGCGCCGCGCACCCGTGGTGTCGGCAGCATGGAGCAGCGCTGTGGTCTTACCTGACCCAGGATGCCCCTTCAAAATGCGTACAAGTTGACGCGCGCCGGCGAACCTCGCCTGATTTGGCGTCCACGGCGCGGGATTATATTCCTCCCGCCGAATATCCGATACCGAGAGCGGGAGATAATTCGCGTGGAACGACTGCGGCGACAGTGGAGAATGATCGTCATGGTGCCGGATGTCGCGCAAGAAAATGGAGCCTTCTGGAGATGCCTCGAAATCAGCGCCTTCACGTAGCGGAGCCGCGCTCTTGGGCGCCCACCACGCGTAGAAATGGCTGCCGCTACCGCCGCCCAGGCGCGACCTTCGCCATCCCCTGTTTGCACCCTGTGTCGCTTTGTAATGTTGACGCCTCTCATCCACAGCCAGCCGCTGCAGCAGGAGAGAAGCACGCTTACCGATCGGCTGACTGCGGTACTCTGCGATTTTCTCCAGAAAATCCGAGTGGCAAAACAGCGGACTCGATGGGCGGGCGGTCAAAAAACTTGTTTCGAAAAGATCAAGATTCTGCGGCATTCCCAATGAACCATAATAAATGAGAGTCCATTATGCACAAGCTTATCCCGCTTCTTGCTCTCTATTCGTTCGGAACCGTTCTTGGTCAAACCGTTGCCACTAGAAGTCCGTTCATTCGGTCGATCGGCGAAGGCACTGTGGCCATTAGCCCGGATCAGGCGAAGGTCGACATCAGCGTTACCACCCAAGCCGCGACCGCGGACACCGCAGCGTCACAGAATGCCACTCAGACGCAGGCCGTCATCGACAAACTGAATCAACTACTCGGAGCGAATGCCGATATCAAGACGATCAATTACTCCCTTTCGCCCAACTACAACTATCCTCCTAATGGCACTCCGATTCTGATAGGTTTCATCGCCAACAACACAGTGGAAGTAACAACGGCCAATCTGAGCGGCGTCGGGAAGATCATTGATACCGCCGTGCAGGCTGGTGCGAATGGTGTCTCAAGCCTCCGCTTTGGACTCCAAAATGATCAGCCCGCGCGTCAGCAAGCGCTCCGGCTTGCTTCGATTCAGGCAAAAGCAAAAGCGGACGCCATTGCCCTGGGACTTGGCGTGCACACGGGTACCGTGCTCGCCGCTCAGGAAGGCGTTGTCTCCGTGCAACCCGTCGGACCCCAAGCAGTTGGAACCGCGGCCGCCACCACTCCAGTACAGCCCGGCAACCTGACCATCGTTGCCGATGTAACGCTGGACGTCGCTATCACGCAGTAGCCAGGTCGCGCGCCAGAGCCAGGGCGCCCAGAACGCCGGTGCGGTCGCCGAGCGCCGGAGGGACAATGTATGCGTCGATCCCGCTGAGCAAGGCTGACGAAGTCACGTACCCATTCAACAGAACCTGAACCTTCTTTCGTATCGCAATGAAGAGTTCAGCGCGCTGCATCACCCCTCCGCCAAGAATCACGCGTTGTGGGGAAAGCGTGCAGATAATATTCTGGATTCCGAGCGCCAGGTAGTGTGCCTGTAGATCCCAGGCTGGGTGCTCGGACGGAAGGGTTTCCGGAGCGCGCCCCCAACGTGCGTGCAATGCAGGTCCGGATGCCAGTCCTTCGAGACAGTCCCCATGAAACGGACAGCATCCGGCATACGCGTCGTCATCCCGGTCGTGCGGCACGCGGAGGTGTCCCATTTCCGGATGCAACAAACCGTGCATCACTTTTCCGTTGACCAAGCCGCCGCCGCCGATGCCTGTGCCCACAGTGATATAGACAAACGTATCGAGTCCTCGCGCCGCACCCCACCGAGCCTCGGCGAGCGCCGCGCCGTTCACGTCGGTATCGATAGTGACCGGCAGCTTTGTTGTCCGCGCGACTTCTCCAGCGAAGTCGAAGTTGCGCCATGCGGTCTTCGGCGTGTTGATGATATGGCCGAACGTTTTCGATGCCGGGTTCAGATCGAGCGGCCCAAAAGATGCGAGGCCGATCGAGCGAAGTTCTTTATAGCCGGCGAAGAATTCCGCCGCGCGGGCGATCGTTTCAGCCGGGGTTGTCGTGGGAAAGTGCTGCGTAACGAGATCTTCCGGGCTGCTGCCCACCGCGCAAACGAACTTGGTCCCGCCCGCTTCAATCCCACCAAACATAGACTCCATTATCGCTATGGAGTCACTGACTGCTGAAGGGAAAACGTGAGACTGTTTCCGATCTGCGTCTTGAGTGTTCCTCCTTCGGTGACGGAGAACTTCGATAACGTACTCGGCATAATCAAGAAAATTGGAATAACTCGTGAAGCGCCCGGTGCGATATCGCCAATCGGAATGGGCGCTCTCGAGATGGGTATCACAGACCCCGAGCCCGCGATTGTCTGGTACGACAAAGAACTAATGTTAGCGGCAGTGGCCGCGCCTGGACCCGCGTTGGTCACCGTGAGCTCGAGGTAAATGATGGGTCCCCACTTGGCTTGGCGCGTGATTGCGGCGGAGGGCACCGGCGCGAGACTCGCTTGCGGGACGACGTTGCCCAGCCAGTCAGTCGGATTCGCCCAACTAATTGGTCTGGAGCCGAGTGCGGCCACGAGATCGCCGAGATCCCAGTTCAGATAGAACCCCGTCAGCGCTCCGTCATGCAAACGCCGATGGATCGCCGATGCGAATGCGTGCTTGTAGCTGTAAGGAGTGTGGTCGAGGGCAATCGCACCCAGTCGGGTGTCGACGGCACTCGCCAGCAGTAGCCAGATACCGGCAATATCGCTGGCCGCGCCGGAAATACGAGCTGGGTCGACATCGGCTCGACCACTCAGAATATCCACGCCCCGGAGAATATCGAATGCCCGCATTCCCGGCAGATTCCGCCCAATGAGGGTTGCCAGCAAATTATCTACCCAGTCGCCGAAGAGATCGGAAGGATCAACAGAGGGAAAAATAGCGCGCGGAAACAGATCCAGTACGACCCTGCCGCCGAGCGCCAACTGCTGGGCCGCGGTGGAACTCACGGCGGCGTTTTCCACATAGAGAACGCCAGACTTGTGACCCGCTGCTTTGGGAATCAGAAGTTTTCCCGAGATGGTGAGCCCGGGCTCGGTAACAAATGATAAATCCTGAGAGACGTAGGAACCCAAATCAGTGATTGCGCCATATTGAGGCAGCGGCGCCTGGTGGTTGTTCTGAATCAGCCGTTGCACGGCGGGTAGCATCTCTTCCAAAGAATTCGGATCGCGCGGCGTGGCGGCAATCACCTGATAAATGTCCAGGCCGCCGACGTATCCGTTGGCCGTCACGTTCAGTTGGTCGTTCGGCAGTACATTCAGCGGGAGTTCCGTGGCGTCGCCCTTGCCGCCCTTCAGCCACTGAATCATAAACGCGTAAAGCGCCTGACGATTTTCCAGCGGCATGCCGTGCCCGCCTGGTCCGGTGAACCGCTGAAGCTTATCGGAGGCCTTGTAGAGAGAATAAAAGCTCTTTGCTTCGTTAAACACCGGGTCGGAGGCCGATGGCGGAAAATTTTCATCCTGCGCGGTATTCAAAAGCAGTATCGGGAGCGGCGCGAAAGCTTCGAAGAAGTCGGGAGAGTCAAGTCCGGACGAGAGAAAGTTCGCGAACGACTGCTCGGAATCCCCGACAGCTCCGAGAGGAATGCCCCACTTGTAACTGGGACCCACGCACGCCGGCGCCGCGACTTTAATGCGAGATTCTAGCACCATCGTGTAATACGTCAATGAGCCGCCGCCCGAGCAGCCGGTAGCGCCAATCTTGCTGTCGTCCACGTCGGCGCGGCTCGTGAGGTAGTCGATAGCGCGCATGGCATCGAAGATTTCATAGCGGCCAAAATTTTGTCCCAGGATGAGACCTTGCGCGCCCGCCATGAGGTGCTGCCCAACGTCGCTGTTGATCAAGGGCATTCGAGTGACCATGTTGTAACCCTGTTGCCGTTCGCCTTCTCCGAGGGGGTCGAACGCAATCACCACGAAGCCTTTGGCCGCGAGATTCGCCGCCATCAACTGCGGCCATGCTTTCGCTTCGGGAAAATGGCCGATCTGCACAAGAACAGCCGGGTAGCGGCCCGCGGCATTCGGCGCGTACACGTTGGCCGAAACTCTGAGACCGGGCAGGCTTTCGAAAAATACTTTCTCGATGTGGTACGTACCCTGATCGATGATACCGGTGACTTGCGCGTTCAAAGGGCCGCTGCGTGCCGGCAGCCCGCCGATGATCTGCAGAATTCGCTGGCGGACGTAAAGCTTCCGCGCCTCGGCCTGGCCGACGTTCTTAATAGCGGCTATGGTTTGATCGCGCTGCGCCAACTGAGCCTGCGCGATGCCATTGGCCCACTGCAGGAAGACTGGTTCCTGGGCGGATAAAGACAAACAAAAAAGCAGACCAACACAGAGCAGTTTTCTCACCAGGTATCTCCTGACAGCGAAATACCTGGAAGTATAGCAGTTTACGCGAGGATTCCTTTCACCACTTCGCCTTCCACGTCGGTCAAACGGAAATCGCGCCCGCTGTAGCGGTACGTGAGTTTGGTGTGGTCATAACCGAAGAGATGAAGAATGGTCGCTTGCAGATCGTGTGGATGCAGCGGGTTTTCTATTGCCTTGAAACCGAAATCGTCGGTGGCGCCGTATGTCATTCCGCCTTTGATCCCGCCGCCGGCGAGTACGACGCTGAAGCCGTGGTTATTGTGATCGCGGCCGTTTTGCACCTTCACGAGTCCACTCACTTCTACCGACGGCGTGCGGCCGAATTCGCCGCCGATGATCACCAAAGTTTCGTCCAGCAAGCCTCGCTGCTTCAAATCTTTCAGCAGCGCCGCAATCGCCGGGTCCGCGTCGCGAGCCAGCCTCTTGTGGATCATAATGTCGTCGTGGTTGTCCCACGGCTGGCCATTACCGTAATACACCTGCACCATGCGCACGCCGCGCTCTACCAAACGGGCGGCCATCAGGCAGCCGCTGGCGAAATCGCCTTCTCCGTAGCTTGCGCGTACCTCTGGTTTCTCTTTACTGATATCGAGAATATCCGGAGCTTCCGTTTGCATACGGAAAGCGGTTTCCATCGCTTGAATCCGCGCTTCCAATTGCGGATCGGAAGAACCGTTGTCGAGTTTGGCCAATAAACCAAGCTGGCGGCGCTGATCGTCGGCCGAGTATTTCGTATTGCGGACGTACGGAATCAGTTTGTCCGGTTCGGTCTTGGCGTAATTGGCAATATAAGTTCCCTGATATTTGGCCGGCAGAAACGCAGAGCTCCAAAGCTGCGGACCAATGATCGGCAGGCCGGGGCATAACACAAAATAGCCGGGCAGATTCTTATTTTCCGTTCCCAGACCGTAGGTGAGCCACGAGCCCATCGACGGCCGGCCCGACAGCGGCGACCCGGTGTTGAGCACCAGCAGTGACGGCTCGTGATTCGGCCGGTCCGTATGCATCGACCGGATTACACAGCAATCGTCGATGCACTCGCCGAGCTTGGAAAAGATTTCGCTCACTTCGATGCCGCTCTGTCCGTACTTTTTGAACTCGAACGGCGATTTCAGCAGGCTACCGGTTTTACGCTCCGTCTTCAGATTTCCGCTGGGTGCCGGCTTGCCGGCGTACTTCGTCAGCATCGGCTTCGGATCGAAGGTATCGACCTGCGACGGACCGCCGTTCAGAAACAGATGGATCACGTGCTTGGCGCGGGCAGGGAACTGCGGTGCAACTCCCGACGTTTCAGCCAGCAAGTGCGAATAGCCGACTGCTCCAAAACCGGTTCCGATGAGACGAAGAAGATCGCGGCGTGTCATGACATTAACTCACGTAATTAAACTCGTTGGAACTGAGAAGCACCTGAAGGTACTTCGGCCAGGGTTTCTCGGGCGTGGCATGAAGGAACTCAAGCCCAAGTTTCAATTCTTTCTGCGTCGGCGCGCGATCGAAAAGCAAACGATACGCCTTCTCGATTGCCTGCTTCTCGTCGCTCGATTCGACGCGCGCGGCCAGCGCTTCCGATTGGCTCATCAGCAGCGGGCTGTTGAGGAAGAAAAGCCCTTGCAGCGGAACATTGGTCACAATTCGCGCTTCGCTGGTGCTATTGGCATTGGGAAAATCGAAGAGTTCGAGCATCGGGTCCAACCGCCGGCGGCTGACGAATCCGTAAACCGTGCGCTTGAAATTCGAATCGTCGAGGTGCTCCGGTTTGCCTCCGCCTTGCAGATCCAGCTTGCCGGATGCAAACAGAACTGCATCGCGAACCTCTTCCGCGTCGAGCCGCTGGCGGTTGAATCGCCACATTAGGCGATCTTCCGGATCGACAGTTTCTGCCTTCTGAGAATCGTCAGATCCGAGTTGGTATGTTGCCGAGAGCATGATTTCGCGCTGCAATGCTTTGATCGACCATTTGTCTTCGAGCAGGCGGGCCGCCAGATAATCCAGCAACTCGGGATTTACAGGCCGTTCGCCGAGTTCTCCAAAGTTGCTCGCCGTTCGCGCGATGCCGAAACCGAAGTGCCACTGCCAGACGCGGTTCACGATCACTCGAGGCGTCAGTGGATTTTTAGGATCTGCGATATCCTCGGCCAGTTCCAGACGTCCGCTACCGTGCGTATATGGCTTTGGTTTGCCGCTGGAGAGTATCGAAAGAAAGTGCGCATCGACTTCGTCGCCGGGATTATTCTTGTCCCCCCGAAGATAGACGTGCTGCTTCTTAGGCTTTGCAACGTCGCTGATGACCTGCAGAAATGGATACTGCGGCGGGATCTCCTTATTGTACTGATCCACGTTCTTTCGCAACGTCACGAGGTACGCCTTAAATTCGCCGGTCAGGAACCGGTTGATTCCCTTTTCGTCGTAAACCAGGATGCCTTTGTCCGAAAACAAGTCCCGCCAGAGGAAGTAATCATCCCTCGGGAGAGAAAGGAGGTCGGCGCGGCTAAGATTACCCCGCTCCGTGGAACCTCCCAACCGGATCATGTTTTCGCGCTCGATCCTGTTGTGTTCGGCGAAGACTTTCACCACGCGCGCCTGGAAATCGTCAGCGAATTTCCGCGCCTCAGATTCATGTTGCTTATCTTTCTGAAGGGCGTACCAAGGTTTCAGAAAGGGGTGTTCCTTCTCCGTCTTCGCCAGATACTTGTTCCAGCGCTCCAGCGTTTCCTTATCCACGCTCTCGGCGGGAATGAGTTTCGCCGCGGCCATCAGATAATCGGACGTCCGCGTAGCAAAGATATCGGCCAGTTGCGCGGCTTGTGCATCCACGTATTCCTTCAGCTTCTTCTCCTCATCCTCGACTTTCTTTTTGCGGGCCTTATATTCCTCTACTTCTGCCTTCGGTGCCAGTGGGTATTCGTCCATCTTTGTGTTGTCGAAGACGCTCAGGAGCGCGTAATAATCTTTCTGCGGGATCGGATCGAATTTGTGGTTGTGGCAAGTGGCGCAGGCGACGGTCAAGCCGAGAAAACCACGTGTGGTGACGTCAACGCGGTCGTCCTGAAACTCCGGACTGAGCGCATAGAGGCCAAGTCCGGCGGCGGTCTTTTCCGGATTCGGCAAAAGATCGCCGGCAATCTGCGCCTTGACGAACTCGTCGTACGGCATGTCGTCATTGAATGCCTGAATCACCCAGTCGCGATAACGGAAGGCATTCGGGTGAGGCGCGTCGCGCTCGGAATCCAACTTGTCATCTGAATACCGCGAAACGTCCAGCCAGTGCCGTCCCCATCGTTCGCCGTACCGGGGACTGGCGAGAAGGCGATCGACGACTTTAGCAAACGCCCTGGCCGATTTATCTTTCAGGAATGCGTCTACTTCTTCCGGCGTGGGCGGTAGACCAGTCAAATCGAAAGTCGCCCGGCGAATCAACGTACGCTTGTTAGCGGGCTTCACGGGCGCGAGGCCCTTCTCTTGCAGCTTGGCGGCGATGAAGTGGTCGATGGGAGTTTTCGCCCAGGCGTCAGCCTTAGGAGGCGCGGGCTTTGTTACCGGTCGAAAAGCCCAGTAGTTTCGCTGCTCGGGTGTGATCACATAGTCGTCGCCCTTCGCCGCCGTCGTGCCTTGTGACACGTGGGACTTCGGCCAAACCGCGCCCGCCTTCACCCAAAGAGAAAGTTGGTCGATCTCGTCGCTGCTGAGCTGTCCCTGCGGTGGCATTTTGATTCGCGCATCTTCATGACGAACTGCGCGGATGAGCAAACTGTGATCAGGGTCACCCGGAACGATCGCCGCGCCGTCCGCACCGCCCTTCAGCAACGCTTCACGAGAGCTCATCTCGAGTCCGCCCATCTTCGAAGCCGTATGGCAGGCGAAACAGTTTTTCGCCAGAATCGGCCGGACCTTCATCTCGAAAAACTCTTCCGCTTTGTCAGCGGTCGCCGAGAACGCAGGAATGGTGGAAAGAACAAGTACGAAGGTTAAACAGCGGCGCATCACGATAGGGTTTGGTCGCTCTTAACCATCATGTTATCGCAAACGCGCTGCAGGCATTCAGGGCAAAAACACGAAATATACTGGTTTTCCGGTACATTAAGCACCGCCGGAAGCTTCGCGCACCAGCAATCTTCCGATTTTTCACAGCTGAACTGAATGCCGCAAGATTTGCACGTTATGAGAGCCATGGTGTCCCGCATCGATCATACACAACAGCGTACAATCTGGAGAAGCATGCCCATCCCATTGGGGGAATTCACTTTCCGGCTCGCGGCCGGTTTCGCACTAGGTTCGGCTATCGGATGCGAACGTCAACTCCACCACCACATGGCCGGCTTGAAGACCAACGCGCTAGTGGCGACCGGTTCTTCGCTCTTCATGATGTTGCCGCTCTTCATGGGCGGCGTTGAGAGTGCGTCGCGCGTAGGAGCGCAAATCATTACGGGGATCGGATTCCTCGGAGGCGGTGTAATTCTCCGTGACGGATTTCACGTGCGAGGCTTGAATACCGCCGCCACGCTTTGGTGTTCCGCCGCCGTGGGAACAATTGCCGGACTCGGGGAGTATTGGGCAGCCTCCATCGGAATGGGTGTGGTGCTGCTGGTGAACATTGGCGGACGCCCGCTCTCAAGGCTGCTGGGAGAAGAAGGGCTCTCGGGTTCGGTCACTGGAATCATCTACAGCTTGCGAGTAGTGGCGACTAAATCCAAAGAACGGGAACTGCGTGCGCGGATAGTCGCGCTGGGCGAGAAGAGCAGGTTGACGCTGGTCTCGATGAAAGTGGAACCTTTGGCTGCGGATTCGATTTCGATCCTGGCGCAATTCGCCACCCCGGAAGACAGCACCGGTACGCTGAGATCGCTGGTTGGCAACTTCCACTTCGAAGACGGAGTCGTGTCGGCCGAGTGGCAAACTGTGGAGCCTTCGGCCAAGTAGCCTATTCGTATCGCAGCGCGACAACAGGATCGAGCCTGGCCGCTTTGTTCGCCGGCCATATCCCGAAGAACAATCCGACCGCTACCGACATGATCGCTCCCGCGGCAGCCGCCCACAATGGAACATGTGTCACCAACGACGGGAACACTAATCGGGCGGCTATGGAAATCAACCAGCCGAGAACCATCCCGCAGAGTCCGCCGAGAAACGTGAGCGTGGCGGCCTCGGTGAGGAATTGGAGAACAATATCGAAACGGCGCGCTCCGATCGCTTTACGAATGCCGATTTCATGCGTGCGCTCGGTTACCGAGACGAGCATGATGTTCATCACGCCAATACCGCCAACAAGCAAGCCGATGGAACTCAGCACAATCATCACCAACGCTACCATCGCGGTAACGTTATGAAAATCCTCGATCATCTGCTCGGCGGTGGAAATCCAGAAGTTGTCGGGGTCGTTAAACTTCACGCGGCGTTCCTGCCGCAGGACCATTCTGACTTCGTCAATCGCTTTGGCCAGTTCGCCGGGTTTCGCGTTGATCACCAGCATGTTTTCCTTGGCGCTGGGGAACATCTTGTGCATGGAGAAATATGGCAGCAGCACGCGGTTATCGTCGTCGCCGGGCAGGGAGGTAGCGGGCTTTTTCATCACGCCGATTATTTCCGCCTGCTGGCCGTTTATGTCGATCCATTTTCCGGTGGGATCGATGTTCGGAAATAGCTGGATCGGGATGCTCTCGCCCACCACGACGACGGGCAGGTGGTGCCGGCTCTCCGTATCGGTGAAGAAACGGCCGTACTTCATTTCGACGCCGCTGCCGACGTATCCTTCGTCGGTGCCGCCAATCTGAATGCGAAAGACCTCGTTGCCCTTGTAGCGAACTTTACGGATACCCTGATTGTCCGGGAAAAGATACGGGCTTGCGTGTTCGACCGATGGGCACCGTTCCTCGATCGCGAGCGCGTTCTGATAAGTAATCGGCTTACGCTTCGCTTCCTCAGGCGTCAGATTACCCGTCCGGAATCCGCCGCGAAACTTGAAGACGATCATCGTATTTGGGCCGAACTGATTGATGATGTCCGTAATGGCCCCGTCGAGTCCGGCGATAATGGACCCCACACCGATGATGGTGCTGGTTCCGATAATGACGCCAAGCACCGTGAGGAACGACCGCATCTTCGCTTCGCGAATGCTGGCCATGGCGAGCCTGATACCGGCCAGAAGCGGGACCCAACGCACCTTGTTCATTCCGCTCTCAATGCCTCGATAGGATCAAGCTGCGCAGCCTTGCGCGCGGGATAGATGCCGAAGAACAGGCCGACCGCGGACGAGATGCCGACGCCGAGGAAGACGGCGGAATACGGCACCTGCATCGGCACGGGCGTCAGATTCCGCACCAGGACCGCGACGATCCACGCGCTGGTGACGCCGATTAGGCCGCCTATACCCGATAACATCGACGATTCCACCAGAAACTGATTCAGGATATCGCGGCTGCGTGCGCCGACGGATTTCCTGATCCCGATTTCGTGCGTCCGCTCGGTCACAACGGCCAACATGATGTTCATGATGACCACTCCGCCGACGACCATGAACACGGAAACCACGCCGACGGCCGTTGCCGCTACTGCGCCGGTGAGGCGGTCCCAGGCGGAGAGCAGCGAATCGGACGCGGCCATGCCAAACGTGTCGTCCTGGCTCGGCCGCAAATGGCGGGAAGCGCGCAGCAGCGCTCGCACCTCATCCTGCGCTTCGGCCAGATGTGCGGCGTCGAGGGCCACGGCGTTGTAGCCGAGGCCTTGGCGCGAGCTATATTTCTTGAAGTACGATTCCGCCGGGATCATGACAAAACTGTCGCGCGACTGGCCGAATACAGTTCCCTGCGCCTTCGCCACACCGATCACTTCAAACGGCGTGCCATCGATCGAGATCGATTTTCCGACGGGATCGATATTCGGGAAAAACTGCTCCTTCAGGTCATTTCCGATGAAGACGGATGAAAGGCGGCGGTTGTTATCCGGGTCCGTGAAGAATCGCCCCGAGGCCACCTGAACGTTGGAAATCACGGCCATGTTGGGTGTGACGCCGCTCAACTGAACCCAATCCACCGCTTGGCCGCCGTATTTTACGGTGACCGAACGAAACGCCTCCATGCCGATCTCACGGGTGAGCTTGACGTGGGTCCTGAGGAACTCATACTCCTCGCGGCTCATCTCCGGGTTGCGGCGCTGCATCTCGAGGTACTTCTTTGGGTCCCAATTGCCGATGAAAATGATCCTGCGGACACGGAAGCCGTCGACGCCCATGTCGGAGACCTGTTGAGCGATGTAGTGATTCATGCCGTTGATCACCGACATGACGGCGATCAGTGTGGTGGTGGCCAGAATGATTCCGAGCAGCGTGAGAAAGCTGCGCAGTTTGCTGGCGCGTAGGGAGCCTATGGCTACGGATGCAGCTTCCGCGAACGAGGCGTTAGTGGCCATTTCCAACGATGACGTTGGAAACACCCGATTTGTTCCGCGTTTGCTCAATAAACTGCAAAATAATTCGATCTACCCAGAAACGGGGCGTGTGATTGGATATGAATCCGAGGTGGCCCCCATGATCGGGAGCGAGCAGGCGGATGTAAGGATTGGCGGAGATTGCGGGGTGGTTGAAGATCTCAAACGGGATCAACGGATCGTCTTTGGCCTGGACGATTAGCGTTGGGACCCGGATGCGGTCAAGAAACTGGTTGGAAGATTGCGTCCCGTAGTAGTTATCAGCCGTCCCGAAGCCGAACTGCCGGGCGGTAATCAGATCGTCAAATTCGTAGACGCTACGGGCCCGATCGACGAGTGCCAGGTCATATACCCCAGGCAGGGTTTTCGCCCGGTCCCGGATGCGTTGTTTCAGCCGTTTTAGAAACCGCGATTCGTAAAGCCAGTTCTCCCGCCGGCTCATTTGCCGCACGCAGGCGGCTAGATCGATGGGTGTCGAGACCGCGCAGACGCCGGCCAACAGATCCGCCGCCTCATCGCCCAGCTCTCCCGCCAGTTTCAGCGAGACGTTTCCGCCGAGCGAATAGCCCACGAGGAAGATGGGATCGGAGTGTAGCTGGCGAAGCTGGCGCAGAATGAATTTTGTGTCGCCGGTGAGGCCGGCGTGGTACATGGTCTTGCAGACGGACTCAGTGCCGCCGCAACTTCGAAGGTTGGTGCGGTGGGTGGCGTAGCCGGATTCGAGCGCAAGCTGCGACATGCTGCGGGCATATCCAGCGGCGCTTGAACCTTCCAAGCCATGAACCATTACGATTTCGCCCAGAGCGGGCGTGGCTGGACGCTGCTCGTGCACCAACACCTGAACATCCGGCTCCGTCCTGTAGAACTTAGGCTCTACGGGAAAGCGAGCTTCATCCAATGTGCGAGCCGCAAAATTGCCCGCAATTGTGGCGAAATGTGGATTGCGAAAAAGCGGTCGAAAAGGCTCCAAGATCTTAGTTTAAACAAGACTCTTGCTTAAACTTTCGATCCCTTCACTACGCATCCGTACCGTTATCCATGGACTCGCTCTTGCGGCTGAGATCTTCCGCCAGAATAATGGCCTCCGCCAAATCGCGCATGGGACGCCGCAGACGCCGGCTTTCGTTGCGAAGCCGGAGGTACGCCTCCTCCTCCGTCAGTTTGTATCGGCTTTGTAGGATGCCCTTGGCTCGTTCGACAAGTTTCCGGGTTTCCAATTGGCGCTTCATCTCTTGCGTCTCTTCCAGCAAGCGGACGTTTTCGTCCGCCAGTACCGACTTAGCGATCGCTCCTCCCATTTGCTCACCGATGAAAGTAAGCAGACCGATCTCTTCAGTAGAATGCTGATGCTGCCGCCGATGGTGCACATTGACTACGCCAATCAGGTCGCCGCTGCTGACAAGAGGCACGGAGAGAAACGCCTCGTATGTGTCCTCGATCAAAGCCTGGAAACGCTTGAACCGCGCGTCGGTCCCAGCGCTCGATGACAGTGCGACGACGGACTTGTGTTCGGCCACCCAGCCGGTGACGCCTTCCCCCATCTTCATGCGAAGATTACCCAGGTCAGCGGCGTGAGGTAGCTGCGATGCGCGAAGAACGATTTCTCCGCTCTGATGTTCAATCAGATAGACGAGGCACGCGTCGCATTTTGTCACCTGAACGGTGAGGCCAATGATTTCCCCGAGCATTTCGTCGAGCGACAGCTCAGAGCTGACGATGCCGCTGACTCGGTGCAACAGGTTCACTTGGGATTCGGTGTGTTCCATGACGGTAGTCATATTCAAGCGTATGCGTTTGCATTGGATGGGGTCCAATCCAAATTTTCTATAGCACCCATTTTAAGAGGTGTTACAAGGTTAGAGCGTTAAGCCGTTTATTTCGCTAGGGTTTCAGTGAGTTTCCCGGCGGCACGTAATTCACGAAACATGCCTAAGGTCTTTTCTACGCCGTCTCTCAGGGAAGTCTTTGGGATGCCTGGGATATTGGTCAGTAGTTGCGTCCCATCCATGCGAAAGGCGACCGGCACTTGCGGTCCGGCACAAGTGATCAGGCGCGCCGCCTCCGGGTCGACATTCGCGATTAGTTGGATGAAGTCTTCCATTCGATAGACGTCGCCCATCAGGTTGAAGACGTGCGCTCCTTCGACCGGCGAAAGGAGACAGCGCACGAATGTCTCCGCAACGTCCTCGACATACTGGAAATCCATGAAGCCGGTGAGCCGGATCTGGAAGGGCTTACCCAGCGCGACCGCTTTGATGGCGATGGTGGGGTCCGCCGTGAGGCCATAATCGCGGCCGACGCCGTAGACGGTCCAGGGCCGGAGACCGATGCTGGAAATTCCGTTGTGGGAATAGAAGACGCGCGCATTCCCTTCGTTTGCCTGTTTGAAAACGCCATAGTGGGTGGCGGGCTTGAGGGGCTGATCTTCTGAGAGAGGCTTGTCCTCGTAGGCCTCACCCGGACCCCAAACCGCCGATGAGCTGGCGTAGACGACGCGCACGTTTCGCCCGGAATCGCGAGCCGCCTCGAAGACATTCAAAGTACCGATGACGTTCATCATCCCGCCGGCGACTGGATTCTGTTGGCAGTACGGCATGAGTTGCGCGGCCAGGTGCACAATGTGGGTGATTCCGCCGTCTTTGACGAGACGCTTGATGCGGTCCGTGTCTTCAATGCGGCCTGTCTCGATGGCCGCGCGCTGGATCGCCTCCAGCGGCGCGATCATCTCGAGGCGCTCGGTGCTCGCCACCAGATCGTAGATCACAACATCTATATCGCGGCTGAGCAGCGACCTCACTACCCAGGAGCCGATGCAGCCTTGGGCACCGGTAACCAGAACTCTCATTTACCCTCCAGAACTTCATACGGTATGTCTTTCCAGGTTGTAGAGTCAAATGAAATGGACAAAAATTTGCCCGAACCCTGGCTTCGGGGGACCATCAGCGATGTGGACCCAGTAGTCGCCCAAGTGCTGTACTCTTTCCAGCAGGCGCGGGAGGATATCGCGTCATTTACCCAGGGCCTGACGGCGGAGCAGATGTGGGTGCAGCCCGTTGGTCTGGCGTCTGTCGGTTTCCATGTTCGTCACATCGCCGGAAGCGTGGACCGTTTGCTCACATACGCAGTCGGTCGCAGGCTGTCGGACGAACAACTGGCCACTCTCAAATGTGAAAAAGATCCTGGAGCTTCAAGAGAAGAGCTTCTGACGGCAATGGACCGATCATTGAGGGAAGCTGAGGAAGTGATGCGGACTTTGAGTGCGGCCGCGTTCAATGAGCCACGCGTGGTGGGGCGGAAGAAACTCCCCACCACCATGGCCGGACTCTTAATTCATATCGCGGAGCATACCCAGCGCCACGTGGGTCAGGCAATTCTCACCGCCAAACTGGTGCTTGCTACGGCGCCTTATGCTTGAGCCTGCTGCAAGCGGTATCCACTCCTGTTGGATCGATGGCGGTCGATCCCTGTTCGATGTACTGGATAGCCCCATCGTGATCGACCACGAATGTGGAACGATTGGCAAAACCGTTGGGGAGAAGAACTCCGTAATCTTTGGAAACAGTGCGATCGTGATCGCTGAGCAGAGGGAAGGTTGCTTTCAACTCGCCAGCCCAATGTTTCAATGTGGGCAGGGCGTCGGTGCTAATTGCAAAAACTTGAATATCCGGACCTTGAAATTTGTCGATACCAGACTGGTATGCGGTGAGTTCCTTCGTTCAACCACCGGTGAAAGCGGCAGGAAAGAACGCCAGGATGACCGTCTTCTTGCCGCGGAAATCAGATAGCTTGACCGGATTGCCCTCGGTGGCTGGCAAGGTAAAATCCGGAGCCGTATCGCCGATTTTCAAATGCGTTTTCGGTGGTGGCTGTGGGGCTTGAGCGAAAGCGCCGGCCGCTGCCAGCGACCCGAGCAGCATGACGTGGGATATTTTCATACAACCTCCTCTACTGAGATCTTTCTACTATAGATCGAGAATGCGTAAGAGTTGCGTTTGCGCTTCACCCGTGACGCGAGCTTCCGACTCGCCAACGTAGACATTCACTTCGGATCGGATGCCGAATTTCGGCAGATAGACGCCAGGTTCGACGGAAAAGCACGTTCGCGGGATGATCGGGCGTTCGTCGTGCGTTTCGAAATTGTCCATGTTGGCGCCCGCGCCATGCACTTCGGTCCCGATGGAATGTCCGGTGCGATGGATGAAGAAATCGCCGAATCCTTTCGCAGCGATTGAGCTTCGTGCGGCATCGTCGACCTCGAATCCCGAGATGGCTTTCTTTGAGGCGACGGACTCCTTCACCAGTTTGATTGCACTGTCGCGGCCATCGCGGACGACCTCGAAGACGTTCTCCATCTCCGACGGAGGCTGGCCACAAATGCCGGTCCAAGTGATGTCATAAAATACGGCGTCCTTCTTGTCGAGCTTTGACCACATGTCGATCAACACGAAGTCGCCGTCGTGGATCTCACTGCTCCCCTGCGCGGCCGGCGCGTAGTGAGGATCGGAAGCGTGCTCGTTCACCGCGACAATGGGCCCGTGATCGGTTACCAAACCCTCTGCCTTGAACTGGTCCATGAGGAACTGCTGAATTTGCCACTCGGAAACCGGCCGACTCGCCGAAACCTCTGCGCCGATTTTGCGAAACACAGCCAATCGCAGACGATCCATTCGGCGGCCCGCTTCCAAGTGCGACTCCAACTGGCCGGCTGTCCAGCAGGCTTCGAATAATTGAATCAGATTGGCCGAGGTGACGATTTCTACTCCGAAGCTCTTCACCAACTCGACTGTTCCTGCATCGACCATCGCGACATACGGCAGCGCGCAGTTTGGAGAATATTGCATGACCACACGATGGACGCCCTTCAGCAGATTTCCCACGCCCGTCGTGTGCTCGGACCAACGTGAGTAGAATTGCTTTTCACCCGGAAGACTCGCGATGGAGTGCGGTTCGATGCGGTGCATCAGCGCGCGCGGTTCTCCGGAAGCGGGAATCAAATAGTACCAACGCCGCGTGCAGTGCGCATTCAGGTCGAGTCCGAGAACCCGGTAGGCGAGGGGATCGCGCACGTGATGATCGAAGAAAAGCCAGCCGTCAAGACCCTCTTCGCGAAGCGCTTGTTGGATGCTGTCGAGTTTCATTTTTCGATTAGTGTCTCCGCTCCATGGCTCACGCGCCAGGAAACTTCGGTGGCGAGATTCGCCACGCCGGCCTTCTCCCGTTCATCCACCACTGAGAACTGAAGAACATCGTCGAGCCAATCCTGACTCGCGCCATCTGAGTGCTGCGTTGCGACCGTTAACGTATAGTCCTGGCGAGTCAACTGGCAAAGGAAATGGAAGTCGATTTCCAAAACGTCGGCGGCCGAGAATGTTCCGAGTTCGATGTGCTCGATGCGCGTGTTGGTACCAAAAATCTCGATTCCGAGCCGGTTGCGAATCAGCATGCCCACCATGGGGTCTTCTACAGCGCGGTCGAATCTGGCGCGGATGCGGACGGTGACACGCTCTCCGCTGCGGATCGATGTGGTCTCTTCGCCGTCCTGATTCAGAATGGCAGCGGAGACAATGCGGCTCGCAGCGTCGCCGTGGCGGAAGTTGCCGATTAGAGGCTTGGTTTCCTCCGGTGAGCCGTCCCGCTCATGGACCAGGCCGACATATCGATTCACCACTTCGTTCGGAGTACCTTGAGCGACAATTTCACCCTTCACCATGAGGATCGCGCGATGGCAAAGGCGTTTCACCAATCCGAGATCGTGAGAAACGAACAATATAGTGACGTTCTGTTTCTTGAGATCTTCGAGCTTCTGCAAGCAGCGGTTGGCAAAAATGGCATCCCCCACCGCGAGGGCTTCATCTACGATCAGAACATCCGGATTCACATGGATAGCCGTCGCGAAAGCCAGGCGCACATACATCCCGCTGGAATACTCTTTCACCGGCCTGTCGATGAAAGCGCCGATATCGGCGAAAGCCTGGATCTGAGGAAAAATGCTCTCGGTTTGACCGCGCGGAACACCCATAATTTCGCTGTTCAGAAAGACGTTCTCGCGGCCGGAAAATTCGGGATTGAAACCGGCTCCCAGCTCGAGCAGTGCAGCTACTCTTCCTTCCACGGAAACGCGCCCGGCGGTGGGCCGGATGATGCCGCTGACAATCTGCAACACTGTGCTTTTGCCCGAACCGTTGGGTCCGACGATACCCAGAATCTCGCCGGCGGCCACGGAGAAACTGACGTTCTTCACAGCCCAAAAATCGGAATGGCGGGAGCGGTTGGAGAAGGGGAGCAACTCCATCAATCGGTCAGAAGGTCGATTGTAGAGCTGGTATCGCTTGGAAACATTTTGTACGAGGACCACGGGCGACGTCCCAACTATAGCGCGATGGGCGGAAGCGGCTCAACCGAACGAGACGCTCCGGCGAATGCCACCGTCGATCGGCAATGGATACCCAATGAGACAGAACTGATCGAGAGCGAACAATACAACGGACTCCAGATTTTCCTCAAGCGCCATGTTGTACTCTTTGATCCAAGGCGAAATCGGGTCGCTGATGCCGATCAGGTGGCTTCGTTTGTTGGCGGGGAATCCCGCGTTCGCGCTGAAATCGATCGACTGTTGGGATTTGTTCAGATTGCGCGCCCCGGTGTAGGAGAAGCTTTCGGTCTTCAGGCAATCGAGAGCCGTGGATGTCCAATCGCCTGCAGGGAAGTTGATAGCACGGTCGAACGGCGTGTCGTTCACGTCAGGCGGGTAGAGGACTTCAAAGCGGCAGTTTGAAATGGTGGCGCGAACATACGACATGATTGCGGCGGTGAAGGCGCCAATCAAAGTCGGCAGGAAGGCGGCCTCCTCGGGATAGAGCGAGGGCAGAACGCTGCCGCTGGCGATAAACGCCAGGTCGCGGCCGTATGCGGCGTGAAAAGCCGCTTTGGTGTAATCGTCGTAAAACGGAAGGCCAGGCAGGGGGGCGGGGACGGGAAGGGTGCCGTCATTGTCGTCAGCGAAGTACCACCATTGCACTTCACCGAACTGAAGAAACGGCTGCATAGCTGCATCCTGAAAGACCGTCGCCATTTCCAGATGGACATTCTTCCAATAGGCCAGGCTGGTCGGCGAAAAGTTCGTCTGAATTGCGGGAGTATTCAGAGTCACGGGATTTCCGCTCGGGTATCGCTGCGCAATTCCGGCGGTTAACGATGTATCGGCGAATTGCAATTCAGTACTGAAGGCCGCGCAGGCATCGATCCCATAGCCTTTTGCGGCCACAAAGAACGCGCGAGCCCAATCCTTCGCCGCCCTGTTCACTTTGTTCGTCGATCCGAGGTCGGTATGCCACAAGCCGTCGTTGCCTCCCGTGAAGGCTCCTGAACCAATGACCTGGAAATCGCCGGTGGCGGGAGTTCCCGAGACTTGCAGAATATTACCGTCGAACCCCATACTCCGCGAGTAGATTGTGAGAACACTGCCGCTGGCCTGGGCCCAGACGGCCGTGTATCCATCGTTGAGCATCAGCTCATACGCCTTGGCGATAGTCGTAGGAGTGTCACCGATCAGATTGAGGTGCTGAATCAGAGTCTGATCCGAACCTACTGGTAGTGATCGGCCGATACTGAGTTGGGTGATCGCGTCGGGTGCTGGAGTACCGGTGAACGTGACCGTAGCGGATGCATAAGAGTGTTCATCGCGAATCATTTCAAAAAACCACAGCGCGCCCACGTAGTGATTGAGTCTGCCTTGAAAACCGAGTGAGTGGATCATCCACGCTGTTCTTTCCGGTGGGAGCGCGATGCTGTGGTTGGTGTCCCAGTCGGTCGCCAGTGTGGTGCTGGGAATCGATGGGAAGGTCGGCAGCGACGTGACCGGAATTGCGATTTCGATGAAGTCAAAGTAGAATGACGGTCCGAGTACCAGCGTGCCGTCTGCACTGGTGTTGGTGACAACGAGGGTATGGCTCCCCGCAGACAATTCTCCAAGATGAATACGAGCGAGAACATCTTCCCCGGCGATGTTCGATGAGATCGCGTCGAGCGCATGTCCGTCCACAGTCATTGAAATCACTGCGCCGACGTTGGTATACCTTGTTCCCAGGTAGAGTGAATGCGCAAGCGGCGTGTTATATCTGCACGTGAACGAGGCTCCATGCTTCGCCGTCTGGTGGATGGTAGCGCCGTAGAAATTGCCTGTCGCCGTAGTCCAATTGCCGCTCGTGTATGTTAGCGCGGAGGTATCGTTGTCGTTAATGCGGCGGCTTCCCGGACCGGCCACTTTGTAGGTAAGGTTGGTGCCGGTGACGCCCCAGTTGCTGATTGCAACTTCGAATTCGCTCCGCACATAGGAGGCTGGCTGGAAATCGGCTGAGTATGTCCAGCGCATTTTGCGCACGGCGGTTACGGGCACAAAGTCGGTGTCGTCGATACTCCCCTCGTGTAGGAGAGACGCGAACGGGAGAGAAATTCGCCACGCAGTAGGCGACGTTCCTCCCGACATCTGCTGCCATGGCAAATTCCAGGATTCCGTACCCACTCCTGAGACAAAGCTATAAATGCCGAAGCGGTTTCCGTTCGCGCCGGAGGTACTGTCGGCTACTGCCACACGTGATCCCGAACTTGATCCCGCATAGGTGAGACGAATCCCGCTAGTTCCCACCCTCTCAGCGGACATAATCGGTGAAAAGGCAACCACCGCGTTAACCAACTGGTCAACTACGTACTCAATAGGGTCGGCGACGCGAATCTGATAAGTGTAGTGTTCACCAGTCCAGGCGAGACCAACGTAGTCATCTGGAGTGAGGGTGCCGCCAAGATCAAATTCGACCGTCGCGCATTGATACGAACCCTCAATCGCCGTAGGAAGGGTTTTGAGGAGCGGCACCTTATAAAGCTGTTCCACGCCGCCTGTTGACGCCCATATTCGCAAACTCGGCCAGTCAACTGTAGCAAACAAATCGGAGTCGATCGGAATACAGTTCGTCCGCTTCTCATCGTATGTCAGAGTGATTCCGGAAAGATCTCCGTCGGGAAGATTTCGAAACGCCGGATGCTCGAAAACATTATCCCGATTCCATTCAATGACGGCCCAGTCGAACTGCTGCCGCCAACTTCCGCTGACTTTGAACGCCGTAGGTGTCGCCTCACTCATGGCGGCAATCGCGGACGGATTGAAAAAGTAACACTGCAGGTCGCGGTCCGGCTGGAGTTTCGTGAGAGTATCAGGCATAAGTTAGAGCCTCACCGTCACAGTCAAATCGCGCCCCGGGGTACTATCTGCCGTATGGCCAACGGACGTGACATCGAGTCCGAGCCGTGAGCCGACGAGGAGCGGCGGAAGTGTAGAACCATCGACTGTGTTGGAAACCGTTTCAAACGGGTTGATGGTCAGACTGCAATAGATCGCATCATCCTGCTTGACGTCCACTTGAATTGCATACGTTGTTGGCGCCTCGCCCACGATCGCAAAAATATCGCGAACACTGTGGCTGGCGTCGATGGAGACTCGAGGGACGGCGTCCGCTTGGATCGCCAGGTAACCCTGTATTTGCAGAGAAAGCTGACCTCCGGAAAGCGTTCGGATGCCACCGAGAGTACTCGGCGTGTAGGCTGTTGAACTAGCCGCTCCGTTGCCGAGCCCATTTGACATATATAGCTCGGATGCCACGACGCGAACGTCTGGAAGAGACACGGAGTAATTGAAGCTGCCGCTCGCGGCGCTACCAAAGAAATTCTTTACGAAAGGGATGATAGACGAGTGTGCCGGCAGGTCCGTAATCGGCGCCGAGGCAGCGTGTGTTGCGGCCGTACTGCCGAACGCTCCTCGTTCGACCACATAACTAAGGCTCCCGGTCCCGACCGTTTGCACGGTCATCAGCTCCAGATCAACTTGGATGATAGAACCAGGTTGACCACTTCCCGCTGTCGCCAGACTTACAGCAGTAGAAGAGCCATCAAGAGCGGCACTCAAAAGCACTGTACTGACCGGCGCTGTCTCATCCCAGAAGTGAAGAGTGAGAGTTCCCGCGTTGATCGTCTTCGTATTAACAAGAGTGGTGAATCCAATACCCGCGATGGTCACCGTGCCGTCTCCGGTAGCGGAGACGGCATAAATCGGAGCCGGCGGGACGCCGGTGTCCAGTGGAGCGCTGTCCGGCCCACCGAGTTGATATCTCGTAAGCGGCGACAACTCGTAAGAACATTCTCCATCGTGAACGTTCGCCGCCCGGCCCGAAAGTTCAATGGTCGAGCCTTCGCGGCTCGGTACCTGAAAGACTGCAGGAGTCGACTGAGCTACTGCTCCAAACTGCCAGCTCGCTTCGCTGACGACAAAGAAGCTGGTCGAGTCCGGTTCAGTGTCCCAGGGTGTGGCGATGGTCAATGTATCGGCTGTATTTCCCGACACGGTGCGTTCCTGACCCGCGCCTGTTCCTTGCGTGATCCTGACGATCTTGCCGACATACTCGTTCGCGATCATCGCAGCCGCTGAATTTCCAACCGTGCTGGTGCTACGGATGGAGACCTGGGTCTCGGGGAACAGTTCCAAGCGCCAGTAGAAATTGGCGTGATGAAAATTGCGATCGACAGGTGTTCCCAAGGCGGGTGCGAGACCAGTGTCAACGAATGACGAAGCCACCGTTTGGTTCTGCACAATTCGCAGTAGCTGCGACGGGTTGGCACCCCGATAGACGTTGAATCGCGCGGCGGCCGCCGGAAAACTCAACTGTTGCAGCGTAACCGTACATGTGTTGGTGCCCGTCGGCGTGGTCGCACGAACGATGAACGACGTCTCGCTCTCAGCGCCGTTCGAGTCCACCGCGCTTACCGCGTAGTAGTAAGTCGAGCCGCCGTTGAGCGTCCCACCGGTGTCTGACCCGGTCGCAGCCAGGCTCAGCAGCGGAATGCCGGGCCCACCGACAGTAGGGTGACCTGGCACCGAAAACGAAACGGAAAGAGTGGTATTGAACGCCCCGTCCGAGGTCTGCTGATCCTGTTCGTCGATTCCGAATTCTGTCTCACCCCTGGGTCCCACGGTGCTTCCAACCAAGGGTCCTGGAAGGCCGAGATCATATCCAGGCTGCCGTCCGCCTCCAATCAGACCAGTGCTTCCCCCGGCAGTTCCTACGTACCAGGAGTCATCGTGGAATTGCGCAGTGAGAACAGAGCTTCGGTAGTTCAATCCAGGCGACAGTTTCAGTACGCGGAACAGTTGTCGAACGAAGCCCTCTTTGGCGTAGGACACGGTAATCAGGTCGCCAGGTTTGAGTCCAATGGCCCGCAGACCAGTCTCGAATTCGATGTAGGTATTTCCACGAATCGACTTATCTAACTGTAGACGGATAATTCGGCCCGCTTGATTAAAGTTCGGCAAACCTAGAGCAGTGAGGCTTGCGGTCACTTCCTGCCCACAAAGAATTGCGTCGTCGAAATCCACCAACGACAGACTATCCCCCTGATATTCGTTGAACTGGTCTTGAAACTCCACTGTGAAGCGGTTCGGAGTAGCGGCGGTCGTTCGTGAAGAGAGACGTACCGTCGCTTCGCCCGTACTCTTCCGGAGCAGGTCTGAAAAGCCATTCGAACCGTCGCCAAACTCATAGGCGGGCCAGCCGCCGTTCACCTGCTCGGTGCTATTGCTGCCGGCTGGCTTCACTGACTGTTGGATGGCAATAGAACTCTCCGCTCCCACCGTGAGTTGACCGTTCAACCCATAGGTGAGATACAGGCCGCCGTTGTTGCGAATGCCGCGAATGAGATCCGCGGCGGTGCGGCGCTTAGTGAGGACGATATTGCACTGGAAGCGGGGAATCGATTGGGGCGTTCCGTTCAGATCCACCGTGTCGATCATTTCGTCGCAGTAGGCCGCTGTCGTGGCGAATGTGGGCACGTCGAGTTCGCTTAAATCCCAGCCGCATCGCCGCAAGACATCGAGTAGTATCCAGACCGGATTGTTGGTGAACACGTCGGCGACAAAAGCGCCGGTGGAATCGAACGTGGATAACTTGATTCCTTCCAGCAATACGTCAATGATCGGAAGCGACGAGCCATTGTTTAGGCGGTTTGGGAGAACTACAGAAAGAACTCCCATGCTCCCGTACGGATCGCCCAGCGGGGCGCCGTTCGACGTGAAGTCCAGATTGAAACTCCCGGTGCGATTACCGAGGCTCACGATGTTAAACCAACCAGTGGCATTCATGTTGGTACCGGTGTGTCCCAGCGGTATCTCAACACCGGCGGCAATCACTTTGACAATGCTGTTGATTTCGCCGAGCCCTAACAAGACCTCAAGGTGCGTGAGGTTGCCGTCGTTCCGGGCGAACACAACGGGAGGACGATACCAGGCGGTCCCATACACCATCGGAACAAAGTCGTTGTAGTTCGCTTCGTTGTCGATCGGCGTACTCAGATGCGTGGCTTTGTCTCCGTAGCTCTTCACCAGAATGCTGGACGGAACAAACTCGATGCCGCCGAAACGCCGCGTGACGCGACTTGAGCTATCGGTGGAAAACATGCCGCGTTCCTCGCACTGGCTACGGGAGTAGTCGCAGGTTGTAAATGGTGCGGTGCCGTTCATGTTGCCAACACCGCCGCCGAGATCGGGGGAATAGCCACACGGGAAAAAGCGCGAATACTTACCGCGATCCTGCCCGTCGACACCCTCCGTCCGTTGACCGGAAGTGGAGGGAAACACCCAGGGGCAAAGGCGTTGAATCCGCACCTCGGGCAGCAGAGTGCGTTGCAAGCTCAGCCGGCTGACGAAGCTGAGGCGCACCTGCGATTCGGCAATTTCGTCGGGTGGATTGCACAATCCCCGGAAGAGAACCCGGCTGTCCGACGTCTCTTGGTCCGCCACCAAGTCATAAAATGCGAACGTCACGGTCAACTGGGACCCCTTCCAGCCGATCGAGCGTTCGATCTGCGAAAAGTGCGAATCGGCATTGGCTACGATGATCGCGACCTTGGATATGCCATCCACGCCGTCTTCGGCCGTGAAGCGAATATCGAACAAGTTGTGTTTGAGCACGCGAGGTCTGTAGGTGTTTCCACCGATCACGACTGCATGAGTGCTCCATCGTTCAACGGCGCCGGTGGGTAGCGTGCAATCGAAAAGAAGAACCGGAGTGTCGGTCACTTCTTGTGTCTTAATGTCGTAGATGCTTGTCATGCGGCGGACCTGCTTGTGAGTGAGATATTGACTGAGTAGTTATTGATCGCCACAGCCTTTGTCGTCAGGCTGTCTTCCGCAAAACGGGTGGCCGGATAGACGCCGCAGTTGGAGTAGGTACGCTTGTAATCGGATGGTTGAGGTTGCGCCTCCACCTGCAATCCGAAGACATCGACTACCGCGCCAGGCGGAAGGGAAATGCTATAAGTGCCACTGGTTGCGGCGCCCCCTACCGATCCGGAGAGTTGCAAGCGCCGCCAATCCGGACCGATCTCTTGGAGGGACGAGATTCCGGCGTCCCTGTCTGTGCGAGTCATAGTGATTTGAACCGGGCTCGAGCTGCGGGCGTATGCGCTGAAACAACAGACGTAACTTCCAGGAATTTCTATCGTTTGCGAGAGCGCCTGCGGCGCCGATCCGGCGTTTGTCAACTGCCAGGCGTCAGTCTGTCCCAATGGATCTATGATGCCTGCCAAGGGTTGCAGTAGCGGATCTTTCACCCAGATCGTGTTATCCAGGGTTCCGCTGTAGCGAAGCAGATTGTCTGCCGGATCGAAAAACGAAAAGGTCTGAAGGCGGCCTTCCGTCTGTTGAAACAGACCGATAAGGGCCTGCCATTCGTCCTGCGTCAAGCCCGAGTACGGCAAATGCCACTCAACAGTGGTTGCGCCCACGTCGGCCAGGCGGACATCGCTGCCGTCTATGCAGTCGTTCCATATGGTGCGTTTCTTTTGCGATCTGCGCAGTGGATACTGTGCCAACGCGCCGCTGGATAATTGTGGGAAGTAGAGCATAGTTATCCTTTGTTATTCCTAATGACCAACGTGTAGCGCGCTCTCGATTCATCCATGTAGTCCGCATCGAGTGAATCGGTAGCAAAGCTGCAATTGGTATATGTCGTTTGATCCCAAGGATCGACAAACGTGAAGATCCCGAACTTACCTTGTTGGTTGTCGAAGAAGTCTTGCACTTGTCTCAACTCCTGCTCGGTGAGGAGCTGTAAATTGACCACCCAATACTTGATGGAATCGCTGAAGTCTCGAAAACGCTGCTCCGATCCGTCGAGAAAACGGGTTACACCAGTCGTGTAACGCAACTGTTTCTCAGCCGGATACTGCAGAACGGCTCCGGTCGCTAATGTGGGAAATTGGCTCATAGGAATCACAGGTCCGTAATCACGTCGTTCAGGGAACTGGAGTGGAGCATGGCGTCTTTCACCGCGAGGGCAATCTGATCGCTATGGTCCAGGAAGAAACGGCTATCCAACGGCGGCGCCACATTGATTTGCTGAGCATTGATTTGCTGGGCCGAGGTTGGCTGAGCAGAGGCGTTCGATTGAGTTACCGCGGCAACGCCGTTCAGTTTGGGCAAACCATTTCCACCATGGCTCGCGGGGAGGAACTGATCCTTCGGCCCAATCGCTGCATCGAGCCGAACCGATGATGGCAGGACGAATGGCGTCAGCGCCGTTGGCGCGTTGTTGTGTCCGCCAAATAATCCGATGATCCCCGAGATGATCGGCGAAATAGTGAGCGACACACCAGGGATCTTCGACAGGATGTTACTGATCGGGTTTCCTGTTGACTTTGGAGCAGCGGCCCCCTTGGCGAGGATGCGCAAAGCTTGGGCGGCAGTCGCGCCGCCCACCGTCTTTCCGCCGCCGTCTGCGACGCGCTGAAACCGATTTGCGAAACTGCCCGCATCAAATGAGCCTACTGCCGCTGAGGCGGTCGTGGAGGATGCCGGACCGCCAGAAACGGCTACAAAATCTCGGGCCGATCCGCCGCCGCTGCTGCTCCCCGAGGAATCCGTGTGTATCTTTTGCACAGCCGGTAAAAGCCCGCGTAGCGAGGCCATGGGCTTGGCCGTGGTTGCCTTCGTGGCCGCCAACAGCTTAGACAAGATCGACGTCACACTGCCGCTGTTCGAATGCGACGCCGATTGTCCTTGCCGCAGCAAGCCATCCAACACTTTTTGAAAATCATCTTTCGACACTTGCTCTCTCCTCTGCCAGCTCAGCCTCTACAACACAGAACGCTTCCACCGTTCGGGCTGGCAACCGATGGAAGTCACGTTCGCCAAATAGCTTCCACGCATAAAACTCTTCGAGCCATGCAATGCTCTGCGCGGTCACGAAGGATTTCGGGCACGTCTTCAGCGAGACGTGCCCGTGCATCCACACAATCGCCTTAGCCTCGATTTCCGGAGGCGGCAAGAACCCGCAATTCCGCTTCTTTTCCAGACCGCTCTTTCGGCACGAGTCGCACATCCAGGCAGCCTGGTTGGAAAACTGAAAGTGGAAGGCGACGACTAGTTTTTTCTTTCTTCATCCGACAGCGAGCACTCGGCTTTGATCGCATCCACGATCTCGCGCACAAAGTCTTCCGGCGCCAGTTCGAGCGCCGCCGCTGGAGACGCCTGTTCGCCATCGAGCTCAAGCCCAGCGATTTGACACACCCCCCACTCGACGTAGATCCGGTCGATCTCGGCCGAGAGAACCGCCGCATCGAGGCGATCCTTGACATCGTCGCCTCCAGCGCTGAATTCCAGCCGCTGGCTCAGTTCCCGGACACGCCTGGTCAGTTCCAGGCGCCGGGCGAACGACATGCGTCGAATCGTAAATGAGACGCCGGCAAGCGTTTTTGCTTCAATCGTGAGAGTGCTTTCGTAGCGCATGGCTTAACCGAATGCCACGACGAGTTCGTCGTCCGCCGTACCCTGCGCGCGATTTTCGGTAAATTTCCACTGCAGCCGTGTCTCCGCGTCGTCAAATTCCGGGACTTCCGGTACGACACTCTTCATGTAGATTCCGAAGAGCTGCCCCGGCTGCTGTCCAAGTTGCATCATCGCGGTGATGGGAGAACGCTGCCGCGCTGCCTGATAGAGTCCGCGCGTCGCGCTGTCATCCATCTGGAAGAGACTCAGGTCGAGTGCGACCTTCCGGCGTCCGGCGCTAAATGACCGTGGCGTATCGGAACCGAATTCATTGTTGCGAAGGTCAATGCCGTTATCGAGCACCATCTGGCCGCCCGTCAGCGTGAAGAACTGCTGTGGGGAACTTCCTAGCCAGACCTGCCCCAGGTGCCCGGGAACGATGGAATAGTTGTATGCGCCGATCGTAGGTTCGGCAGGGAACTGAGTGAGACCTCCCTGACCGGAGATATAGCTGCTGCTATCCACCACGTCGCACGCAGGTCCGGTGAAAGCGAACTCGTGAAAGTCGCCGTTGATCTTTACGGCAAGTTTGTTCACCGCCGCTCCGGAAATCACCCGGTGCACGGCATCTGTCGGATCCCAGTAATCGAAGATACTCGCGCTCGGCAAGTCTTTCGACAGCTTGTAAGTGACGGTAGCCCCAAGCGGCGCTCCGGAAGTCGGCAAGATTGAAAACGGCGCGTTGATATCGATCTGCGTGCCTGTTGGAATGGCGGTCGCAAACCGTATTTCGCCGCCGAAGCTCACAGCCTGCCCGGCCACCAGCCCATGAGCGGATGGGAATTGTAGCCGCGTCGGACTGATAGCCGAATCGAGACTCGCGCCGGAATAGGTCAGAACTGTGTGGCCCATAGCGGCGCGAAACATCGGTCCATAACTCGGTTCCGTTGTCAGACCATCCCAGCTCGACAGGTATGTACTCAGCTCGAAGCTGGTCTTCTTCCTCGTTCCCGCAGGAAGGCCGAGGAATGTGCGTCCTCCGGTCTTGTCGTGGCGTACCGTGTTTTCGAAAGCCTGCCGCGCCTTCAACTTCACGGACGGAATGCGGTTCGAAGCCGCGACTGTCGGGATCTGTCCATAAGCGGACTCAGCCCCAACGTAAAAGCGATTGTCATTCGATGAAATATAGCTAGGCATCTTAATCCTTCTCCTAATCCACGCTGATGTTTACTTCTAAGCGGACCTTCGCTATCTGGAGAAAGCGCTTGCCGCCCTGCTTTACAGCTCCAAACTGCACTTCGTATCCGCCGGGATAAAAAATTCCCGGGCTCCAATCGCCGCGGTTGCGGCTCAGAACGTCGGTAACGGCATCGGTATAGAGCTGTATTCGCTGCTCCAGTTCGTCCAGCCGTTCGTGTGAGGCACGGACCTCTATTGCTAACGCCGCCGTCCCCGAGAATGTCCGGAACTTCTCCTTCAGGGAGTTCGTTATCTTGTCGCAGTACACATAGAGAGCCGGATACTGGACGGGTTCGGCCTTCTCCAACAGCTCGGCGGCGATGTTCCGGTTCAGTATCTGGCCGTCGCCGATGTCCGAAAACTCGACACCTTCTTTTGCGGCAAGTTCCGCGATGCTAAACCCGACGCCCGCTCCGCCGCTGAGCATGCGAACCAACTCGCGGGCACTTCTTGTTCCGATCATTGTCATACTCGTCAACCTCTCGGCAGTCTGCGCTGCTGCTTGACGAAGAAATCCGGTTTTTGTGCGGCCGGTGATGCCACGCCCGCACTTAGTCCGTTGATTGGCGAATACCAGGTGGCGGCCAGGGGAAGCGGAGACACGTTCTGGCAAAGTACGCTACTGTCCGTCAGTCCCGCATAGATAAACCAGCCGGTGGCATTGGTCGGCGGGTTCACCGGACTCACAGTGAGCACAGTCCCGGAGTTAAGGTTCACCGGCAATAAATCGCTCAGCGCTCCAATGCTGCCTCGGGCGTTCTGCCAGGCGATTTGGATGTAATAAGTCGTGGCCAATTGACTCCCGCCAGTTGCCGTCCCGCAGTTTGGTAGCGCCGGTTGCGCCACGGGGTCGGATACGATCCCTAATCCCACCTCGAGGCAGAGAGCCATCGCCCGGTTGCCAAGTTTCTCGTATTCCTGCCACTTCCCGAGGTACCGGTCGTTCAGTTGACTGTTGTAAGCGTCCCTGTAAATCAGAGTCAGGGAATGGAGCGTGTGCCATTGAGCCAGCGCTTCCGTTACCAACACGCGGCTCAAATTCCTCGCCACGTCCGGGCACTGTAGCTCTCGCACCAGGGTCGCGTTCGGTCGCTCTTGAAGCAGAAACGCGGTCAATTGAACGCCGATTTCGCGATTGGCGAGTTGGAGCTTTGCCTCCAGGTCGATGCCTTCCGTGTTCGCTACGTCAAGGACGGAAGATTCGTACTGGCGGAGGTTGTCGATCGTCGTAATTTGTCCGTCTGTAAATAGGGCCATGGCAGTTGTCGCTTCCTCGCTGAAGTCAGCTCTTTGGTCCTTTATTGGACAGCTTGCCCAGAGCTTCCGGTTCGGCCACCAGGGTGACCTGCACCGTATTGGCGAACTCAGCTCGCTGGGCAGTCTCGCGCTTCGCTGATTCGGCCGCGTAATACGCCTTTGACTGTTCTTCGGTCGCAGGCTTGGCGCGGCCTTCGATGATCAGCTTCGCCGCGGTGTGGCGCGCCACTTCGGTCAGTACGCCGGCTTTTCCACCGTCGCCGGTATCTTCGCTGATGACTACCAAATGCTCGTGAGCAATCGTTGCTTCCAACTGCCTCACCTTCTGGAAATAAACTCTGAGGTCCATCTCGTTCTCCGTTTTTCCTTGAATTTTCGAAGCACCAAAAACAACGGCCGCAAATAAACGCAAATGAACGCGGTAAGCTTTCAAACCGGGTTCATCAGCGTTTATTCGCGGCCTAAAACATCCCTGCTAGCTTCTGACCTGAACGCCAAAGCCGTTGCGAAGCACGCCGGTACCGTACAGAACGTCGACCGTGAACTGCTGAGCCAAGGTATCCGGCGCATAGCTCATCAGCACGCGCACGCCAAAATTGCCCATTTCAGCGTATTCAGCGATGGCGCCCGTACCGAACAGGGGTTGCGGAAGCCGGCGAGTGACCAACCCAATCGCATCTTTCGTGAATGCCAGGTTCTGAGTCGTGACGGTTGTGGTGCCAGTCTTGGCGACAAACTGCGACCGGAAGACATAGAAGTCTTTGATCCGGCCGACAACTCCGTCCACCAGGGCACGGAGGCTCGCCTCACCAGCGCAGGAAAACTCGCTGAAGCGGGCAATCTGGCGCATCTGCGAGTAGGTGGTTGCGTCAACCACCAGGTACTTCGAAGCGCTCGCCGGAACTTTGGCTCCGAACAGCGCGGTCTCGGCGGCATCGATAGCCGCTTCCGTGATGGCGACGCCGCCGGTTCCCACCGCAGAGTTCGCAGTGAACTGCGAAGCCAGGGCGAGAATGTCGGACTCAATCCGCTCGGCCAGAGCAATAACGGCTGGCTGCATGTACAGCTTCAACAGGTCCGGCACCGCCAGAATCTTTGTCACGTCCGGAATCTGGAACGTCGCCTCGGCGTGCGTATTAAGCACGATCTGAGCATTTCCAAGATCGGGATTCTGTGTTCTAACGCTACCGGCTTCCGCGATGTTGTTCGCTACCATCGTCGGAGGGATCGGCACGTTTACCGTATCGCCGGCCTGAGCCAGCATCGGCTCGAAGTCGCGATTGACCAGGTTACCCATAACCAGGTTGCCGACCAACGCCGGCAGGGCATCCACCGCGACCAACTTTACGATCGCCTGTGCCACATTGTCTGAAGTAATACTTGGCATTTTTTTCTCTTTCTCCTATTTGTCTTTTTGCTACTCAGCTCTTTGCTGCGCCTCTTAGTTGCTTCGAACTGTCTTCGAAGCGATCCGCGAGATCTCTTGCCGGACGCGGTCCAGATCTTCCGCGCTCATTCCCGGCTTGATCCTGTCAAGGTCGAAGTTGCCCGTCTGCACCGGCGGCTTCTGCGCCGCAACGGCGCCCGAACCACCCGCGATACGGGCCGGCAGAAGTTCGGGATTTTCGTTCACGAAAAGCGTCAGATAGTCACGCATCCCCGTGTCCTGCGCATCCCGCGACACTAACCGGCCGTCTTCCGACCGGACGATGTCATCCTTCACCGCTTTGAACGCCAGATCGACTTTGTTCACGCCCAGCTTCTGGAGTTCCGACCGGATCGCCGCGTGCCGCTGTACTTCTTCGGCCATCATTTGGCTCCGGCGATTCTCTTCCGCCAGTTCGTTCACCCGGCGCTCCAGTTGTTCCCGGCGCCTTCGTTCGTCCGCCAGTTCCGCTTTGTAAGCCGGCTCGGACTTCGATCGCTCCTGACTCACAAACTCCTGAATTGCGCCGCGAATAATGTCGCGAATATTTGCCTGACCTGCGTCTGCAACCTCTGTATTTTTCTCTTGTTCGTCCATAACCCTCCTGGTCTCCTAGAAAAGTGAGTATCAACTCGCCGGAGCAATGCTCGCGTCGATTTCCTGCGAGATTTGATCTTTAATGTCCTGTCGCGAATCGCACAGGTACTTGCGCGCCAACCGCTTGAATATCTGCTTCTGTAGCGTCGGCGACTGAATGTTTAGTGCGAGCAAATTCGTAGCGTCGGCCAGGTCCGAGCCGAAGTCGCTGATATCGAAGTCGTCGAGCCCCGAGACGTCGATTTCCAGGTTGTCTTCTCGCGCCGCCGCAATCCCGCGGAGAACCCGCTTCATCGTGTCCTTCAGCGTGTCGCCGTAGCCGCGCAGCACCTCTTGCGCAATGGCGAAGTCTCTCAACTTGCTCAACCCCGATTGCAGGTTGCTGCCCGAAGCGTTGGCCGCCTGATTGAGCAGATAGCAAACCCGGTAAATCTCTTCCTTCAGCCGGTCGAGATTGTCGGTAGCGATCTGGAAGACCCGCCCATCCGGCTCCGTCCATCCGAACCGGTCCCCCGGCGCGAGCTGGATGTAGTACGATTCGCCGACGATCTGATTCCAGGGGCGGTCTGAGTAGACGACCGGCATCGCGAACAACCCCATAGTCAAAGCCCACGAAAGGGCGTTTGACTTATTGAAGTGTTCGAGCTGAACCAGGGCGGCTTTGTTCATCAGCCAGAAACCCTCGTTGATCTTCGTTTCAAAGAGCGGTACGCGCCCCTGATTGGCGAAAGCGTGCGGACCCTCCGCGACCAGTTCGATCACCACCGGCTGACCAAGTTCCTCTTTCTTCCGGTACACTCGGTAGCGAAACCTGTCGTAATAGAGCCAGCGCGTCTCGCGGGCCATTTCCGTGCTGTCCACCGACGCTTTCGTCAGATAGGAATTGCGGATGACCACCCACTCGTACTGCCCGCGCTCGTCGCGGCTCCAATTGATTACTGAAGTGGCCGGAACTTCCACCAGGTAAGCTCGCGACGCCCCGTACAACTCCTCTTGCGCACGGCTTTCCACCGGCATTTCGATCCGCGGGAAGTCAGCCAGAATGAAGCTGCTGCCGTAGACGAGCGCATCCGAAACCTGCCTTCGCAGGAACTCGCTGAAACTCGTTCCCTTCAGATCGCAGTCTTCCAGGAAATCCCGGAAAAATCGCCGGCCCGACTCGTTTGGCCCTTCAAAGGAGATCGCTGGTTCCCGCCGCAGCAATGTCGCTGCGTACCAGTCGATGATCGAGCCGATGTAATTTTCGTAAAAGACTTTGCCCAGCCGCTCTTGATAAATGTCGGCCGGCTCTTTCTGACGCCGCTCCAAATACTGCATGGCGTTCGCCCGAAGCTGCTCGCCGCCTACGTACAGATCCCGATACTTATTCCACATCGCCTTCTTGGCGGCAAAGTCCGGGTGCTCTAAGTTAATGTTCTGCACAGCATCCTCTCCCTGGTTCCGAAAAAGCTCTCCTAAAACGGCGAAACGCAAAGCTCCGATCAAAGGCCATTGGCCTTGGAAGCTTTGCGTCCGCTTTACAGTCAGGTGTCCCGGCTGCGATTTACATCAACCGCCGCCCTTGTTCGCCAATCACGATCCTCGGCTGGCACTCCTGCCAGATCAGATAACCCAGCGCATCGGACAAGTGCGTTCGCTTCTGATCGCCCTTGTCCACCGCGCTCGTCCCGTCCTTATAACTCACTTCTTCCAGATCCTTGATGAGCTCGACGCACTTCGGAGCCACCAGCATCTGAATTTCTCCCGCTGCGTTCCGCAGTTTTGCGTTCACTCGCAAGATCCTGTCTCTCACCGACGGATTGCTCTTCGGAACCCGGTAGTCCATACGTCCCCGGTAATGCCGCGAGAAGTAGTCGCGAATCATCTGAAAGTCCGTCGTTCCCGAAGTTTTTAAGCTCTGGCCCGATGCATCGCCATACACGACAATCTCAGCCGGATGACTCGGAAACCGGTGGTGAAACTCCGCGCACGCATCCATAGTGCTAGCCCGCGACATCACAATTTCATCCAGCACGATCACCGTCTCGCCGTCAATCTGCGCCACCACCGAACTCATCGGGTCGACATTGAAATCGAGCGCCCACAGCAGCGGCCGCCTCTGATCCACCGGAAGCTGCATCACATGCTCCTCACGGCGGAACGCCCGGTACACTTGACCGCTAAAGGCATTCAAATACTCGCCCAGCACTTCCTGACGAAAGAATCGTTCGTCGTAACTGGACTTCAGCCGCTCGTAAAAATCCGGCACAGCGTCCAATAAAAACTGATTCTCGAAAGGGCGTGCCACCACAACTTCGCACGACCCCGGCGAGTCCTTCATGAACCGTTTGTATACCCAGTCGTAGCCCTTCGGCGTCCACACCGCAAAGCCGCACAACTGCCGCGCCTCAGGATCCCGCAGACGCCCTTCCAACCGGAGCCACGCGTCTTCGGAAAGATAACTTAGCTCATCGATGCCGAACCAAGCTAGGTTCGTGCCCCGCAGCCGTTCAAACCGGTCCAGCGACCGCAACAAAATTCTCGAACCCGGCACCGGCAGGTAGAGCACAAAGTCGCTCTTGTGCAAATCGTACGGCACATCGTTCGCCTCTAAGAGGTCGATCAGCGAGGTCAACGTCGCATCCCGCAACATTGGATACGTCGGGGCGCCAATCAATCCCAGCCGGCCTGGATTGCTGTACGCCAGCCGCAGCGCTTCCTGGCACAACGCCAGGCTCTTCCCGGATCCAATCGACCCCGAGTAACCTTTGAACCGCGCCGTCGACTGATGAAAGCGGTCTTGCGAAGGAAGGGGATTATATTCGATTCTCGTCGCCAACTCACCTTCGCCGATGATCACCGCCATCCAATCAGTCTCCTTGTCCGGTAAGGCCGCGCTCGACCTTCCTGCTAGAACAATACCAATCGGCTTCCAACGTCAAGCCCAAAAAATTCAAGGAATTATTGCAAACAAAGGAAATCGAGGTGCATATTAGTCGTGAACGGCTTTCGAAGGGGTCTGAAAAGTGCGCTCCGGGGCTTGTTTATTGAAGATTCCCGTGAGGCTAAGCTAGTAACGCGCGCCTCAGATGATCTGGATCCGTGCCAGCGGCGTGCGAGCAGCCTCGAACAAAGGCACGCCCATACTTTGACACCTATACATATAGAATGATTTTCAGCCTGATCGATGCAGTCATGCTCCGGTCGCTACCCGTCCGGGAACTATCGAGCCTCTGCTTCCTTCGCTACGCCGGCCCCAAAGGGACTGGCGTATCTCCTCCCTACCCATGCTTCGAACGCATTCGGTCCCAGGCAAAATCTATCACCGGAATCGCCGCGTATGCAGGAGGTGGGGATCTCAACATGCAAATGGACGGGCGCGTCGAGCAGGTTTCCGGGAAGACGAAGCTCAGGAGTACTGCAATAGGACTCGATTCCGGAATATCTATTGCCAGTTAGTTCGACTGAAGTTCTTGGGTACCGCGAGCGCTTTCATGCTCGACCACGAACCTGCAGCCGGTTGCGAAGTATACTCCTCAACTGCGATCGTTCCCACTGGTGTATCCAACACCAAGCTGATCAAAGCGCGATTTGATTGATCAAAGCGCGATTTGATAAAGAAAATCGTCGCGCGAAGGTTAGATACAAGTTCATCGATGCGGAGATACTGAGCTAGGCGTTTGCAGCTATAGGATTTAGACCAGTCGGTCTTTTCCATGTGCCATCAATGAGCGATGGCGCATCTTTCCATCGCTCACCGCCGGACCAATTCACGGACCGGACTTCAAGTTGCACACCTCCGCTCACTCTGCTACTATTAATTTTCACTGCTGTGCCTTAGCGCGTCACACGACCGCTTTGTCAAAATTGGGAGGCGGAGAGCAGCAAGTCGCTCGAAGCCGTTTGGACCAGTTGAGGATTTCATGAGTCAGAAAATAGGCAAGAAATACACCGCTGCGGCTGCGCAAGTCGAGCACCGGGGCTACGCACTAGATGAAGCGGTAGCGCTCGTGCAGAAAGTCAAGTTCGCGAAATTCGACGAGACTGTCGAAGTTCACATGCGGCTCGGCGTCGATCCCAAGCACGCCGATCAGATGGTTCGCGGCACGATCGTATTGCCCCACGGCCTTGGAAAATCGAAAAAAGTCCTCGTAATCGCTTCCGGCGACAAACTCCGCGAGGCGGAAGAAGCGGGCGCCGATTACGTTGGCGGCGAAGACATGGTCACTAAGATCCAGACGCAAAACTGGACCGACTTCGATGCTGTGATCGCCACTCCGGACATGATGCGTTCCGTCGGTAAGCTCGGTAAGGTTCTCGGTCCACGCGGTCTCATGCCCAATCCGAAAACCGGCACCGTAACCACCGACGTGGCCAAAGCGATTCGAGAAACCAAAGCCGGTAAAATCGAGTTTCGTGTGGACAAAACGGGCGTCGTTCACGCACCTGTTGGCAAGACCAGTTTCGCCACTCCGAAGCTGCTCGAAAACGCCGAGGGTCTCATCAACGCGGTTGTCCGCGCCAAACCTCCGGCGGCCAAAGGTAAATATGTCAAGAGCGCGACCATCTGCTCCACCATGGGCCCTGGTGTTTCGCTCGATGTGGCGACGTTCAACGCCAAGCCTGTGGCGTCGTAAGGAGATTCCATGAAAAAGAAATCGGATAAGGCAAAAGATCTCGAAGCGCTGCGAAAAGAGCTGGAGAAGTCGCCCAACTTCTTCGTCACCGGCTACGAGAAGCTGACCGTGCAGCAGGATTTCGAGTTGCGCAAGACCATTCGCGGCGCCGGCGGCAGCTATAAGGTTGTGAAGAACAACCTGGCAGCCAAGGCATCCGAGGGCCTTCCGTCCGGAAATGTGCTCGGGGCTCTGAAGGGGATGACTTCGCTAGCCTACACTCAGAAAGATCCCGTTGCGCTGGCCAAGGCCTTGACGGCCTACGCCAAGACCAACCCCGCATTTACCTTCAAGGCGGGCTTCGTCGAAGGCCGTGCGGTAGAAGTCAAGAATATCCAGGAATTGGCGAATCTACCTTCGCGCGAAGAGATTCTGTCGAAACTGCTATATGTGATCCAGGCGCCGGCTCAGCGTTTGGTGACGGCAATCAACGGTGTGGGCCGGAAATTGGCGGTCGTGGTGGATCAGGGCGTCAAAGAAAACAAGTTTCAAGCTTAAAGTCAAAGGCTGAGCGCGGGCCTTTCTGGCGGCGGGCGGCTGATTCTAATCAGAAAGTTTCTATTTGGGAGTGAAAGAAAAATGGCGGATATCAACGGAATTGCAGAACAGATTCAAGGGCTGACCCTGCTCGAGGCGTCTCAGCTCGTTAAGTTGCTCGAGGAGAAGCTGGGAGTTTCAGCGGCTGCGGCAGTCGCGGCGGCTCCGGCTGGCGGCGGCGCTGCTGCCGCGGCTGCTCCGGTTGAAGAGAAGACCGAATTCACCGTGGTTCTCAACGCGGCCGGCGCCAACAAGATCAATGTCATTAAGGCGGTCCGCGAAGTCACCAGCCTCGGCCTGAAAGAGGCGAAGGATCTGGTTGACGGAGCTCCAAAAACCATCAAGGAAGGTGTCAACAAGGACGAAGCCGAGACCATCAGGAAAAAGTTCACTGACGTCGGCGCCACTGTTGAGGTGAAATAGCCGTTCTTCAATGGCGCGCGAAGAGACTGCCCCCACTGATTTCTGGGGTATCTTCGTAAACTATTGATGAATGGATGTTTTAGTTGGTTGGCAGTCTGGTTGCAAGCTGGACTGCCGATCTGCTTTGACGTGGCTTGTCTGCGTCTGGTATAGTGAATAAGGTTTGACCGGAGACGTCGCCGGACTTTTGCCCGTGAGCCCTTCTAATCTTCGTGAAGTGCGTAGTGTCTTTGCTGCGCACTGCTTGACCCTGTCTGCCTGTCGGTCGGGTGTAGTGTGTTTGAAATTATTCCTTCCGGTTCAAGCGGCCTCTCTACAGCCCGCTTCGTTTTCTTTAAGTCGGTTAAACAGTCTAGAACGGCGTTTTTTTGCGAACCCGGCATTTGAGCCTGTGGTTCGCTATTGTGCTTTGTTCCCCGGTGTATTAGATCTGGCCAGAGCGTGAAGGTTTCTGGTGCACCGGTTCTTGTGTAGGAGCGGAAATGCAAAATCAACTAAACAGCAACAGCCGCGAACGCGTGGACTTTTCCAAGATCAAGACTTCGGTCCCGATTCCGAATCTGATCGAGGTGCAGAAGAAGTCCTACGAGCGCTTTTTGCAGATGGACCTGCTGCCCGATGAACGCGATGATACGGGCCTCCAGAGTGTCTTCAAATCGGTATTTCCGATCTCGGATTTCCGGGGTCTCAGTGAGCTGGCTTTTGTCGACTATTCGATAGGCAATTGGGAATGCAAGTGTGGCAGTCTGAAAGGGCTGAACCACCTGCGCACCGTTTGCCGTAATCCAACGTGCGGCGCCACGATCAGAACAGATCCGTTTCATCCTGGCGACGTGCTTTGCGAACGATGCGGCACGTTCAATAAGAACATTGTTACGTTCTGCAATCGTTGCGGCGATCCCGTTGGTCTCCAGTTGAAGTACGACGTCGCGGAGTGCGAAGAGCGGGGCATGACCTATGCCGCGCCGCTCAAAGTCACCATCCGGCTGACCGTATACGACAAGGATGCCGAGACCGGGACAAAGAGTATTCGCGACATCAAAGAACAGGAAGTCTTCTTCGGTGAAATTCCGCTGATGACCGACAACGGTACCTTCATCATCAACGGTACTGAGCGCGTGATCGTCTCGCAGCTTCACCGTTCTCCGGGCGTGTTTTTCGAACGCGTGGCCGCGCAGGGCTACTTCCTCGGCAAGATTATTCCGTATCGCGGAAGCTGGGTCGAATTCGAATACGACAACAAGAATCTGCTCTACGTCCGTATCGACAGAAAACGAAAATTTTACGGCACCGTCTTCCTCCGTGCCCTCGGCCTCAAGAGCGATGCAGACATCATCCGGGCATTCCACAAAGTCAGCGACATCACCATCAAAGACAAAAAGCTCCTGTGGAAAGTCTCCGATGCGCTGATGGGCAACAAGCTCTCGCATGCCATCACCAATAAGGCCGGCGAAACCGTCGTCCCGCAGGGCCGCAAGATTACCGGTTCCGTCTTCAAGGAAATTCAGAAGGCGAAGATCGAGCAGGTCGAAATCGCCCCGAACGACCTGGAAGGCGCATACGTAGCCGCCGACGTGATCGACATGTCGACCGGCGAAGTGCTGCTCGAAGCCAACCACGAAGTTACCGAAACGCTGATCGGCAAATTTATCGAAGGCGGCATTCCCTCCTTTGAAATTTTCTTCCCCGAACGCGACGAAGTAGGCAACGTCATCTCAGTCACCCTGAAGAAGGATGCCGTCAAGTCGCAAAACGACGCCCTGCTCGAAATCTACCGCAAATTGCGCCCAGGCGATCCGCCGACGCTCGACACCGCCACGCAGCTTTTCCAGGGCATGTTCCTCGACCCGCGCAAGTACGATTTCTCCCGCGTCGGCCGCATGAAGTTCAACATCAAGTTGTACGATCGCGCGGACCAGACGTCTCTTGACAAGCGCGTTCTCGATCAGAAAGACTTCATCGACACCATTAAGTACCTGTTGAAACTTCGCCGCGGAATCGGCGCAGTCGACGACATCGATCACTTGGGCAATCGCCGCGTTCGCGCAGTCGGCGAGCTGCTTGAAAACCAGTTCCGCATCGGCCTCGTGCGCATGGAACGCGCCATAAAAGAAAAGATGTCGGTCTACCAGGAAATGTCGACGGCCATGCCGCACGACCTGGTCAACGCCAAGCCGGTAATGGCCGCCATCCGCGAGTTCTTCGGATCGAGCCAGCTTTCGCAATTCATGGATCAAACCAACCCGTTATCCGAGATCACGCACAAACGGCGTCTCTCGGCTCTTGGACCGGGCGGTTTGTCACGTGAGCGCGCCGGATTCGAAGTCCGCGACGTTCACCCGACTCACTACGGGCGCATCTGCCCGATTGAGACGCCGGAAGGTCCGAACATCGGACTCATTTCGTCGCTCTCCTGTTTTGCGCGCATCAATGACTATGGCTTTATCGAGAGCCCCTATCGCCGCGTGGCGAAGGGCGTGGTCGTGGACGAAATCAAAATCGTCAACCCGGGCGACACCAACTATAAGGTTGGCGATGTCATGCCGCGAGGCGATGCCGACAAGACCAACACAAATCTCAGCACCAAGAAGCAGCCGGCCGAAATCGAAGCCTACTGCGACTACCTGTCCGCCTGGGAAGAAGACAAGTACATCATCGCGCAGGCGAACGTCGAGCTCGACCCCGACGGGCGCATCGTCAACGATCTGGTGAACGCCCGAAAACAGGGCAACTTCGTCCTTGTTCATCACGACGAAATCGAATACATGGACGTCAGTCCGAAACAGCTCGTCTCGGTCGCGGCCAGTCTGATTCCATTCCTTGAAAACGACGACGCCAACCGCGCGTTGATGGGATCGAACATGCAACGCCAGGCCGTCCCACTGCTTCGCGCCGACGCTCCGCTAGTCGGTACGGGCATGGAGCGCGTCACCGCGCGCGATTCAGGCGCGGTCATTATCTGTAAACGCGCCGGAGTGGTCGATTCAGTCGACTCCGAACGCGTCATCGTGCGTGTCGAGGGCAATGTTCACGAAGGGCAGCTCTCGCGCGAAGTCGGCGCCGATATTTACCAGCTCACGAAGTTCAAACGATCGAATCAAAACACCTGTATCAGTCAGAAGCCGATTGTTTTCCAAGGTCAGCGCGTAAAAAAAGGCGACGTGCTCGCCGACGGTCCTTGCACCGAATCGGGCGAACTCGCTCTTGGCCGAAACGTCCTGGTAGCCTTCATGCCATGGCGGGGCTACAACTTCGAAGACGCCATCGTGGTCAGCGAAAAGCTGGTCAAAGAAGACTACTACACTTCGATCCACATCGAAGAATTCGAGATCGAAGCCCGCGACACGAAACTGGGTCCGGAAGAAATCACCCGCGATATTCCAAACATCGCGGAAACATTCCTTCGTAACCTGGACGAAAGCGGCATCATCCGCATCGGCGCAACAGTAAAACCGGGTGACATCCTGGTAGGCAAAGTGACTCCAAAGGGCGAAACGCAGTTGACGCCTGAAGAGAAACTCCTCCGAGCCATCTTCGGCGAAAAGGCCGGTGACGTAAAAGACGCATCGCTCTACTGCCCGCCCGGAATCGAAGGCACCATCGTCGATTGCAAGGTATTTTCCCGCAAGGGAGCCGAGCTCGACGAGCGCTCCAAATCGATCCTCGAAACCCAGATCGAGCGCCTGCACCGCAACCTCGAAGATGAGAAGCGAATTCTCAACGACGAGCGTTCCAAGCGTCTATCCGTGCTGCTCGAAAACCGGGAAGTCCTGGCCGATCTGCACGACGAAAAGACCAACAAGAAGCTCCTGGCCAAGGGTGTAAACCTGACGCGGGACATGATTGAAAAGCTCCGTGCCCGCGACTTGAAGCGAGTCCGTTTCAAGGACAAAGATCCCCGGCTCAACGAGCAAATCGACGAAATCGAGGAAATGACCTCGCGCCAAGTCGCGGTCCTCGAAAAGATCACTGAAGAGAAAATCGGTAAGCTGAAGAAGGGCGACGAATTGCCCCCGGGCGTAATCAAGCTGGTGAAAGTCTATATCGCTATGAAGCGCAAGCTCTCAGTTGGCGACAAAATGGCCGGACGCCACGGAAACAAGGGTGTCATCTCGCGGATTGTTCCCGAAGAGGACATGCCCTATCTACCAGACGGCACACCCGTCGAAATCGTACTCAATCCGCTGGGCGTTCCGTCGCGAATGAACGTCGGACAAATTCTTGAGACGCACCTAGGCTGGGCGGCTCAGGCGCTAGGGCTAAGGTTCGCAACCCCGGTATTCGACGGCGCGACCGAAGCGAATATTAAAGAAATGCTGACGAAGGCAAACCTGCCGACCTCGGGCAAAATACAGCTCTGGGATGGCATCAGCGGCGTACCCTTCGAACAACCCGTGACAGTCGGCTACATCTATATGCTCAAACTGTCGCACCTGGTGGACGACAAGATTCACGCGCGTTCCATCGGACCGTACTCCCTCATCACCCAGCAGCCGTTGGGCGGAAAGGCGCAGTTCGGCGGGCAGCGTTTCGGCGAAATGGAAGTATGGGCGCTCGAAGCATACGGCGCCGCTTATGTGTTGCAAGAGTTGCTGACCGCAAAGTCCGACGACGTATATGGCCGAGCGAAAATCTACGAGGCCATTGTAAAGGGCGAAGCGGCGGCCGAGCCGGGCGTGCCGGAATCTTTCAACGTTCTCATCCGCGAGCTCCAGAGCCTCTGTCTGGACGTCGAGCTGATGAAGAAGCCGAGAGAGATCATCGACACGGCACTGGCGGCGGACTAACGTTACAAGGATAGGCCGCGAATGAGCCCGGTTTTTGTCCGCGTTCATCCGTGCTCATTCGTGGCCAAAGAGAAGAGAGGCAAACAAAATGTATCGATCATCCCCATACGATAGAGCGAATCTAATCGCCGACTTCGATTCCATCCGAATCAGTCTCGCCTCGCCGGAAAAAATTCGAAGTTGGTCCCACGGCGAAGTTACCAAGCCGGAAACTATCAATTACCGTACGTTCAAACCTGAGCGTGACGGTCTGTTTTGCGCCAGAATATTCGGCCCGATCGCCGACTGGGAATGCTTGTGCGGCAAATACAAGCGCATGAAGCATCGCGGAGTTATCTGCGACAAGTGCGGCGTCGAAGTTACACTAAGCCGTGTCCGCCGCGAGCGCCTAGGCCACATCGAACTGGCCAGCCCCTGTTCCCACGTCTGGTTTTTCAAGGGCCTCCCGAGCCGCATCGGCTACCTGCTCGACATCACGCTCCGCGAGTTGGAGCGCGTTCTCTATTTCGAAGCCTTCGTGATCGTCGATCCCGGCGAAGGAACCAGTCTGTCCGGCGGCGAAGTAATCAGCGACGAGCGCAAACGCGCACTCGATTTGGAATTCCCCGGCAAATTCATCGCGATGATGGGCGCTGAGGGCATCAAAGAACTGCTCAAGAAGGTCGACGTCGAGTCTCTCTCTCTCGAGATCCGCGAGAAGATGAAGACCGAAGCGTCACAGCAGAAGAAGTTGAAGTACGCCAAGCGCCTTCGTGTCGTGGAATCGTTCCGTAAATCTGGCAACAAGCCCGAGTGGATGATTCTCGACGTTCTCCCGGTCATCCCCCCGGAATTGCGTCCGCTCGTGCCGCTCGATGGCGGCCGTTTCGCCACATCCGATCTCAACGATCTCTACCGCCGCGTCATCAACCGCAATAACCGTCTCAAGAAGTTGATGGAATTGCACGCGCCGGACGTCATTGTCCGAAACGAAAAGCGCATGCTGCAGGAAGCGGTCGACGCCCTGTTCGATAACGGACGCCGCGGCCGCGTACTACGCGGAGCCAACAACCGCCCGCTCAAGTCGCTCTCCGACACACTGAAAGGCAAGCAGGGCCGTTTCCGCCAGAACCTGCTCGGGAAGCGCGTCGATTATTCCGGCCGCTCCGTCATCGTCGTCGGCCCCGAACTGAAGTTGCACCAGTGCGGTTTGCCGAAAAAGATGGCGCTCGAGCTCTTCAAGCCGTTCATCTATCACCGCCTCGAACAGCGTGGCCATTGCACGACCATCAAACAGGCCAAAGAGCTAGTCGAGCAGCAGGACCCGGTGGTTTGGGACATCCTCGAAGAGGTCATCAAAGACCATCCGATTCTCCTCAACCGCGCTCCAACCCTTCACCGCCTCGGTATTCAGGCATTCCAACCGGTGCTGGTAGAAGGCAAAGCCATCAAGATCCATCCGCTCGTCTGCACGGCCTTCAACGCCGACTTCGACGGCGATCAAATGGCAGTCCACATTCCGCTATCGCCCGAAGCGCAAATTGAAGCCGCGACGCTCATGCTGGCATCGAACAACATCCTGTCACCCGCGCACGGATCGCCAATCACGATCCCGACGCAGGACATGGTGCTCGGTCTCTATTACCTCACCAAATCCCGCGCCGGATCGAAAGGCGAAGGCCGTACGTTCGCCTCGACCGACGACGTACTGATCGCGCTGGAAATGGGAGAAGTCGAAACGCTCACACCCATCAAGCTCCGCTTCACCGGCAAGGTCGTCGACCTGGTAAAAGCCTTCGATAACCAGAACATCATCCACACCGAGCCGATCGAATTCGCCAAGCAGTACATGGAAACCACCGTCGGCCGCGTAATTCTGAACGACGTTCTCCCTGATGAGATGCCGTACATCAACGGCCTCCTCAAAAAGAAGGGCTTGGCCCAGCTAGTACAGTATTGCTACCTCCGCTTCGGGCTCCAGGTCACTGTCAAAATGCTCGACGAGGTAAAGGCGCTCGGGTTCCTCTACGCCACCCGCGCCGGAATCTCCATCGGCATCGACGACATGGTCGTCCCTGCTTCCAAAGCCAAGCTCGTTCGCGACGCTGAAAAGCAAGTGATCGAAGTACAGGCGCAGTATCAGGAAGGCGCCATCACACAGGGCGAACGCTACAACAAGATCATCGAAATCTGGTCGAAAGTCACCGAGCGCGTTTCGGAAGAAATGTTCAAGGTGATGGAAGAGGACGACCGCACCGGCCGCTATCTCAACCCGATTTACATCATGGCCGACTCCGGTGCCCGCGGTTCGAAACAGCAGATCCGCCAGCTCTCCGGTATGCGCGGTCTTATGGCCAAGCCATCGGGCGAAATCATCGAAACCCCGATCACCGCGAACTTCCGCGAAGGCCTCAACGTGTTGCAGTATTTCATCTCAACGCACGGCGCCCGTAAGGGATTGGCCGACACCGCGTTGAAGACGGCCGACTCCGGCTACCTCACCCGCCGCCTCTGCGACGTGGCGCAGGACGTAATCATCTCCGAAGAAGATTGCGGCACCGGAGAAGGAATCTACGTCGAGCCCATCATCGAATCGGGCGAAATTATCGAGCCGTTGCGCGACCGCATCGTGGGCCGCGTAGCTCTCGAAGATCAGCTCGACTACGAAGGCAACACCATCGTAAAAGTGAATCAGGAGATCACCGAAGATCTCGCCAGCGCCATTCAGGCAGCCGGTATCGAGCGAGTCAAAATCCGCTCGGTGCTCACGTGCGAATCGAAGCGCGGCGTCTGCCAGCTCTGCTACGGCCGCAACTTGGCCACCGGCCGGCTGGTCGAGCGCGGCGAGGCAGTCGGTATCATCTCGGCGCAGTCCATCGGCGAACCCGGCACTCAGTTGACCATGCGTACGTTCCACGTCGGTGGAACCGCAACCGGGTCGAGCGAGCAGTCCAAACAGGATTCCAAATCGGACGGCTTCGCCCGGTTCATCGGTATCAACACGGTCCGCAACGCCAAGGGCGAACTGATCGCCATGAACCGCAATTCCATTCTCGCCATTGTCGACGAGAAGGGCCGCGAAAAAGAACGCTATCAGGTTGTATACGGCGCCAAGATCCTCGTCGAGGACGGCGCGCCGGTCCGGGCGAATATGGATCTGCTTGAATGGGATCCGTACACGTTTTCGATTCTCACCGAAGTCACCGGAACCGTGCACTTCAAGGAACTGCATGAAGGCATCACCATGCAGGAGCAAGTGGACGAAATCTCGGGTAACATGCAACTCGTCGTGGTCGATTCGCCCGACGAGAAGCGCATGCCATCCATCGTGGTTCGTCCCACCGGCGGCGCGAAGGCGGATGACAAGAAGTACCTCATGCCGACCCACGCTCACTTGATGGTGCGCGACGCAGAAGAAATCCACGCGGGCGACGTTCTTGCCAAGATCCCGCGTGCGACCACCAAGACCAAGGACATCACCGGTGGTCTGCCGCGCGTCGTCGAACTGTTCGAAGCGCGTAAACCCCGCGAAACGGCTATCATCGCCGAAATCAACGGCAACGTGAAATACGGCGAAGTGGCCAAAGGTATGCGCAAGATCTACATCGTCGCCGACGATGGTGAGCAGCGCGAATACCAGATTCCACGCGGCGTGCACATCAACGTACAGGAAGCCGAACGAGTCCGTTCGGGCGACCCGCTGATGGACGGCCCGCGCAATCCGCACGACATTCTACACGTGCTCGGCGAGCAGGAGTTGCAGAAGTACCTGGTCAACGAAATCCAGGAAGTTTACCGTCTGCAGGGCGTCAATATCAACGACAAGCACCTCGAAGTCATCGTTCGTCAGATGATGCGCTGGGTGAAGGTCGAAGATATCGGCGACACCGAATTTCTGCCGGAAGAAGTTGTCGATAAGTTCAAATTCCGCGAAGAGAACAACCGGGTCATCGAAGCGAACGGACGCCCTGCCACCGGTAAGCCGGTGCTGCTGGGTATCACCAAAGCGTCGCTCTCGACCGACTCGTTTATCTCGGCCGCCAGCTTCCAGGAAACCACGCGAGTACTCACCGAAGCCGCCATCAACGGCAAGGTGGATTACCTCCGCGGCCTGAAGGAAAACGTCATCATGGGCCGCCTCATCCCCGCCGGCACGGGCATGGATTATTATCGCCACGTGAAGATCGCCGGTGAGGATGTGGTGGAAGAAGAAGTAGTGAACGAAGCCGATCAGGCGCTGCTCGAAGGTATCCCGGGTTATGACGAAGAAGCCCGGGTACAATACACCGGCGGCCTCTCGGAAGCGACACCGGAAGAATTAGCCGAGTAATCGGTTTACAAAAATCGAATTTGACGCGGTTACAGCGCCAGGTCCTGCACTCACCTGGCGCTTTCTTTGTCTATTCACGGGAAGATGCGCCACAGGTGGTACCAGAATTGGGAAAATAGGGAGAGGGCACGGGCATGAACTGGGTATCGGTGGATTCGCGGGCTTTTACTGCCGTGGCATACCGCCACGGTGAGCGCCAGTTGTACGTGCATTTCCATAGTGGCAAGGTCTACCGCTATTTCGGTTTTCCGCCGGATCAGTATGACGAGTTGCTGGCATCCAACTCGAAAGGCGCGTATTTTGCGGAGCACATTCGAGATAAATTCCTGTATGAGGACGTTGGCGAGACACGGTTGGGGCCACATTTGGTCTATTCATCCGGAAAGTAGGTCAGCCCAAATCCGGCGAACCGAGCCGCGGCCAATCCTCAGACGCCTGGCAATCGTCCAATTTGCTGGCGCCGACGCGGTGCAGTTTCCTGATCTCAGCGGTGTTGAGTTCCGCTACCATGGGCCGGCCTGACCGTTTCCCATTCTGCCGGGGGTAGTGACGCCTACCCGAGTTCCCATAGAATCTCGACGTCTATCTGAGCCCAATGATCCGCATCACGGAGTTGTTCGAGATCCAAATTATAATTCCGTAGCGAGTTCCAAGCGCTTCTCATGTGCGCCCCGGACGCGAAACTTCACTCACGAGTTCTGCCGTTTTGATCGGGTCACGCATACGCAACGCGAGATCACTTTGTGAAATGATGCCAACTACGCGCCCGGTTCGATCAACTGCTGGTATGCGTCTCACGCGGCGCTTCTCCATGAGCCGTAGCGCTTCCTCGCAATCGTCGTCGGGCGAGCAGGTGACCACATTGCGCGACATGATCTCGTCGACCGTTGTGTTGCCCGGATCTCGACCTTCTGCGAGCACCTGAACTGCGAGGTCCCGATCCGTGACGATGCCAACGAGATGCTTATCCTGCTGATCTTCCACCACAGGCAAAACACCGATGTCCTGCTGCCTCATCCGTTCTGCGGCCTGGATGGTAGTCTCACTCGGTGAGCAGCAAACCGGATCCTTGGTCATCAGATCGCGGCACTTCTCGGGTTTCACGTCCGCGATGTTCAACTCGGATTCGCCGTGGTCCTCGTATCCGGCTGCCCCGCGTGCGCCCTGTCCCCATGAGCCCGGAGTTACGACAGTGGCGTCGCCGGGTGGATGCGGCCCCGAGGCTGGATACACGCCCGACCTGCCGAGCCCCTCATCTCGCCGTCCGGCGCCACCGCCGGGCATTCCGCTTTCGCGCTGTTCGTTGTTCTTGTCAAGTTTCGTTTTTTCCATGTTCGTCTCCAAATGTCATGATTCGGCCCCAAACACTTTTCGTGCCCCATATGCCAGAGCGAAGGCATTCGAGCTGAACGATCTGACTGTGATCCACAAAAAGATTTACGTGCGGCCCGTAGTTCTTCACGTACCAGGTGAATACCTCCGGATCTGCGGCCTCGAACATCAGGTGATCGATGTCCAAGGCGCCTGCGAGCTTTGCGACGATATCGGTGCGCCAGGTCTTTACGCTCTCGGTGATTCCTTCGGATTCGACCATGATTACTTCGGCGCCTGCATCGAGAAGACGCTCCCCTTGTTGGATCGCCCAGCCGGGATCGCGCGTGCCCTCCGCCTCGAGTTCTTCCGCGGTCGTCGCTCCACCCGCGCCAAACTGAATTCCGATTTCAGGTTTGGGTTTGAGGCCGGCCTGTTTCACTTGCTGCACCAGCCGGACCCAGTCGTCGGTAGGAATCGTGATGAAGCCGCAGGAAATTTCTATGATGTCGAACCCAAGCTCTTTGCATTCGCTGATGTATTGCCCAACCGCGTCGCAACTTTGCCGGAGGACATACTCAAGGAAGCCTCCGGTCGATACCAGAACGTCATACCGGTGACAGAGGTCGATCAGCTCGCGAACGGCTGCTCGTGGCATGAGGGCGAATGATCCGCCGGCGAACTTCAGGGAATCGATGTACGTGCCCATGGTTTCCAAAACGTCTTCGAGATACCGTTTCCCCATGGGCGTGTAATATGGCCCGCGTATTTCGGTCAAGCCTGTCTTGCGCGGTTTGAGAGGCCGATGGTTTGTCCGAACAAACGCGAACGCACGATCCTGATTACGTTCCGCCATACTGCAAAATCTCCACGGAAGCCGGCGGGCCTCCAAATTCACGAACGTGGTCGAGCGTTGCTCGGACACTAAGATAAAGCCACGAGGAAGTCGAAATACTGTTACAAACCGCTCTCTGAATGAAGCCGGCGATTTGTTTCGATTGCATATGACGCTGTTCTTACGTGAGCGACAACTTCTTTCGCTCAATGGCCATGCTGTACTCCTACCTTAAAATGTGTTTCCAACCAATCGCTTGCCAGCTTCGCGACTTCTTCGAGCGTTCCATGCTCTCCGAACAGATGCGTTGCGCCCGGCACGATGGAGAGCCGCTTCTCACAGCGCAGTTGGGCCATTGCTTTTTGGTTCAAGCTGATCACGGGATGATCTTCGCCGCCAACGATGAGCAACGTCGGCGCTTGCACGCGGGACAAGGCGGATCCCGCAAGATCCGGGCGGCCTCCGCGAGAAACCACCGCCTTAATCACCTTCGGCCGCTCGGCGGCTGCTACCAGGGCGGCTCCCGCGCCGGTGCTCGCTCCAAAGTAGGCAATCGGCAAATTGTGCGTCTGCGGTTCGCGCTGCAACCAATCGGTCGCTCCCAGGAGGCGGCCGGCCAGGAGATCAATGGCAAAACGAAGATGGCCGCTGGCGAGATCAACCTGCTCTTCGGCCGCGGTTAACAGGTCCAGCAGGAGCGTCGCAAATCCAGTTTGCTGGAGCACGTCAGCTACATAGCGATTTCGCGGGCTATGACGGCTGCTGCCACTTCCATGCGCAAATACAACGACGCCCAAGCATCGCTCGGGTATGACGAGATCCCCCGCTAGTCCCTCGGGCGCGATTTTTACTTCCTGTTCCGCAATTGCAATGCGCATGAATTTCACACTCCAACCGGATAGGTTTCCGGGATCTCCGGCGTCTGTTCCTCTTCCGCGTGCGGCAGAGGTTCTACGGCGCTCGTCTCGTCCAAATGGATGATCGCGTCGAACTGATCCGCGATACTCGCGTAGAAGTAATGGCTGAGCCGCTCTGTTTGCGGACGATAGATTACTCCGATCGCGCGTTCCAGACGTTCGCCGCGAAACTCTGCCGAAAGCCGTGCGTCACCTGCAAATGTTACGAGGAACCGAGGGATACCCGCTTGGTGAAAAATTGTTTCCCAGCTTTCGGGAAGAGCAGGACGGACCCGCTTGGTTTCGTGTGGCGCTCCCCAATCAGAGGCGGCCGTTACTGTACCTGCGTAGGTTGTGAATCCGACCGACACAGACGGCGTGTAGCGCTCGCGCACCAATTGTCCCAGGTTCCACTCGCCGTGCTGACTGCGCTCGGTCGCCCGCGCGTCCCCGAGATGGGAATTATGCGCCCACACGACGATCTTGCCGCGTCCAAAGCGACGATCCAGATGCGCGGCGAGTGCTTGGAGCGTCTCCGCCATGTGGCGGTCGCGCAAGTTCCAGGTATTCACCCGTCCCTGGAACATCCCGCGATAATATTCTTCGGCATCTCGCACGAGCCGTGCATTCTGCTCAGCCGAGAAGAACTCGTCTTCGGCAACCTGGCCGTCGCGATGCGCGAATTCATAAGCGCGCCTCTGAAGATCTGTGAGTTGTTGAACGACTTCATCCTTACACGATTGCGCGAGATCGAAGCTCGCCGCGTAGCCGTATGCCTGCTCGTCCTCGCCAAAATGATCGAAACACGAATAACGGTAACGAGCCCGGTGAGCGGCCGCTGGATCCACCCTTTCCAGGTACCGAACCACTTCTGCACGTGAGCGATTCAAACTGTACAGATCGAGTCCGTAAAAGCCTACCTGAGGTGTGTGCCGTGAGGAGTTGTAATCACGCAGCCATGTAACGAATGCCTCGACGTCCCGATTCCGCCACATCCAGACCGGAAAACGAGTAAATCCAGAGAGGGCGCGGTAGGCTGTCGAGTCATTGCCGTACCCACGTACAAACCGATTCACCCGATATGCATCGGGCCAGTCCGCCTCGACGGCGACAGCTTGAAATCCCTTCTCCTGAATCAGCCTCTTAGTGATCTCCGCGCGGGCCGAGTAAAATTCGTGTGTTCCATGCGATGCTTCGCCCAGCAGCACGAAAGAGGCGGCGCCTGCCAAATCAATCAAGGGATCGAGAGACGCGCTTTCAGTGATCCGGTATGCCGCTGCCCGGAGAAGATCGGGAATCGGAGAATTTGGCATAGTCAATCCTCCTCACGTCGCGTGCGCGCGAAGTGCTTGTTGGAGGAGCTCCTGCACCTCCGATTCTGAAGTTTGAGAGAAATCTTCGTACCAGACGCCAACTGAGTGAAATGGCGCCGGGGTGTAAGCGCAAATCACCTCGTCGACGTGCTGCTTGAACTCGTCACATGCGTCGGACGAGGCGACCGGCACGGCCACGATGACGCGCTTGGGTTGTTGTGACCGTACCGCCCGAGCTGCCGCCAGCATCGACGCGCCGGTGGCCAGTCCATCGTCCACCAAAATCACCGTACGTCGCTTGATTGGTAACGCGGGACGGTCTCCGCGGTAAAGTTTCTCGCGGCGTACTATCTCCTGCTGCTCGCGCGCCGTTAGCTGCTCAATCACGGCAGGAGAAATTCCCAAATGCGCTATGAGGGGCTTGTTCAGGACGCGCGTGCCACCACTGGCGATGGCTCCCATTGCGAGTTCTTCCTGGCCCGGAACTCCAATCTTGCGAACCAGGAAGATGTCGAGATCTGCATGTAATTTTTGCGCGATTTCGTACGCGACGGGAACACCACCTCGCGGAAGGCCCAGCACAAGCGGATTGAGATCAGTGAGGGTTTTTATAAGCTTCCGGCCGAGAACATCACCGGCTTGAAATCGGTCGTGAAAGAGCGGATTCACTAACATAGCCGCCTCGCACTAGCGAATTTGGGCAGGAGGCAGTACCATCTCTAGCGCGACCTCCATTCGCAGATAATTAGAGCACGTGCATCGCCAAAAGCGTCTTTCCGTGAAACCTTTGTTGCCGCCAACTAGCTTGGCTGGTCCAGAGCTCGCGCGGGTGGCACAATCTCAGCGAAACAATCGAGAAACGAGAGCACTGGAAGCGGCGGAACATCTACAGCCCGTCTGTCAGGCTGATCCGGCGCGGCGAATCGACTGCGGCGCGCTACGTTGCCACTGCGCCCGTCGCCGCGATTTTGATGGCCTGCGGAGGCGGCACGTTGATAGGCAACATCTACACAGGCTTCCTACAGGCGAGTGACCTGTTCGCTCCGCGCCGTATCGTACGTTTTTGGCAGCAAGAAACCCACTGCGATCAGCCATGCGAAACCAGGGAATCGCGTCAAGGGAATGAGGGGAAGCGCTTTCGAAAAAAGAATGTCAAGCCAACTCAGCTCTCCCACTATCGCAATCAGTACGCCAATCACCGCTAGCCATTTTGGAAGAAGCTTGCTGAAGCCGGCCGTGACAGAAATCCCAGCAAGGAGCAGCCCAAACGGTACGGAAAAACCAGGGCCGCCGAGTGCGAAATCGAGCCTGTAAAGCGCCTCGATGACAGCTGCATCTTGAGCAACACCGGGATACGTCATTGCCCAGAGGATGGAAGCCGAAACCATCATCGTGAATGCGGTCAGGAATCCACCAAACAGCGCTATATCCGCGCCGGCTGCACGAACACGTAAGAAACGCAACCGGCTGACGGTAGTCGCGGTGAAGATACCGAGGGGAACAGCGGCGCCGAACTGGAGCGCCGCGCACAGCAGCACCGCGGACGGCTTGGCCTGGAAAAAAGTCATGATGACACTAAGAGGCGCGTATGGAGCGGGAAATACAGGCTTGCCGTTGAACGCTGTCACAGGATACAGGCCCATCAGGAACAGCGCCACGAACACGAGCGCGACGATTCCTAGGGGCGGCCCTTTGTGCTGCAAAGACGGTCTTTCTGAATTTTGTGTAGTTGCCACGTTGAATCTCCTTGGTTGAGTCGCTTAAGTATTACTTTCATGCTGAAATAATTCTATACTGTAATGATTTTCATATGCAACAATGGTAAGCGATGAAACGGGAACGTGCTGATGAGGACCGCTGCTCAAAGCCCCGAGGGGGTCCCGGAGCAGCTTTTCTGCTGGCGCAGGTGGGCGCTCATGCGGCGGCAAAATTCGCAGAGCGCCTGGCGGGACTAAACCTGGTTCCCGCTCATGCCGGGATTTTCAGAATCCTTTCGTCGACACCGGCGATCAGTCAGCAGGCTTTGGCCGCCGCTGTTGGAACGGTTCCCAGCCGATTAGTGCGGCTCATCGATGACCTCGAATCGCAGGGCTTAGTCGAACGCCGGCCACATGAGACCGATCGGCGCAGTTACGCGCTGCACCTAACGGAGAAAGGTAAATCTACATTGGAGTCCATCAGCCGGATCGCGCGCGACCATCGGCAGGATTTACTGACGGCTCTATCGGAAGAGGAACAAAGGGACCTCACCGTGTTGCTGCAACGTGTTGCGGAGCAGCAGGGATTGATTAAAGGCGTGCATCCCGGATTCGCGAAAATCGGCCGGACGGATCAAGAGCAAATTGGCAAAAGCAAACAGAAAATATGACGAACACTATTTCCGATATCCAAAATCTCGAGGTGCATCGTTCTGCGATCACCGGCCATTGCTACCGCCTCCTTGGGTCGTTTTTCGATGCGGAAGATGCCACGCAAGAGGCGATGATCCGTGCCTGGAAAGGCATCGATCGATTCGATGGCCGTGCCTCTCTCAAAAATTGGCTTTTTCGCATCTGACGGATCAGAATTGGACGGAAGTGCGCGAGCGTCTGAAACGGGCTCGATGGGCGCGCTCGACATGCTTTCGCCGGCCATCTTCGGATGCGTCGCATGGGGCGGCCTGTGGCTGCGGGAAACGCCCCTCGAACAACTGCTGCGCTTGAAACACAAGGCCCAAAAAAACCAGGAAGGACTATCTGAAAAATGACAAATGCCAAAACAACCACTTTTATCGAAGGCAGCGATCTGATCCTCACGCGGCTGGACAGATCCTGAGTTGCTCAGGCAATGGTTCGCTCCGTTGCCATGGATCACGCCGAAAGTCGAAACAGACGTGTGGCCCGGCGGGTCGAGTCTGGTGGTGATGCGCAGTCCGGAGGGTGCCGAATTTCCCAATCGTGGCGTTCATCTGGAAAGTCGTAAAGAACCGCCGTCTACTCTTCACCGACGCCTATACCGAAGCGTGGGAGCCCTCGGAAAAGCCGTTCATGACCGTGATCGTGACGTTCGAAGGAGACAAATCGGGAAGCGCACGAAAAGATGGGATTTCATGTCGGCTGAGCGATTTGTGCGGAACAACTTGCGGAGCTTCCGCGAAGTCCATCGACCCCGCCCTTACGGAGGCGCTGGCGGCGTTGACTCTCTTAAGCGGTCAGTCTTTTATAATGTGACTATCGTGACTGCGTAAACACAGCGAAGTTTATGCGGGAGCCCTCGTCGTTCCACGGGCACAGCGTTGTGCGGACCGAAGGCTCCCAGAATAAAAACCAACTCAGGGGGATTCACCAACATGCAACGATTCATCGTGTCATCGATGCTTCTCGCTTTGCTGACATTGTGCGCTCCAGCCGTGAGTGCGCAGGTTCTTTATGGCACCATCGTGGGCACCGTCACTGACCAAACAGGCGCCGTCGTCCCGAGAGCTCAAGTGAAGGCGTTCAACCCGGCAACCGGGGAGGTTCGCGAAGTCACAGCAGACGATGGAGGACGTTACACCATCGGGAATGTCGTGCAGGGTGTCTATGACGTCCGTGTGGCAGCGGCCGGATTCACTCAGGTAACCACGACGGGAGTTACCGCCACCAGCAACACTGTCACTCGAATTGACGTGACGTTGGAACTGGGGTCCCAAGCCCAGGAAGTCACTGTATCCGGCTCAGCGGCGGCGCTGCAGACCGACAAGGCGGACGTCCATTCGGAGTTTCATCCGCAGGAGTTGGCGAACCTGCCGCTGCCGAACTACCGGAATTTTCAGAGTCTTTTCAACCTGGTGCCCGGAGCCACTCCCACGCAGTTTACGAACTCGATTACCGACACTCCGCAGCGCCCGCTAAGCACCAACGTAAACGGAACCAATCGGAATAACAACAACACTCGTGTCGACGGCGCGGCCGACGTATTTGTGTGGTTGCCTCACGCGACGTTGTATGTTCCGCCGGAGGAAACCATTGAGACGGCGAACATCACCACCAGCAGTTTCGATGCTGAACAAGGAATGGCGGGAGGCGCCTCGGTGACGCTCACGACAAAGTCGGGGACGAACCAATATCACGGTGTCGCTTTCGCCTATTGGGACGACAATCACCTGCAAGCGCGGAACTATTTCTACTACGGGCAAGGCACGCCGTTCAGTCTCCACAATATTGATGGCGGGACGTTTGGCGGCCCTATTATCAAGAACAAGCTCTTCTTCTTCGGAAGCTGGGAAGGCACGCGGGAACGGACGAACTATTCCGCACTCTCAACTGTTCCGAACCTGGACGAGCGGAACGGCGACTTCAGCGCTTACAAAACGACGCTTTACGATCCGTCGAGCGGCGATGCCACCGGTAAAGGACGCTCTGTGTTTCCGAACGGCATCATTCCGGCCAACCGTTTCAGTTCGATCGCGCAACAGATCCAGAGCCTGATTCCTTTAGCCAACCAGGGCGGAGCGTCTTCCAACTACTTCAGCCAGGGCACCCAAGCGCTGGACCGGGATAACTTCGACGTAAAGGTGGATTGGAATCGCACGGCGAACCACCACGTGTTTGCGAAGTACAGCGTGATGAAGGCGCTGGTGAACTGTCCATTTAGTTTAGGCGCCGCAGGAGGACCGGGACTGTGCAACGGCAACGGCGGCGGTACGGCGCCTACGCTGACCCAGGTTCCGACGTTGGGGCATAGCTGGGTCATCACGCCGAATTTGCTGTTCGACGAAGTCCTCGGATTCAGCCGAATGGGACAGCACGGCACGGACAGTTACTTCGGCCAGAATATTGGATTGAACCTCGGGATCCCGGGCACGAACGGTCCGGACATCCGGCAGAGCGGCTTCCCCATTTTCAATATCACCGGTTTCACCAGCCTGGGTCAGACCGCGAACTACTTTCCGTTTTATCGCAATGATCAGACCTGGACGAACAGCCACAACGTGACCTGGACCCATGGAGCGCACGAGATCCGGTTCGGGTTCGACATGATTCGCTTTCAGCTCAACCAGTGGCAACCGGAAGCAGGTTCGTTTGGCCCGCGCGGATCGTTCACGTTCGACGGCGCTATCACGGCATTGAACGGCGGGGCGTCACCCAACCAGTTCAACGCGTACGCCGCGTTTCTGTTGGGTCTGGACCAGTCGACCGGCAAGACGCTGCAGAATATCAAGATGACCGGCCGTGAGTGGCAGTTCGGCTGGTATGTACGGGACCGCTGGCAAGTGAGCCGGAAACTCACAATGAACGTGGGCATGCGGTATGAACTTTATCCACTTGTAGAACGAACTCATACAGGTCTGGGACGCTTCGATCTCAACACCAATCAGATTCTGATCGGCGGCGTAGGCGGCAATGACGAAAATGCCGGCGTCACGGTGAGCCACAAGATGTTCGCACCGCGTCTGGGTGTGGCCTACCGGCTGGGTGAGGCCACCGTGATTCGGATGGGCTACGGCATCAGCTACGATCCGCTGCCGATGTCCCGCGTCTTCCGCGATCCCTATCCGTTGACCATCCCGCAGAATTTCACCGGAGCAAACACGTACACTCCTTTCGGGTCTCTCTCGACCGGCATTCCCGTCATTCCTGTGCCCGATCTCTCCAGTGGCGCCGCGGTTGTCCCCACCACAGCCTTGATCAGCCGGAGTCCGTTTCCGGGATTGCTTCACCGCGGATATATCCAGTCGTATAACTTCACCATTGAGCGGCAGCTTCCCGGGGCTTTCGTCGTGAGCACGGCTTACGTGGGCACAGCAACCACGCATGAGTTTATCGACCACGAGTTGAACGCCGGCTATCCGGGCAGCGGGACGGCGGGTCTTCCTCTGCGCGCATCGCTGGGACGCACGGTTTCCACGCTATTTGAAGACGGATGGCTTAGTTCGCATTACAATGCGTTGCAGGTCGCCATCAACCGCCGATTCTCCAACGGTCTGCTAATCAAAGGCGCATACACGTACTCGAAAGCGATCGATATGGCGGATGACGATGGCCGCACGGGGCTGCTGTTCAACTATGCGCCGATGATTTCGAGAAATGAAGCGAAGGCCGGCTTTGATGTCCCCAATAACTTCCAGATCGGCGGGTTGTATGAACTTCCGTTCGGAAAGGGAAAGACATACTTACAGAACGGTTTCGCGGGTCGCGTCCTTGGCGGATGGCAGTTCAACGGCACGTTTAGCGCCTACTCGGGGCTTCCCTTTACGGTGACTGCTTCAGGCGCTTCGCTCAATGCTCCCAATAACACGCAGACGGCGGACCAAATTTTGCCAACGGTGGCATCTCTGGGGGGCATAGGACCAGGAAATCCGTACTATGATCCGCACGCGTTCGCGGCAGTTGCCGACGTGCGCTTCGGCAACTCGGGCCGGAACATCCTTCGTTCGCCTGCAATATTCAACACGAACATCAGCCTGTTTCGCACGTTTCCGGTCAAGGAGCGATTCAACCTACAATTCCGCGCTGAATCGTTTAACCTCTCGAATACTCCGCACTTCGCAGCACCGGGCGCGAACGTGTCGTCGGGCAACTTTTTGGTCATCACCAGCGCCGCGCAAGATCAGCGGCAATTCCGGTTCGGTCTGAAGGTGGCGTTCTGAACCGATATGGATTGATGGATTCAGCTCCAGGGGTAAACTGGGGTCCTGCTCACGGTCGGGCCGCTTGCGAAATTTGGAGCAGCTTCGGACTGCGTGTTCCGGTACCGAGTCGATCCTGTCATCCGGCCACGTAGAGCGTTCTGCTTTCAGCCGGCGCTTGACGGTCGCGATGTCAACGGCAATCCGATGGTCCCAAGTTTCACGATATGTTTTCGCGCCCAAAACCTGGCCCTTCTTTGCGCCGATTTGAGTATCGTCAACTCTGGGTTTGCTCTGAGATTTCAGGTTCCGAACCGGGTTTGATCGCGCGCAAAAGGGGGAGTTAAAGCACCGTGCCCTTACGGGCGCAGCGACCTCAAGGTTGTGCGCCTGCCATTTCACCGCCTCCACGAAGTTCAAGAGTCGATTCTCGAAGCCACTCGGACAGGTATAGGGAGCTACGCCCTTCGTCTGATAAGGCAGCCGAGAACCGGCCTCTCGGAACCGAAACGATCTGCTATCCTCAAATCGAAGTGCGTCGTGGCATTCACATTGCGGTCAGCCTGGTAGCAGTCTTTCTGCTTCTCAAGCCCTTCGACTGCTTTAGTGGAAATAAATTCACGAAGGAAGCCGCCGATTGCTGCAGAAAAGGGAAATGCACGCCGTCCACCGGCGATGATTGCTGCAAGGGAACACTCCCCGGTGGAAAGCAGCTGGTCGCGTCGAAAGCACAGAACCATCAGGTCCCGATTGCTTTGCCAACAATAGAACCGGTCATTTTCGTCGAACCGGCGTTTACCGCGTCGACTTTCGACAAGGTCCACGCGCCATCCGGCTCGCCTCCAAGTTCCCGCCTCAACCTGCCACTCCTCATTTAATCGCCCGCCCGACGTGTGCCTTCCGGCACGTCCCGGCAAATTCCGTTTCAAAGATCATCATTGAGGAGGTTGTATGCCTGCGATATCACGCGGGGTCAACTTCTGCTTGCTGGCTTTCGCTTTGGCGAGCGTGCGAGCAGAGGATCGGCCGTTAGGCCCGCGAGAGCTTCTATCAGAACTGCTTCAGCGTAATCCGGAGATTCAAGCGGCTCGGTTACGTTTTGAGGCGGCTACCAAGCGTCCGTCGCAGCTCGGCACGTTGCCAGAGCCAAGCGCGGCGTATTCGAATTTCGGCGTCGGCCACCCGTTCTCACGCCTGAATGCAAGCGAGTTCGCCTACCAGAGTTTTGGCGTCTCGCAGGAGTTTCCTTTTCCGGGAAAGTTGGCCCTTGCATCAGAGGAAGCGAAGCGGGAAGCCGACAGCGAGCAGCAAAAATACCAATCGGCCATTCTCGATGTGACGTCACGTCTGAAGATTGCCTATTACGAGTGGCTCACCGTGAATAAGGCGATCGATCTGACGCGAAAACACAGCGACCTGCTCGGCAGGTTCGAGGAAATCGCGCGAAACCGCTACATAGTTGGCAAAGGTCTCCAGCAGGACGTTCTCAAAGCTCAGTTGGAGGTCTCAACTCTGGAGCAGCAACTCGCCCTGTTGGATGAGAAGCGTCAACGAGCGGAGGCGGAAATCGCATCATTGCTGGCCGAGCCGAGCATTGGGTTACATGCTCCTACGGAAATTCAGCCGACCTCGTTTTCCATGTCGCTTGATGAGTTGCTCAAAGCCACGGCTGATTCGCCGCGAGTTCGAGCGGAACAGAAGATGGTCGATGCCAGGGCAGTCGGGATTAACCGGAGCCTCAAGGACTTCCGGCCGGACTTCGGCGCCAGTTTTCAATGGCTGCGTACCGGCACGAACTTTCCCGACTATTACATGGCGACCGTTGAGGTAAAGATTCCGATTTACTATGAACGCAAGCAGCGGTATGCGCTCGAAGAATCGTATTCTCGCCTGAATGAAGCCAAGCAGAATTATCGCGCCTCGCAGCAGCAGGCAATCTTCGGCGTGAAGGACCAATATCTGTCGATCCAGAGCAGCGACCGAATTCTAAAGCTGTACAAAACGACGCTTCTCCCGCAGGCGCAGTTGACCGTCGATTCATCCGCATCGGCCTATGAGGTCGGGAACATCGATTTCCTTACCCTCGTCACCAACGTGACGAATCTGATCAGCCTGGAACGCCAATATTTCGACGAGGTCGCACGCCATGAAGAAGCGATCGCTCGTCTCGAACCTGTAGTTGGCCGGGAACTGGTTCCGTTTGGAGGAACAAATCAATGAACCGGGATCGCGTTCGGAAAAAATCCCTAATCGGCCTGCTCGTGCTCGCCGTGGCGGCATTTGCATACTTCGGATTTGTCCGGCGGCCGACGCGGCACGAAACGATGATCGGAGCAGCAAACGCAAAGGATGTGTACTACTGTCCGATGCACAAGACTTACCACTCGGACAAGCCAGGGAACTGCCCAATCTGCAGCATGAAGTTAGTGAAACTCGAAAACGGAGACACCCCGTCTGCCACGGAGGCAGCCATCAAGATGCCTGCCGCGCCGGGCCCAGCGCCGGCGTCTCCGCAGAACCACCAGGACACCGGCATCTTTATCCCGCCAGAGAAACAGCAGTTGATCGGGATGCGCTCCGTCCCTGCCGAGATGGGCACACTCACAAAGGACCTCCGCATTGTTGGGAAAGTGAGCTATGACGAAACCCGCCTGACCCATATCCATACAAAGGTCTCGGGATACATCGAAGAGGTCTTCGCGGATTCCGTCGGCAAGCCGGTTCGCGCAGGCGAGCCCCTGTTTACGATCTACAGCCCGGACCTGGTCGCCACCGAACAAGACTATTTGCTCGCACTCAGATCAAGAGAGTTGTTGCGAGCCAGCACGATCGCATCCGCCGCCCAGGGGTCGGAAAACCTGATTGCCGCGGCTCGAGAGCGGCTCCGGCTCTGGGACGTCACCGATCAGGAAATTCAAAGCCTCGAAAACGAAGGAAAGGTGAAGCGCGCAATTGCCGTGTATTCGCCGGTCACGGGTGTCGTCATGGAGCGCGCCGCCTATCACCATGGTACGTTCGTCGACCCGACGAAAGATCTGTTCACAATCGTCGACCTTTCGCGTGTCTGGGTACTCGGCGAGGTGTATGAAACCGATCTGCCGCTTATTCGGACGGGGCAGGCCGCGGAGATCGAGCTACCGTACTCCGGCAGCAGAAGGAAGATTCAGGGTCGTGTCGACTTCATTTATCCGTTCCTCGACCCGAAGAGCCGGACGGTGCAGGTCCGCATGGAGTTTCCGAATCCGAACCTCTCGCTCAAACCGGAGATGTTCACGAACATCAGCATGTCGGCTTCGATTGGGCGGCAGGTCCTGATCCCGCAGGATGCGTTGATGGATACGGGCACGGAACAATACGTCTTCATCGACAAAGGCAATGGTTACGTGGAGCCGCGAAAGGTAAAGGCGAGCGCGGAAGCCGGGGAGAAACTCGGCATTCAGGAAGGCTTGAAACCCGGCGAGCGGGTCGTCACCGGCGCCAATTTCATTGTGGATTCAGAGAGCCGCCTCAAGGGTGCTTTGGCGGGGATGGGAGCGCCATCCAAAGCTGCAACAGGTTCGTCAGGCACAACGCAGGCCATTTCGGTTGAGGTTCTCGATCCAAAGATTGCAAAGACCGGAATGAATCCAATTCGACTACTCGTAAAGGATGCGAGCGGCAAGCCGATCACGGGTGCCCAGGTGGAGGTCGGACTATTCATGCCGCAGATGGGCACAATGCCACCCATGCGGTCGAACGCAACACTGACCGGGATTGGAAACGGCGTTTATTCGGGCCAAATCGAGTTTCAGATGGCCTGGACGTGGCAGACCACGGTCACCGTGAAAAGAAACGGAGCCGTTGTTGGGGTCGCGCAAACAGATATTACGGCGCGCTGAGACAAACAAAATGATCAATCGTATCATCGAGTTTTCCGCGCGCAATCGTGCGCTAATCGTTGTCCTGACGATCTGCCTCACTTTTTATGGAGTTTGGTCGCTGCGCAACATTCCTCTCGACGCTATCCCGGATCTCTCCGATCCGCAAGTCATTATCTACACGGAATGGCCCGGCCGAAGTCCCGATCTGATTGAAGACCAGATCACGTATCCGGTCGTATCCGCGATGCTCGCTGCACCACACGTCAGCACTGTGCGCGGCAGCTCGGATTACGGTTTCTCTTACGTATACGTGATCTTTGACGAAGGCACGGACATCTACTGGGGCCGCACGCGCGTGCTCGAATACATGAGCAAAATCACCGGGCAACTTCCGGAAGGTGTCTCGCCAAAGCTCGGCCCGGATGCAACTGGGGTTGGCTGGGCTTTCCAATACGCCCTCGTTGATAAAACCGGCCAGAATAATCTTCAGCAGATGCGCTCGTTCAACGATTGGTATCTGCGGTATTGGCTCTCGAGTGTGCCGGGCGTGGCGGAGGTGGCAACCATCGGCGGATTCGTGAAGCAGTATCAGGTCAACGTGGATCCCAACCGCCTCCTGGCTTACAAGGTCCCTCTGACGCAGGTCATGGAGGCAGTCCGCAACGGCAACAACGAAGTGGGTGCCCGAAGTATGGAGATGACAGGCAAGGAATACCTGATTCGCGGGCGCGGCTACATCCAGTCCATCGGAGATATTCAGAGTCTGCCCGTGGCCGTCGGCAACAACGGCACTCCGATCCGGGTACGGGATGTGGCACGCGTTGAACTCGGGCCGGATATGCGCCGCGGGATTGCCGAGCTGAATGGAGAAGGCGAGGTAACGGGTGGAACGGTGATTGTCCGATACGGGCAGAATGTGCGCGACGTGATCCAGCAGGTCAAGAAGAAGCTGGAACAGATCAAGTCCAGTATGCCGCCGGGCGTCGAACTCGTCACCACTTATGACCGCTCGGAGTTGATCGAGCGGTCGATCGATACGCTGCGGCATACGTTGATCGAAGAGCTGGTAATCGTCAGCCTGGTCATTCTGATCTTTCTCTGGCATGTTCCGAGCGCGATCATCCCGATCCTCACCATTCCGATTGCAGTGATCCTGTCGTTCATTCCAATGCAAACGACAGGCGTGACGGCGAATATTATGTCGCTTGGCGGAATCGCTATCGCCATCGGGGCCATGGTCGACGCCTCGATCGTCGTCGTCGAACAAACCCATAAGAAGCTGGAGCACTGGGAAGCAGAAGGCCGGCAAGGATCAGCAACGCAGGCAATCATCGACGCGGTGAAGGAGGTCGGCGGACCCAGTTTCTTCTCGCTCCTTGTGATCGCCGTTTCGTTCATGCCGATCTTTGCCTTGCAATACCAGGAGGGCCGGTTGTTCAAGCCGCTTGCCTTCACTAAGAACTTCTCGATGATGATAGCGGCCGTGTTGGCAATTACGCTTGACCCGGCCATCCGGCTCCTTTTCATGCGAACCCAGGAATTCCGGTTCCGCCCCAGGTGGATTTCGCGAGCCGTCAACGCTGTACTGGTTGGAAAGATTCACAGCGAAGAAAAGCATCCGATCAGCCGGCCTTTGATGAGGATTTACCACCCGGTCGTCCGTGTCGTGCTGAAGCTGCGCTGGCTGGTGGTATTGGCCGCATTGATCGTCGTAATAGTGACCATCCCGGTCTACAAGCGCCTTGGTTCGGAGTTCATGCCTCCGCTCAACGAGGGCTCGATTCTTTACATGCCCATCACTCTTCCGGGTATCGGCGTTACCGAGGCAGGTAAATACCTGCAGATTCAAGACAAGCTCCTTCGGCAATTTCCTGAGATTCAGAGCGTGTACGGCAAGATCGGCAAATCGGAGACAGCAACCGATCCCGCTCCGCTCAGCATGGTGGAAACGACCGTCGTAATGAAGCCGGAAAACGAATGGAGAAAGGAGCACAAGAACCGCTGGTATTCGAATTGGGCGCCGGCTTCGCTGAAACTTCAGCTTGCGAGATGGTGGCCCGAGGAGCAGCCGATTACTTGGGAGACGCTGATCCAGCAACTGGACCATGCGGTTCAGATTCCGTCGTTCGCGAACGCATGGCTGTTTCCGATCCGCACGCGAATCGACATGATCACGACGGGTATTCGCACGCCAGTCGGTGTCAAGGTGATGGGTCCGAAGCTCGAAACCATCGAAGACATCGGCCTCCAGGTAGAGAAAGTCCTTCAAGGCGTGCAGGGCACGCGGAGCGCTTTCTTTGAGCGCGTCACCGGCGGATACTACATCGATTACCAGGTCAAACGTGAGGAGGCGGCCCGCTATGGCCTGAGCGTTGCTCAAGTGAATCAGATCATCCAATCGGCTGTCGGCGGCGAGACGGTCACGACAACGGTGGAGGGCCGCGAACGCTATCCCGTGAATGTGCGATACGCACGCGGGCTCCGCGACAACCTTTCAAAATTAAACCGGGTGATGATTCCCACGGCTGACGGCGCTCAGATTCCGATCTCCCAATTAGCCGATTTGACCGTGCGCAGCGGTGCGCCCATGATCAAAAACGAGGAGGGATTCCTCGCCGGGTTCGTGTACGTGGATACCGCCGGTGTTGACTTGGGCAGCTACGTGAGCAGTGCGCAGCGCGTCGTAGCGCAGAACGTGCAGCTCCCGCCTGGCTATCAGCTCATCTGGAGCGGCCAATACGAATACCTTCAACGCGCCAGCGAACGGCTTCAGGTTGTGGTCCCGATCACCCTGCTGATTGTTCTGCTTCTCCTGTACTTCAACACCGGGTCGTTCGCAAAGACGATGATCATCCTGCTTGCCGTACCATTTTCCGCCGTTGGAGCAATCTGGTTCCTTTACCTGCTCGGCTACAACATGAGCGTGGCGGTTTGGGTCGGCCTGATCGCACTACTCGGTGTGGATGCGGAGACCGGCGTGTTCATGCTGCTATATCTCGAACTGGCATACGAGCAACGTAAACGATCCGGGCAGATGCGAAGCATGGCGGACCTGCGTGCGGCGATTGAGGACGGCGCGGTGAAGCGGTTGCGTCCGAAAGTAATGACTGTCGCTGTGATGTTCTTGGGGTTAGTGCCGATCATGTGGTCCCATGGCGCTGGTTCCGATGTTATGCGCCGTATCGCGGCCCCGATGATCGGCGGCATCTTCACTTCGTTTCTGCTCGAGCTGCTGGTCTATCCCGCCGTTTACGAAATCTGGAAGGGTTTTGAAGTCCGAAAGCTCGCACAGGAGGCGGTATGACGCTTATATGGAGGTTGAATTTTATCTTGGTGATCGCATTCGCGGCCGGCGCTGCCGAAAGGGACGCTTTCGACCTGAAAGTAGAGCGGGTTCGAATGCCCCGAAACCAGCCAGGTGATCTCCACATTGATGCTCAGGAAGTACGGTTTCGATCGACCGACGGAAAGACGAGCATCGCCGTTCAGATGCAAGACTTGCGCGAGGCAGACGTTGCCGATCCGCATGCTCTCCGGTTCGAAACTTACGATGTTCAGAAATGGAAGCCGATCGATCGACGCGAATACACATTTCGCGCGGCGCCAGGCGCGCCCGTAGAGGCGCTTGCGCAGTTTCTCGCAGTCCGTGTTCATCGCCCGGTGGTTGGGCACTATTCAGCGGCGTCCCAATTCCGCATTCCCGCATATCATCGGGGGATTCGTGGCGGCACGCACGGAACGCTGGAGATTGGAGACGAGGCGATCCGGTTTGTAAGCGATAAGCCAGCAGATTCTCGAACGTGGCGATATCGCGACATCGAGACGATCGGAAGACCGGATTCGTTTCGGTTCCGCATCACGACCAACCGGGAAACATATGTGGTCGAACTGAAATCAGAGCTGCCGGAGCCCGCATATCAGCTTGCCTGGAGCAAGATTTACGAAGCACCAAAATGACAAAGCAGAATACTAAACATGGAGGCGTTTTGTTCGCTCGCAGGCCCTTAAAACTAACCGGCCAGATCAGCATGTGCGGCAAGAGTCACGCTGGAATGGGCGAGATGGGAAAAAACCCGAAAGAATATACGGTCGGCTGTGTTAAAACCGGAGCTAAGTACGTCCTCGTTACCGGTGACGATCTACGAGGTCAAGAACCAGAACTTTGCGGCCCTGCCAGCCAATGCTGACGGGACCGTTCGACACACCGGCGATGGATAAAGACGGGAGGACGCTCCTTCTCAAAGCGAGACCGTCATTCAATAGCAACGGTGTGCCTTACGGAGAAGCATCATGGGATTCTATCAGGACCATATCGTTCCACATCTCGTAAATCTGTCGATGCGAAATCGCCGGCTGGCGCCTTACCGGGAGCGCACCATTTCGCTTGCTGAAGGACGCGTGCTGGAGGTTGGCGTCGGCTCTGCGGTGAATTTCCCTTTCTATTCAGATCGCACCAACCAGGTCATTGGCATCGATCCGCAATGGAAACTCTTGAAGATGGCGTCTCACAACACTGGGCATGTGCCGTCGAGCCTGATTGAGGGCTCGGCGGAATCCATTCCGCTCGACGACGCCAGCGTGGATACGGTCGTCACAACCTGGACCCTGTGCAGCATACCCGACGTAGCAATGGCGCTTCGAGAGATGCGGCGCGTGCTTAAGCCTGGTGGACGATTGCTGTTTGTAGAACATGGCCTTGCATCAGATGAAAGCGTGCGCCGCTGGCAAAAGCGTTTGACGCCGCTTTGGAAACGAATCGGTGGCGGTTGTCATCTGGATCGGCCAGTTTCCACTCTCGTTGAGGGCGCGGGTTTTGAAATCTCACGAATGGAGACCGGTTACATGCCTGGGCCGAAGCCGATGACCTTCACATACGAGGGCTGCGCCCGGCCGATTTAGATCCGGCGCTCATCTTGGGGGTTTGTCCTCTCGGCAGTTGTTCAGGCGGTTGTCAAAGTTCTAGCATCGTCCGGGACGGCTCTACCAGGTTTCAGTTGCGATACTTGAGGCCGGTCGTCTGGGTACCATTGAGGCGGCGCTGACCGGCTTCGATTCGTAGTCTCTGATACCGAGCAGAACCGTCTTGGGCGTTCCAAGCTTCTCGATGACCAGCGAGCGGCGTTCATCCTGCTTACTGTGTCAACGGTGTGCGCCTCCGCGGCGGATTTCTCAATACACCAGGTTTGCCCCGAAATCAGGAACCACTCCACCCTGAATCTCGGCACTCCACTTCTCGATTCGCCCTCTGTCCAATTTCCAGAACTGTTTACATTCTCCCAAATACTGAAGCACCACCGTCCGCTCGCCTCGCGTCACTAGATCCTTCGCCAACGCCATATTTGGGCCGAATGAGTTAACAACTGGCGACCCCTTAGTAGTGCCCGCGATCAGAAGCCGCTCCTTAGCGGACGCAACGTCCCCCTGCTGAAGCGCAACACGCCCGAGCACAGTATTCCCCTGGTGAACGGCATCGCCCTGTGACCAACTCGCATGCGTCGCAGCCTCCCCCAGTAACTCTCTCGCGTAAGATGTCGCCTTACCCGCGTTGCCCGCAGCGAGCGCGGCCTTCGCCAGGGCCGGCAGCTTCATAAAGCGCTGCATCTCAGTGAGGTTGAGAGCTTGCTGCTCCATCTGGGATAGTACTTGTTCCGGAGTCGGAAGCCTTCGCCGGTATTCTTTATAAAGTGCGCTGCTCAGCGACACGGAGTAATCGACCAGCCCCGGAAAATCGCCCGCGGCAAGAGCCGCCCGGTTCTGATCCACCATCACGAGCAGGTCAGCTGCGCCCGGCAAAGCGGTAGAGCCGCTGGCACGACCCGCGATCTTACCGCTGGGCGGCACACGCGCCACTTGATCCAGCGCGAACGAAGTGACGGCGCCGCAAATCTGGTAAGCGCCGTTGAAATCACCAGTTTGAATTGCCAGTTGGATCAAATCCAATTCCTTTCCGGGTAAAACAATGTTCTGTGCCAAACCGGCAACCATCGATATGCCAAGTAACAACGTCAGCTTGCATCTCACGTCAATCCTCCTCAGTCACGCAAAGCCATAACCCAACTAAGCAGAAGTCCACTCTCCAGCCGTCCAAAAACCAGATAGTCGCCATCCGCGCCAAGAAGATTTCCCAGTGCGTTGCCTCGTTCATCCGCGGCAGACACACCCAAGGTCTTCCACGTCCCGGTACCACGATCCAGGCACTCGACTCGCTGCCCCCAGATATTCTGCCGGCAGAACCCAAGGCTGGAGATAAACGCCGTACCCATACCAGTATCGTTACCGAGCTTCCAATGACCAATCAGGGTACCGTCCAAACTCAACTCAATCCATTCGTGGTCATCCTCTACAAAGCCCTTAGGACCATTGGTCCCGCTGGAATTCGTGATTGCACCGACCCGATCACCCGATGCCCGAAGCCTCCAGCCACCGCCCTGCCCGATTCCCGGAGCGAGACCCGGGTTTTTCCGAAATAGGGAACGCGGCGCGTATGCGCCAATCTGCTTGCCGTCGGGAGAGAACTTCCGGAATAAAAGGTATTCCTCCGAGTCGTCATTTTCGTTCCGAATCGCGTCGCGCTGCCACCCAAACGCCCAAAGCGCGTGTTTGGAATCAAAACAAATACTGGAGGGCATATACCGGTCCGTTCCCATAAATCGGATCTCTTTACCCGCCCGATCGAGGACCGAAATCCCGCCCGCATAGCCGCGAGGAGCCACAGAAAATGCAACACTGACGGCCACCGTGCCATCGCTGTCGACAGCCGCGTTCATGACGCTCGATTCAGGCCGGCTCGCCAATATCGTTCGGAAAGCCAGTTTTCCATCCGGCCCCCACACTTCGACGCCATTCGGCTGATTCGTAAAAATCAGATAACCCTTGTCAAATGTGGGGACGGGCTGCGGACCGAAGTCTCTCAAATAAGTAACGGTCCGCTCGGGTTCCTTCGCCACAGCCGGGAAATACAACAAACCGAGGAAAACAAGCTTCAACATATCGAGTCCCCTGGTGAGATGTCGGCGCCATCCAGCACGCCGTTGACTCAGATCTTATTACCCAAAACGCACTCGGCCATCAAAGCATGACCCGAATTGCCATCAGCCTGAAGCGCCTCCACCACCCCAGCCCGATCCGCAACCGGACGATTCTGGCTCACCTTCCACTTCCCCTCCAACCGCGAAATCACAATCTCCACACCAACAATCCCCTTAAGCTGGCTCCGAATAAAATCCGCTGGCGCATCATCCACGCTCCATTGCCGCGGAAAAGCCGCCTCGTGATGTTCCGTCAACTCCCGGACATTACGTTCCAAATCCATAGCATCCTCAAACGCCCGAAACCGCCCCCGGGCATGAACCACAACAAAGTTATAAGTCGGAACCACCCGTCCAGTCTCATCTTTCGTCTTGTACCAGGAAGGACTTATATAGGCCGAAGGCCCCTGGAAGATCGCCAAAGCTTCCGTTTCCACAAGCGATTCCCGCCATTGCGGATTCGCCCGCGAAACATGTCCCCTCAGCACCCCGAGCGGAGCCGCCGCCGGATCGAGAATCATAGGAATGTGGTTCGCCATCAACCCGTCCGCAGTCAAAGTCACTACGGTCGCCAAGGTGTGCTCCCGGATGAACGCATGAAGGACCTCAGCCCGATCCTCCCGGAAATGCTGCGGAATATACATTGGTCCAAGATATCAACAGACCGTCCCACGCGCAGGAAAACCGAAGCGGGCTCTGACACCCAACCTATTGGCCGCCGACCCGGTTCCCATATCTCTTTACCCACGCGAAGCTCGGGCGCAACACCGATCCGCGCACTTTGTGCGCGCGGCGTGGGGTCTCCCGGAGTCGTTCACACTTCTAACAAACTTTTTTAACACACAAAACAAAAGACTTACCGACAACCGCACCCAATCGCCTATAAGCCATCCGATACATTGATACCAGAAGAGAGAAGCGCGCCCGTTACCGCGGGTAGCGATCTCTCGCTTGCTTGCCGTTGACGTTGGTTTTCCTCCTGATTCCCAGGACGGCGCGATCTTGGCTGGATCGCGCCTCTCCTCGGGGATCTTTTTTTGCGAAAGGAGGGCTTTTTTAAGAACAGTTTTTCCAGTGCGCCGCCTGACATCACGGCACACTGGCGCCATCGGTCCGGTCTACCGCATTCGGGGCGGCAGACCGGATGGCGTTTTTCCTGCGGCGGCCTATTCCCGCCGCGCCCTCCGGATTGGGCTCCGGAGCGATGGTGGCGGAGCGCCCGGCGTTAGCACCGGTTGGTGGCCGGCGTTAGCGCCGCGCGCTCCTTTTTTGAATCGGATTTCCGGCTGTTGTGCTTGCTCCAGCCGGATCATCGGCTCTGTTCGCTCGACGGCGAACGGAGCGGCGCCTCCTCCGCGGGCTTTCCTCCTTTTGCCTGCACGCCCTCCGTTTTTGCGGCGGAGTGATGTAGCCTCTGGAGTCGCACCCCGGTCCATATAGGGACCGGCGCGCGACTCCGGAAGGCTTTGAACGTTGACAATTTCTCTGGGGTGCTCCGCCGTCGTGTATCGCGCCCGCGGCGAGCCTCAGCCCTGAGGTTCATTTCTGAATCGGGGCGTCGAGCATTCGGACAGCCGTGCGCTCCGTTTTTGGTTACTATGAGAACAATCCCAATGAAGCGATATTTCGTCCTTGCCATCGTCGCCATCACCACCTTTGTGGTCGCGAAAGAAACTCCGCTGTTTCCAATACTAAAAAGCACCGTGACCCTCGGCAAACAGCCCGAAGGCTTTTATCTCCTCCCCACCAACCAACTCCTCCGCCCCTGGGGCGATCAGTTGCAGATTCCCGGACGTCCCGTCGATCTCGCCTTCGATTCCAAAAAGCGCCTGCTAGCTATTCTCAACACCCACTCAGTGGAGATCGTCGACGGAACCAGCGGCGCGCACCTGGCGTCGGCCGATGTCGGTTCAACCTCCTACACCGGGCTGGCCTGGAGTCGCGGAGATCACGAAATCTGGGCGAGTCAAGCGACGCGCAACGGCCCGGACACAATCGCAGTCGTCCAACTCGATGACGCGGGCAAACCCGGCAAGGCCGAGCGCATAGCGCTAAAAGGCCATCCCGTGCCCGCCGGCATAGCATTTTCCGCCGACGGATCAAAAGTCTACATCGCCTTCAGCCGAAACAACACACTAGCCGTCTTCGACGCCGCCACACGCAAACTGGAACGTGAAATCGAAGTAGGAATGGTGCCCTTCAACGTAGTATTCTCTGCCAAAAACAACGAAATCTACGTCTCAAACCGCGGAGGCCGAGCGCCGAAAACCACCGACACCGTAGCGCCCAGCAGCGGTACCATGATCGTCACCGACCCGCAAACCGGCGCGACCACAACCGGAACTCTCACCATCCTCAACGCCAAAACGCTAGAAGCCCAGCAGGTCGACGTCGGACTCGCCCCCGCCAGCCTCGCGCTCGACCCGAACGAGAGCCTCCTCGCCGTAGCCGACGGCCATTCCGATTCCGTCACCGTCGTCAACCTCAAATCGCACGCGCGAACCCAAACCCGAATTCCCACCTGGCCGGGGAAGGGAATCGGAAGCCAGCCCATCGCGGTCACCTTTGCACCCGACGGCCAGCGCCTCTACGTAGCCTGTGCCGGAAACAACGCAGTCGCCATCCTCACCCCATCAGGCAAACAATGGAAAGTCGCCGGAGCCATTCCCACCGGTTACTTCCCGTCCGCGCTCGAGATCGATAGCGCCGGAGCCTTGCGAGTACTCAATCTCAAAGGCTTCGCCAACACGCTGGGCAAAGATGGTTCCCACAATTCCCGAAACTTCATCGGCACCCTCTCGCAAATTCCCGCCGTAACCGACGCGCAGCTCGCGGCAGGCACCCGCGAAGTAATCGCCGCCAACACGCCGCAACTGGAGCCGGCCGGAGGCGTCGATCACCCCGAAAAACTCGGCATCGAGCACGTGCTCTTCATCATCAAGGAGAACCGGACGTACGATCAGGTACTCGGCGATCTCCCCAAAGGCAACGGCGATCCGAAATACGTCCAGTTCGGACGCGACATCACACCCAATCACCACGCGCTAGCCGAGCGCTACGTCACTCTCGACAATTTCTACACCGGAGGAGCCATCAGCTTCGACGGCCATCAGTGGCTCATGCAAGCCTTCGTCAGTGACTACACCGAACGAGCCTTCGCGTCATCCCCGCGCGGCTACGCCTGGAACATGGCCGACGCCCTCACCGTCTCCCCCGCCGGCTTCTTCTGGCAAGGCGCGCCCCGGCCCATCGATCTGAGAATCTACGGCGAATTCTGTCTGCCCGCGCTTTGGGATGCAACCCGCAAGAACGTGGTCGACATCAACGAAGGCAATCTCAAGAAGTGGAGCGAATACTGGAAGCTCTATAAGGAAGGGAACTGGCACGAAGCAGTCGGATCGCGCAGCGGAGTGCCCGCGCTCCAGAAATACATCTCGCCGCGTTACCCGGTCAATGCGACCTTCCTTCCCGACCAGATCCGTGCCTCTGAATTTCTAGAGGAGCTAGCCGAATACGAGAAGGCCGATCATCTACCGCAGTTGACCGTCCTCACACTCACCGCCGATCACACCAACGGCACCAACCCATCCTCGCCGACGCCGCGAGCAATGGTAGCCGACGACGATCTGGCGCTAGGAAGAATCGTCGAGGGCGTCTCGAAAAGTAAGTTCTGGGACAAAACCCTGATCCTGGTAGTCGAAGACGACGCCCAAAACGGACTCGATCACGTAGATGGGCACCGCACCGTAGCTCTAGCCATCGGCCCGTACATACGCCGAGCCGCCGTCGACTCCAACAACTACAACCACGAAAGCATGGTCCGCACGATCCAGGCGCTATTCAACATTCCGCCCCACACACGCTTCCTGCAAAGTGCCCGAGTAATGACAAGCATTTTCACCAACGACGCCGACCTCAAACCCTACGCCGCGCTCACGCCCAAAGTCGCCCTCGACGAAATGAATCCACCATTCAGCGCCCTAAGCGGCCGCAGACTCTGGGCCGCCCGCGAATCTGCCAAAATGGACTGGGCCGATCCGGACGATGCCCCCGCCGACACGCTCAACAAGATTCTCTGGTGGGAAAGCAAGGGCTACGATACACCCTATCCTGTCCTTCACGCCTTCACAGACCGGAAAAAATAGACAGTCTCTGTCACAAATTTCCCGCGTCGAGCATTGTTCTACTGTTGACTCCAAGCCGAATGAATGCGCTCGATGAAATTGAAACTCGGGAAGAGGCGCCGCCGGACTTCGAGGCAACCTTCCACCTGCACTACGAGCGCATCACGGGTGCCATTGCACAAATAGTCGGTGACCACGCCTGCGCGGAAGAACTCGCGACGGAAGTGTTTTGGACATTCTGGAGAAACCCGCAAGTGCAAGGCGAAAAAGCTGGCGGATGGCTGTACCGGACTGCAGTCCGAAGAGGATTGTACGAATTGCGGAGGCGAGCCCGGCACGCCCGCTACCAACGCTTACTGCGATTCACCAGCGGCCCTCCGACACCGGAACAACTCCACGCGGCAACAGAAGAGCAGGAACACGTCAGGAAAGTATTGGGGACGATCAAACCAAGGCAGGCCGAGCTGCTGCTTCTACGCAGCCACGGTCTCAGTTACGAAGAATTGGCAAGCGCACTGAAACTGAATCCCGCTTCCGTCGGGACTCTTATAAGCCGCGCGCAACAAGCATTCCGAAAAGAATATACGAGGCACTATGGCCAACCGTGAAATCAAGGTTGATCGCTGGGTAGACGATCGTCTGGCAACGCTAGCCACACCAGGCGATTGGATTCCGAATACGGATAAGGCGTGGTCGCAGCTCCAGCAAAAACGCCAAGAGAGAAGAATCGTGTTACTGCGTTGGGTCGGTGCATCACTGGCAGCATCGTTAGGAAGTTTGGCACTGTTCCTCCTGCCCGCGTCCCGAGCCTGCGCCCAACAGCCCGGAGTCTGTACGCAGCGCGTTTTGGCAACAGTTTTCCACGAAGGGCTAGCAAGAGACTTCAAAGAATCCGGTTTAGCCTCGGCTCCCATCAGTTGTGAGATTTTCACCGACTATCAATGTCCGCCCTGCGCAGAGTTCCTCAATGAGGCAGTCCCGTTCTTGACGGATCAGTACGTCCAAACCGGCAAAATCAAATTGCTGTACCGGGATTTTCCACTGCCGCAACATCGATACGCAAAACTGGCATCGCGCTACGCGAACGCAGCCGGTCAACTCGGCCACTACGACCTGGTAAGGAATCAGATCTTCAAAACACAGAACGTCTGGAGCGAAAACGGAGACATCGACTCCGAAGTCGCGCGCGCCCTTCGGCCTGACGTCATGCACAAGTTGCGGTCTCTCATGAACAACGACCAGAGGCTCGATGCATCCATCGCCGCGGATCTAGCCGCCGGTCGCGAGGACCATCTAACTCAAACACCTGCCGTCGTGATCGTATACAAAGGGAACCGGCAGCTGGTGCCTGGCAAGGTAACCATTGACGTGCTCAAGAGGTATCTGGATCAAGTGGTGACCCAGTAACCCACAAACGGGCCCGTCGTTGCCAGCAGTGTTCCAGCAAAAACGCGAGTCCCCGGCCCAGGCTCCGTTTTGTGGGCGTTAGGTAGGAGTAATAAACTGAAAAGGAAGCCGAAGAAATGAAACTCACATCAGTACTGCCGCTAATTCTCTGTCTGCTGCCAGCCCCGCTATCGTCGTTTCAGGCCAGCCCAGCCACCATCGCCGCCTCGAAATGTATGGGCTCGATAATGGCCCCCGTTCACCTCGAGCTGTACAGCGATTTCCAGTGCCCCCACTGCCGTAAACTCTACCTGGAAACCATGCGGCAAGTCTTCGCCGACTGCGTGAAGAACGGAAAAGTCTACATGATCCACCACGACTTTCCATTACCCGGTCATCCTTACGCCCGCGAAGCCGCCCGCTGGGCCGACGCCGCCGGGAACTTCAATAAATACGAAGAAGTAACTTACGCGCTCTTCGAGAAGCAGGATCAGTGGTCACCAACCGGCAACATCGAACCCATCGTCGCCTCAGTCCTTTCGCCTACCGACCTCGCGAAAGTAAAAAAGCTCCTAAAGGACCCCAGGGTCGAGGCGGCCATCGACAAAGACGTGGCTCTCGGCCAGACCGCGCAGATCCACAGCACTCCAACCCTCTTCGTGGAGCGGCATCAAAACCGGTTCCCCATCACCACCTTCGTTTCCTTCGACATTCTTAAGCGATTGATTGATGAACAGGCCAGTAAGTAACTGGATCGCGCTGGCGGCGCGTGGAGTCCTAGGCCTGATTTTCATCTACGCCGCCTGGATGAAACTCAAGGATCCCTGGCAGTTGTTCGCGGTCGCAGTTGACGGGTACCAGTTACTACCGCCCCGGGGCGTAATCGTCGTCGCCAGAACGCTCCCATGGTTCGAACTGGCATTAGGCGCGCTTCTCCTCGGAGGCGTATGGCTGCGTGTCGCCGCTCCCGCCGTCACCCTGTTGCTGCTGGTCTTCTTCGGCATCCTGCTAAGCTCCTATCTGAAGGGAATGGAGATCGATTGCGGCTGTTTCGGCCCCGGCGAAGCCCTAGGTCCGTCGACGCTAATCCGCGAAGGCGCGCTGCTAGCCGTATCCATTACCTTGACCGCAATTGCGACCAAAAGCGCAAAGGGCGTTGCCCACGCCGCCACAAAGGTCAGGAACTCATAAAGGGGCGGCGTGGGTGCGCTCCGTTTTGCGCGAGTCGTCAAATAGCGTGACTTCTCGCGTCTGTAATACGTCTGTTAGAATGAGATTAGAGTTGTGAAGGCCCAACTGTATGAATAGCCGCTTCAAATTGGTCGTTGTCACGTCCTCAACCGTCCTCGTCGTTCTCCTGCTTCTCGGCGCAGTATTGGGCCGGAGCGCGTCGCCGGAAGATGCTTATCGTCACCTCGCCGTCTACACCGAGGTGTTATCACGGATTAAGAGCGAGTACGTCGAAGAGCCCGACATCAAGAACGTAACTTTGGGCGCAGTCAACGGCATGCTCGAGGCGATCGATCCATTCGCCAGCTATCTCAACGCCGATCAGTACAAACAATACCTGAAAAATCAGGATTCCAAGAAAGCCGGCGTCGGCTTGATCCTGTCGAAAAAGTTCGGCTATGTCGGCGTAGTAGACGTGATTCCCAATAGCGCCGCCTCTAAAGCGGGCCTTACAACCGGTGACCTGATCGAAAGCATCGGCGGTATCGCCACACGCGACATGCCACTAGCCTACGCAGAGATGTTACTGGTAGGCGATTCCGGCACCTCAGTCGAGGTTTCCGTATTGCGCATTCGCAAACCCGACCCCCAGAAGATCAGTCTGATGCGCGGGGCAGTGAAGTATCCTGCGGTCAACACCAAACTGCTGCCTGACGACGTTGGCTTGGTGCAGGTCGGCTCACTGGAGACCGGCAAACTGGACGAAGTAACGGCCGCTGTGCGAGGCCTGGAAAAACAGGGTGCCAAAAAGCTGATCCTCGACCTGCGTAACTGCGCAGTCGGCAAAACAGAAGACGGTGCGAAGCTCGCCAATCTCTTCATTGACAAAGGATTGCTAACCTACGTCGTCGGCCAGAAAGTCGCACGTGAAGATTCAAATGCGGACGCTGCCAAGGCGGCATTCAAAGAACCTTTGGTCGTCATGACCAATCGCGGCACGGCTGGCGCCGCGGAGATTGCCTCCGCCGCATTGCTCGATGACAAACGTGCCGAACTCGTCGGTGAGCGCACCTACGGCGACGCATCGCAACGCAAAGCCATTACCATGGAAGACGGCGCCGCGGTGATCCTCTCCGTAGCAAAATATTACTCCCCCACCGGCAAGTCAATTCAGGATGTCGGCGTAACTCCGGGAGTCGCGGTCAACGACGCCGAGGTTGCTCCTGAACCGGACGAAGAGAACCCCACACCCGAGGCACAGCCGGACAAGGAAAAGAAGGGTGACGACGCAATTCTCAAGAAAGCGATCGAAGTGATCACGAAAGGAAAGGCGATGGCCGGTTTGAAGCCCGCAGCGGACGACCCCCTTGGGCTCAACACCCAGCCGAATACGCCGCTTCATATTCCTGAGAAGCAGCCACAGTAAACATGCCTCTGTACGATTATCATTGTGATAAATGTGACCAGACGTTCGAAGTAAGACAGCGATTTTCCGACGAGCTCCTGAAAGTACACGAAGATTGCGGTGGTCGGCTGGAACGGCTGATCTCCGCGCCGGCGCTCCACTTTAAGGGCAGCGGCTTCTATATTACCGACTACGCCAAGGGCGGATCGGGCGGAGCCATCGTCCCCCCCGGCAAGGACGGCAAAGACCGTAAAGACACGGAAACAAAAGCCGATTCCAAGTCTGAGTCAAAGTCCGAATCGAAATCTGAGTCGAAGTCCGAAACAAAATCCGAATCGAAATCGGAATCAAAGTCCGAATCCAAATCCGAGACCAAAAAAACGGAAAGCAAGCCCGCCCCGGCTAAGGACCACTGAAGCCACGCGGAACTACGATAGAATCACCGATAGGCAAGGTGATCATGTCGACCTCAAGACGTCATTTTTTAAAAAGCACTGCCGCAGCCGGACTTGCCGCGCAAACGCTGGCCGCCCAATCCGCCAAACCGATATCCGCCAGCGATCACATCCAGATCGCCCTCATCGGAGCCGGCGGTATGGGCTCCGGCGACTGTGAAGCGTCCCAAAAACAACCTGGAGTAAAGTTAGTCGCCGTCAGCGACTGCTACGACGGCCGCCTCACCCGCGCGAAAGAGCGTTGGGGAAACGACCTCTTCACCACCCGTCACTTCGAAGAAATTCTCATCCGCAAAGACGTGGACGCCGTTCTGATCGCCACCCCCGATCACTGGCACGCCAACATCGCCGTCGCCGCCATGCAAGCCGGCAAAGACGTCTACTGCCAGAAGCCAATGGTGCAGCACGTGGAAGACGGCAAGCGAATGGTCGACGCCCAAAAACAAACCGGCCGCATCATCCAGGTCGGCAGCCAGCGCGTCAGCTCCATCGTCTACCAAAAAGCGAAGGACCTCTACGAGCAAGGCGCCATCGGCGAGCTCAACATGGTGGAAGCCTGGTGGGACCGCAACTCCGCCACAGGCGCCTGGCAATATTCCATCCCACCCGATGCGTCTGTCGATACCATCGATTGGGAGCGGTTCGTCGGACCCGCGCCCAAACACGAATTCGATCCGAAGCGTATTTTCCGCTGGCGTAACTACCGCGATTACGGCACCGGGGTAGCAGGAGATCTCTTCGTCCACCTTTTCTCAGGAATGCACTTCATCACCAGCGCCATAGGACCTACCAGAGTCTACGCAGCCGGCGGCCTGCGCTTCTGGAAAGACGGCCGCGATGTACCCGACGTCCTCCTAGGCCTCTACGACTATCCAAAAACAGAACACCACCCCGCCTTCAATCTGGCGCTACGAGTCAACTTCGTCAGCGGCGCGGGTGAATCTTCCGGATTCCGTTTTGTCGGCAGCGAAGGCATCATGACGGTAGGCAACGGAGTAACAATCTCCAAGACCCCGCGAGAGACAGAACCCGGCTACACCGTAGAGACCTTCCCCAAAGAAATCCAGAAGGAGTTCATCAAGGAATACCGCGAAAAATATCCGCAGTCGAACCCCACCGCCGACGCGATCCGCCCAACAGCGGAAGAGAAATTCATGCCGCCGCACGGCTACGACGACGAGTTCGACCACCACCGCAATTTCATCGCCCACATACGCAGCCGCAAGCCCGTAGTAGAAGATGCCGTCTTCGGATTCCGAGCCGCCGGACCCGCGCTGCTCTCCAACATGAGCTTCTTCGAAAATCGCGTCTGCAACTGGGATCCATCGACAATGACACTGGTCTAGACAACCATGGAAGATCGAATTCGCATAGCCACCATCGGAGCCGGAGGAATGGGCTCAGGAGACACCACTTCCGCAGTTTCTCTCCCAGGAGTCGAACTGGCAGGAGTCTGTGATCTCTACACCGGACGTCTCGCACGAGCCAAGGAACGCTGGGGAAATCAAATCTTCACGACGCGCGACTACCGTGAGGTGCTAGCCCGAAAGGACGTGGACGCCGTAATCATCGCCACACCCGACCACTGGCACGCAAAAATCACGCAGGACGCCCTAGCTGCCGGCAAAGACGTCTACTGCGAGAAGCCCATGGTGCAAAAGATCGAGCAAGGACAAGCCGTAGTCGCCGCTACAAAACAGCACGGAGACCGCATTCTGCAGGTGGGCAGCCAGTACGTCAGTTCGCTCGTCTACATAAAAGCCCGCGATCTCCTAACCGCCGGAGCCATAGGCGAACTGAACATGGTGGAGGCATACCTCGACAGAAACTCCGCGATCGGCGCCTGGCAATATTCCATCCCGCCTGACGCGTCCGAGCAGACAGTAGATTGGGATCGCTTCCTGGGCACGCTACCCGAACGCCCCTTCGAAGCCACACGCTTTTTCCGCTGGCGCAACTATGAAGACTACGGAACAGGAGTAGCCGGCGATCTCTTCGTACACCTGCTATCAGGACTCCACTTCGCGACGAATTCGCTAGGCCCGACAAGAATCTACGCAACCGGAGGAATCCGCTATTGGCACGACGGCCGCGACGTTCCAGACGTGATGCTAGCCCTAATGGACTATCCAAAATTCACGCTGGAACTGAGAGTGAACCTCAAAGCCGGACTACCAGCAGAGAATTTCGGATTTCGCTTCATAGGGACGGAAGGAGTCATGACGACCTCATATAATTCCGTCACACTAGCAAAAACGCCGCGCGAAACCGAACCCGGTTACACGATCGACACCTTCGCCGAAGCGCAGCAAAAAGAGTTCCTGCGCAACTACCACCGACAATACCCGCAGCAGCGTCCGATAGCCGACACCATGCGCCCGGAATCCGAAAAGTCTTCACCGCCCCAAAAGGATTCGACGCCCACCTCGACCACCACAAAAACTTCTTCGCCGCCGTAAGAAGCCGCAAGCAAGTAGTGGAAGACGCAGTATTCGGATTGAGAGCCGCCGGCCCAGCTCTGTTAACCAACAAGAGCTGCAAAGAAGGAGTCGCCTGCAACTGGGATCCAGAGCGAATGCTTTCCTAGCAGGGAGGATTCAATGTCGAATGACCGAAAACAACTTCAAGGGAAATGGAGCATCACGTCGCTCGAGACCAACGGCCGCGGCTTCCATGAGAAGGCCCTCTCCTGTCAAGTACCACGGTGATTTTTCTCACAGGGGATTCACAAGAGGGCGGCAGCCCTCTTGTGGGGGGAGCCGCGTCTTGTGCGGCGTGGGGGGAACCCGCCCGCCCCCGGCTTTCCCCGGAGGGGAAACGGAAAAGGGGCGTTCCAGTTGCTGGCTGCCGCAGGCCATTTCTTCCCCTGCTTCGTCATCCTCAGCTCCTCCTATCTGCTTCCAGAATTGCGCATCCGTTGCGTCTCTTCTTCTTTTCTTCAACCGCCGATTCGCCCTGCTTCCATTCGCACTCTTTGTGGAGCCCTCGCTCCGGTGCCAGTTAGTGTCCTCAATCTTTGACGGGTGCTGCCATCTCGGAATCGAACTGCTCAGCAACCATTCCCGGTTAGCTTTGCGTTCCGCCGCGCGCTCGCAGTCACCCAAACTCGGCGATCTTTTATAAACCGAATCTTTTCTTACGCTGCCTTCTGTTTTCTTTC